>Ga0209972_10001616_pt1 | contig 19382 bp, 18 predicted proteins | sample NOAtaG_7_FD_187302 | JGI IMG/M metagenome (GOLD analysis project Ga0209972, IMG submission 187302) | Freshwater lake microbial communities from Lake Erie, under a cyanobacterial bloom - NOAA_Erie_Diel1S_2200h metaG (SPAdes) (version 2) | ecosystem: Environmental > Aquatic > Freshwater > Lake ... | reverse complement strand
CTTTCCTTTGTCAACTACTTTCTTCAAAAATTTATTTGCTTCTTTGAATCTTTGCGGAAAATCTCAATAAAAGCTACGTAGCAAAAGTCTTTTAAGGCAAAATTTCTAGGATTTAGACAATGCAGCTTCAATGGATTTAGCTACGAGTGCTTGAACTGCTTCTATACCCTCCCAGCCTCTAATTTCGGTAACTTTCTTTTCCAGATTTTTGTAGGAGCGGAAAAATTCAGCGATTTCGTCAAGACGGTGAGGGGCGATGTCAGAGAGAGATTTTACATCAGCATAGCGGGGATCTTTGGCAGGGACACAAAGAATTTTTTCGTCACGATCGCCGCCATCGATCATGATTAGCATCCCAATAGGACGAGCAGGAATAATACAGCCAGGGAATGTGGGTTGATCCATGATGACCATACCATCGAGGGGATCGCCATCGTCAGCAAGGGTATTGGGAACAAAGCCATAGTCGTAGGGATATTGGACAGAGGAATACAAAACGCGATCTAGGGCAAAGGCATTGAGGTCTTTGTCAAATTCGTATTTATTTTTGCTACCTGCGGGAATTTCGATTAAGACATTGAGGATGCCTGCTTTTGGTTGTGGTGGGATAAGAGATAAATCCATAATGAAGATCTTTTAGTTTTTGTTTGTTACTTGTGTATATGTTTGACGTGTTGAGGTCAACCAGCGATCGCATAGCTAATTGAAAGCTACCTAGAAAAAGTATAGTTGTCTAGGGCAATTGTTTTTATGGTTAATTAGTTAGGCTGATACGCACTTTTGAAAAAATATGCTTTACTGTGATGCATGTGAAGTGTGAGGATGTGCATGATTTTGCAGCAGGAAGCTCGGTTCCCTATTGGTGTTTTTGATAGCGGGGTTGGGGGACTTACGGTTTTACAAGAAGTTCATCGCCAACTGCCTTATGAGTCAGTGGTTTATTTTGGTGATACAGCGAGATTGCCTTATGGCAAGCGCTCATCTGCGGAAATTATTGAATATGTCTATGAGATCTTGCACTGGATGCGGTCTGAGCGAGTCAAGATGGCAATCATGGCTTGCAATACAAGTTCAGCCCTAGCGCTAGATATCGTTAGGAAAGATTTTGACATTCCTATTTTGGGGCTAATTTTGCCAGGGGCGAGGGCGGCTGTGGGAAAAGGCAAACGGATAGGCGTAATTGCGACGACTGCAACTGTGAAGAGCGAAGCCTATGTTAGAGCAATTTGTGAGAGCGATCCCCAAGCACAGGTATTTCAAGTTGACTGTCCAGAGTTTGTGCCTTTGATTGAATCTGATCGCATTCAAGATCCCTGCACAATGCAAGTCGCAAAGCATTATTTACAGCCACTGATAGATGCAAATATTGACACTTTAGTTTTAGGTTGCACGCATTATCCACATTTATCTGGAGTTTTACGCCAAATTTTGCCATCCCATGTGGCTTTGGTAAATCCTGCATCCTACGTGGTGAGGGCTGCTGCTCAGGAGTTAGATTTGATGGGTTTAAAATGCCTAGACAATCGTTGTGGACGCGCCGAAACACGATTTTTTGTGAGTGGTGAACCTGATCGTTTTGCTCAAGTATCACGTCGCTGGTTAGGAAAGTTGCCTTTAGTGGAAAAAGTTGCCTTATCTCCTGTAGAATTGCTTTCTTAAAGTTTTGATTGGCAAGCTCTAGTCGATTTGATGGGAGTATTTTTTTCTTGAACCAACTGAACCAACATTTCAAGCGATCGCTATGTTGCTTAATGTGCTTATTAGGTATTAGCCTTCTGGATGTGCAGGAGACCAAGGCAAAGGATACTCTTGATCAATCATTACAGAGTCGATATTTGCAGGCACAGACATCATCTACTGATCAGTCTTTTGGGCAGACTGTGAAACTAAATAGTGCCACAGTCAATTCTGATGGGTTGTCATTGAAGGATGGCGACCTTCAGACCAATGTTGCATTCTCAACTAACGCAAACCGAAATATTCTGGGTTTACTGATCAACGAAGTCGCAGACAGCAACATAACTAAACATTCATCAGTCGCATCGTTACCAATCGACATACCCACAACAATTGATGGTCTGTCATTTAATGGTTATGGTCAACTGGTAATCCAAGCAAGTCGGGCAATTACTTACCGTAGCAGATTAGACTTAGCTAATAATATTTACAGCGTTACAGTTCCCGCTACAAGAATTTCATCACAGCTACGCCGCCCGATCTTAGGGGCAAATAGTCCCATTGAACAGATTCGGCTGAATCAGGTTGGCGACTCAGTTGTAATTAGTATTAAGACAATTGCAGGCTGGCAAATCAAAGAAACGCCTAGGACTGATGCTCAAGCGATCGCTTTGCAGCTAGTAAGTGTTGTACCAGTTAAAACGAGTATTTCTGGAACCACTCGCTCTCAACCGCAACTAATCTATGGCAATACTACTGGTCGGCAATTAGTTGCCATCGATCCTGGACATGGGGGACCAGATGTCGGTGCTACTCGCAATGGTATATACGAAAAAGATATTGTGCTATTGATTAGTAAGCATCTAGGTCGAATCTTGCAGCAAATGGGATACGCAGTGGTCTACACTCGCTCCGAAGATATCGATCTTGATTTGGATCCAAGAGTTCAGATCGCTGAGAAATCTAGAGCAAGTGTATTTGTTAGTGTGCATGTAAATTCGCTTGATGCCAATGCATCGCAGGTCAGTGGCATTGAAACTTATCATGCTCCAGGTACGTCTCTAGGAAAGAATCTTGCAGAAATGGTACATGAGCAAATTCTTGCTAGTACAGGTGCAAATGACCGTGGTGTGAGGTCAGCTAGATTTTATGTAATTCGCAATACTTCGATGCCTGCCATTCTTGTGGAGACTGGTTATATTACCAATCCATCAGAATTAGCAAGATTGGTGAATCCTTCTTATCAAGAGCGGATGGCTGAGGCGATCGCTAAAGGGGTCGATCAGTTCTTAAAATCCTATCGAAGATAGATCGAATAATTACAAGCATCAATAATTATATATCTGGCTGTGTAATCGCTCAACTTACGGATCTTTATGCCATTGGGAGAAATATTTTGCGATATCGACAAATAGCTTTGGGAATTTATGTGAGCATTGCTACAAGTTATGGGTGGAGTCTGGGAGATCCATTCAATCCTGTGGCTTATGGGTTTGACACTCAAACTTTGCCAACATTCTCAGGGGCTAATCTGACAGCGCAGCCACACAATTTAGTAGCATCTGTAATTGCTCAAAGCACATCTGACCAATCTAACAGCATCAGGCTTGATAGTATCCGTCCTACGACCAATGGTTTGATGTTGGCAGTAAATGCTAATCCTGAAATCCGCATTCAACGTGAAAATAATCCCGAACGATTGATTGTGGATTTGCAAAATACTGCGGTGGTTAAGGAATTACACAAATTTAGCCTGCTGTTAAACCGCTTTGGGGTCAAACAGGTAAGAATTGCTCAATTTCAAAATAATCCTGCGATTACCCGTTTAGTTTTTGACCTTGATAGTAGTGACCCCAATAGCAAGATCGCTTGGCAAAGTCAGTACATTGCAGAAACCAACATTTTATTGCTCACTCCTGCAAATCTCGCTCAAACAACCACACCTAGTTTGCCAATTCCTGTAAATAGTAATCCCATAAATACAAACAAACCAGCCTCGATCCAAAGACTGAGCTTTAGCAATACAGGACAATTGATAATCGAGGCAAATCAACCTGTTAACTATCAAACGAGTCTTGATCGAGTTTCGGGAATTTTTAATTTAAGGGTTGCTAACGCTAATATTTCACCAACTTTACAGCGTCCTACACTTTTAGCTACTAGCCCCATTGAAAGAATTCGCTTGTCTCAAGTAGGAAATGCGGTAGAAATTGGGATTAAAGTCCTTTCAGGTTGGCAAATTAGTGAAACCCAACGCCAAAATAATCAACAAATCAAGTTGCAAGTTTCTTTAAATAACGTTTCCCAGTTACCACAAAATAGTCCTAAACCTTTACCCAACAATATTCCTTCCATACCATCTCTCCAAAGTACAGGTGACCGCCGCCGAGGTGTAATTTTTGTCGATGCAGGTCATGGAGGTAGAGATCCTGGGGCAGTGGCAAATGGAGTGCAAGAAAAAGATGTCGTATTACCAATTAGCCTACTTTTAGGGCAGACCTTACAAAGTATGGGTTTTACAGTTTATTACACACGGACTACTGATGTCGAAATTGACCTAGAACCACGTGTTGAGGCAGCAGAAAGAGTTAATGCCGATGTATTTGTAAGTGTCCATGCTAATGCAGTCGCTGCCAGAAATATCAGTGTTAATGGCGTTGAGACTTATCATGCAAGAGGCTCAGTAGCAGGTCATGAGCTAGCTCGTTATGTTCATTCGCAGATCATATCGGAGACAGGAGCAAATGATCGCTCGGTTAAAGGAGCAGGCTTTTATGTAATAGCCAGAACTTCAATGCCTGCAATTCTTGTAGAAACAGGCTTTGTGACTAATCCCAATGAAGCAAGAAATCTTAGTAACCCTAGTTATCAAAAACGGATGGCTGAAGCGATCGCTAAAGGCATCGATCAATTTATGCGAGTTCGCAGTAAATGACCAAAAGGCGTTGCAAAGCAACGCCTTTTGGTTTTACGAAAGAACTTTAGAGAGCTCTAGGGGAGATTGTGGTTGTTGTTGTCTAGCATCAGTAATCAACCAATCTAAAGCAGCCGCTTGAAGATCAATTGTTGCCCCTGTCTTATCGACACAATAGCGACCAAACACCAACTTATCAACTAACCGCACATCCGCAAGCCGCGAATATTCAAAAATGACACTTCGTTCAACTACAGCACCACTACAAACATGGCAATTTGGACCAATCATCGTTGGACCAATTATGGTCGCACCATCCTCAATTTGGGTCATACCACCAATATAAACAGGTCCGCGAATATCAACCTTATCCCAATTTACAGAAACATTTAAACCCGTATAGATGCTTGGATGTACTTCATATCCGGGAATATTCACATTTTTAATTTTATTGGATAAAACATCTTGGATGGCTTGCCAGTAGTCGGGAACTTTTCCGATATCCACCCATTGAAAGTCCATCGAAATCGCATAAAATGGCAGGCTGGCAGAAACTAATTTAGGGAATAAATCACTACCAAGATCAAACTCCACGCCTGATGGTATATAGTCTAAAATTTCTGGCTCAAAAATATAAATACCTGTATTGATCGTATTACTAAGGGCTGATTCGATACTAGGTTTTTCCTGAAACTGCTTGATCCTGCCTTCAGAATCTGTCACAACAACACCATAGCTGGAAACCTGATCTTTAGGCACTGTTTTGGTAATAATCGTCGCTAGAGAATTTTTTTGGCGATGCCAGTTAATAGCGTAGGTGAGATCGAGATCAATGAGCGCGTCTCCACACAGAACGACAAACGTATCATCAAAAAATGGCGAGAAGTCTTGGATTTTTTTTAACCCACCTGCGGAACCAAGAGCACTACCTTGTAACTTACCATCAACAATAGTTCCCTCAAAGGAATAAGCCATTTGCACCCCAAATTTTTGACCATCCCGAAAATAGTTTTCGATCTCTTCGGACAAATGGCTTACATTAACCATAATGCGATCAAAGCCATGCTGTCTAAGCAATTCAACCAAGAATTCCATAACAGGCTTTTGCATGATCGGAATCATGGGTTTAGGCATGATATTTGTGATGGGGCGAATTCTCGTACCTTTACCCGCCGCCAGAATCATGGCTTTCATAACTTATGGTCTCCTCACATGATGATGAAATCTCACTTGCATATCCCAGCAATTCAAAAAGTTCATTCAAAAAAGCCTGAAAATTGGTCTTATCATACCTTGTTAGGTAGTCTCCAGTAGGATTAGGTCGTGGTGATAATGCCTATGCCATCGTTTTCAAAATCTAAAAATCGATACTTCGACTGTTATACAAACTCATTGTTTTTTCTAAACCATCTCTTAAAATACTCGTTACTGCGGAGTTACTGAGAGCGAAGACTTCAGGCAACACTTTATTCTCTGCGTCTGTAAATCCACTTAGGACGAAGTTAGTAACATTTTGATTAGCTTTAGTTGCGATCGCCTGATTATCATTATTATTACTACCACCACGCCCAATCCCAAGACGCAGACGCGGAAAGTTTTGCGTACCCAAATGTGAAATGATCGACTTCATGCCATTGTGACCGCCAGCGGAGCCAGATGGGCGTAATCGCAGCTTACCGAGGGGCAAGTCCATATCATCGTAAATAACTAAAATATTTGCGGGACTACATTTAAACCAATCGGCACAGGCTCGAACAGCCTGTCCTGATAAATTCATATAGGTCGTAGGTTTAAGTAGACGGATCTTGCCACTGTGACCAAACGTGCTAAATATGCGACCCTCGCCAAAGATGCCATAAAACCGCTTTTCCTTGCCTAAGGAGATACTCCAATCTGAAGCTAAAGCATCAGCCGCCATAAAACCAATATTATGGCGGGTTCGTTCATATTCTGTACCAGGATTACCCAGACCTACAATTAGGGAAATAGACTGATTTTCAAGCATCCGTGGCGTTTGCTACTTCCTTGACAGATTCGGATGGGGTAGATGGCAATGGTGTGGTGGCTGCTTCGGATGTTGATAGAGTTGAAGCCTTGGCGGTTTCAGTAGTCTGTTCTAAGCGATCAGCTTCACGCTTAAATTCTGATTCAAACTCGCGGGAAGCATCTTGGAAACCTCTAATCGCTTTGCCCATACTTCGTCCGATTTCTGGCAATTTTTTGGGACCAAAAATCAGCAACGCCACTAACATGATCAAAATCATCTCAGGCAAGCCGATACCAAAAATATTCATGGGGAAAGACCTTGTTTATAGACAACTTAGTGTGGTGAATTGATAGAGCAAAGGCACGCTTTGCGTGCCTTTGCTATTGTGATCGCGCCTAACTAGGAATTAGCCTCCCCAGTTGAGGTTAACGCCCTCAAGGATTAAGGAGGAGTTGTACAACTGGAGGATAATGACCAGAAATACGAGGAACAATGCCATGAATACAGCCATCAGAGGTGTGGTTCCCCAACCGCGAGAAACCTTACCATATTCTGCATTCAGTGGTCTGAGAATATCGCCAAGCCAAGTACGTTGTGACATAAAGTTTGTCTATTAAAAACGATTGTTAGTAAATAGTATAATCGTAACAATAACTTAAAACATTGGTTCAATTCATGGAAAACGCAACTTCGATCGCAGTTACTATTGCTGTCATCGTGATCTGTTTAACTGCTTATGCGATCTACGTGTCATTTGGACCACCTAATAAAGAATTAGTGGATCAATTTGAAGAACACGAGGATTAACTAAAAGATAGGCAGTGCTTTGTACTGCTTATCTAAGCGCATCAGCCATGACAACGTGTAAGCCATGACTAATAATTTTCGCATTACCCATGATGCTTTGGATGTAGCAGATGTCTATGCGATCGCCGACAATGCGCGTAATGGGGCAGTTGTACTCATGAGCGGTACAGTCCGCAATCAGACAGGCGGCAGAGCCGTTGATTATTTGGACTATCAAGCCTACGAAGCAATGGCTTTACAAGTATTTCAAGATATTAGCGATCGCTGTCGAACAAAATTTCCTGATATTACTGAGGTCGTTATTCACCATCGTTTAGGTAAGCTCAAAGTCGGGGAAATCAGTGTCTTAGTTGCCGTGAGTTCGCCCCATCGTGCAGAAGCTTTTGCTGCCTGTCGCTATGCGATCGATACATTAAAAGCAGATGCTCCCATTTGGAAAAAAGAATTTTGGTTAAATGGGGTCAGCAGTTGGGTAAATTGCCCCATTTAGAAAAAATCATGCAAAGCGAGGTTTTTTCTAAATGGGGCAGTGATGGGCGGTGCAACGCACCACCTATCATTGCCTATTTTTTTGGCAGATTTTTCTAAGAGTGTTTATGTTGCTAGAAAAAGCTTTTTTTGAAAGACCAGCTGATAAAGTTGCTCCAGATCTATTGGGATGTTCGATAGTACGTCGAATCGATGACGTTGAATATCGAGGCTTAATTGTGGAAACCGAAGCCTATGATGCTACCGATCCTTCTTGTCATGGTTATCGACGCAAGACTAAACGCAATAGCGCAATTTTTGGCGCACCCTGCACTGCCTACGTTTATCTAATTTACGGCATTTATCATTGCGTTAATATCGTCACCGATCGCGAAGATTTTTGTAGTGCGGTGCTGATTCGCTCCATCGAATGCGATCGCTTACCCAGTTGGAGCAATCCCAAGGATAAACCGCATCGCGCAGGCGCTGGTCCAGGCAAACTTTGTTGTCTCTTGAAAATTGATCGCCAACTTGATGGTATTACCCTACATCCTGATTTTGACCTATGGCTAGAGGCGCGATCGCCACATTTTAAAGAACCAATTCATCAAACAACTCGCATCGGCATCACACAAGGGATCGATTTACCTTGGCGTTGGTACTTACGTGATCGACTTTCCGTATCTCGCAAATAAGAAAATTAACATAAATATTTTTTCTAAACAGATTAATGAAGGATTTATTTGATGTATTTGAAAATCGTAATCAATTTGAAAAATCATTACAAAAAGTTTAATCATATTTCTCAAGTTCCCCAAACTCAAGGCAAAGCTTATCGTTCCCTTGATTTTTTTGATCTACTAAGCGATACAAATGTTGTTAAAATTTCACCATAATATTGACTAGTAGCTAACCTAGAAAAAACAAATCAATCATGGAATCACAAGAAACTACTGTTGAAGCAGCCGTAGAAAGTTTAGTTGAACCTGTCGAAGTAGCAGCACCAAAACCCCCTGCTCATGAAACTACCAAGCCAGCAGCTACCAAACCAGTAGTATCTGCACCTGAGCCAGCAAAATCAACAGCGGAACCTCGCGCAGAAGTTGCTATCCCTCAAAACACACCTGAACTTACCAATGAAATTTGGAATAAAGTCACAGCAACTTGGCAAGAATATTTCGGCGAAGGCAAAAAGGCAAATGTTACAATCGCTCTTACAGTCATTGCCGCTATCCCTGTCTTGATTGCTGCTTCCACACTTTTAGAATTTTTGGATAAATTACCGATCCTGCCTAGCGTCTTTGAACTAGTTGGTTTTGGCTATTCGATCTGGTTTGTCTACCGCTATTTACTTCTAGCCACTACTCGCAAAGAATTAATTGATACGATTACAACTTGGAAAAATAAAGTTTTCGGCTAGGCTAAATCAGCTAATTAACAGACGAGGGGCTAAAGCCCTTTGTCTATAGCGGTGTGTTTAGAGCTAGGATATTGATAAAGTAAGGCAAAATAAAAATTAATAAGCTGATTAATCAGTTTTGGGAAGCGAAGAGGGATATACGTCAAGCATGGGCAAAATTGTAGGTATTGATTTGGGTACGACAAACTCTGTGGTAGCCGTTATGGAAGGTGGCAAGCCCGTAGTAATTGCGAACTCAGAAGGTAGCCGAACCACTCCCTCAGTTGTTAGCTTTACTAAAGATGGTGAGCGCCTTGTCGGGCAAATGGCACGTCGTCAAGCGGTGCTAAATCCTGACAATACTTTTTATTCTGTAAAACGTTTTATCGGACGCAAGCATAGTGAACTATCAGCAGAAACTAAGCGCGTCCCCTATACAGTCCGTCGTGATGAACAGGGTAATATCAAGTTACGCAGTTCTCGTCTCGAAAAAGATTTTGCACCCGAAGAAATCTCGGCGATGGTTATTCGCAAACTTGTCGATGAGGCGAGCCGCTATTTAGGTGAACCTGTAACGGGTGCAGTGATTACGGTTCCTGCTTATTTTAATGATTCTCAGCGTCAAGCCACAAAGGATGCAGGCAGAATTGCGGGGATCGAAGTTAAGCGCATTTTAAATGAACCGACGGCAGCTTCTCTAGCTTATGGCTTAGACAAGAAATCCAATAAGAAAATTTTAGTGTTTGACCTTGGTGGGGGCACGTTTGATGTGTCAGTGCTAGAGGTCAGTGATGGTTTATTTGAAGTTAAGGCAACCACAGGGGATACCCAATTAGGCGGGGATGACTTCGATCGCCAAATCGTTAATTACCTCGCCGAAGAATTTCTTAAGTCCGATGGTGTGGATCTGCGGAAAGAGCGTCAAGCCTTGCAACGGTTAACTGAAGCAGCCGAAAAAGCCAAAATCGAGCTTTCAACAGTAGGTGTAACTGAGATTAACTTGCCATTTATTACCGCAACCGCCGAAGGTCCCTTGCACTTAGAGACTAGTTTAAAGCGATCGCAATTTGAGCGCCTGAGTGCCGATTTATTAGAACGTTTACAAATTCCCCTTGATCGCGTCTTACGTGATGCTCAAATTAGTCCGCGCCAAATCGATGAAGTCGTCCTCGTTGGAGGCTCTACAAGAATTCCAGCAGTGCAGGAAATGGTGGAAAGAGCGATCGGTAAACCACCAAGCCAAAGTGTTAATCCCGATGAAGTCGTGGCGATCGGCGCTGTGATCCAAGCAGCAATTTTATCTGGTGAAATTAAAGATGTTTTACTACTAGATGTCACACCTTTATCTTTGGGTGTGGAAACATCGGGTGGCGTAGTTAAGCGATTAATTCCTAGAAATACCACAATTCCCTGTCGCAAGATGGAACTGTTCACCACTGCCGAAGACAATCAAACCTCGGTAGAAATTCATGTAGTGCAAGGTGAACGTGATCTAGCTGAATATAACAAGTCGTTAGGACGCTTTAAACTAAGTGGACTTGATCCCCAACCTCGCGGCATGGCACAAGTAGATGTCACCTTTGATTTGAATACCGATGGCATTTTGGCAGTGACCGCTAGTGATCGCCGTACAGGTGTGGAACGTCGCGTCACCATTCGCGGTGCTTCAACCCTCGATGAGAAAGAAGTTGAACGGATGGTTTCAGAAGCCGAGCAATATGCTGATCGCGATCGGGCAAAGAAGGAACGCATTGAGAAATTAAATCGTGCTGATAACTTAGCGGTGGGAGCTGAGCGTCAACTTAAAGATCTCGCACTCAACTATGGCTATAAACTCAGCTATGAACGTCGCAAACAAATCGAAGGTTCGATTAAGAAACTGAAAGATGCGATCGCTAAAGAGGATGATGCCCTCATTGATCGCGCTCAAGTGGAATTGCAAGAGGCTCTCTATGCTCTGTCCAGCGAACTCTATGCTGAAGATGAATATTACGATGATGAGGATGACGATCTATTCGGTGGCATTCTCGAAAGCATTGGTAGTTTTGCCAGTCGCAATAAGCGCGGTAAAGATGAAGATGATCGCCGCCGCCCCAATACTAGAGTTTCCTATGATGACGATGATGACTGGCTGTAATCAAGAGATATATAGCAATACTAAATAACGTCAGTTCGGGTTAAGCTGGCAAATTTTAAAAGCCCAAAAGTAAAAGCCTTGCTAAGCAAGGCTTTTACTTTTGGGCTTTGAGAGAGGGTTTGCTACGCAAACCCTCTCTCAAAGCCTGTTTCAAATTATCCCGAACTCACGTTTGGTAGTGCTGCAAAGTAATTTTTTTAGTAATCGTGTTGTGGGCGCGAAGCGCCCGCAACACAATTACATTGCATTATCCTGCTTAATAAATTTAAGTGTTTTGAATAGTATTCATCACACGGCGACGGGTTTCCAGAATTTGGCTAATTTCACGGGCAAAGTTGGGCTGACGATCGATCATTTGATTCACCGCTTCTGCCGAAATCATCATCACTTCTAAATCTTCAACCGCAGTTACCGAAATCGGACTCATCTCTCCCGAAAAAAGTGTCATTTCACCGAAAAATTCACCATTTTTGACCATTAGTATTTCGTGATTATTACCAGTCGTATCCTGTACAATCATTACCGCGCTGCCTGCAACTACGATGTAGAGAGAGTTATTTTCTGCACCTTGTTTAATCACTGTTTCTCCTGCGCCGAAATGCTGCAAAGCAATTCCCGAAGTCGATGTATTAAGATGGTTAGATTTATCCAATGGAACAAAGGCAGGGAGAGATTGCAGACTTTCGGTAAACTTTTTCGAGGTTCCTTTTGCTTCGGAGGTAGGACCATGAAAATGATAGAGAGTCCTGATGGGAAAGGGAATCGTCAAGCTATTGCGCTGGGCGGCATACCAGAGACGACTCATAAAGCGATCACGTATTTCCTCGAGTTCACCATAATCTGCAATAAAGAATTTTACCTCATAGGTAATTGCCGAATCACCGTAGGAAATCGTAAAAATTTGGGGATCGGGATTTTTGAGAATACCCTGAGTTTCCAGAGCAGTACTATAGAGAACATGCTTAGCAAGATTTGGAGGATCTTTATAAGAAAAACCAACGCGGATGCGTTCAGCATGGAGAGCTAGCGGACGACTAAAATTACGAATGATTTCATTACCCATCAACTTGTGCGGAATGATCACCATCTCGCGCTCAAAGGTAATTAATCGAACAGCTCGCCAGTTAATATCGATGACCTGACCTTCGATTTCACCAACCTTGAGCCAATCACCGACGGAAAAAGGACGCTCAAACAACAGGGCGATACCTGACATAACGCTACCGAGGGTATCCTGCAACGCCAAACCGATCACAATTGAACTCACACCTAGAGCAGTTACTAATCCTGCTAAGTCTGCATTCCACACTGTGGCAAGTACGATCGCCGTACCAAGCAGTACTAAAAAGAGGCGAAATAGATCGATTAATAATTTGGGAACTCGCGCCCGCCAAGTATCGGCTTTAGCTTGTTCAAAAATCACGGCATTAAGTAATGAGAGAGCCGCATGGAGTACGCAAATCCAAAAGAGAGTTTGCACGCTCTTAACAATGTCGTCACTGGCAGGACGTTGTAGCACGTACTGCACAAACAACATAAATGCAAACATCGGCAAAACTAGGTTTCGCACTACTTGTAATGTAGCTGCAAGGGGGCGGCGACGATGTTGGAGGCGATAGATAATCTCGCCAAGGACAATTACAGATAGGGCTAGCCCGACGATTAAAGCGATCGCCCAAATAAATAAATGATTAGAACTAGTTTGCATACAGTGATTTGACGAGTTTAAAAATAGCTCTGAATAATTATTTGTGCGTGGCCTCGCCGCTCAAGAATAATTATTTGGGATTTATTTGCCATGCTTTCAAAATATTCTTGCCATTTTCGACCTTAACAGCGATGGGAACGAATTCATAGAGATCGCTCAAACGATTGTAAATTTCATGGGAAACTAAAATTCCACCTTCAGGACAGGCAGATTTCAGCGCACTGGCAACATTAATCGTGTCACCCCAGACATCGTAAATAAATTTATTGCGTCCAACTATTCCTGCAACAATATCCCCTGAATGGATGCCTAAATTGATATTTAATTGGTAGTTGCGCTCTTGACTGAACCGCCGCACGATTGCCTGCATTTCTAAGCCAAAGTCGATCGCTCTCTTATCATGGTCAAGATAGGGAACTGATAAGCCACAGACCGCCATATAGCTATCGCCAATAGTTTTGATTTTTTCCATGCCATAACGCTCGGCAGTTTCATCAAAAATGGAGACAATATCATTGAGGATGCTGACTATTTCATAGGCTGTGAGGGAATCCGATAATTTGGAAAAGCCTGTTAAATCGGAAAATAGAACCGTCACATTAGAAACGCTTTCGGCAATATTCTTTTCTCCTTGCTTGAGACGTTTGGCGATCGCCGCAGGAAAAATGCTCAACAATAACTGCTCGTTCTCGCGATTTTTTTCCTCGACTAAATTGGTTTGATCGCGCAGACTCAGCACCATTGCATTAAAGGATTGCGCCAATTCGCCAAATTCATCTTGGGTTTCTAAAGTGGCGATCTCATCTAATTGACCTGAGGCAACTTTACGCGCACTCTCGATTAATTGATTAATCGGCTTCACAAATACTGAAGCCATTGCCATTGCCAAGAAAATCACTAATAGCATTAACAAAGTCGCCGAAATCATTAACTGACGCTCAAAATCATAGATAGGCGCATAGGCTTCCGCCAAATCAATTTCTGAGAGAATCACCCAATTTAATCCTTCTATTTGCAAAGGGGCATAGGAACTTAAGACAGAAATATCCCTATAATCACGAATAGTTTTAATTCCCTGCTTGCCTGTAATCGCTTCTTCCACCGCCTGTGTGCGTACTTTCTGTTCTAAAATCGATGTTTTATATTGACGAATTCTATTTATTGTTTCCTTATTTACTCCCAATGTCGCAATAGTCTGCAAATATTCTTCAGGAGTTTCGACTAAAAAACGAGAAACTGATCGCATTAAATAATCTTGACCCACCAAATAAGTCTCACCACTTTTACCGAGTCCATCACTTTCCCATTTGCGATTTCCTGTCATCACATTATTAATTTCATCCACTGGTACTTGAACTGCCAGAACACCAACAAACTTAGACTGATTGAAGATTGGTGCAGCGATAAAAGCCGCAGGTGCACCATAGGAGGGAGAATAGGACTCAAAATCAATAATGGCAGCGTAGTCCTTTTGTTTAGAGCGTCGCACTGCTGATGTCAGACGCGCCAAATTGCTATCGTTATAGGCTCCAGTAGTGAGATTAGTCGCGAAATCAGTTTCTTTATAAACTGTATAAACGATATTTCCCTGTGAATCGATCAGGAACATATCGTAGTAGCCAAACTTCTCAATGATATTGCGAAAGATAGGATGATAGCGATCATGAATACGGCTATATTCACTGCCATCACTGGCTTTATTTAATAAATGTTTTTTACCAATAGGATTCGGATTAGTGGCGATGTAATGATATTGCAGATAATTACTTGCTGTCGATTCAGGCAAAAAAGAATTCAGAACTGGCGAACCCTGCTCAGTTTTCGCTAGTTTAGGGAGAAATTCGTTTTGATAATAAGCTGTAATTTTTTGAGAAGTATCGGTTGGCAAACTGATACTCTCAAGCTGGCGATAGGTATTGGTAAATTCAATGATGGCTGTCTCCACAGAAATATCATTGCTGAGGGTCTGAATATGATTGCGAATTGTTTTGAAATAGGACTCAATTTGATAAGCCTTAGAGGCGCGCACACTTGTTAACTGATTAAAAGCGCGATTGGTTAGATTTGACTTACCGCTTTGATATCCTAAATATGCAGTCACCACAATCGAGCTACTGCTAACTGTCAGCAGCATAACAATCAGTTTTGATTTGATACTTAGCCAGTGGAAGTTAAACCATTGCATATTAAGCACTACTTGAGCACCGATATAGCTACCCCATATCGAGCATCAAGCCTATTAAGTAATAGCCATGTATTTTAGATTGGAAATCCCCAAAAAAATGTTAGTAGCTAACTCTTGACATCCACCCTGCACTGAAGTGACAGGGATTCCTAAGACTCACGACTTAGATTTCTGCTTTATAGCTCCAGCCTTAACAGACTTAGAGCATGTTTGAGAAGTTAAGCAAGACGTTTGAGGAGAATGTGAATCATGCCAACATAGAAAAAAGCCTCAGAAGTTTTAGGTAAAAGTTCGTATTCCCTAGTCAAGCCCCGAAAACGAGAAAATCAAGCAAAAGTGCGCTCAACGACCCAACTCTTCTTTTGCTCAACAAAACCCTTTTGACCCACAGGAGGAACAACAACCTGTAAACACTAGTAAAAAGTATGCAGAATCGCCAGAATGAAAGCTTTGCCTTCATAACCACGATCCACCCAAATCGTCGATAGAAGAGGAAATCGGTCACATATTTGGTGAAGCTTTTTCAAAAGTTTCCATATGGCTGTCTTTGTTTTTCTATATTGATAGGCTATAGCTTTGGAAGTTTTTTTGATCTTTTTTATCCCTAAAAACTTCTCAAACACGCTCTTAGATATTATGTAAGTTATCTAAATACAATGTAAATCTGTTCTGGAATCACGCGGTTTTAAAACCTTTTCTTCGATAAACAAAGAAGCGGAATGAATATAGTGCCGCTTCTTTATCTATGAGTAGGAGTCAATCAATCCATGCTGCAAAGCATAGCGGACTAATTCAGTGCGGCTACTTGTACCTGTTTTACTAAATAAACGACTGACATATTTTTCAACATTACGAATAGTTGTACCAAGACGCTTAGCTATTTCTTTATTCATTAAGCCTTCAACTACCAGTTCCAATACACTTTGTTCACGAGGAGTAAATTCAATTTTGATCGGTGGCGGTGTGACATTAATCGTAGGCTTTTGCTTGAGTAGAGCCTTAATTTCTGCCAATTGTCCTGCAAGGTCTGTTATTTCTGAAGTGTTGCTATTTGCCGTAACGGCTTGCATGGCACGACGGGCAATTAAATTTTCAGTGATCGCTACTAACTCATCGGGGTCAAATGGTTTTGATAGATAGGCATCACAGCCAGCGTTATAGCCTTCGATACGATCTTTCGTCATGCCCTTGGCGGTTAAAAATACGACGGGCAAATTTAAAAACCTGACATCCTCACGCATTTGCTTCAGGAACTCATATCCACTTACCTGCGGCATCATGATGTCCGAAATTACCAGATCTGGTGTAGTTTTCTCTAGCAGTTGCCATGCATCCCTTGCATTATTAGCAACCTGCACTGCAAAGCCGCTGTCTTCAAGATAAGCTTTCACAGCTTCTCTAAGACCTGGTTCATCATCTACAAGTAGGATATGTCCTGACATAGTTGTCCTTGATTTCTTTGATTTGGCGATCGCCATATCTACCACTATATAGCGTTTTCCAGTCAATGAAGTACAGAGGATTGTTTCGCCGCTAAAGACGGGGCAACAGTTTGATTAAAAATGCTTTACATCAATGACAAGAGGCGATCGCTTAGTCTTGAGCTTGCCAAAGCTGGCGATCTCTTTTTGCGATTGAGTCATATATGCGTTATCCTAGACAAGCTGTTAAAAAACACACGCTTGAGGTTTCGGGTGTTTTTTCGTTTTTAAAATTTTGCCAAGGTGAGGTTTTAAAAATTATTAAATTCCATCTCAAGCTCAAGGACAAACCCGAACACAAGGAGAAAACTTAAATGGGAGTTGTAACCCTAGCCCAATTGCTAGAGTCGGGAGTCCACTTCGGGCATCAAACCCGTCGCTGGAACCCCAAGATGGAGCCTTACATCTTCACCGAGCGTAATGGCGTTCATATTATTGACCTTGTGCAAACTGCACAGTACCTCGAAGAAGCTTATGCCTATTTGCGTCAAGCTTCTGAGCAAGGTAAGAAAGTATTATTTGTCGGAACCAAGCGTCAAGCTGCTGGTCTAATCGCTCAAGAGGCTGCTCGCTGTGGTAGCTACTACATCAACCAACGCTGGTTGGGTGGAATGCTCACCAACTGGACAACGATCAAAACCCGTGTTGATCGCCTTAAGGATCTTGAACGTCGCGATGAAAGTGGTGCGCTAGATCGCCTACCGAAGAAGGAAGCATCTACCCTGCGCCGCGAAATGGAAAAGCTTCGCAAGTATCTCGGTGGAATCAAGTTGATGCGGAAACCACCTGATATCGTGATCATTGTTGACCACAAGCGCGAGTACAATGCTGTTCAAGAATGCCAAAAGCTGCGTATTCCCATCGTATCTTTGCTTGACACCAACTGTGATCCCGATAGCGTTGATATTGGTATTCCTGCCAACGATGACGCAATTCGTTCGATCAAGTTGGTAGTTGGTAAGCTCGCTGATGCAATTTACGAAGGTCGTCATGGCGATATTGAAGATATCGAATATGAAATTTCTGCTGAAGAAGTAGAAGCATATGCCGATGATGAAATCATCACTGGTGATGAAGACGAAGTAGAAGCATAAATCTTCTCAAGTATAAAAAAGGGTGCGATAATCGCACCCTTTTTTATGAGTAAACCAAGATAGAAAACCTGAATTTGGCAGACTATTAAAAGCATCTTCAAGAGATAGTAGTCATGTAACACAATTATATTGCATGACATAAGTAAACTAAAAACCGAGAGTTTTGTTTCGCCCGCTACGCGGGCGGAGCAAAGCTCTGGTTTGTTTTTTTAATTAAGTTGAGCTACTTAGATTTTTATTGCTGTTTATTACTAGAAATACGAAAAATCATTAATCTTGATTGTTTTTCGTACTATGCTGATATTTGCTATGAAAAACTCTGTTTTTCTTTTGACTTTCTAGCAATCAGTTTCTAGCAATAAGAATTTGAAGATGTCTGAAGGTTTGCCTAAATTTGAAGCGATCGCAATGGGGACTGAGGCGCAGCGCGTTGAGGCTTTGCGAGAGTTTTTGGGCTATCCTTTGCAGGAGTTGGATCGGACGGGTTCGGGGTTGCGGTATGTGAGGGCGGGGCAGGATGTTGTACAGGCTAAGAATACTTGCCCGATCGCTGTGGGGTTTTATGAGGAGCTAGATCGGCTTAGTGATGCTGAGATTAAGGACTTTTTGGTTGACAAACCACAGCAGCAGAAAATCTATGGGCATTATCAGAATCAGGAACCCGAAAATACTCCTGTGATGTATTTACTGTTGCCAGTTGCCGAGCGAGTAGGACGGGTGGCGATAGTGTTACCTGCGGAAGGGAAGTTGCGTAAGAGCCAGATTCAAATTTTTGCTTGGGATAGTGATGACCTCAAGGCGCGATTGGGGCGTTTGCAATGGGGGACAATGCAATGGGCTAACAAGATTACTGAGACAGCTTTGCTTTTTTTGCCTAATGTGGATTGGGTTTTTTATAAACCGATTGAGACGGCGAAAGAGTTGGCGATCCAGTTAGCCCTTGTGACCCGTCAAATAGAGCAAGCAATTTCTGATGTATTTGCTAAAAAGCAAGCTAATGATTATTTACAGCGATTGTTAGAGAGTTTTAAAAGGGAGTTGCTGCCAAGTCTAAAGCCGTTTGCGGAGAATGAGAAGGATTACAGTTTTGCAGATATCTATGCTCAGACGATCGCCTATGGTTTGTTTACAGCGAGGGTATTTCGGCAAGTGCGCGATCGCAAAGAACAGAAAACTATTCCTACCTATTTCACTCGTCAGGATGCTTGGGACTGTTTACCTGAGACAAATCCATTTCTGAGGCAGTTGTTTAAGGATGTGTCTGAGCATAGTTTAGATGAGTTTGGGGATGAACTAAGCGATGGGATCTTAGAAATTTTTGGCATTCTCAGAGCGGCGAAAATGGATGCGATTTTGTCTGATTTTGAGCAGAAGATGAATCGTGAGGATATTGTAATTCGCTTTTATGAGGACTTTTTGGCGGCGTATAAGCCGAAGATGCGAGAACGGCGGGGGGTTTACTATACGCCTGAGCCTGTGGTTTCCTATATGGTGCGATCGGTTGATATTTTAATTAAGGAGAAGT
>Ga0209972_10001614_pt1 | contig 19409 bp, 13 predicted proteins | sample NOAtaG_7_FD_187302 | JGI IMG/M metagenome (GOLD analysis project Ga0209972, IMG submission 187302) | Freshwater lake microbial communities from Lake Erie, under a cyanobacterial bloom - NOAA_Erie_Diel1S_2200h metaG (SPAdes) (version 2) | ecosystem: Environmental > Aquatic > Freshwater > Lake ... | reverse complement strand
TCGCTTCACCACCTCATCGATCAATGCCGCTTCGTCGTCGGGCTCCAGCCCAAGTGCCGCGATGTAGTTGCCAATACCAGGCACCCGCAACGTTCCAGGAACACCGGTGATCAGGTCGACGTTGATGATCTCCGAGCGGATCGTGGCACCGTCAAAATCAAGGAACAGGGTCTGCGCGGTTCCAACCGTCTCCTGCTCCATCGGTGGACGATAGGTCCTCAAATTCAAAACGTACGACCCCACCCCGTCGCCAACACGAACCGCATAACGACCGTCGGTATCGATGACGTAGCTGAACGAAGTCGTCCCGTCCGTGAACAGAGGGCTCTTGGTAGGAGGCACCGTTCCCGGTGGCCGCTGGATGCGAACGTTCGTCGGTCCAATTGCAAAAAAGAGCTCGGTCCCCGAGGCTTCGTAAAGCCCTACTCCCAGACCGGAAGGATTGAAGGCCGCCGCCTGCAGGCGAACATCGAGAATGTCCCCTTTGCGGAGGTCGAAGGTGTAATAATCTTCATCGAAGAAGGTCGACATCAACCCGTTGACGTTGACCATGTCCCGCTTGTTGGGAAGCGTTCCCAGCGGCAAATACTGGCCGCTCAAACGTGAATTGTTCGGCTCTGCTTCGGTGACCGTCAGAGGGTTGTTGGAAAGACCTTCGCCTGCCTCGCCGCTACCACCACCCGACGAACGATTCTGGATCCGAGTCGCCAGGGTGTCATAAGCTGCCTGGTCGGTCATGTAAAAGGGGGCCATGATTCCCTTGGTCAGCGGGGAGATGTCCGCCGCCATCATCTCCCTCCGCTCCAACTGCTCCGCGACACGCTGTTTCTGCGCTCGCTTCTTCAGGCTCTCCCCCCCCAGCAAGCGTGCCAGAAGGCCGTTGTTCGATCCCTGCCGATTCGATTGACCATTACGAGAAGCCACAGTATTCCACCCCCAGCAGCGTTACCAGTTGATCGAAGATCGAGCGACGGACGAAAGCGCTTTCGAATCCAGTTTTTTGAAGTCCAGTTCGAAGACCCAGCGGAGCTTCCCTGCTAGAATTCACCCGGGGTGACCCAGAGCCAACCTGGCTCAGTCCATCACCCGCGATCCATCCCTGAAACACATTCATCTCGCCCAGTCCGTGGTCGAAAATGGGCTTTTCAAATGAGAAAAATGGGCAAGGGAGGGGTTTTTCGATTCTAGTTGGGGCCCTTGGGCTGTCAACAAACTGCCCTCCGCTTGTGATGGGCGAAGGGTTCCTCGAGTTCCGTCAGCCAGCGACAATTTTGCTACAACCTGAACAGCTCCTCCCAGGTTGTGGCAAATCGCATTCCGCGTCGGGAATCTCTTGACCTGCTTGTTTCTCGGAGCGAAATATAGGGAGAGTGAAGGGGGAATCCCAAATTTCCAGCATTTGGAAGATGGGTTGTACCGTTCATAACGAGGAGGTTTACCCGATGGCTAAGTGCCCACGACCTGGATTCACGCTGATCGAACTGTTGGTGGTCCTGGCCATCATCGGAACCTTGGTCGGTTTGCTCCTTCCAGCCGTGCAATCAGCCCGCGAAGCGGCTCGCCAAATGCAGTGCCAGAACCACCTGAAACAGTGGGGCCTCGCGATTGCAAACTTCGAGTCGGCCCGTGGCTACCTGCCTCCCGCCCGAATTGCTCCCCGCCCAGGGGATTCGACCGAATTGAGTTGCGGAGGGGAGGAACCCAACTGGTTCGCTCACGTTCTGCCCTTCGTCGAGCAAACCAATTTGGTCCGCGACGTCGACCTTTTTGGAAAATGGTATGAACAACCCAAAGAGTTTACGTCGAGCAAGTTTCCGATCCTTTTCTGCCCATCACGAAGGGGTAGCCAGTCGATGATGGTTTCCCGCAATGTAGGGGGAACTACAGGGGCCACACGGCTTCCCTGCGGCTGCCCGATTCCGGGGCGTGGAGGTAGCCGGCTGGTCGAAGGAGTCCCGGGGGATTATGCAGCCTGCCACGGAGATTTAAGTCCGGGGGCTGTCGGGCTGCCTTCCGATTTCTACTACGGCGGAAACGGATCCGGGGCGATGAATTCGTCCCGAGCTCTTTGTGAAAATGGCAAAGCGGTCGATTTTTTTGACAAGTACCGTTACCGCGACATCACCGATGGGCTTAGCAACACGTTCTTGCTAGGGGAGAAGCACATCAGCCAGGAACGACTGGGGAAATTCCCCGACGATTCCCCTATTTACGATGGCGACAGCCTTCCGGCAGGCTCGCGTGTCACCGGCCCGGGAATGCCGCTGGCTCAAGGTCCCAATGACGTTGTATCGACCTACTATGCCTTCGGAAGTTGGCATCCAGGGATCACTCACTTCCTTTATGCGGACGGTTCGATTCGATCCCTTTCCAACGCTACCGACACGGTCACCCTGGGACAGCTGGCCAATCGGCACAATCTGAAGCTGGAACGGCTTCAGTTGGACTGACAGCTTTGCACTTCTCCGGTGCCAAAGTCCTCGGGTGCCTAAGCCCTCAGTCGGTCGGAACCCCACTCGTTCCACGGGTTTTGCTACCCGTCCCTGAATCATTCATCAACTCGGAATCGCTCCATTGAAGAAGCTTGCGCGCCCAAACCGATTCCACCATGCCGCGTTCTTCTATCCCGTTGCAATGGCGCTGGGAGGGATACTGGGATGCAGCCCCCAGCAAGAAGCAACCTATCCAGTCGACGGTCTGGTCCGCTTTCCGGATGGCGAACCAGTGCAACTTGGGACGGTCGAGTTTCGGCGAGTGATCGCAGCCAATCCTGAAGCCCCTCGATGGATTGCACGTGGCACCATCGACCGGGAAGGCCATTTTACCCTGAGCACATTCCAACCAGGCGACGGTGCACTGGCGGGGAATCATGAAGTCATCGTCCAGCAGCTGATCATCACCGAAGACAGGTCCTTTGGAGACCACAATCACGGCCGGCGGGTTTCCCCACACTACGGCGATTATGCGTCGAGTGGACTGAAGGCGAGAATCGAAGCCGACCCCAGCAGGACACCTCAGAAGATCGTCATTGAACTGCTGACCGATCAGGCCGACCTTCAGAAGGTCGAATGAACCTAGCTGCAAAACTTTGCTCTGTACCAACGACATTGGCCGCAGCGGTTTGCTGCGGCCAATGCTTTTTTCGGCAGGTTCTCATACCAAACTGATCATCGATCAGCTTACCAGGTGTACTCGGCCCCGAAGAATCCTCCGTCGTAAATCACTTCCGCATCGTTATTGATGCGAGTGATTCGGTTCGAACCGGGCTGGATCAGGGCAGGTGGTGCATTGTTGAAGTTCTCTGCCGCCAGCGCTACGTTGTCGATGTAGAGCAACTGGTAACCACCACGAAGCGCCCAGGAGTGGGTCAGGCGATAGACCGTGGTGCTGGAGAACGACATCGCATACGCGGTCCTCGAAGACTCGTCCGACTCGAAGAGTCCAGAAATCGAATTGGCGACGATCGATGAGTTCAGGTCGGCACGGTTTCCGAACACCCCCATCTTCATTTCGACCCCCGAATTGATACCAGGGATGATATTCAGCCAGATGTCCCCACCGACCTGGAAGCCCATCAGGGAGTTCCTGACCCCGGTGTTGTAGTCGAAGAACCGCAATCCGTTGCTGGCAAAGGTATCGTTGTTTTCACCGCGAGCCGAGAAGGTCATCGATTCATCTAGATCGATGTAACGGAGCCCCATCAGGCTAGAGCCCTGGAGCCAGCCGTAACGTCCGACCCATCGGCGACGGAAGTTGACTTCCCCGTTATGAATTTCCGATTTGTAGTCCAACCGATGCTGGAAGGAACGATCCGGATCATCGTAGCCGTTGAGCGGATCGGTTCCGAAATCGCTCATGAAGGAGAACAAGGTGGGTGTCCCTGCTGGCGTCGAGGTGGCGACCGCCGATTCTTCCCACTGATTGAGCCCCTGGTAGACCGCTTCCAGGTTCGAACCAGCCCCCACCTGGCAGTTGACGATTACCCCCAACCCCGGGGCAGCGCCATTCAGATCGACGCTGTTGCTGGAGAGGACGTAATTGCCAGTCCCAGCACCCTGCGAGGAGAAGTTGTAGTTGGCAGCACCTTTGGATCGGCCCCACCAAGTGGAATCGACCGCGACGTCAAACCATCGCTGCGCCGCAAGTCCAGCTTCGCTGTAGGGAGCCATTCCGGCCAGCAACCCGTGTAGCTTGCTTGTGACCAAAAGACCAAGTCCCCAACCGCAGCGGAAGCAGCCATTCTGGCCGCAAGATCCACAGAAGAGCCCATCGTCAATGCCATGGCTTCCGTAGCCGGGCGGCATCATCCCGTACGCTCCTCCGGGCATCATCGACGGGTCATGACCCATCATACCGCCGTGCCCCAGCATACCGCCGTGACCCATCATGCCGCCGTGACCCAGCATGCCGCCACCCAGTAATCCGCATCCCATCGGCCCACATCCACCGCCGCAGGCACCCAGGCCGCCACACGCACCACTGCAGCCCGTCGGTCCACAGGATCCACAGCCGCCCATGCCACTCAGGCCGCAAGGATCCATCGGTCCTCCGCAAGCCCCAAGCGACTCGCCGCCACCCATCCCCCAGTGGCTAAACAGGCCGCCACCAAAGTGCCCTGAACCACCACCACCCGCATGACCGTAGTGGCCAGCGCCAACGCCATTCGGCGAATCGCATGGTGCTCCCAAAAAACCTGCGGGCATCACAGCCTCTACGTCCGGATTGGATCCGACGCGGGCGTTATTCCCGGGAGCAGATGGACCTGGGACCACCATGCCTTGAGGTGTCTGAGCATGCAGTGATTGGAAGCCGCCAAAGGTGGCCAGTCCAAATGAAAGTGTCCGAGTCCAACGATTCTTCCAGTTCATCGATTCATCTCCAGCGGCAGTCGGCATCGATCGCACGCGCAGCGACACAAAGCCATCCCCCCTATCAGCCCACTTGGATGGCCAACTCGCGCTCCCCATCCCGCCGCCAGCTCGTGCCTCTCAGGATTGCTTTGGTTGCATCCAACCCGCATATCCAGACATGACGAGTCCTATTGGCAGCGTTTCCATCAACACGAAGTTCGGAAGAACACGCGAATCAGGTAGGTTCCGCAGAGCCGTTACAGTCCGTTCTATCGGCTTGTCTGAGGTGAAAAGTTCTCTGAAACGATTGATTTCTAACTTGCAAAACGACAAAAATCGGAATGACAGCTTGTCGCCTTCCTCTCAACTTTTCCGATTGCGAAGAGATTAACGGCGGTCCATAGGCTTTGATGTAGGCTGCATAAGGACGAACGACGTTGAGCGACCAGCCCAAGAGATGTTCCCTGGCCGATGGACTGGAGGCTCTTTCAGCCCCCTCCTCCCATGCCGGTACAGCCCCCACCGTGACGGGCCAGCCAGCCAATCCCAATCCCTGGACGCTGCTCCCGACTCCCACCTTCCTCGGACTGCTCGCCGCCAAGCAAACCGAACCGACTCCCCATTGCATGACCGCTTTGGCATGGCTGCCTCCAGAGGACCGAAATGCCCTGGCGATCCATGACAAGGAAACCCCACTTGCCGCGGCCTTGCAGAAGGCCAACACGGGCCTGATCGCGCCCTTGGAAACAGAACCGATGCAACTAAGCGACTCGCTGGGCAGATCCTGGTGGGTCCTTCCAGGAGGCCCCTGGGCTCCGTTGGAACTCCTGCTACAGACTTGGCCCACTCCCCCTGAAAGCGTTCTGGCGGACTGGAAGAATCAAAGTGCCGATTGGGAGTCGCTGGCTGGCAGATTCCGTTCGACCGAACCGAATCGCTTGAAGGACGAAGGGGTGCCAAATCGCGACAACCGGAACCCTGTAGAAGACCCCAAGCGATGGTGGGTCGATCGGCAGGGAGCCTTGCTTCCCATCACCGATGTATGGGATCTCTTGTTCCAGGCAGCAAAATCCCAGCAAGAGACTTCTCAATCCACGGGGAGGAAGAAGGAAAGCCGAAACACCCCGTCTGCCTTCCAATCGAAACCAAGATCCAAGACCAAAGGCAGCGGCTTATCGCGACCAACTTCCCGCAGCCCATCGGGAAACCGAAAGCGAACCGCCCTTGTCTGGGTGGGAGCCATCGCTCTTGGTTTGCTTGGGCTGCTGGTCCCCCGCCGCTTCCAAAGCGATTCCACTCCCACAATCCCTCAGCGAACAGAAGCAAACGGGGAACTGACAGAACGTCCGGGGGTAACCGAAATCCAGACTTTGCCTCCGACGCCTTCCGATCCGGCCCAAGCAGGTGCTCAGAATCCCCTCGAACCGCTCGATCTGCGAGGTCTATCGCCCGCTGCCGAAACAGCCCAGCCACAACCTGGGCTGGAACTCAGCTCCCCAAACCTATTTCCAGAAGGTGATCTGAAAGCCAAACTTGACCGACTCCTGGGTGGCTCGCCAGGCGAACTGCTCGCCAACACCCCCACAACCGACATTCCGCCAGAAGACTCCGCGTCCGAAAGCGACAGCCCAGAAAAGATGCTCCAGTCGGATTCCTCCGACCAGTCATCTCCTGACGCGGATTCTTCAGGCGTTGCCCCAGGTCCTGATCGGCAATCCCCTGTGGCTCTCGAGGATCGATCCTTTCCACTGGAAAATTTGCCTCTCAAGAGCAAATGGATTCTGCGGGATCAAGGACTCGATCCATCGTTGTTGCTGGTACTGGAACTGGAGCGACAGGAAGGGTGGGAATGGAATCGGATGCCGATCCCTTTAGAGACAGGCAAGGTGGTGCGGGCGTGGGGTAGACACTCGGATCATCCCGAGGCGGGAGGGATGGTGATCCAGGCTTCCCTGCGCGCAGGAAGGGTCTGGCATATTGAGGTCGATGTCGGATGGTCGCCGGACCCCGACACACCTCCCGTACGACTTTCCATCGGACAAGCCGACCAGTGGCTTGGTGAAGTCCAAAGCGGACTTCGGTGGCACGAACAGGCATTGCAGCAACTGCGACAATCGCGAAACCTCTCCAGCAACTCCTCCCAACGCTCCCTGATGCTGGATCAAATCCGCGTGCTGGAGGCGCAGCAGAGGTCGCTGAAGGAGCTGGAATTGCGTTGGCAGAAAGTCGGCTCTTTGTCCCAGGTCTTTTACGATCAGCAGATGATGCACCTTCGATGGCAATCCCCGTCGACCGATGCAGCATCTACCAAGGCGATACCTGATCCCCCCTGATCGCGGGCGATCGAAGCGTCGATTCCTGGCAACGCTTCCCCAATTCCGGGCGGTCGATGCATCCGATGGAGATCGTCGACTGCTTCCCGAGTTCTTGGTGAACCTCGCTGGTCATGGTATATTCCTGCAGGTCGGCCAGATGATGATAGCTTCAGTAGCCGGTCGGCTCGGATCCACTTCCTTGGCGGACTAACTCCGCAACCGTTCTCTGACAATTTCCAAATTTCCCACTTCTCCGTTCGCGGGATTTTCTCATGAATGACGCAACCGAAGCGGTGCTTGCTGCGCGCAAGACCGAAATCCGTAAGCAGGCGCACGAAAACCGGAAGGCCCAGCCCAACAAGGACGAAGTCAGCCAGACCATTGTCGATCACTTCGTTGCGCTGCCCGAGTATGCGGTGGCGAAAACCGTAATGTTCTACGTCGATGTTCGCGATGAAGTGCGGACCCGTCAGGCGCTTCCCGCAGCTCTCCAAAGTGGCAAAAGGATCGTTGTCCCTTACTGCGTCGACGGCGAATTGGAGCTTTTCTGGCTGGAGTCGATGGACGAGCTGGAGTTGGGGATGTATCGAATCCTGGAGCCTCGGGCTGACTTGCGCGAGGTCGCCAGCAAGCGATTGCAACCGGAAGACCTCGACTTGGTGATGGTTCCAGGCGTCGCATTCGATCGAAACGGTGGACGCACTGGTCACGGCAAAGGGTATTACGACAAATTGCTTCAGCATGCGCGTAGCGATGCCCCTCTGGTGGCTCTCGCCTTCGAATGCCAACTCTTTGATGAAATCCCCGTCGCCTCCCACGACATTTACATGGACAAGGTGGTGACCGAAAAGGGTGTCTATGTCGGGAAAGGGCGACCGTCGGCTTGAACGCCAAAGGGATCCTTGCCTAGACGGAAGGATCCATTGCCGACAGGGATGATTGCCCCCTTTTGTCATGGACTTGAGACGGGTCGACCGTAGTCCGGCGGTCCATTGTGGAGAAGCAGAACGAGGAGCGAAGGAGAGCCGATGAGCGATCAGGAAGAGATGCCGGTCGAGATTGAGGATACCTACGCGGAGGCTTTCCGCAGCATCTACGGCCGAGTCCTTGTCACTGCGAGGGACAGCAAGTGGCTTTTGGCAGCATGCCATGCCGCAACAGGCCATGCCAGCAGCACCATCCTGTGCGATTGCGAAGCCGGGATCGAACGACTGGTCGATGGCAAAACTCCAGGACAGACAACTCCCGATGGGAGGCCCGGTGCCTACCTCCAGTTCCACGTACCAAGATTTCGCAAGGACCGCGTCGAGCATTTAGAGCGAGTCATGCTGGCTCGCTTGAGCCAGAATGTACTGACCTGCCCTACAGCAAGGTTGTTCAATGCATTGGAGAGTGAAACCTATTTCCGTCTGGGGAGAAAAATCGCCTATTTTGGCGATCGAAACGAGTATCTAGAGGAACGGTACGGCCAAAAGGGTTGGGTGATCCCGACCATGGGTGGCGACTTCTTTCTCAGCCGAAGGTTTGGCTATCGCGATGGGATCATGGGGGGCAATCTTTGGTTCCTTGCCACCACCGAAGAGTCGGCGATCGAAGCGGCCGAGAAGGCAGCAGCAGCGGTCGATCTTCTGCCAGAAACGGTAACGACCTTTCCTGGCGGCGTAGCAGCGAGCGCCAGCAAGGCAGGCAGCAGCTATTCGTTTCTCATCGCCAGTACCTACGCCGAGTTTTGCCCGACGCTGAAGTCGAAACTGGGAGAGCGTAGCAAGGTGCCCGACGGCATCCGTTCGATCATGGAAATCATCGTCAACGGAAGCAGCCTGGACGACGTCGCGAAATCGCTTTACGCGGCGATCGATGCGGCACGCACCACCCACGGTCTCCGCAAAATCTCGGCCGGCAATTACGGCGGGCGACTCGGGAAGTCCTTCATCTACCTTTTGCCCGACAAACATCCCCCCACGCCATCCTGATCCATCCCCCACAGCGCGACCCGCTGGACTGATCTGCAGGCTGCATCAGGAAGTCGGCTGAAAAAACGGCCTGCGAAAGGGATGAGCGAAAGGGTGGGGGACCAGAGCCAACGCGGCGTGGAAGAAGTTCACCGATTTTCATCGCCAGGAGGCTTCTTGATGGCAAAGAAGAAAAGTGCTGGTTACCGTTTTGGTTCGCACATGTCGATCGCGGGTGGCTATTACCGCGCGGTGGAGGCGGCGGCCGAAATCGGCTGCGACTGCGTTCAGCTTTTTACGAAAAACAGCAATCAGTGGAATGCCAAACCGATCTCGCAGGAAGAAGTGGAGCGATTCACCGAGGCGATTTCCAGCCGTGGGATTGTCGCACCACTGTCGCATGCCAGCTATCTGATCAATCTGGCATCCCCAGATGATGCGCTGTGGGAGAAATCGATCGCAGCGATGGTGATCGAATGGCAAAGAGCCGAACAATTGGGGTTGGATGGCGTGGTGGTTCATCCGGGAGCTTTTGTCAGCAGTAGTGAATCGCAAGGACTCGATCGCATCGCGCAAGCACTTCAGCGGATCGTCAGCGACGTGATGCCGGCCAGTAGTTGGCTGCTTCTTGAAAACACCGCCGGCCAGGGAAGTTGCCTGGGACGCACCATGGAACAACTCGGTTGGTTGATCGCCCGCACCGGACCGTCGATGCATGTCGGTGTCTGCATCGATACCTGCCATGCCCACGCGGCCGGATATGACATGAGTCAACCAGAGGGGCTGGAAGAACTGGCCAGCCAGATCGATCAGTGGACCGAATCGGGCGTCGTCCGCGCGGTCCACCTGAACGACAGCAAGAAGGGCTGTGGATCGCGAGTCGATCGCCATGAGCATATCGGTCATGGTACGATTGGAGTCGAAGGGTTCGAACGTTTTCTCCACCATCCGCTGTTTCGCGACCTTCCGATGTATCTGGAGACCGAGAAGGGCCCAGCGGAGGATGGCAGGGATTGGGATATCGTCAATTTGGAAACGCTCCGACGATGCGCCGGGCAATGACCATAAACTCCTGAAGGAAGAATGCAACCATGAAGCAGATCCAATGGATGGCGGCGGCTGGAATTCTGATGGCATCCTTGATGGCGATCGCAGCCACGCAGATGGAGGCAAGCACGGTGGATGAAAAGGTCTTGAGGCACGTGGTGATGTTTCAATTCAAAGAAGGGACATCGGATAAGCAGATTCAGACGATCGTCGACGCCTTCCGCGGACTGCCCGGGAAGATTCCCGAAATCCGCGCATTCGAGTACGGCGTCAACAATAGCCCCGAAGGCTTGGCAGATGGTCTGACCCACTGCTTTTTGGTAACCTTCCACAGCGAGAAGGATCGCGACGTCTATCTGCCGCATGCGGCTCACAAGGCATTTGTCGATGTCCTAAAGCCGCACCTACAGAAAGCGGTTGTCCTCGACTATTGGTCGGGCAAGTAAGGCAATCTGGAAACGCTGCCCGCCCGGGCAATTGCCTTGACAGGGCATGTCACGCATGCTGCCGGTTCGATCGACGGGAAAAAAAGAAGGCCCATTTTGGATCATTGTCGGTAGCGAACGTTTCTCTGCCCCGATTCGAATCGGCCATCGAACCTTCCAGGAAGGCTTGCAGCGTTCCATCAGGAATCTTCCCAATCGTAGCGCAAAAGATGCAAGCCCTCCGGTGTGCTGCCGATGACGCAAAAGAACCGGACGGCTCGCGCAGCAACGCGAAGATTGGGCCGAAATTCGAGCATGGTAAGTTGGTGTAGCAGTGGGTGGCCATCAACCCTCTGAATTGTCGGATAGGCCGAAAAAAAGCCCGGGGAGATGCAAGATGACGAACAGCGTCTTGGGGAAGCCGTTTCAACGACTAGCGATCTGCTGGTTGGCCATCCTTGCCATCGTATCGATGCTATCACCGCAACTGCAGGCGCAGCGTGTCCCTTTTCGCGGGCGGATCGAAGTCGATGGATCAGCCGAACTGATGTTGGCACCGCGCGAACTGCGAGCCGTTCTGGAGGATGCGAAGGAGCAGGCGCAGCGAGGCGCTTGGGCCGAAGCATCCCTGGGGATCGGCCAGATCTTGGGGCTGGAGGAAAACGAAGCCGAAGATTCCTCCCAGGATGGCTCTGGAGGGGACTTCTTTCTGGAGTCCAGCGAAGGTGCCAACGAGAAACCACGCAACGACGGCATTCCCCCTGCGACACAAAGCCTGAAGGCGGCTGCGCTACAGCTTCTTTTTTCGTTTCCCAAAGAGGGAGCCGAAGTGGTCGAACTGCGGTATGGTGCAGCCGCAAAACGCGCCTTCGAAGAGGCATTGCGGCGTGTCGATCCGGCGGCGATGCGGCGCGTTGCCAATCGTTTCCCGTCGACGCAGTCGGGAAGGCAAGCCACCAGGTGGCTTGCCGAATGGTCCATTGGGCAGGGCCAACTGGAGCAGGGGGCGCAGTGGCTGGAATTGCTGATGGAACAGCCAACCGCAAGGGAACAGTTCGGCCCATCTCTGGGGATCTGGACGGCCATGCTATGGCGCGCAGCAGGGCAGGTGGATCGAGCCGTTGACGTAGGGATGAAGGCGCAGAGCCTTTTCGTCAATGCCGATGCATCCTGGAACGGGAAACCATGGAAGTGGGGGAGCGACAGCGATGCCATCCGACAGCAGCTCAACCAAATGGACGTCGGATCGCTGATGGCTGGAAGACAGGCCGCCCAGCAATGGTGGCAGACCAACGGCCGCGCGGACGGTAATGGTCAAGGCGAGGTGGGGCAGGTACTGCCGCTGGTCCAGTGGGATCTGCCGATGCATGCAGCACCCCAGGACTCCCAAGCGGTCATGTCGGTGATGCGGGAGCAATTCAATGATCGCAGCTATGGCTATCCCAGCCGTGTCCCTTTGGTGGTCGGCGACTATGTTGTCGTTCGAACCTACGACCAACGAACGCTGGGCATCGATCAACGAACCGGTCGCATCATCTGGGACAGCCCCTATGAAGGCTTTCCTCTGCGCACGGTGCGCAATCCGCTTCTAGAGCCGATGGGGGATGGCGGATCCGTCAGCATCCCCGAACCTCTGCTGCGTGCCGTCTGGGCCGAATCGGTCACCGGTCAGCTCAGCAGCGACGGTCAATGCGTCTTCGGCGTCTGCAGCACATCAGCTCGCCAAGCTGCTGACCGAATGGCGGCCGATGGGGCGCAGGCAGCCATGCTGGGCAACGATCGCTCAACCTCCAACGTGCTGCGAGCTTGGAGCATCTCCAGGCAGGGTGCCATCCAGTGGGAAGTGGGTGGAGAGGATGGACTTGGTGCTGAGGAACTAGCGGGTGCATTCTTTCTAGGTGCACCTTGTATCGAGGGCAATCGCCTGCATGTGCTGGCCGAAATCAACGGCGAGGTGCAATTGGTGGAACTCGATCCGGTGACAGGCAATTTCAAGGGGGCCCAGAGCCTAGTCGCCAACTCCCTGCTCCCCATCGCTTCGGATCCCATGCGTCGGCCGCTGGGTGCGACCCCTGCTGTCCATTCCGGGGTCATTCTAGCGCCAACGCTAAGCGGTTACCTGATCGCATACGACACCACTTCGGAAACTCTGCGGTGGGCCATGCAATACGGCGGCGCCACCAACGCGATGCAGCGCATGCATGTCTTTGGTGGACAAGTCCGAGACGGACTGGACCCTCTGGCGCCCCGATCTCTCGAAACCGCCCCCCTGGTGGCCGATGGCATGGTCTATTTCCTTCCCTGTGAACCCGATGCCAACGGCCTCTTCGGTATCGACTTGGCATCAGGAAAAATCCTCTGGACGATGGCTCGCGACGCACTGCGGATGCTGGCGGGAGCTTGGGATGGAAAGCTCCTGGTGCTGGGCGACCGGTCGATTCAATTGCTGGAGGGCAGGACCGGAAAGCCGGTGTGGCGGATGATGCTGGGTCCGAACGAACGGTTGGCAGGCCGCGGCGTTCGCCAAGCAAACCGGTACTTGCTGCCCACCATCAATCAGGAAATCCTCGCCATCGATCTAGACACCGGGAAAGAAGTCGCTCGCTACCCGGTGGAAGGGCGCCTGGGGCATTTGATCGGTGTGGGTGGCAGGTTGCTAAGCCTTAGCGCGATGGAGCTTTCCCAGTATGTCCTCAAGGAGCGGCTGACGGATGAGCTGCAGAGCTTGAAGCCCGAGGAGGCTCAAAGCGCTGCAGCCGGTGCCAAGCGGGCAGAACTGGCACTCGGTCAAGCCGACTACGCCACCGCCATGAACGAAGCCAGGCAGGCTCTCGACAAGCAACCTGACGATCTGGCCTCTCAGTGGCTGATGATGAAGGTCGCTATGGCTGCCATGAAGGCGGACTTCGAGAAGTATGGTGAGCTGGTAGAGCCGTACGAGGAATTGATGGCAGCAGGCCCCGATCGCACTACCTACTGGACATTGATGGTGCGCGGCTTGACCCAAAAGAAACAATGGAACTCGGCGTGGCAGCGGATGCTGGCGCTCACCAGCGAATCGCTTCGCAGCGCCCCCTCCGATCCGTCAGCACCCGGGACGATGATGCTGGACCGAGACTGGATGATCGAACATCCTCGCTGGGTCGCCAGCCAGTTCGAGAAGATCTGGGAATCGGTTGGACCCAATGAGCAGCAGCAGCTTGCAGCACAGTTCGATGCATGGGCACGGGAACTCGATCGACAATCTCCAATGATGCGACGGCGACTGATCGGAGCCGTAGGGAATCTGCCTCCAGCGGAGCCTTTCGTGGAGCGAGCGGCGCGCGATGCGGTGGCCATCGAAGAATGGGGGATGGCCGAACCCTTGTTGTGGCGGCTGAAAGACTCTGCCGATCCACAACGAGCTGCCTGGGCCAGGGAGACGCTGGCGCAGCAGGCTCTTCAAAAAGATCTGAAATCGATCGCAGTGCGTTCGTTCGGAGTCGATCCGCAGTCGATCGATCCGCAAAAGGAAATCGATCCCCGACTACCAACCCGCGACCCCATGTCCAAGGAAGATTTGATCCAGTGGCAGCGATCTCTGGAAAACTGGCCGCGAGGTCATGTGATGGTCGAACCGATGGAAGGAAGGTTCGATCTGGGGGCAGGTGGGATTCCCTTGGACCTGGAGGTGCAGCCAGGAGACCTGCTGGATGGCTGGTCGCTACGATGGGCCAACAACGATCTACGACTCTCGAATCCCTGGGGCCAGGAGACGCTGATCGGAGCGATCGAGTTTGAACTGCGGGCAGGCCAGGATTTCAACCCGGCGGCTTATGCTTGGCGGCAACGAATCGTCCTGGAAATGCCACAGGAACTGGTGGTCATCGATGCATCCCGCTTGCCGGAAGGGGAGCAGGCGGTGCTGTGGCGGCAGACGTTCGGCCAAGAAGATCCGTTCGTCGAAGGACGCGGTCCGCGATCTGGGATCGAAGAGACAATTTGGGGCGAACGAATCCGGAAGCCGGGACGCGACTATCGCCTGCTGGGTGCGAACGAGCGGGGGATCTTCGGTTTCGTTGGCGAGGAGTTGGTTTGCTGGGACTGGACAACCGGCGAGAAGCAATGGAGTCGACGATGGAAAGGGAAAACGACTCAGGGAGCCGTGGATCGAAATCGCCTTCTTTTGGTCGATTCCAACGAAGGGAAACGCTACCAACTCGACTGTCGCGATGGGACGATCGATCTGGCAGGCGATTGGCCAACTGGCTGGCAATGGAGAGCCCATCATCGAGGACGAATTTTGGCCGATCAACGAAGTGCCGAGCCCAATGCACTTGGGGCATTTCGGCTGATCGATTTCGATTCAGGTAAAAGCTTGCTGGAAAGGACCTTCGCCGCCGGGACAATCGCTGGAATTGGAGAGCAGCGCGCTATGGTCGCTTGGGATACCCAGGGACTGCTCACCTTTTGGGATTTTGCGACCGGTAGAGAAACCCAGCAGCAGGCGACTGCCGAAAAACGGTTGCGCGAGGTCCGTCTGATCCGCATGGCAAACCGTTGGCTGGTTCTCCCCTACAGCCATGCCTACGATGCCCCGGTTGAAGTCTTCCCCAGCGCCAAAGATCCCCAGTATCGCATGGTGGCTGGGCCGATCTATGCGCTCGATGACGAGGGCAAGCTGGCATGGCAGCGAGGAGTCAAATGCTACCGGATGCTCTTTCCACTGGCGCAGTCCAAACAGTCTCCCCTGATGGTGCTGGTGCGTCGAATCAAATGGCCGGCAAGAGACCAGGGGCCGCGAGAAACTACGTCGATCGCCCTGCTAGATCTTCGCACCGGGCAAACTGTCTACAACAACCACCTCTTGCCGATGGCTCGGGGTGCCCAGTTCTCGCACCGCATCCACCCAAGTGAATCGGTCGCCTGGGTCGGATTCGGCGGGCAGATGCTCCGCGTCGAGTGGACGGACGAAGAGACACCGCCGTCCCCAGTCAGCCCGGTGGGGATGGTCAACGCACGCACCCCACTGGCAGCACCTGCCGCTGCACTCCAGAATCCCGGACGGGGCGAGTTGGAGTTTGGGGAATCAGGAGACCTTCCAGTAATTCCACCATTGCCTCGCGCCCGGTAGCTATCCTGGAGCGTATGATGGAGTCGAGCGGAAAGGCAGAGGTGGTATATCAGACCGCCTCGCGATTCGCATGCACCCCCCGCCAGACTAGCCGTAGGTGGGGACTTCATCAAAGACAAGCCTTTGATGCGTGGCCGCCCGAAGCGGCCGGGGCTCCGTTCTGAGACCGAACCGATACCGCGACCCCGTTGTCGCGTTGATGAAAGGAACCAGCATGGCACGTCCGTCGGATGACCCACTCGAAAGGGTCCACCAGACGCGCGAGAAGATTTTTCACCAGATGGAAAAGGTGATTGTTGGACAGCGCGAAGTGATCGATCAACTGCTTGTCTGCATCCTAAGCCGTGGCCATTGCCTTCTGGAAGGTGTGCCAGGGCTCGCCAAGACCCTGATGATCAGCTCGTTGGCGAAAACGATGAGCCTCTCTTTCAGCCGCATTCAGTTCACCCCCGACTTGATGCCGGCCGACATCACCGGGACCGAGATCATCGAGGAAAACAAGACAACGGGTGGAAGGGAACGCCGATTCCTGGAAGGGCCCCTGTTCGCCCACGTGATCCTGGCCGACGAAATCAACCGGACACCTCCCAAGACGCAAGCAGCCCTGCTAGAAGCGATGCAAGAGCGGACCGTCACCGTGGGACGCAAGCAACACGCGCTATCGGATCCTTTCTTTGTGCTGGCGACGCAAAACCCGATCGAACAGGAAGGAACGTATCCACTTCCCGAGGCCCAGCAAGACCGCTTCATGCTCAAGGTGAACGTCGACTATCCGAAGTTCGACGAGGAATTTGAAGTGGCTCGTCGAACAACCTCTCTAGGGGGACAATCGATCGATCCGGTGGTGTCGGGCGAAGAGATCCTGGCACTGCAGCAGGTCGTCCGCGGCGTCGAAGTCTCCGACAACGTCATCCGCTACGCGCTGGCTATCGTGCGGCAGACTCGCGTCAGCCAGCCAGGCGCTCCTGAATTTGTCACCGAGCAGGTGGGATGGGGTGCTGGGCCCCGAGCGGTTCAGTTTCTCATTCTGGGGGCCAAGGCCAAAGCCGCCATGCGCGGTAGCCCTTATGTCGATGTCGCCGATGTCCAGAGTCTGGCACGACCGGTACTTCGGCACCGCATGGTGGTCAACTTTGCAGCCGAGAGCGATGGTGTGACCAGCGACGATATCGTCCAGAAGATCCTCGATTCCACCCCGACCGCTCAGGATGAATTGCTGCGCGATGCCCGATTCCAACGCATTTTTGCATCCTGACGCGATCCGGCGGATCAGCCGGATGGAACTGCGAGCGAGGCATCTGGTCGAAGGCTTTTTGGCCGGGATGCACCGCAGTCCTTATTTCGGTCAGTCGATCGAATTCCTGCAGCACAGACAGTATGTGCCCGGGGACGACCTGCGCCATATCGACTGGAAAGTCTGGGGCCGCCAGGATCGGCTCTATATCAAGCAGTACCAGGAAGACACCAACCTCCGTTGCAGCGTCCTGCTGGACACTTCTGAGAGCATGAGATATGGCCGCGGCGCTCTCAATAAGATGGAATACGCGTCGACCATCGCGGCCTGCCTCTCTTACTTGGTGATTCGCCAGCAGGATGCGGCGGGCTTGGTGTTGTTCGATGATCGGATTCGAAGACGCCTTCCGTGGCGGTCCCAGCGCAAGCACCTGCAGGCGATCCTCGACTCCTTGCAGGATGTCCAACCCGCCGGTCAGACCAACTTGGAAAAAATGGTGAAAGAGGTTCGGGACGGTTTCACCAAACGCGGCCTGATGGTGCTCATCAGCGATTTCCTGGGAGTCCCAGCCGAATCGCTCAAAACACTCAAAGGACTGGTGCAGGCAGGCCATGATCTTCTGATATTTCATGTCCTGGATGACGACGAACTCGACTTCCCCTTTGAAGACCCCACCCGCTTCGAAGGCATGGAGATCCCCGACGCACTAGCGTGCAACCCCAAGGCACTGCGCGATGGGTACCTGGAATCGCTGCAGCGATTCCTCGATGCAATACGTAAGCAGGCGGGGAATCTGCGAGCCGATTACAGGCTGGTGCGAACCAGCGAGCCAATCGATGCTGTGCTGACGGCTTTCCTTGCGGCCCGACTGGCCCACTTGAAGAAAGGCTAAGCAAGGGAAGAGATCATGCAGTTTGTCTTTCCATCGCTGGCCTGGGGATTTCTGTTGATGCTGGTCCCCCTAGCGATCCACCTGATCCAATGGACGCGCCACCGCCAAGTACCCTGGGCGGCGATGGAATTCCTTTTGGAAAGTTATCGAAAGCATCAGCGCTGGGTATGGATGAAGCAACTCCTGCTGCTGCTCAGTCGTATCGCGATCATGGCAACACTAGCAGCCATGTGCGCCCAGTGGATCAGCAACGCCCGTTGGGCCAGTCTCTTTGGCCAGTCGGTGACGCATCACCTGCTGCTCGTCGACGACTCCTTTTCGATGTCCGATACCCAGCAGGGCGCCTCCGCCTACCAGAAAGCCTGGGACGCCGTCGGAGTCCTGCTGAAGAATGCGGCAGCAGCCGGAGGAACCCATCACGCGACAATCCTGCGGTATAGCCAAGCCCAATCGTCTGGTCCTGCTCAATCGTCTGGTCCTGCTCAATCGTCTGGTCCTGCTCAGTCGATCGATGCGAGGGCCGATGTTCTTGCCGCCAGCGTCGCGTCCGACCCCACTCCACTTTTAGAATCGTTTCGTTCGACGCGACCGACGTCTATGGAACTGAGTCCCCTGGCTGGCCTGCAATTGCTCCAGCAGGTGCCTCGCATCGCGATCGATGAGCAACGCATCGTCTATGTGGTCAGCGATTTTCGCCGCAAAGATTGGGGCTCCCCTGAGGCAATCCAGCCAGCCATCGCATCGCTCGCCGCCGAAGGGACTCGCATCGAACTGATCGATTGCGTCAACGAGGAACACCCGAATCTCTCGATTGAATCGGTCACCGCCGACTCCGATATTCTCGCGGCGGGAATCCCGGCGAAAGTGCGAGTGCAAGTCCGCAATTCTGGCCCGTTGGTCGCGCGCGATATTCAGGTGCGGCTTCAGGCGATCGATTCCGCTGAAGCCGGGTCTGCTCCCCGCTTGTCCGACCCCTACTCCGGTAAGGTGCAAGATGTTCCTCCGGAACTGATCGATCGGCTAGGTCCGGGAGAGTCGGCAGCACTGAGCTTCCAGGTGGTATTCCCCTCCAGCGGCTACCATGGCCTCCATGCGATGCTGGCAGCTGATGCCATCGAGCCAGATAACCACGGCTATGCAGTCCTCGCGATGGACCAAGGCAAGCAGGTGCTGGTGATCGACGGCGACCCCAAACAGCAGAACGGATTTTTTCTCGAAGCGGCACTGGAGCCGGGGGGGCCCGCTCGGACAGGTCTGCGTACCGTGCGAAAGGAGCCAGCTTGGCTGCGCGATGCTGCTGCCGAGGATCTCGATCCTTATTCCGCGATTTTTCTTTTGGGCTGCCCCAGGCTGGATGTAGCGGCGGTGGCCAACGTCGAATCGTACTTAAAACGCGGTGGGGGAGTGGCGGTGGTGCTGGGCAGTGAAGAGGCGACGCTGCTCGACTACCAAGCGGCAGATCGCGGCTGGTACCGCGATGGAGAAGGTTTTCTGCCAGTGCGACCGCTGGACTCCGCACCCCTGGAAGGGGATCGGGTTCCCGGGGGCGCGGACTTGAGCATCGAACCCCATGCGATTTTT
>Ga0209972_10001613_pt1 | contig 19421 bp, 18 predicted proteins | sample NOAtaG_7_FD_187302 | JGI IMG/M metagenome (GOLD analysis project Ga0209972, IMG submission 187302) | Freshwater lake microbial communities from Lake Erie, under a cyanobacterial bloom - NOAA_Erie_Diel1S_2200h metaG (SPAdes) (version 2) | ecosystem: Environmental > Aquatic > Freshwater > Lake ... | reverse complement strand
TTGCCCAGCGGGTGATGCGCCCCTGAAGACTTGTTGGTTGCATGAGAGTTTCCATGAAATCCACTTGATCTATGCAGATGTTTAGAAAAAAGGAGACAAAATCAGCAAGGGCTTCTTCACTGAGGTTTCCTCGTCCGTCTAGATCACCTCTTCGTGGTTGATCGCACGCCGATAAGTGTTTCTTATAAATACTTTCATTGCGTGCAAGTCCTCTTGAAATAGACCATAGCCCTCCCGTTTCGAGAGTTTCCAGTAAGACAGCATAAGACATGAGCCTGGCAACTCGGCCATTTCCCTCAAGAAATGGATGGATCCAAAGAAGTCGATGGTGTGCGGTGGCACTACAAATCACACGATCTGTCTTTCCTAAAGTCGAATATGCTGTTTGGAATCTTTTTAGAAAGCGGGGAATAGAGCCGGGGCTGACAGCCACATGATTGCCTACTTTTACGTCCTGGGTGCGTAGTTGACCAGGGGTGACTTTGACACGTTCATTTGTGTAAGGGTTAGAAATCCATAATAACGATCCAGGAAGTTTCTCACAGAAATTTCTATGAAGTTCTTCGATGCCATTTTGAGTGAAAGCGCGTCCCGTCAGTCCTCCTTCATCAATCCAGCGGTGTACGTCCACATGGGCTTGTGCTTCTAATTGGGGTTTTTTACCCAAAGCCGCGAAAATTTTGACGGCTTAGCTGAGATCCACCCTACACCTTGTTTTTATGATCAAAGCTGATTTTTGGAGAGCTTAAGAGATCTTGAATAAGTTGTTGTAGATCAATGTTTTTTTCTTTTGGGTAAAATTCATATCTCCCAACAAAATTGATATGCTGCCAGGCTACTGGAGATAAACGCTTTATCAAGTCACAACTTTCTTTATCACCTATTCTTTCATAGTACTCATAAAGGCAGGATAAGATGGATGCATTATAAAAAATAATACAATTAGCAACCAGCCTAGTGCATTGGTTATGAATTTCTAATTCTATTTCGTTTCTGCCTGGGATTTTATTGCCAGAAACTTTTCGTATTGCAGCCATTAGCTGGTGATAGGCCTCTCCTCTATTTAAGGAACGATGAACCTGTGAGCGCATGTCAGGCAAATCAATATAAGACAGCATATATAGACTCATAATGATTTTATCAAATTCAATTAGAGCCTTCAGAGTAGGGTTAAGACGTTTATAGGAAGATAGTTTTCGGATAATAGTAGCCTGGGTTGTTTTTTTCAGAGCAAGAGAGGCAACAATTCTTAAAGCATTATTCCATTCTTTAATAATAATATTCTCATTAATCTTATAGCTCGGTTTGATGAACAAATCTTTGTATTCATCTGGATTTTGAAAACTTACCAAGCTCTCTTGGGCTTTTTGATGCAAACTTGTAAATCGCGGCATAAACTGATAGCCAAATAGATATAACAGAGCAAAATTTACCCGATTGATGCTATGCATATCACCAGAAATAGCTGCAGGCTTAATATCACTACTGTTATTATAAACGATATCTAGCAAGTGATGGCTTTCATGTTCATTTGCGCCAATAATCTTACTATTAATGGGTACATGATTGGCGACAAGGCTATAGCTTGAGATGCCTTTTCCGAAACCAAAATATTTTTTAGAGTGTCGAGATATGAATGTTTGGTATTTCGTTTCTACTTTTTGTCCATCGACGCTGGCAAGAATGCCATAGTCTGTAAGGCTATAAAATTTAAAAATTGATAGCTTAGCAATTTCATTCACTAGAATATCATTTGCTTCTTTTAATGTAAAAACACGGAAATAGGTACTGTGGATGGCATCCATGGAAGACATGGTTATATCCGAAATTCCAGCCATTTTTCTGGAGCCAATACCTGTACCTTCTGCAATAATGCCAGCTACTAAGGCATTTAAATCCATAGGCTTTTTAGCCTGGTGAGGAAAGAGTGGGGTAAAAGCCTTATAAAAATTGGTGTTTTCTATCGCAAACCGCACGACCTCACTCAGGCTAGCATTGGATATATTTTCATAGAAAGGATTGTTAACCGCTTCGTCTTGCTTCTTGTAAGGAAGTCTCCAGGAGATGCTATTTTGTTTAGACTCACGAAGCTTAATATGTTTGTTGTGGCCATTTTTTATATTGTCGTTTATTTCCTTATATCTTTGGGATAAGAGTCCATTTAACTCCTTCAGCATGACCTTAATAGGTTGTTGCAATATTGGTAGATTAAGCTGCTGAAGAACCTGTTCCCAGGTATTGGCCCAATCAGAATAAGGAATAAGATCTTCTTCAATAGAGCGATGCTTTGTACTTAGCGGTACAAAAACCTGTCCTGCTTCAAGTTGCCGTTGTAATTGAAGGTAAAGCATAAACTCATAAGGATGACCATCTATTGTCTTCCTTTTAGAGTGCTTATTTTTGCTGCCTCTTATCGTGATGTAAGTTAAAAGGGCTTTTGGGATAAACTGAGTGGGGATGGTTTCATAGGAATAACCCATAAATGATGGTTTGCTTTCAAGATGTGTCCTCATAAATTCTATTCCATCTTCAATTGGATTGGCTGGGGTGCTCTCAAACTGAATAGCTTTAAATATAGGCCGTAAGTTTAAAATGAAGGATTTAGACTGGGCTTGAATATATTTCCAGATTAAGCGAGTCTTTCTGCTGTTTGCTTTTAGTAGCTCTTTAACGAACTGGTCTATTTCTTCTTTAGGTACAATTTTAAAAGCAGCAGGTCGAAGATCTTTATCGGTTAAATACTGATTTATATATAACCGAGCCAATTCCCCTGCTTTGAGAAGAGTTTTATTTTTTTGATTTTCCTCCTTGTCCATTTGCTCTCTGGCAAGCAGTTCGGCATCATTGTAAAATTTACGCGTGCGATAAATAAAAAAAGTAACTAAGTGGTCATTAACTTTTAGGAAGCGGTCGTGCGCGAAGCAAAGCAAATATAACCGTGATAGACTTGGTTTCATTCGTTTAAGCTTGTAGGGAGTATAATAAGCTGCGAAGTTTGCATAGTGTTCCATATTTTTAGGAGAGAGATTTAATTCTGGTAAGATATGACGTGTACGCAGGCATATGTCTATCAAATCTTGTTGTTTGGAGAGCTCTTTCCGCATTTCAGTAGTGCTAAAATTTTTTGGATCTTTCTTCAACAGAGTTAAACGATAAAAAGTATCATCTTCCTCAAGTAGCCTATCTAAAAATGTCTGAGTCTCTTTATCCAGTAGTTCAGATATTTTATTAACCAATTTTTGTTGCTCTTCTTGCAAAGCTTTTGATATTAGAGTTTGGATTGTTGTGTAGCCTGGCTTAACAAGCCGTTTTTCATGACAAAATTTTAGTAACCCTTCAAAAATAAAAAGAGGAGAGACATGAAGTTTAGTAAGGCTAATAGCGTGATCATATAGTTGGAGGTGATCCTTTGATTTCGCTTGAGCATAATTATATAAAGCTAAAATTCTCTTCTTGTTTGTATAATGCTGATAATTACTAAGCTGTTTTTTAGGGAACTTCGTTTCTGGAAAATAACGATTGATGATATACCATGCATCATGACGGACTTCCAGAAATGTAAAATCAAAGAAATACCCCCTCGCTTTAAAATATCCTAACTGCAAAATAAAATTAATCCTCACAGCAGCACTGGCAAGTTCATCCACTATTTTCCTTTCAACAGATTCAAGGTAAAAGAAATCAGCGCGTTCATTATCGTTAAATGAGGGAATGCCATATAAGTGAGTAATTTCTTCTGAAGTTAAAATAGTTAAGCGCTTGCTATTCGTCATATTATTATTCTCAAAAATGCTCGTTTTTAATAAAGGGTGATGCCTTCTTATATGGTGATGGTTAGCCTAGGTGTCTAGATTCTCGAAAACCTTTCTTGAAATAGATTTCTCGTTTTGTTAATCTCTCAATGAGATTTGAGAATATGGATATCTTCTTTATGAGTCGCAGTTATAAAAAAACCACAATTGTGGGGTGGACAACGTGCCAAAGTGAACGATTTGATAAATTTATTTGGCACAAAAAGTGGCGCTTGAAGGAAAGACTTAAGCTGGCTGCATTAAAGGACAATGATTTAGATAACCATTTTACCACGCTCCCAGAGGAGGTTAGTAATCCCTGGTCTATGGGCAAAGATGGGAAATACTATTTTGCTTTAGTTGAGCAATTAAAACTTTCTGAAAAAATTGCTAATAGGCGAGGCAACAGCCCCCAAGAGCGCTTATCTTTGAAGAAGCGCCTTGTACACAAGTGGATGGGAAAATAGAAAATGCATATCGGCTATGCACGCATTTCTACCTCAGAGCAAAATCTGGATCTTCAAATAACGGCTCTAAAAAAAGCAGAGTGTAAAAAAATATATGAAGACCAGCTCAGTGGCCTAAAGGCAGACCGCCCTGGATTGCAAAATGCTCTAGATCAACTGCGTGAGGGAGATACCTTTATTGTCTGGAAGCTTGACCGATTGGGTCGTAGCGTTAAAGGTTTAATCGACTTCGTTTCAGAGTTAGAAGAGAAAAAAGTTCATTTTAAAAGTCTTACGGATCATATTGATACCAGTACCTCCATGGGACGGTTCTTCTTTCATATTCTAGCAAGCATGGCGCAGATGGAACGGGATCTTATCGCTGAGAGAACCCGAGCAGGCCTTGATGCGGCAAGACAGAGAGGCAGGGTTGGAGGCCGTAAACGACAAATGACCCCCAGTAAAATAGAATCAGCCAAAAAATTATTGGCTAACGGTATTCCACCAAAAGAGGTTGCAAACAACCTAGGAGTTTCAATTCCTACACTCTATAGGTGGGTGCCTGCACAGAAGATATAAAATGTTTTCCATTATATGTAACTTGATAGTATAATCTAATTTTTTCTCTACAAAGTAACACATGGGAAACGTCTTACCCGCGCTTAGCAAGATACTGATGTGGGTAAGACTATACTCAAAAAGAGTGCACCTAAATTTTTACCTTAGTTAACCGAGCGGCATTTAATATAACAGAAATAGAACTTAAGGCCATAGCAACGCTAGCTATAACTGGGCTTAAAAGCATGCCGAACATGGGATATAATAAACCAGCAGCAATAGGGATAGCTAAAGCATTATAACCAAAGGCCAAGAAAAGATTTTGTTTAATATTGCGTAAGGTCACTAAGCTTAATTGATGCGCCTTAGTGATCCCGTCAAGATTACCTGACATTAAAGTTAGCCCTGCACTTTCTATGGCGATATCCGCACCAGTTCCCATCGCAACACCAATGTTAGCTTGAGCCAATGCGGGTGCATCATTCACTCCGTCTCCGACCATGGCAGCTATTTTACCTTGATCTTGAAGCAGACGAACATAGTCATATTTTTCTGTTGGCAATACATCAGCCTTAATCTTAGAAATACCCAATTCCTGTGCGATTGCTTTAGCTGTGATTTCGTTATCTCCTGTGAGCATTATGACTTCCACTCCCTGCTCTTGAAGTTTTTTTATGACTGGTTTTGTGGACTCTTTAATGACGTCTGACACAATGATTAATCCACAAAATTCATAGTTAATAGAAACAAAAACAACTCCCTGACCAGCCTTACGATACTGATCTATATTTGTAGTTTCTGGTAAGTTAATACCCAGTGAGTACATGAAAGCCTCATTACCGACAGCAACAAATGCATTATCTATTTTGCCCTGTACGCCTCTTCCTGTGATTGACATAAATTCTTGAATTTCTTTTAGTGTTAGTCCCTTTTTCTGTGCGTCTTCTACAATGGCAACTCCCAGTGGATGCTCACTACCTTTTTCGAGAGTGGCCGCGTATAAAAGAATTGTCTCTGAATCTTGAGCAGATACATTTATGATTTGAGTCACTTGGGGCTTCCCTACTGTTAACGTTCCAGTTTTATCAATCACAAGCGTATCTATTTTGGCTAGAGTTTCTAATGCTGTAGCGTCTTTAATTAGAATCCCTTCTCGTGCTCCCCGACCTGTTCCAACCATAATTGACATAGGGGTCGCTAAACCAAGAGCACAAGGACAAGCAATAATCAGCACAGCTATACTAGCTACCAAGGCATATGCCATTTTCGGTTCAGGACCCCAAATGTACCATATAACAGCCGTCACCAACGAGATACCAATGACTATTGGTACAAAATAGCCCGACACTTTATCCGCTAATCGTTGGATAGGGGCTTTAGTGCGTTGAGCCTTTGTGACCATTGCCACAACTTGAGCTAATACCGTTTCATGCCCTACCCGCTCAGCTCGTATAATTAAACTGCCGTTCATATTTAATGTTCCTGCCATAACTTTATCACTAACGATCTTTTCAACAGGTATGGACTCGCCAGTAATTATAGCTTGGTTGATGGTGCTGGTTCCTTCTACAACAACTGCATCTACTGGAATTTTATCACCGGGTCTGATTCGCAATAAGTGACCTACTTTGATATGTGATAATTCAATTTCTTGTTCAGTTTCATCTGGCATAATAATTCTTGCAGTAGGTGGGGTTAACTCTAATAACTGCTGAACAGCTTGGCTCGTTTGTGAACGGGCTCGAAGTTCTAATACTTGACCTAATAGCACAAGTGTCGTAATAACAGCAGCCGGTTCAAAGTAAACCGCCGCGGCATCAGACATCAGTAAATAGGAAGTAAAATAAGGGACTACTAATACTGCTAAGCTGTACAAATAAGCAACCCCAACTCCTAATCCAATTAAGGTGAACATATTAAGGTAACCACTTTTAATGGATGCCCACGCCTTTTGCCAAAATGGCCATCCACCCCACAAAACAACAGGCGTAGCAAGTAATGCTTGAAACCAGTTAAAGTAAGGACTGGTTGCTAAGTGCTGCAGCCATCCAACTGAAGAAAAATGCATTCCCATATTGATAAGTAATAGCGGAATTGATAGAACCGCAGTGAACCAGAATCTTTTACTCATATCTTCAAGTTCATGTTGCTCGTCGTTGGATATGGTAGCATCTTCAGGCTCCAAGGCCATCCCGCACTTAGGGCAGCTTCCTGGACCTAATTGTTGTATTTCAGGATGCATGGGACAGGTGTATACGAGCCCTGTTTGAGTATCTTTCAATGCCACATGATAACTTTCCTTTTGCGAAGGCTGGCCACTTGAACAACAATTGTTTTCAGAATGATTTTCCATATGTGAATGTACTTCCATAATTAAGTCCTCCTTAATCAAATCTTTTAATCAATTCTCTAATTTCATCAACTTTCTGCTTTTTTGCTTCCAAACTTTCTCCTTGAAATGCGTCAGTGACACATGTTGATAGGTGTCGGTCTAAGATTTGCAGCTCAATATTCCGCAGAGCCGCTCGAGCTGCTCGTAGTTGGATAAGAATATCACCGCAATATCGATTCTCTTCGATCATGCGTTTAATACCTTCAATTTGCCCGGAAATACGATTTAAACGTGGTAAGTCTTGTTTATGACTGGGATGTTGGTGACAATCTTTATCCATTTTAGGTTAATCCTTTTATATACCCTATATGGGTATAATATATACCAGGGTGGGGTATAGTCAATAGGTTATAAAAGAACATGCTTAGATTCAATCCAAGCATGCCTCTAGAGTGTTTATCTATCTCTTAGTTAGATTCAATATTAATTCCAAAAGGGACAAATAGTTCTTTTCCATTTAGTTTAACTTGAGCAAACAGTTTAATAAATCCTGGAGCAGAAGGTTCCAAGTGAAATTCTAATTCAGGTCCGCCACGATCCGTCTCTTTTGTGGGCTCATCTCCCATGGGGTGAATATGGACAACTGATTGCAGACCTTCACTAAACCCTACAATATGAGCATACGCAGCCATAATAGGTTCTAGCGTTTTGACTGAGTCACCTTTTGCATCAGTAACAATAATCTTGCCCATAACAGGTTTACCCGCTACAAGCTTATCTTGGTCAAATGATAACTTGAAAGTATAGCCCTCAACCGTGCTTTGCAATGATACGTTTTTATCAATTGGGGCGCCTTTTCCCCCTTTAATTAAATCAAAAGTGACATACTGTTGCTCATTAGTTGCTACGGGAACTAAATCAGCCCAAAGCTTATAGCTTCCTTTAGCTTTTGGGGTCCACTCAAATTGATAAACGCCGGGTTCCTTGGTAGCTTCAGGATGAATATGATGATAATCGGTAAGCGAGTCATCCACAATCAACAGATGCACCTTTTGCGTATGGGCTTCCTTGAGGTCATTTAGGGTAACGGGTTGATCATCTGTAATTTTTGTCAATTTAATTTGGGTAAGCTTTTTATCTCCTTGATCTTCCTGCTTTACTAAAGAGATTTTAATGGTGGCTTGTTTTTCAGCTTTGGGATGCTGATGTTCCTCTGTTTTTTTTGCAGCCATCTCAGAATGATCATGTCCTGTATGGGCACTAACCAGTGCGCTTCCCAGTAATAAACTAACGGCTGTGTAGCTAAATAATTTTCTCATCCTCTATTCCTTTCTCAAAGTTAATGTCTTTAATATCTTAAATATTGCTCCTTAACTTTTATCTAACAAAATGAATTTTAAGAAAAGTTAACTTTTTCTCTGTTAAGCTTTTACAAGGAAGCATAATACTTGGCTGGTAATTGAGATGTTTAGCAAGATTCTTACATATAGCATTTTTCTTATATGCTTAATCGTAAATCCTCCCCTTGTCACTGCGCATACAGGCGAGCCTCATGCTTCAGAACCTAAAAACAGAGCGCCTGAAAAATTAAATGAATTGCATTTACAAAAAACGGGGGAGATTTTTGAAGTTGTCGTCGCAATGGCATCTAACAAGACTCCTAATACGACGATCTATCTGAGCGATCCTGATTCTAATCGCCCTATTAGTGAAGCAGAAATAACACTGAGTTTAAACTCAACGAACATAAAGGCAGAGAAGACTCACAAAAAAGGAATTTATCAGGCAGAAATCCCATTCGATTCTGAGCAATCATTAAACATTGATATTCAAAAAGAAAACCTCAAAGAGAAGTTTACTTTTGAGAACATTTCACTGCCGCCTTCTCCTTATTCTTTTTGGAGTTGGATTTTTAAAGTAAGTGCAGTTCTCCTAGTTTTATCGAGTGTGGCGTTTGTAGCTCGCAAGGAAATTATCTCACGACTAAAAGTGCTTTTTTCTGTTAGCGTCCTCCTCTTATTCAGTATGTCTCATGCTATAGGCCATGGAGACCATCCAGGTCATAGTAGCGAAAATGAAGAATCCCAAAAGCATGCTCCTCATGAAGAAGATAAAGACCAACACGTTATTGCTGCTTCTTCAGGAGGGATAATTGTTCCCAAAGAACTCCAATTTCATCTTGGCATTGTGACTGAAAAAGCTTCTGAAAAGCCTCTTAAAGGCACAATTCGTTTGGTGGGCACAGTGATAAGTGATCCTACTGGTTATGCACGACTTCAAGCCACACAAACAGCACGTGTTATTAACCACCCTGATTATCCTTTACCCCTCCCAGGGCAAGCTGTAAAAGCTGGTCAAGTTATTTTAGCGGTAGCTCCAACTCTCACCACTATAGAGTCAACGGATCAGAAAAACGCACTTTATAAAGCAGAAAGCGAGATCACCCAACGCCGCAAAGAAGTAGGACGCCTAGAAAAGCTCGGGCAATATGCTGCTAAAAAGGATCTTGAAAACGCCCAAGCAGAATTAGAGAGAGCGCTAAAACAAAAAGATGAAATTACAAACGGCACTTTCAAACCTGAGCTTTTGAGAAGTCCTATTGATGGATTCATCTCCGATCTCCATGTAAGACCAGGAGAAATTGTTACATCTGATAAAACAATTGCTGAAGTTGTTGACCCAAACAAACTTCTTGTGGAAGCTTTGGTGTTTGATCCTGACATTGCGAATCAAATTGTTGGGGGGTACATTTTTTCCCCTTTAAAACCCTTGAAAACAATTAACGTTAAGATTTTGGGGATAAGCCCAAAAGTCGATCGTGAAGATCAAGCTATCCATATTCAATTGAAGCCAGATAAAATTGATTCGAATATTAAATTAGATATGACTGTTGAAGTCGTTGGTGAATTGAAAGAAACACAACCAACATTAGTGATCCCACAAAAAGCTATCGCTGAAGATGCCACAGGAACTTGGATTTTTGTACATACCAATCCAGAAACTTTCGAGGCACGAAAGATTCGTATCCGGCGTCAGGTTGCTGATATGGTGGAAATTGAGGAAGGGCTGTTGCCCGGCGAAAGAGTTGTGATTGAAGGAGCTTACCTTCTCAATCAAGCAAAGTAGAGGGAAAGAATATCATGTTTGATAAGATTATTCATTTCTCTTTAAAATACAGACTCTTTATTATCTGTGTTGCGTCCATCTTAGTGGCTTACGGTATTATAACTGCCAGACATTTACCCGTTGACGTTTTACCAGATCTAAATCGCCCCATGGTCACGATCATGACGGAATCAGCAGGATTAGCTCCTGAAGAAGTCGAAACTCAAATCACTATTCCCTTAGAGCGTTCTCTATCTGGGGTTCCAGGTCTTGTAAGACTGAGGACAGTCTCCGGGATTGGCTTATCAATTATTTTCCTTGAATTTGATTGGAATAGTGATGTTTATCGTCAACGTCAACTTGTCTCAGAACGATTAGCAACCATAACCAATGAACTTCCCTCTAATGCAGTTCCGATTATGACCCCTATTACCTCCATTATGGGCGAAATCATGTTATTGGGTATCTCTGCCGAAAAAGCCGAGATAACACCAATGCAATTACGGACCCTTGCCGAATGGACGATTCGTCCCAGACTGCTCAGCATTCCAGGTATAGCTCAAATCACGACAATTGGAGGAGAGGTCAAACAATATCAAGTTCATATCGAACCAACTCTTCTCCATGGGTATAAATTACCCATCAGCGAAATTGAATCCAGCCTAAAAGATTTTGCTCAAAATACCACTGGCGGCTTTCTTGAGAACAATTCGCAAGAGTGGCTCATACGCCATATTGGATTGACAACCGAGCTTTCTGAGTTGCGGAAAACATTGGTGAAAGTTATTGATGGAACACCCGTTGCTTTGGAAAATCTAACAGATGTTAAAGTGGGCCCTGCGGTTAAAAGAGGTGATTCGAGTATTGATGGGAAACCCGCTGTCATCTTAGCGATTCAAAAACAACCTTCTGCGAATACATTAAGTCTCACAGAAACGATTGAGAGCGTCGTTAAAGATTTAGAAAAAACCCTTCCAAGTTCGGTCAAGCTTCACCCTCAAATTTTCAGGCAGGCAGACTTTATCGAAAAATCTATTGGAAACGTAGAAGAAGCGTTAAGAGACGGGTTTATCCTCGTCACTATTATCTTAATTATATTTCTTGCTAACACTCGAACAACCTTGATCAGCTTAAGTGCAATCCCTTTGTCGATTATCATTACAATGGTTATCTTTAAATGGTTCAATATGTCTATTAACACCATGACCTTAGGGGGACTTGCAATTGCCATTGGAGAATTAGTGGATGATGCAATTGTTGATGTTGAAAATATATTTAGACGCTTGCGAGAAAACAAACATCTCGATAATCCTAAACCAGCTTTGGACGTGATCTTTGAAGCCTCTAAAGAGATCCGCAATTCTATCGTCTATGCGACTTTAATTGTTATTCTTGTTTTTATCCCTCTTCTTGCATTGGATGGTGTTGAAGGACGTTTGTTTGCCCCTCTGGGAATCGCCTATATGGTCTCAATTGGGGCTTCTTTATTCGTGTCCTTAACATTGACGCCAGCTCTTTGCTATTATCTCCTTCCTAACGCCAAGGCTGTTGAACATCATGACTCTTGGTTAGTAAGACATCTTAAGGTTTGGGATACAAAGCTATTGAATTGGTCTTTGACCCACCCACAGAAGATTTTCTTTCCCACCCTCTTAGCATTTATTATTGCTTTGATAAGCATTCCTTTCTTAGGCAAAGGATTCTTGCCTCCCTTTAATGAAGGAACACTTACTATCAACCTTCGTCTGCCTCCAGGAGCCTCGCTAAGCGAATCCAATAAAATAGGCACTCTAGCAGAAACCAGCTTAAAAGAGATCCCAGAAGTAATCTCTGTGGCACGAAGAACCGGACGAGCTGAGCAAGATGAACATGCAGAAGGCGTCAATAACTCTGATCTAGAAGTGCTCTTGAAAAATGACGGTCGAGAAAGAAGCCTTATTATTGCTGAAGTCAGAGAAAGACTATCTGGCATCCCCGGAGTAATTCTAAATATTGGCCAGCCTATCTCTCATCGTCTTGACCATATGATGTCAGGCGTCAGAGCAGAAATTGTCTTAAAAATTTTTGGGAATGATTTAAAAATTTTACGCCAGAAAGCCGAAGAACTTAAAAGCGAACTCTCAGGAATTCCTGGCCTTGCTGATTTACAAATTGAACAACAAGTGAACATCCCCCAAGTCCAAATCCGCCCCGATCGAGTTAAATCTTTGCTTTACGGTGTCAATACAAATGAACTCATCACCTCTCTTGAAACTCTATTGAATGGAAAAACTATTACAAAGGTTCGAGAAGGGGAACGACCTGTTGATCTTGTTTTAAGGCTCAGTGAAAAGTGGCGTAATCGTCCCGATCTTCTCTCTCAAGTTCTTATCGAAGGCAATAAGGGTCTTATCCCTATCAACAGGGTGGCCATTATAGATAAGACAGAAGGCCCCAATATGATTAACCGTGAAAATCAACAAAGACGACTCGTCGTCATGGCTAATGTAAGTGGCCGCGACTTAAATTCAGTGGTAGCCGATATCCAGAATAATATAAAGAAATTATCCCTGCCAACAGGATACCACATTGCCCTAGAAGGTCAGTTTAAAAGCCAACAAGAAGCTAACCAGTTGATTATGATTTTAGGGATTTTTTCCCTAATACTCATTTATTTGGTTCTCTATAGTCATTTCAGATCACCCTATTTGGCTTTGGTGATTATGGCTAATATCCCTATGGCTCTCATTGGTAGTGTTGCAGCCTTATGGATCAGTGGTCTTGACTTAACTGTTGCCAGCCTGGTTGGGTTCATTACCCTAACCGGGATAGCCTCCAGGAATGGAATTTTGAAGGTATCTCATTATATTCATCTTATGAAACATGAAGGAGAGAGCTTTACAAAAGAAATGGTTATCCGGGGGTCTTTAGAGCGGTTAACACCAGTGCTAATGACAGCTTTGGTAGCCGCTCTTGCTCTTGTTCCCCTCCTGCTTAATGGACAAGCTCCAGGCAAAGAAATTCTCCATCCTGTGGCTATTGTTATTTTTGGAGGGCTTATCTCTTCAACTTTATTAGACACTCTTCTCACACCTGTTATTTTTTGGAAATTGGGAGAAGAAAAGATTACTAAAGCGCTAGAGGATTGATCGGGAAAGATAGTGTCTCCCAGATACCTCTTCTAACACTTTAAGGCTAGAGTCTTAATACAAATTTAATGATACCAAGGTAAAGTAAAACTGTATTATACAAAATATCTTTCAAGGGAGCTTAAAATGAATCTCGCAATCAAAGCAATTACTGTAGGGGTTGTACTATCTCTCTCACCGCTATATGCACATGCTGATAATTCCCACGATTCCCAAAAAGAAAAGCAGGTATCTGAGGATAAAAAGACCTCTGAGCAAACAGGTAAAGAAGATCATCAACACTCTATTAACCATGAAGGCAGAGAGCCAGGGTCGAAAGGCAAGTACTAACCCAGGCATCATCCCCTTTTGAAAAAGAAGGGGATCTTTCAGTTATAAGACAGTACTTGTCCTATTTAAGATTGATTCGAATATGAAAAGAGAAACTGTGCAAAAAGCGATTCATCCCTTTTATACACTAATAAACCACTTACATTAAGCCACATATACTCTCTATTCTAAATAGGATTAGATAGAAACTATCTTTCCTCATAGAAATCAATTTTCATGGGAAAAGCAAGGCATCTTGCGGATCTCAGTTAGGGCGTCAAAATTTTCGCGGCAATGGGCAAGAAACCCCGATCAGAAAAAAAGAGGGAGAAAGATGCCTCTCTCCCTCTTTTGTAAACAAATGCAGCTTTTCCTACACCCTATAAACGCGTGGCACCAGGTGTTTTGAACATAAGGCGAATGACACGGTTATGCAAATCTTCCACGGCCGTCTTTTGGGACGGGTTAAGGTCCTTTATCACAAGAACTATTTCGATGTCTTGCGAGAGTGCATCGAGACTTTCCGCTGTGTGGGATGTGGCTTTCTCTGCAGTTTCTACCTTTTTGCTTAGGTCAGCGATTTTATCGGGGATATTATAAAATTTCCCTTGTGCTTTTCCTATTTGACTATAGTGCTGTTTAGCAAAAGCCAGAAGAGTCTGTTGTCCCACTATGTGTTTCTGATCTGCCATAAGTTTCACATCTGGGTTTAGCGCCAAATAATGAGCAGCGTTGAAATCATTAGGCACAACCGGTTCATCTACCTTATATTTCCTGCCCTCGGCTTTTCCATGGTTTACATAGTGTTCTTCTGCAAAGGTTTGTGATTGCAAATTAGGATGTTGTGCAAGGTGTTGTCTTAGATCTGGATTTAAAACAAGATATTTTCTCCAATCAAAATCCTTTGGCAGTTTATCTTTGATACTTTGTGTTGGTTTGTAATGTCTATTTTCTGATTTTCCATGGTTTACATAGTGTTCTTCTGCAAAGGATTTTTCATCTAGATTTTTGCTTTTTGCATAGGTTCTAAGGTCCTGATTAAGATCTAAGTACTCTTTATGATTGAAATCACTTGGCAGTTGACCTGACTGCTCGGCCATCAGCATGGGAGAGGCGCTTAAAAGAAGGGTAAAGATGACAGCGATCTTCTTATTCATTTTTTTCTCCTAATGTTAAGATTTGATTCTATTACATTAAAGATAAATAGTTAAAAAAAGTTAAAAGATGCCGATTTTTTTAATGTAGATAAATATGATCAAGAAGAAGTCGAGAAATAGAGCATTATGTTATAAAAAGGTATGAGATATGCTCTTTTATTCCATTATTATTATTCTCTTCCGTTTTTGAAAAAGGAAAATTTCCTGTAATTTTGAATATACCGCTTAAAGAAACTTATTTTCTCTCTAGATCTTAATATCTTGATGATATAAAACGGAAATACTGAGCGGGCCTGTTATGTTGGCAGGGCCAGTAAGCGCAGGGAAAATGGCTCTTGTGCGCAAGTTTAAGCTGGCATTTCGCAAAAAGTATTTAGTTGTATGGGTTTTTGACCCGTCTAAAGAAATGGGAGATCAAATGATTGATTTGGCAAACAGATTACAGGCACATATGGGCAAAAAAACTTCCCTGGCTTTAAAGAACAAGGATGATGCGCTATCATATACAAAATCCACCCTTCTTCTTGGGACATTTGGTTGCCTTCTGGCGTTTGCACCTGGGTGTGCTTTTGCACAGACTGCACCCAATGTACCAGAAGCACATGGACAAAATAACAAGCATCTTTTAATGTCCGGCGTTCATGGACGTCAGGATGATCAGATCGTGACGGTATCTCATTTTACAGATGCAGAAGCTCTTCAGTTTTTGGCACACAGAGGTGGACCCCAAGTGTTGGACAGATTGGCAGCAAAAATAAGCTATAGTCCTTTGTCATTAAGCTGCCAGTCTGATATCTGAGTAGTGTATCCCATTCAGAGGTTTCATTTTCACATATACCTCATGAGGTGTTTGTCCGTCAAAGGTGGAATGGGGCCTACTCGTGTTGTAATGGGTTATCCAGTTTCCAATAAGGGATTTTGCCTCTCTGCCATTTTCAAAATTATGAAGATAGACACACTCGTACTTCAGTGACCGCCAAACCCTTTCAATAAATACATTGTCCATCCAGCGTCCCTTGCCGTCCATTGAGATTTTGATCTCGTGGTCTTTGAGGATATTGGTAAAAGAGAAGCTGGTGAATTGACTGCGCCTGATCGGTATTGAAAATCTCTGGTTTGCCGTAGTGTGTGATGGCTTCTCCTAAGGCTTCAACGCAAAATCCTGCATCCATAGTGTTAGAAATCCCCCACGACAGAACCTTTCGGCTATACCAGTCCATAATAGCCACCAGATAAAGAAACCCTCGTTTTATGGGTATATAGGTGATATCCGCGCACCATACCTGATTGGATTGATTGATATCAAACCCGCTCAGCAAATACGGATATATGACATGTTCTGGGTTTGGCACACTGCCCCTGGGGATTGGTATATAGCCTTTAGACCCATCAACCTCATCAGACGTCGGACCCTTTTACGACTGATACAATACCCCATTCGCCTTAAATGACGGGCCATTTGACGTGAGCCATAATAAGGCGTGATGAGAAATTGCTCATCAATCATCCGCATCAAGGATAGATTAAAAGGATTTTCCCCTTTGCTTTCATAATACCATCCAGAACGACTAATACTCAGTAACCGGCATTGTTGAACAATGCTGAGATGATCATTGGCTGAATCTACCATTTCTTGCCTCCGAACAATCCCAACCGTTTGGAGGCATCGGCTAAAAAATCTCTCTCCACTATCAACTGGCCTATCTTGGCATGGAGGTCTTTAATCTCTGTGGAGTGATCCGTGTCCTGACGTTCTTGCTTGCCTGAAAAACCCGCTGTCATAGACCCTAAGGCTTCCTTCTTCCAACGATGGATCACTGTTGCGTGTACGCCATATCGGGCTGATAACTCTGCTATCGTCGCATCTTCTCGAATCGCCGCAACAGCTACTTGCGCTTTAAACTCAGCACTGTGATTTTTACGTATTCTGCTCATTCTTTATAGTCCTCTTTTTTTCACAGACTATAGCTTATTTACCTGTCCGAATTATAGGGTCCACCTCTAACCTCAGTGAAGAAGCCCTTGCTGATTTTGTCTCCTTTTTTCTAAACATCTGCATAGATCAAGTGGATTTCATGGAAACTCTCATGCAACCAACAAGTCTTCAGGGGCGCATCACCCGCTGGGCAAAAGAAGAAACTCAAGCAGATCGTCTTTCGCCTCACTCCCATACGATCTTAGAGGCTGTTCTTTACCGAGGAGAGCTCTCCAGATCAGAGGCATCTACTCTTCTTGGGGTAAGCGATCGACAAGCACGACGCGTTACGTCTGCCCTCATTCAACGGGGAGTCCTTTCCTCAGAAAGCTCTCGTTCACCGTTCTTCTTGGCTTTTCCCGCATCTATTGCACATGTTTGGATGCCAGGCCTTTTTCCTGAGAAATAGGATAAAGTATTATTTCTATGAGCAAATAAGGTGTTATGCTTATCATTACAATGATGGATAATAATAGGAATTTAAAAAATCATGAACGTTGAAAATAAAGTATTCCCACACGAAAAATTAGTGGCTATTTCTGGTACTCTACAAGGACATATTTTTGAAAATGAGCGTACGGGCCTTAAACAGAGTTTCTTTATAAATCTGAGGATAGATTTTTCACCGTTAGATTATTCAGATGAAACATGGGAGTGCTCATTTGGATTGGAGTGGATGCTGTTTCCAGGAGGCTCTTGGAAAAACATTTCTCACATTAGCATGGAAAATCCACTTTTATTGCAAAGAGCAGAGGCATCATTCTATATGGCCTCACACGATGATTGTTCTCTTAAAAAAGTGAACATATCATATAAAGAGCTCAACCTTTTTCACATTGAAATTGAAGCTGAAGTGGACTTTCAAGGTTACGACGAAGATGACAGGAACCCCCACATGCCTCTCAAAATAGATGTGACCGCCCCGTTTCAGGGATTTTCTGTAGATAGAAATTTGTTTTTCCCAAAACCAAATACAACAGCTGACGCAGAAGCGCTTGCCACTAAATTTGTTGATTTAGAGAGTTTTCACCCACCTCTTGAGAAAAAAGGGACCTTCAAATTTTTTCCAAAATATTGATAAAGCAAAAATTCGATCATATCTTTTTAACCATGCCCCTACCCCAGAATCCCAGAGCTGAAAAAAGCCGGAATCCCTTTTCATACCCCCTTCCCTTCTTTTTTAATCTGTGTGCGCACGTCTCACAAAGTATACTTTGTGAGATACAGGAAAGGGGGTGTTGTACTTTTTATGTCTGTACAATTTGAAAATCGAATTAAAAAATTGTACAGTTAGTAAAGAGTGAAAAGACGGATAAGATCCAAAATGATTCATAGAACGATCTCACAGTACCTGACATACGTTGCGTCAAAGTTCCCTGTTGTTGTGTTAACGGGTCCTAGGCAATCAGGAAAGACCACGCTTGTAGAAAAACTATTTTCCTATAAGGCGTATGTTTCTCTCGAAGATCCAGATGTGAGAGATTTTGCGTTAACAGATCCTAGAGGTTTTCTAAACCAGTACAAAGAGGGGGCTATTATTGACGAGGCGCAGAACGTTCCATCTCTTTTTTCATATATTCAAACTCGTGTGGATCAATCTAAAAAGGACGGAGAGTTTGTGCTGACAGGTTCTCAAAACTTCTCACTTGTTGAAGGTATCTCCCAATCTCTGGCAGGACGCGCTGCTGTGGCACACTTGCTTCCCTTGAGCATTGAAGAACTAATATCTGATAACGAGACCGTTGAAAATCCTTTTACTTTTATACAAAAGGGCTTTTATCCGAGAGTCTATGATAAAAATATCCCAGCAACAGATTGGTTTAAAAGCTACATCAACACCTATCTTGAACGCGATGTCAGAAAAATTACAAACATATATGACTTGTCTAAATTTCAGCTTTTCTTAAAACTATGTGCTGGCCGCATTGGGCAACTCCTTAATATGTCGTCTCTTGCCAGCGACTGTGGTGTGACGCACTCAACGATAAATTCATGGATCTCTATTCTAGAGGCAAGCTTTGTTGTCTTTTTGCTAAGGCCACATCACCAAAATTTTAATAAGAGGCTTGTGAAACAGCCGAAGCTCTACTTTTATGATACAGGTCTTGCCTCTCATCTTTTGGGACTCCATAAATCAGAAGATCTTGTTTCTCATTATATGCGTGGTGCGCTTTTTGAAAATTTTGTGGTAGCCGATTTGATCAAGCAGAGGTACAACCAAGGAAGAGAGAGTAATCTGAATTTTTGGCGTGATAATCACGGTCATGAAGTAGACGTCGTCATAAGCGCTGGAGAAAATTTGATTCCTCTTGAAATAAAATCTTCTCAGACCATTTCATCAGAACAGTTTAAATCTCTTTCGTACTGGTACGAGCTTACTGGTAAAAAAAATGATGGATACCTTGTCTACGCCGGCAGTGCTTCTCAAGAAAGAACCGTGGGAAGTGTCATGAGTTGGAAAGATTTATATAAAATAAATAATTCTTCCTAATAGGGGTTTCTTGCCCATTGCCGCGAAAATTTTGACGCCCTAACTGAGATCCGCAAGATGCCTTGCTTTTCCCATGAAAATTGATTTCTATGAGGAAAGATAGTTTCTATCTAATCCTATTTAGAATAG
>Ga0209972_10001612_pt1 | contig 19434 bp, 16 predicted proteins | sample NOAtaG_7_FD_187302 | JGI IMG/M metagenome (GOLD analysis project Ga0209972, IMG submission 187302) | Freshwater lake microbial communities from Lake Erie, under a cyanobacterial bloom - NOAA_Erie_Diel1S_2200h metaG (SPAdes) (version 2) | ecosystem: Environmental > Aquatic > Freshwater > Lake ... | reverse complement strand
CGGGCCGCCGCCGAGGTGTGGGCCGCCGCGCTCGCGCTCGGTGCGGTGGTCCTGCTCCTGGCCCGCCCTGCCGCGCCCGATCCCGAGCTCGCGCTCTGATCCCGCGCCGCGGGGCCTCACAGATCGTGGGCGCAGCGGAAGCCGAGATCGCGCGAGGCGGTGTCCGTCGCGGCGAGGTGGCGGGTCGCGGCGCGCACCCCGTGGAGCGGCGAGAGGAACGAGCCCCCGCGCACGACCCGCCACGCCTCGGGGCCGAGCGAGGGGAGCAGCGCGCGGTCCTCGGCGCGGGGCAGGCTCGCGGTCCACTCCCACACGTTGCCGGCGAGATCGAGCACGCCGAAGGGGCTCGCGCCGGAGGGGAACGCGCCGACCGGCGCGAGGGCGAGGAAGCCATCGGCGTCGTCGGCGAGCGCGGGCGGTCGGCCGTGGTTGGCGCGGCCCGCGTCGGCCACTTCGCCCCAGGGGAACGCACGCTCGTCGTCGCCCTGCGCGGCCCGGGCCCACTCGAGCTCGGTCGGGAGCCGGCCGCCCACCGCGCGGCAGTAGGCCTCGGCGCGGGCGAGATCGACGCCGGTGATGGGCAGCTGGGCATCGTCCGGGCCGCTGCGTGACCGCGCCTCACGCGGGGGCGCGCAGAGGCCGCGGGCGACGCAGCGCAGGTAGTCGCCGCGACGCACCTCGGTCCGGTCGATCGCGAAGGCCGCGACGTGGTGCCGCGAGGGCGACAGCTCGAGGGCGAAGCGCTCGAGGACGCAGCCCGCCGCGCCGTACCGGCTCTCGTCGCGGCACAGCGCGAGGGCCGCCTCGAGCGCCTCGGGCTGCGAGCCGAGCTGCACGTCGCCGCTCGGGACGACGATCCGCTCCGGGGCGAGCGCGAGGTCCTGCGCGCGCGCCGCGAGCGCGAGCGCGAGGCAGAGCAGCGCCGACGCGGCCGCCCTCACGCCGCGGACCGCGCGCGCCGCGCTGCCCGCACCCGGTGGCCGAAGAAGAGCGCGACCGCGAGCGAGGCGAGGGCGATGAGGGTCGAGGTCGAGAGGCCGGCGAAGAGGCCCCGCACCGCGTCGTCGCGCAGCTGCTCGATGCCCAGGCGCAGCACCGCGTAGGCGGCGAGGTAGCCGAGCGCCCGGCCTCCGTCTCCGACGATCCGTGGTCGGCGGAAGGTAAAGAACGCGGCGATCGCGAGCAGGCCGAGGGACTCGTAGAGCTGGACCGGGTGCCGGGGCACCGAGGGGTGCGCCGAGGCGGCGAGCGGATGCGTCGCGAGCGCGGCCCAGGGTCCGTCCCACGGAGCACCGAAACAGCAGCCGCCGAGGAAGCAGCCGATCCGGCCGAGGGCGTGACCGAGCGCGAGCCCCGGCACGCCGAGGTCGAGGATGCGGAGCCAGGGCAGCGCGAAGCTGCGGGCCGCGAGCCAGACCGCGAGGAGCGAGGTGGGCACGGCCCCGTAGAACACGAGGCCGCCGTGATCACGCACCGCGAGCGGATCACCGGTGCGGAGCGCCTCGACGACGGCGAAGAGGAGGAACGCGCCCGCGAAGCCTGCCATCGTCGCGTAGCCGATCGTCGCGATCGTCGCGCCGACGTCGAGGCGGGCGCGGTGCGCGGCGCGGCCGAGCACGATCGCGGTGACGAGGAGGCCGAGCGTGACGGCTGCGCCGTAGCCGCCGATGGGGCGGGTCACGCCGAAGAGCGTCACCTCGGTGAGGATCGGGTGCACGTCAGCCCTCGGAGCGCGGCGAGGCGATCACGGCGCGGGCCGCACGTTGGGGCCGGGCGGAAGCGGAGGCGGCGGCAGGCCGCCCGGCGCGGGCGCGGGCGCAGGCGACGGGACGGAGTTCGGTTCCGGCGACGCGGGCAGGCCGGCGGCCGGCGCGGCGGGCGGCGGCGGAGCAGCGGGCGGCGGGGCGCCGGGTGCCCAGGTGCCGGGCGGCGGGACGGCCGGAGGCGACGAAGCAGGAACCGAACTCGGGTAGGGGTACGGCGTCAGGCCGGCGTCGGGAAAGATCGCGCCCGGAGGCCCCGCGTCGGGCGGGTTCAGGACGAGCCCGGTCCAGCAGCTGCTGCAGAGCCCGCAGGTGAGCGCGACGAGGAGCGAGGGCACGAAGGCGACGATCGAGGTGACGAGCCCGGTGATGGCCAGGCCCTCGGAGTTCCCCTCGGCGCGGGCCCGCGAGAGCGCGACGCCGCCGAGGATGATCCCCATCAGCGCGAGCACGGGCGAGAGGAACGCCAGCATCGCGCCGAGGAACGGCACCATCGACAGCACCACACCGCCGAGGGCGCAGAGCAGGGACAGCGCCCCGAGGGTGATCGAACCGATGCCCATGCCGCGGTCGGGACTCTGCACCCGGAGGGCGCCCGGCACAACGACGCGGCGCGGACGGCGGCCCTCGCCTTCCCCGCGAGGCCGCCTCGGCGCAGCGATCACGGGAGCGGATCGAGCGTGGGGAGTCCTGCCGGATCGAGAACGCACCGGCCGCCCGGCGCGCGAGCGCGCCTTCAGCGCTTGGCCTTCGTGCTCGACACGACCTCGGCGTCCTCGATCTCGGTCGCGGAGGCGCGGGCCTTGCCGCCCTCGCTCGGCACGCCGCGGTCCTTGCGCGGCCCCGTCTCGCCCTCGTGGTCGAGCTCGACGAGCGCCCCGTAGAGCGCGCCGATCGGCGCGAGAAAGAGACCGGGCACCGCAGTCCACGGGGCCGGGCCGCCGGGGAGCGGGATCTCGAGGGGGGCGTAGCGCGAGGCCACGAAGTAGAGGCCGGCGCCCGCCGCGACGCCGACGAGCATCTTCAAGAGGGCCTCGAACCCCGCGCCCGGCCGCCATGGGGCGCGTCCCCCGAAGACGCCCGCCGTGCCGGAGGCGCCCATCGCGAGCAGATAGGCGAGCAGGCTCCCCGAGGGCGTCGGCCAGCGCAGACCGAACTGCACCCCGAGACCGACCGCGAGCGCGACGAGCCCGCCCTTCAGAAAGCCGATGCCGAGCCGCTTCTGCATGGACCAGGAGCTTGATGCGATCCCACCGGTCCCGCACCCCGGCGCCCGCCCCGCGGGCGCTGGCGCAGGCGCGCAGGCAGCGGCCCGCCGGGGCGCGACGGGCCGCGGTGCGTGCCTCAGTCGGCGGCGAGCTCCACGTCGGCGATCCAGACCGAGCCCCGCGGGTTCGTGCCGACCGGCATGACCGCCTCGATCCGGTCGATCACCGCGGGGTCGAAGCCCGGGGCCGCCTCGCGGAGGCGGGTGAAGGGCACGCGGACCGTGCCCAGGACCTCGCGCGCATCGAAGCCGGGCGGCGTGCCGCCGAGGCGGCCGACCTCGGAGACCAGCACCGAGGCGCTCGTGCCGGCGCCGTCGGTGACGCGGATCGTGAAGTCGTGCTCGTCGATCCCCGCGTTGATCGTCGCGGTGCGCGACGCGAAGCGGACCGAGACCGCGGTGAAGGGGAGCGCGTCGGCGCGCCCGAGAACGAACGATGCGCTCGCCGCCGCGCCGTCCCACGCGAGCCGCGCGCCCGAGGCGACGTGCGCGAAGTTCCCGGCGCAGGTGCCCGTGCACGCGGTCGCGGCGGTGAAGCCCGCGTAGGTCTCGGCGCCGCCGAGGTTCGTCCCGCTCGCGGAGAAGTCGTCGACGACCAGGCGCGAAGCCGAGAAGTAGGCGAAGCGCAGATCGAGCGGCGCGCCTGCCCACGCATCGAGCGAGGCCGGCGAGCGCACCTCGGCGCGGAAGTGCGCCGGCACCTCGCCGCCGCGCACGGTGAAGCGCAGCCAGCTCGAGAGCAGGTCCTCGAGGCCGGCGCGGTGGCTCGGCGCGGTGAGCCGGTCCGCGTCGGCGCACACCGGCGGCCCGAGTTCGTTCTCGTCGAAGCGCCACTCCGAGTTGAAGAAGTTGTGGTTCGCGCCGACGAAGAGCACGTGGCCGCGCAGCTCGCCGTCGAGCGCCGCCGCGCCGCGATCGACCATCTGCGCGCCCTCGAGCGTGCGGACGTCGCCGTCGCAGCTCGGCAAGAGCGCGAGGTAGGGCACGCCGGTCGGCGCGTTGTCGTAGTAGTCGGTCGCGCCGACGGCGAAGACCGAGGCGAGCGAGAGGCCCGCGATCGGGCCGTCCCGGAGCGCCTCGGGCACCTGCGAGACGGCCTCGCCGCCGCGCGAGTGCCCGAAGAGCGCGGTCCGCGCCGGATCGACCGCCGCGAGCAGCGCCGAAGGCAGCGGCAGCGTGCGGGCCGTCCACCGGCGCAGGTGCTCCACGATCAGCGCGGTGCGCTCGCGGATGAAGTCGTCGCGGCAGTTCAGCGCGTTCGCCGACAAGCTCACCGCGACGTAGCCCTGCGCCGCGAGCGTCTCCATGAGGTAGACGTAGCCCTCGGCGTTCGGCGTCGTGCCGAAGCGCGGGTCCTCGCAGGCATGCGCGGTCCGCGTCTCGCACGCATCGTCGCCGCTCGGCGGCCGGCAATTGCCGTGGTTGCCGTGCAGAAAGACGACGAGCGGATAGGGGCCGGCGCTCAGGTCGAGCGGGTGGCGGACCACGCCGTAGAGCGACGTCGCGAAGGGCACGCCCGGCACCGCCGCGCCGCCGACGTCGTAGCCGTCGCGCGCGACCGCGAAGGCCTCGACGACGTCGGTCTGCCCGCCCCGCGTCCCCGAGGGACCGAACGCGATGATGCGGTAGTAGGCCCGCTCGCCGGGCATCGCGGCGTCGGTGAAGGTGAGCGTCGCGGGCGGCACGCGCATGAGCTCGGTGAAGGGCCCGCCCCGCGAGGCGGCGCGCTCGATCCGCAGCTCCTCCACGTCGAGGCCCCGCGTCGGCTCCCAGCCGAGCGTGACGTCGGTGCTCCCGTCCGCCGACAGCTCCGCGGAGAGCACCCGGAGCGCAGTCGGCGCGAACACGTCGAGGACCCGGATCACCGCGTTGCAGGTGCTCGTGTTCCCCGCGTCGTCGATGGCCGTCGCGACGACCGGCGTGTCCCCGCGCCCGGTCGGCATCGGCGCGACGGTCACGTCCGGCGCGGCGTCGCAGCCGTCGGTGGCCGGCGGGCGGAAGTTCAGGATCACATCGCTCGGCGCGCTCCGCACGAGGGTCTGCGGACCGACCGGGCAGGTGATGCTCGGGGGCACGTCGTCGGTGACCACGACGGGCGTCGAGCAGGTGACCGGCCCCGCGGGACCGGCCGCGGTGAAAGTGATGCGCGAGGTGCCGACCGCGAAGCCCTCGGCCGGCGCGTCGCTCGTCGGTGGCGGCAGCTCGCCGGTGCCGTCACAGCTCGAGAGAGCCGCCGCCGGCGGCACGCTCACCGGCGTCCGCGGGCCGCTGCACGCCACCGTCACCGGCGGCGCGCAGGCGAGCGCGGGCGGGCCCATGACGCGCATCCGGATCGGGAACGAGCACGACGCGCTCGCGCCGCTCGCAGCGGTCGCGGTGCAGGTCGCAAAGCCCGGACCGCCTGCGGTCGGCGGCAGCACCGTCGCTCCGGAGGCGGGATCGCACACGACGCTCGGCACCGTCCCGTCGCACGCGGCCGTCGAGACCGCGTAGCCGATCGCGGCGCCCGCGGGGCCGACGCAGCCGAGGTCGACCTCGGCCGGGCAGCCGATGGAGGGCTGATCGGCGGGCACGCCCGGCGCGCCGCAGCCGGCGTCGGTGGTGATCGGTGGAGGCCCGCCGCCGCCGCAGCCGGCGAGCACGAGGCCGAGCGCGAAGAGCCGGGGGCTCATCGGCGCACCTCCGCGGGCACGTGCAGCGCATCGGTGAGCGGGATCCGATCCGCCTCGTCGTCGCCGAACTGCACGTAGGCCGCGGCGCCCTCCTCGAGCAGCTCCGGCCCCGCGGCGACGAAGCGCAGCGTGCCGACGCGCGGGTGGTGGTAGTGGACGAAGCGGCGGCTGCCCACGACGAGCACCGGATCGAGCGCCCGGGGCGGCACGCGCAGCGCGTCGAGATCGATGGCGACCGCCCGGGTGCTCCGCGCGACGCCGCCTGCGCCGTCCTCGGCGTCGGTGGGCCCATCGAGCCGCGACAGCGCGAGGGCGGCCGGCGCGGTCGCAGGCTCCGGGGAGGCGGGGCTGGGCGGCGCCGCGGGAGCCAGCGCCTCGCGGGGAGCGGGGACGGCGCGCGCCGCTTCGCGCTCGGGCCGGCTCGCGCCGGCCTCGTCCTCGCGCTCGACCTCGTCGAGGGCCGCGCGGGCCCCGCCCTCCCCGGCGCCGCACGACGAGAGCAGGACGATGGAGGCGAGGACGACCGCGCAGCGCAGCATGCGGGCGAGGCTATCCGAACGCGCCCGGCTCGGCACGCGAGGAAGCCGCCTCGCTCACTCGCCGACCCAGCCGCACACCGCGTCGGAGGCGGCGAGCCCCGAGACGTCGTCGCGCGCCTCGCCGCACACGTGCGCGCCCGCGCACCAGCTCCCCGCGGTCGGGCAGGGGACCTCGCAGCGCGCGCCCGAGGTCCCGGTGACGCACGCGAGGCCCGGCGCGCAGTCGGCGTCGCACGCGCAGGCCACCCGCGTCGAGGCGCCGAGCGCGAAGGTCGGCGCGCAGCGGCCACTCGGCTCGCACGCGTACCCCACCGGGCAGCCGGCCGCGGCGCAGCCGGTGTCGCTCGTCACGCAGGTGAGGTCGAAGCCGTCCTCGAGCGAGGTGCAGCGGCCCCCGGCGGCCGCGCAGTCGAGGTCCGCCTCGCACGGCTCGGCGCAGGCGGTGAACGGCATGCCGCCGGCGCCGCGCGCCGAGAGGCAGACCTCCTCGCCGAGGCAGTCGCAGTTCTGCTGGCAGTCGCCGCCGTCGGGCACGCAGGGGGCCCGGATCCCCGGTCCGATCGTGATCGCGAGGCGCGCAGCGCCGCCCGGGCTCGCGTCGCGGATCGTCCAGTCGCCGCTCTCGAGCTGCAGCGTCACGTAGCGCTCGTCGGCCCGCTCCGCCGGCAGGCAGGCGCCGCCGCCGGTCACCCAGGCGCGCACGGTGACGTCGACGGTTCGTCCGATCGGATCGATCTCGACCTTCGTCATGGCCCGCCCATGGCAGCTGTCGGGCTGGGTGGTGCGGGCCACGACGCGGAAGCTCCGCCCGGCATGCACGTCGAGCGCCTCCGCGAGCAGGAACTCGTCGATCCGCACGGTCTCGAGGGTGCGGGTCAGGCAGGCCCCGGCCGCGTCGGGGCGATCGGCGGGCGCGTCGAGCTCGGACGCGTCGAGCTCGGACGCGTCGGGCCCCGGCGCGTCGCGGTCCGGCGTCACGTCGGGCTGCGGCGCGTCGGGGAACGTGGTGACGGGGCCGCAGGAGCAGCCGCTGGCGAGCAGCCCGAGGGCCGCGGACAGGACGCGGAGGATCATGCGGCATCGTACGCCAGCGGCGCGCCGAGTGGGGAGCGTCGGCCCCAGTCCGGGAGCGCCCGATGCGCGCGCGCCGCCGCGGCACGGAGCGCGATCACGGGTAGTCGCGGTCGATGCCGCCGCCGAGCCCGGTGCGGCGCGGCGGGCGGGCCCCTTCCCGGGGAGCGCGACGCAGGCCGACCGAGCCGGCGTCGATGCCAGCAGGGGGACCGGCATCGACGCGCGGCGCGGGGATGGACGGAAGCGGCGCGGGGTCGGCCGGCGGAGGCGGCGGGCCCCGTTCGGCCGAGAGCGAGGCCCGGGCCGGCGGCGGCGGAGCGGGCGGCGACGCGAAGAACGGGGCGGCGAGGACGGCGAGGACGGCGAGGCCGAGGAGCGCGGCCGCGCGACGCGGGACGAGCGGACCGGGGGTGCTCGGCGCGGCGATGCGCGCGGCGTCCCCGGGGCCGCCGGCCTCCGGGCGCCACGCCGCGGCGGCGGGAGGGAGGTCCGCGCTCTCCTCGCTGTCCTCGGCGGCGGCGGCGCCGAGCAGGCCCGCGTCGATGCGCCCGCTCGCCCCGACCGCGACGTCGACCGGCAACGGCTCGTGCCCGACGTCGCTGTCCGGATCGGTGGGGACCGTGGGCGTGTTCTCCTGGGGCGAGACCTCCTCGACGAGGCGCGCGACGAGGACAGGGCCGGAGGCGTCGGAGAGCTCGGCGCGGAGCCGCGCGAGCGCCGCGGCGAGCTCGCTGCCGCGCGGAAAGCGCTGGGTCGGCTCGCGGGCGAGCGCCCGGAGGACGACCGCGTCGAGCTCGGGCGGCACGGACACGAACGCGGACGGCGCCGGGACGGGGCCATGCATCAGGGCGTGCAGGGTCTCCGCTGGCGAGCCACCGCGGAACAAGCGGCGGGCGGTGAGCAGCTCCCACAGCACGATCCCCAGCGCGAAGAGATCGGCGCGCGCGTCGACCGGCCGGTGGTGGACCTGCTCGGGCGCCATGTAGGCGAGCTTGCCCTTCACCGAGCCCGTCCCGGTCTCCTCGAGGCGGCTCCGCGCCACGCCGAAGTCGAGGATCTTCACGACGCCCTGCCGGGTGAGGAACAGGTTGTGGGGCGAGACGTCGCGGTGGACGATGCCGAGGGGGCGGTCCTCGTCGTCGACCGCGTGGTGGGCGTGATCGAGGCCGAGCGCGGCCTGCTCGGCGATGGCGATGGCGGTCGCAGGGTCGATGGGACGAGCGCGCGCGGCGGCCCAGCGCAGCGCGGTGAGCGCGTCGATGCCGCGGAGATGTTCCATGACGATCGCGGCCCGCCCGCCGAGTGTCGCGACGTCGTGGATCTGCACGATGTGGGGGTGCTGGAGCAGGGCGGCCAGGCGCGCCTCCCGGATGAAGAGGCGGACGAACTTCGCGTCGTCGGCGAGGTGCGGGTGCATCCGCTTGACCACGACGGTGCGCTCGCCGAGCTCCGCGCCGAGGCGCTGGCGCGCGAGGAAGACCTCCGCCATGCCGCCGGCGCCGATGCGCCGAAGCAAGCGGTAGCGCCCGTCGTCCGGACCCTGCGGGCCGACGGAGGTGGGAGACGGCGGCGCCGAACTCTGCACGGCGCGGAGGGTCGCACGGTCCGGCGTGCTTGTCGCGAACCCGCGGAGCGCGTGGCGAGCGAGAACCTGCTCGGAAGATGCCCGCGCGCGAGGTCCACCGTCCGGCGCGGCGGGCTGCGCCGCGGCAGAGGGACGCTCAGATCTCGATGTGGCCGACGCCGCTGTTCGCCGGCAGCGGCGGGGCCTCGATCGGGTTGGTGCCGATCACCACGCCCGCGACGACGCCGCCCGCGACGACGAGCCCCACGGTCGTCCAGAACCACCACTCCTCGGTGACGTCGCGGGCGCGCTCCGGCTCGAGCTGCAGGTGCAGATCGAGCTCCTGGCGCTCCGCGAGCTCGACGCTCGCGAGGTAGGGACGGTAGCCATCGAGGCGGGCCTCGACGACGTGGCCGCCGCTCGGAACGCGGCGGCTCGTGGTGGCGCTGCCCACGGCGAGGCCATCGACGAGCATCGTCGCCTCGGCGGGCGTCACCTCGAGGCGCAGCGTCGCGGCGGTGTCGAGCTCGGCCAGACGCAGCTCGACGCGGCGGTGCTCGCGGCCGACGACGACCAGCTCGTCTTCGATCGTGACGTGTCCGTCCGCCTCGATGCGGAGCGCGCGCGAGCCGGAAGCGAGGCGGAGCTCGGAGAGGGGCGCCGTGCCGACCGGCCGGCCGTCCACCGAGACCCGGGCGCCGGCGGGCGAGACGTCGAGCACGATCGTCCCGATCTGCGCCTCGAGGGAGGCGATCTCGTCCTCGACGAGGCGCCGTCGGGCGGCGGCGACGTCCTCGCCGCCCAGGGTGAGGTAGCGGCGGAAGGCGTCGATCGCCTCGTCGTACCGGAACAAGCGCCGGTAGCACTGCGCGAGGTTGAAGAGGACGACGGGCACCGGGCGAAGCTCGAAGCTGCGCTCGAACTCGGCCGCTGCGGCATCGAAGCGCTCGGCGTCGAAGAGCTCGGCGCCGGCCATGAAGCGCTCGCGGGCCTGCACCTCGGCGGAGGGCGCCGCGAGGGCGCCGCCCGTCCCGGAGGGCTCGGCGGAGCGGCGCTGGGCGGCGGCCGGCGAGGCTGCGAGCGAGGCGAGCGCGAGGCAGAGAAGAGCGCGGTTCACGGGGCGGCTCCTTCGGTGTGGGAGGAGGAGAGACAGTCGAGGGAGTCGATCGAGGACGCATCGACCGGAAGGAGTGCGTCCGCCGGGACCGCCTCGGGGACGCACTCGCCCCGAGCGCAGGTCTCGGCGTCGGGGCACACGATCCCGACGCAGTCGAGGTCGAGGCGCAAGCAGAGGGCGCGTCCCTCGCCGGGCACGAAGGCGACCTCGGCGGTCTGCGCGACGACGTCGCCGTCGCGGTTGGACGCGGTCGCGGTGATGGCGAGCGTGCCCGCCCCGACCGTCCGATCGGTGATCGCGAGCGAGATGGGGAGCGCGCGCGCCTCCCTGCGGCTCGGGTCGACGACCTCGGTGAAGGGGCCGAGCTCGCGCGCGCCGAAGCGCACCGAGAGGGTGAGCCGCGAGAGCGGGTCGGGGACCTCGAGGTCGCTGTCGACGACGACGAGGAGCTCGGTGCGCGGCCGCGGCGCGCAGGCGGCGAGCAGCCACGCCGCGGGCAGCAGGGCTGCGATCAGAAAGACGCGTCGAAGCTCACGCCGATCCACGATGTCTCCGGAAGGATGCCGTCCACGACGATTCGTGGGCTGTCTCCAGGCTGCTGGAACACGCGGTTTCGGTACTGCAGCGCCCCGAAACACCGGGTCTCGGAGGTCGGGCTGCAGTCGTCCTCGTAGATCCATACGACCTCGTCGTTCGTCGAGGCGGCCATCGACAAGAGCGATGTGCGGAGGTCCGGATCCGACCGCCGCAGCTCGGCGAAGGGATCGGGCAGGGCGACCCACAGGTCTGCCCCCGCCGCGCCCGCGCAGTTCATGTCGGCGCTGATGTCCTCGGCCGCATAGTTGTCCGGCGTCGACCCGACGATCCCGAGCAGCAGCGAACCCGGCACCACGTACGGATCCGTACAGGTGCCGGTGCCTTGCAGGGGGCGCGGGGCCTCGCTGATCACGAACGAGAACCCGCGCCCGTAGTCGGACGGGACGGCCTCGTCGACCAGGAGGTACAAGCGTCCGCCGTAGGAGTACGTGTCCACCGGACCCTCGCCGATCCATACCGAAGGGACCGAGCGACTCGGCCGCCGCGGGCCGGCGCAGGCGCCGCGGAAGGTCTCCGCGCCGGACGCGGCCGCGGGACACTCCGGGGAGACCGTGACGGTCATGCCCTCCGACAAGAGCGTGACCCGAAGCGGGATCGCGGGGTCGGCGTCGATCGCGTACACGACCTCCCGCCCAGAAGGGATCGTGCTCAGGCACGAGGACCGTCGGTCACGGCTCGCTCCGGCGAAGCGGCCGCTGACGGTGCGAGGAAGAGGCCCGGTGAGGAGCTCGGGCGCCGAGCAGGGGTCGGGCGGCGGTTCGAGCAGGCGACACGGCACGCCGCACTCGGACAGGTCGGACCGGTCGCAGCAGTCGTCCGTCCCGTCGCACTCCTCGGTCCGGGGATCCCACACGCCGTCGCCGCAGACGCGGGGCGCATCGCCCGGCCCTGCGTCGAGGGCGGGCAGCGGCGCGTCGGGGCAGAGGCGCGGATCCTCGAGGCAGCTCGGCTCGACCTCGTTCGGCACGCACGCGCCGCCGGCGCCGCAGGTCGCGTCGGGCGGGCACACGATCTCGTCGCACGCCACGAACACGAAGAGCGAGACCCGGGTGGTCCGGTGCCGGACGAAGCGGGTGCGCACGCTGCCCGCCGCCCGCACCACCCCGTCCCGCAGGCCGTAGGCCTCGATGCGCGCCACCCGCTGCGGCTCGCCGTCCGCCGGCACGAGCGAGAGCTCGAACGGCAGCGTCCCCGCGGGGCCGAGCGCGATGTCGAGCGTGCGACGCACCTCGTGCCGCAGGCCCCCGATCACGACCTCGGTCCCGCTGGGGTCGAGCGGAGGCGGTACGAAGAAGTCGCGCTCCTCGTCGGGCGCGCCCTCGACCTCGGAGGCGTAGAGCACCCGCACCCGGATCGTGTCGAGCTCCTCGGGCACGAAGAAGTCGGTGTCGATCGACACCAGGAGCTGTGTCGCCGGCACCGTGCAGCCGGCGAGGACGAACGCCATCAGCGCACCGAGCAGCGGGGCCGCGGCGTGGCGGTGGACGGGCGAGGACGCAGGCGCGAACCGATGCACCGGGCCGCGAGGCTACCATCAGATGCCGTCGGCCCGCATGGCGGCGACGAGGGCGCGCAGCTCGGGTGACTCGATCCGCCCGTAGCGCGCCGCGAGCACGTTGCCCCGGCGCAGCGCGAGGACGTAGCGCGAGCCCTGCCGGAAGAAGGCCTGCAGCGTGACGCCGACGTCGAGCGCGATCGGCACCTCGGACGGGAGCCCGTACTCGGCGCGGATCCGGTGGGCGTCCTCGAGCGTGGCCGTGACGTCGGAGCCGTCGAGCGCGACCGCGGTGCCGAACGCGACCACGAAGACGCCGCCCATCGCGCGCACCTCGGCGGCGATCGCGGCGACCTCCTCGCGGAGCACCCGGCGGCAGATCCCGCAGTTCTCGGAGAAGCGCCAGATCACGACCGGTCGATCGCAGTGGGCGCGGACCGAGAAGGTCCCGCCGTCGTCGGTGGGCAGGGAGAAGTCCGGGCTGATCTCGCCTGCTTCTCCGCCCGCTGCGCCGGTGGGCGGGCAGCGGCCCTCGGGCGGCAGCGGGGCGAAGGAGGCCCCCTCCGAAGGGCCCGCGGGCGCGTCGTCGTCGCGCACCTCCGGACCCGCGGCGGGCGCCGCGAGCTCGACCTCGCAGCCGCAGAGAACGAGGAGCGCGGACAGGAGCACGGCGCAGAGGTCGCGATCGAGGCGGGGCATGGGGGAGCTCGCTGGGGGCCGGAGGGAGGGGGAGAAGCAGGACCGGCGGGGCATCACTCGGCGGCGATGGCCGAGGCCACGTCGCGCACGGTTCCCGCGACGTCGCTGCCGTAGCCGGCCCACGGGTGGGCGATGACGTTGCCGCGGCGGAGCATCAGCAGGTACGAGGGGCCCGAGCGCGAGAACGTGTAGAGCAGGCTCGATCCCTCGTCGGCGACGACGGTCATGGTGAGCCCGAGCTCGCGCTGCACGCGCTGCGCGTCGGCCACGGTCGCGTCGCGCGAGGAGCCGTCGAGGTCGTTCACGCGGGCCACCACCACGACGAAGCGCTGGCCGCGCGCGGCGAGCTCTGCGGCGAGCGCGTTGCCCTCGGCAGCGAGGAAGGCCGCGCACACCCCGCAGCCGTCGACGTAGTGGTAGACGACGACGAGCTCGTCCTCGCAGTGATCGCGGACCGAGAAGGTGCTTCCGTCGGTGGCCTCGAACGACAGCGCGGGCACGACGTCTCCGACCTCGATGCCGCTGGCGACCGCGGGGCAGGCGCCGGCCGCGGGCAGGTCGATCCCGGGGGCGGGGGTGCCGCCGCCGGTGCCGGGGTCGGGCACGGGGCTCGGGCCGGGGCCGGGCTCGGTCGCCGGCACGACGCGGTAGCCGGCCCAGGACAGGATGGGCAGGCCGTCGATCGCGACGCGCCCGCCGGACACCGTCCCGGTCCCGACGCGGGCGAAGCGGCCCTCGGGGACCTGCGCGCCGTCGAGCACCGTGTAGGTCCCGCCGATGGTGTAGAGCTCCACCGCGCTGCCCTCCGGCGCGGCCAGCGCGAGCTCGAGGCGCGCGACGCCGTCGACGTCGACCTCGGGGCCGAAGGCGACGAGCCCGTCGAAGCGCACGTCGCTGGGCGCGCCGATGGAGCAGGGCGCCACGCCGGGCGTGACGGTCCGTGCCCGGAGCAGCGGGTACGCGTCCGGCCGCACCAGGCCGTCCGGGCTCAGCGTGATGGCGAGGCCGGGCGAGAACTGCACGGTGCGCGCGGCGGCCGGATCACCCACCGTCGGCAGGGCGATCGGCGCGGGCAGCTCGAGGACGGTCGCGTCGTAGGCGAGCGCGAGCGCGTCGCCCTCGAGCGCCCCCTCGACCGCGCAGTAGGTCGTCGCCCAGCGGCCCGCGTCGCCGGGGCGGCTGATGCGCACGACGGCCTCGGCGAAGCAGCGGCTGCGCTCCGGCACCGCGACCTCGAAGGCCCCGTCCGCCGCGCTGGTGACCGGCGGCAAGCAGAACGCGCTCCCGTCCGTGCCGGTGACGCAGGCCTGCACCACCGCGCCGAGCACCGCGGCGCCGGCCTCATCGACGACCCGGCCCTCGAGGCGGGCCGCGAAGGTGCCCTCGCAGAGCGCGGCAGAGCCGGCGCCGTCGGCCGAGGAGAGCGCGCCGACGCAGCCGCCGGTGAGAGCGAGCGTGGCAGCGAGCGTCGGGCCGAGCAGGGAGCGGGTGGTGCGAGCCGTCATCGTGACCTCCGCCGGCGCTCTCAGCAGGGCGCGTGCCACCGCCGTCGTGGCGGAAATGCGGTGGATCGGGGGCGGCGGACGCGGGGGGCTCGCGCGCCTGTCTCCTCCGCGGAGACAGTGTCGGCGCAGGGCGGACGGCCGGACCGGTGGGCGCGCTAGGATCCGGCCGCGCGATGCACGACGACGACGACACGCAGACCCAGGCGCTCTCCGACGCCTGGATGAGCGAGCTCTTGAAGCGGCGGGAGCTGCTCCGCTTCCGGCTCGAGCTCGCGCTCGCCGATGGCTCGGTACAGCGCTACGTGAGCGACACGGACCGGGTCTCGGTCGGGACCCACGCCTCGAACGACCTCGTCGTCGAGCGCGACACGGTCTCGCGCTTTCACTGCGAGCTCCGCATCGACGAGCGCGGCGTCTCGGTACGGGACCTCGCGAGCCGCAACGGCACCTTCGTCGACGGCGTGCGGATCGAGAGCGCGTGGCTCGGCCCGCGCCACACCCTGCACCTCGGCGATCTCGGCGTCTCCTTCCAGATCGACGAGGCGCGCGCGAGCGTGCCGCTCTTCGCCGGCGAGCGCTTCGGACGGATGCTCGGACGCGCGGCGTCGATGCGCCGGGTCTTCGCGATGCTCGAGCGCTGCGCGGCGGCCGACATCACCGTCCTCGTCGAGGGCGAGAGCGGGACGGGCAAGGAGGGCGCCGCCGAGGCGATCCACTCGGAGAGCCGGCGCAAGAACGGACCGTTCGTGGTCCTCGACTGCAGCGCGATCCCGCCGAACCTGCTCGAGAGCGAGCTCTTCGGGCACGAGAAGGGCGCCTTCACCGGCGCCGACCGGACGCACAAGGGCGTCTTCGAGGAGGCGCACGGAGGCACGGTGTTCCTCGACGAGATCGGCGAGCTGCCGATGGAGCTGCAGCCGAAGCTCCTCCGCGTGCTCGAGCGCCGGCAGGTGCGCCGCCTCGGCAGCCAGCGCCTGCTCGACGTCGACGTCCGCTTCGTCGCCGCGACGAACCGCTCCTTGAAGCGGGAGGTGAACGAGGGCCGCTTCCGCCAGGATCTCTACTTCCGCCTCGCGGTCGCGCGCGTCGAGCTGCCGCCGCTGCGCGAGCGCGTCGAGGATCTCGCGCTGCTCACCGCGGCGTTCCTCGAGCAGCTGCACGCGGGCCCGGCGCAGCGGGCGCGGCTGCTCGATCCCGCCTTTCAGGCCCGCCTCGCGCGGCATCCGTTCCCGGGCAACGTCCGGGAGCTGCGCAACGTCCTCGAGCGGGCGCTGGTCTTCGGCGAGTCGGAGCTCGGGGGCGAGGAGCCCTCGCTGCTGCGGGCCGCGGTCGTCCGCTCGCCGGTCGACGACGTCGACGTGACCTACGCCGAGGCCCGCGAGCGCGCGATCGGCCGCTTCGAGGCGGAGTGGCTCCCCGCCCTGCTCGAGCGGCACGGCGGCAACGTGTCGCGCGCGGCGCGCCACGCGGACCTGACGCGCCCCTACCTGCACAAGCTGCTGCGCCGCCACGGGCTGCGGGGCGGCGAGGACTGAGGGCCGCGCTCAGCGCGGCGGCACGCAGAGCCCTCGGTCGCAGCGCTCGCCTCCGGCGCAGTCCGCGTCGGCCTCGCAGAGGAGCGACTCGATGGCGGCGGTGAGCGTGACGAGGCCCATCGAGGCGCCGTTCTCGTAGAAGCGGATGATCCCGTCGCGGTCGACGATCACCGTCGAGGGCAGCGTCCCGTCGGGGAAGAACGCGTTCGTCGCCGCGCCGCCGGGATCCATGAGCTCGGGGTTGACGAGGCCGTAGGTCGCGACCCACTCCGCGCACTGAGCGGGGCGGAGGGGCGAGCCCGGGGTGTCGCCATCGACGAGGATCTGCAGCACCCGCACGCCCGCGTCGACGTACGCGTTCGTGACCCGATCGGTGAGCAGGGCGCTCTCCATCTGGCAGGGGCCGCACCAGAGCGCGCCGATGCTCACGACGGTCAGGGTGTAGTTCGCGGGGCAGTTCGCGTCGTCGTAGAAGGCGTAGGGCACGCCGTCGCAGGTGGGCAACGTGAAGCCCGCGAAGAGCGCGCCGCGGCTCGTCCCGAAGACGAGACCCGCCCCGGGATCCTCGACCGGCGCCCCGCACACGGCGCCGCCCCCGGCAGGTGCGTCGCGCCCCGGAGGGCCCGCATCGCCCGCCGGCGGGGCCGCGCTGCAGGCCGCGAGGAGCCACCCCGCCGGCACCAGCCCCGGCCATCGCTGCACCGCCCTCTGCCGCCGTCGGTCCTGCATCCGGGGGAGGATACCGGGCCCGGAGTGGGCGGGTCCACGGGCCCCGCGACGGCCCGGCGCGCCGGCCACCTGGAAGATCACGGCGCCACGGACGACCCACCCCGTGCGACCGCTGCTCTTCACGCTCTACCTCCTCTGGCCCCTGAACGCCTCCGCGCAGCCGCCGGCCGATGCGCCCGAGGGCCCGCGCGCCGAGGCGGCGGGCGGGGCTGTGCCGAGCGCCGCGCCGCCCGAGGCGACGGGCGCTGGGGTGGCCGGGCCCGACCGGAGCGCCGGCGATGCCCTCGACGCGCCGCGACCCGGCGGACACACCCTCGCGCGGCCCGACGCGCTCGATGCGGAGCGCACGGCGCGCCTCTTGGCCGGGATCGAGGCGCGGCGGGCGGCGCTCGCGCGGGATCGCGGCGGGGCCGAGCTCGAGATGGCGGTCGCGGTGAACCTCTACGTCGGCGGGGCGCTCCTCGCGCTCCTGACGACCTCGCTGCTCGTCGGCGTGGCCTTCGAGGGCGCGTGCCTCAACGGGGTGATCGACGAGTGCACCGATGGTGCCGATTTCCTCATCGGCGCGCTGCCTGCGGCGATCGGCTCCTTCGCCCTCTTCGCGGGGGCCTTCACCACCGAGACCCGGGCCCGGCACCGGCACCGGCTCCTCGACGAGCGGGAGCACGGCATCGAGGACGCGGAGCGGGCGCTGCCCGCCGGCGTGCGCCTCGCGCTGAGCCCGGCCGGCCTCGCCGTCGCGTTCTGATCCGCGACGCAGGGGAAGCGGACGCGCGGGCAGCCGGCTCCGGCGGGCGCAGCAACGGACCAAGGCCGGGGCCCGCTCCGCGGTCGGAGGCGGACGGCTCGCTCGGGCGTAGGCCACCGCGACAAGCCCACACCGAACGGGTAGCGTTGCGCCGCCGCGAGCGCTCCCGAACGCGTCCCACCTCTTTCTCGCATCCCCTCAGGTCCCATGCGCGCACCGCTTCGTCCGCTCTCGCTCCTCGTCGGCACCCTGCTCCTCGCCTCGCTGGCGGAGGGGCACGCCGACGCGCAGAAGATCATGTGGTCGGGCGAGGAGGAACCCGAGGAGCGGGGCCGCACACCCGACGGCGGGCCCTCGCCGGGCGAGGTCACGGACGCGGTCGAGGGGGGCAGCGTCGGCTACGAGCTCGCGATCTCCGGGGCGACCTACACCGAGCGCGGCAGCGCGGTGCGCCTCTCGGGCATCGCCTACGTGGTCGAGGGCCTGATGGAGCTGCGGGCGACCGCGGGCCTCGAGGTGACGCTGTCGCTGCACGCCCTCACCCCGGCCGGCGACAGCTACCGGCTGATCGCCGAGCGCACGGTGCGGGCGCGCGAGGGCGGACGCTTCGAGGTCGAGGTGCCGGTGCCGGACTTCGAGATGGCGGGGCCGCAGCTGCTCGTGCGGGTGCGCCGGGCCGGGCAGCCCGGGCGCACCTTCGCGCTGCCGTTCTCGACCACGCAGTCCCACGCGCTGAGCGCGCTCACCGACCGCGACCGCTACGAGCCGGGCGAGACCGTGCACGTCTGGACGATCCTGCGCGCGCTGCGCGGCGGGCGGCCCACGCCGGGCCGGCCCATCCTCGTCACGCTCATCGACCCGAACGGGCGCGAGCTCTCCCGGACCGAGACGACGACGCGGGCCTCGGGCGCGGTCTCGGTCGACGTCGCGCTGCCCGAGACCGCAGCGCCCGGCCGCTACGGCGTGCAGATCGCAAGCGACGAGACGATCCCGCCGGTGATGCGCCCGATCGAGGTCTTCGAGCGCACCGTGGAGCGGCTCGCGGTCGCGATCGAGCTCGAGGAGCGCCTCGTGGCCCCGGGCGCGCCGCTGCGGGGCACGGTGCGGGTGACGACGCCGAGCGGCACGCCGGTCCGCGGGGCGAGCGTCGAGCTCTACGCGACGGGGGACTTCGAGACCCCGGTCGCGCTCGTCACCGGGACGGACGGCACCGCGCGGATCGACACGCCGACGCCCGCCTACCTCTCGGGCGACGTGCTCTCGGTCTCCTGCGCGGTGCGCGTGTCCCATCCCGCGTACGGCGCCGCGAGCGCCGCCGCGTCCTACTTGCTCGCCCGCACCGCCTACCTGGTCGCGGCGACCCCGGAGGCGGGCGGCCTCGTGCCGGAGCTCGACAGCGAGCTCTTCCTGTCGGTGGCCGACCCGCTCGGCGCGCCGATCGCCGCGGGCGTCGAGCTCGAGGTACGCGGCCTCGGGGTCTCCGGCGGGCGCGCGAGCGTCCGGACCGACGCGCACGGCCTCGCCGCGGTGACGGTGCGGCTGCCGCGGGGCGCGGCGGCGCTCATGGACTGCGGCGCGGCCGGCTGGGTGCCGGGCACCACGCTCGAGGTGGAGGTGCAGACCTCGCCGCCGATCAGCGCGACGGTCTGCGCGCCCGTCGCCCTCGAGGCGGAGGTGCTGGTGCGACCGCTGCAGGCGGTCGCCGGCCCCGGCGATCGGGTGGAGGTCGCGCTCTTCCGCCGCCCCGGGGCGAGCGGCCGCGCGGTGCTCGTCGAGGCCGTCTTCGAGGGGCGAGCGCTGGCCTTCGCCTGGGCTGACGCAAGCGCGTCCCGCACCAGCCTGACCCTGCCGCGGGACGTCCTCGGCGTGCTCGAGCTGCGGGCCCGGGCGCTCGCCCCCGAGGGCGCGCGCGGCGCGCTCGACGAGGAGGGCGAGACCCTGCTCGGCACCGGCAGCCGCGCGGCGATCCTGGTGCGGCCGGCGGACGCGTTCTCCCTCGCGCTGCGGCCCGACGCGTCGCTGCACCGGGTGCGCGAGACCGCCCGCATCGAGCTGAGCACGAGCGCGGCGCCGGCCGGCGGCGGCTGGGCGACGCTGGTGGCCCGCGACGAGGCGCAGCACGCGGGCGAG
>Ga0209972_10001611_pt1 | contig 19439 bp, 6 predicted proteins | sample NOAtaG_7_FD_187302 | JGI IMG/M metagenome (GOLD analysis project Ga0209972, IMG submission 187302) | Freshwater lake microbial communities from Lake Erie, under a cyanobacterial bloom - NOAA_Erie_Diel1S_2200h metaG (SPAdes) (version 2) | ecosystem: Environmental > Aquatic > Freshwater > Lake ... | reverse complement strand
CAAACGAATATCTTGCGTATTCGGCGCGCAACTACAAGTATGCCTGACGCGTGCGAAATAGAGGCCGATATCGAAGTAAAGAAATATAGGGATGCAAAGTGGATTAATGGTGCCTACGAGTCAGGGCCAGATGTTAAGGTTGTAAAGTTTTCATTACAGAATATTATGGATATATATGGAAATGGTATGCTTCCCAAGGCAACTACAGTTGATATCATTAAAAATACTTTCAATAAGATCCGTAGAGCGACTGATTTACCAGATATTTTTGAATATAGATTGAAACCATTAGATCAGGGTGCAGTAACTATAAGCACAAAGCAGCGATACACCGCATACATTAATATCGACAATAACTGCAAGATTTACCTCAATAGATTAGACAATGGAGGCTCCTTTATACAAGAAGACACACCCCTCTTGAATGAACCCGTGGAATATTCGACGCGGCTGATAAATGATACACTACGTAGCGATACAATTGAGAGGGCTATAAGGGACAAGGTGGATCAGGCGTACAAGAATGTTATACCCATACAAGCAACATATAAGACGAAGAGTGAAACACTAAAAGGTGTTATTGATGCAGAATCTGATATATCCATTGTTGAGAAGAATGCGGCAACCACAGCAAGTGTAGATAAGAATACAGTGAATGGGGTGCGTTTCACGTTTTTACGCGGAAGGGGTACTACAGGAACCAGCACGAGTCAGGTCGAGCTCACTTATATAATGCTTTTTAACAGGAATGCACTCGTTCGCTCGGACAAGTTCGAATATAGAATAATACGCCCTACTGGGCAGGGGGAAAGCAGGGTATATACTCCCACAGATTTAGTATCTCTGAACATTCTAAATCCAATGTACAGAAACAATAACTTAACAAACATAGTTCCCCTAAGTCTACCACTAAACACTGTAATAGAGATAGATACTAAAAATAATATATTTGTTGATGGATTTTCGATATCTGCGGGTATAAATGTCGAGAATGATCCTACTCAGTGGCGCGTGGATGTGAGATTCAGTGGAAGTAGGGCCGACGAATGGGATAACGTATTTTCGAACGAGGTGAATACTGATCTTTTTATAGATAGTGGCATACCTCCAACGAATAGTCTCCAACTCACAAAGCGAGCTAACAATGTCAATACATTTTTGCACGACGATGGCTTGCCTTCAGTAGAAAAGGATCTTATTCCAGGAATCATTGCTCCACTAAACGAACGAGCAACTAGGTTAGTTACAAAGGTCAATGCAGAAGCTGATAAAATTTCACAAGATACATTCTATAATATAAGAAGTGATAGGCAAAAGCGGATTATGGAAAAGTACAACTTGTATAAGAGGAACAACACCTTTATAAATGCATTCAACGAGGTAACTACACAAGTAAATTTTATTCTTAACACGGTTGTTCCAGATTATTCACAGTGGGAATCCTACCCTGGAATAACTATACAAGATATTAATGATATGATAAGTTCTGAAAAAAGTAAGGTAAATCCTAATGCAGCATCTATAAAGGCATTGGAAGATCACCGCTTATTCATGTATAAAACTGATCACTTTGTCGAGAAGGTCGCAGTTACATTTGGATATATAAATATGAAAAATGGAAGACTGATTGATGATACTAGCGCGTTTCTTCCTGCTATACCTGGTGATATGATACCCTCTGATTTCATAACACGTGATGTGTTGCGAGTACTGTATCGTATTAATATAAAAGAGAATGGAAATGTGTTAAATCAGAGATTTAAGGTATATTATGACCTTTTACAACTTACAGCAAATGCTAATATAGAAAATATAGAACAAAATATAAGGGACTTGGCTAGAAGTATAAATATATATAGGAGTTCGCTAGTTGCGTCATCGGTCGAGTTGTATTACTATAAAACAACTGAAGAAAATACAAAGAAATTCTGGTTTAGAACAAACTATTGGTGGTGGTGGACCCCCCAAGTACATGCTGGTACTTATGAATATAATACGTACAAGTATAATGAAGATGCAAATCCTGTGACATTAACAGGAGATGCTCTACTAAAACTAATAGATGATGGATTTGATTTCACACTAATCGGTAAATTTGAAAAACCAGACTTTACATTTAATCATAGATGGTGGGATCAGTATTATAGAGAGGGGGAATTTGATTGGAATTTTAGGAATAATCCAGCTTTTCGGCATTTTAATCCGTTCTATGCGAATGGTAATATTACATTTATAAAAACAACAGGGGGTCGTGATACCAGCGACGCTTCATATCTAATAAATCTGGCGCGCGTAAAGCCCATACCAAGTGACTTAAGTAGTAATTTTATAAAAACGGTTAGTGACTACAGAACTGCTGTAAGTAACTACAATGCAGAACAAGAAAGATTATTACGCGCGAAAAGTGATGATGTTGGAGTACTCGACAGGAAAAACAATGCTGAGTTCAAATACAAGGATACAATACCAGAGTATGAACGCTACATAGGGCGGGTAAATAATGATTATGATCGAGATATAGCGTATAATAACAAGTATAATATAAATGATTATGATACCCAAAAGAAGAGATATGCTGTAAAAGAGAATGACTATGACACGGCATATTTTGGCGCGATGGAAATGATCGAGATTCCTGAAGGAGTGAAGAAGCCTACAAAGGATCCAATCACACTCATAGGGGCCGCAGCAATCAACTTTTCCGCAAAGGACTATACTAGCGGCAGTTGGTCGAATACTGGAACACTTAGCAGGGCGAGCGAACCTGCAGCGACGAGGGTGACGGCAGCTACACTTCCTACTGGTGTTGTTTCACCATCGAAGAGCACTGACGGAAAAGGGGTTGTATTCGCTGCGAATACATATTTGACTTTGCCTGATATCAATCTTGGCAATGTCTGGTCAGTATCTGTGTGGGTGAAAAGGAGGGGGGACAGTGGAGCCGGCGCCTCTATCATAACACAGGGAATAGGTACAGGTACTAACGTAAATAACGTGAATATGGCAGTTGTGTCGAACTATGGTAGTGCAACAGCAAGCCAAGTGCGCGGTGGATTCCTGACGACAAACACCTTTAATGCAAATGCAGCACAGGCCCCTCTTGAAATGCCAGTGAATACGTGGGTCCATATCGCATATACGTGGGACGGGGCCACTAGGAAGCTCACATCCTACTTCAATGGTACTCTTATGGAGGAGAGCACATTTGCTGAAGGTACAACAGCTATAGACTCGGAACAGGGATATCGCATAGGAGCCAACTGGGGCACCACACCCAGCACATATATAAATGCCGAGATAGGCCAGATTCTCATTTATAAGCGAGTTCTTTCTAGCGAGGACGTACTGGATATATATGATATTACAAGTGATGACTATATAGTTGCGCCGGTTGTTCCTGTTGATCCAGCCGCTCTTACTGTAGTTACAACACCCCCTATAATACAGTTCTTGCCGGCCAACTTTAGTGGCACTACTTGGAGAAACACTGGATCACGAGGCACCGCGGCCAACGCAACGCTGGCTACAGGAACAGGGCTCGCAGCACCAGCTACAAAGACAAATAGTCTGGTCTTCAGCGGATCATCGTATTTCACTTTTCCCAATATAACCCTAGGCAATGCCTGGTCGGTGTCGATGTGGGTGATGCGAACTGGCACAAATGCTAGTAGTACAGCAACTGCATTTATAACGCAGCAATCTAGTACAACTAATAATCTTATTAAAGTGAATATGGCTCTTTATACAAACTCGACTACACTTGGAGGAAATGCAAATCTAGAAAGTGTATCTGCTGGATTTCTGAATAATAGTCTTTCGTGGTCAAGTGCCCAATCCTCTACAACACTTTCACGAAATGCGTGGGTTTTTGTAACCTACACGTGGAATGGATCGATCCTCACTTCCTACATGAACGGTTCTTTTGCGAATAGCGCGTCAATATCGGCAGCTTCATTTGCATTAGACTCAGGACTGGGCTATCGTATTGGCTGTTCATGGGATAATGTTGCTAATCGTATTTTATCATCAGAAATCGGCGAGATCCGTATTTACGATCGTGCTATAAGACCTACAGAGGTGATAGAGATATTCAATAGCACGAGGGGCACGTATTATACAAGGCCTAATATACGATTCTCAGCGACTTATGGTTTTAGTAGTAGCATACCAGACATATGGCGTAATATTGGAACTGATATACTTGCTGGAACAAGTAGAACTGGCCCACTAAATGTAGCAACTAGAGAGGCTGGAACTCCACGCATGAATGTAGAGGGCAACGGTGTGGTCTTCGACGGCTCTACGAACTTCAGATTTCCAAATATCAGCATTGGAAACAATCCCTGGACTGTTTCCCTCTGGATAAAACGATTGCGTGTAGGAGATAGCGCAGCTTGTTATATAACACAAATAAGCAATGGAAATGTAAATATGGCTGTACTTACAAATAATACGAATCCAAACGACACGCAAGTTGCAGGAGGGTTTCATCGTGTAAATGATGGATGGAAAATTCAAACTGCCATTAATACCCCTCTAAACAATTGGGTACAACTGACTTATGTGTGGGATGGAGGACACATGTCAGCATATTTGAACGGGACTTTTTCTTCACAGACATCACAACAGAATGGCCCTGCAGATTCTACCCTAGACTATCGCATTGGGCGTCGCTGGGATAATAACACAACCTTAAGCTATATTCGTGCTGAGATCGGTGAAATCAATATTTACAAACGCGCCCTACATCCTACTGAAATCACACAGCTTTATAATGGAACAAAAGATATATATCTTACAAACAGGTATTCTGTTTCATTGTTGCAGCCTGAAATACACTTTAAAGCAATAGAATATACTGCGAGTACCGCTACTACAAAAAACCCTTGGCAAAATAGTGGGACATTCGGATCAACGCATGCAGCCACTGTGGAGCTGGGGATTCCAACCAAAAATACTGAGGGCAATGGCGTGGTCTTTGACGGTGCGACAAACTTCACCTTTCCAGATATCGAGCTTGGAAGTGCCTGGTCGGTATCCCTCTGGGTCAAGAGGTTAGGGCTGGGGGGTGCAGGAGGTGCCTTTATAACACAGTCGTACGTAGCTGGTAATACTGATATAAATATGGCAGTATATACAAATGATTTGAATGCAACTAATAGACAAATATCAGCAGGATATCATAAAACAAATGCATGGAGATATATGACAAATGGAATCAATATAGATCTTAATAACTGGGTTTTTGTAACTTTCACATGTGGCGGAAGTACAATTACATCTTATACTCATAATGGAACTAGTATTGTTACAAATACTAATAATATTAACGTTAGCACAAATACACCTATTACCAATAAGCGAAACTATCGCATTGGACGTCGTTGGGACTCAGCCTTCTATATCCGTGCTGAGATCGGTGAGATCCGCCTCTATAGACGTGTGCTTACAGCAGCTGAAGTGCAGGATATCTATAATAGTACTAGAAATATATATTTGACTAAGTTATATTTAGATAGATTTAATGATCCTATAGTACATTTAACGGGCTCGGCAAGCAAATATAATACCACAACTAGAACTTGGGTGAATGATGGTAGTTTTGGTCCCTATTTTAACGCAACTGTAGAAGGTACTACTAACATACCTGTGCTAAATACTGCAAGTAATGCAATAGTATTCGACGGAAATAAAACTTTTACCTTGCCTAACCTTGAGCTTGGCAATGCCTGGTCTATAACCATGTGGGTAAGGCGAACTGGCGTTAGTACTGGCGATCAGGGCGCATTAATATGTCAAAGCGTTACAGCACCACCAAATAATATGGCTATTATCACTAATAGCCCCTCATTAGGCGCATCTGATTCCTCACAAGCAGTAGCGGGTTTCTATACATCTGGTGGGACGTGGAGAACTACTGATTCTCTTTCATTGCCACTTAATACCTGGGTCCATATAGCATATACTTGGGATGGGTCAAGATTTGTCAGCTATTCCAACGGTAAGTGTAATAAAATAAAGCCCACGACTGGGACTATAACTGACACTGCGCAGGATGCAGGGAGTATATATCTGATTGGACGTCGATCAGATGTGGCAAACTATGTAAGGGCTGACATCGGTGAAATACGTATTTATAGGCGTGCTATTTCTAAGGATGATGTAGTAAATATATGTAATGAAAAAATGAATAAACCTACTGGTTATAGCACTACAAGCGGACAAACTCCGAAACTTCCTATGATACGCTTTCAAGCATCTTCATATTCTGGTTCTGGTCCATGGACAAATGAAGGAACGGGTGGTAGCACATATAACGCCAGAATAGAAGCTGGATCGCCCTCTAAAAATGGAACCAATAGTATTCAGCTCAACGGTAGTACAAACTTTGAATTTGATAATCCACAGCTAGGTGGCAGCCCTTTTACAGTTTCAATGTGGATAAAGCAGACAAGTACAGGAAATGAAAATGCCTGTTATTTAACTCAGCTAGTAAAATCATATGTAACATCTAGTCAGTGGGCCTTTGGTGATATCTATGATTATTATAATAGGAGTATAAATATTACTATAAGTCAAAGTCAGGATCTCAGTAAGGTTATAGGTAGGTATTTTGTTGGAAGATACGTTTTTTCACGTTTATTACAAAAATGGGCTACTCAGGAAGAGGCTTGGTATGGCACAAACTCAATTGACACGCCAACGTGGGTTCATGTAACATATGTGTGGGATGGTGCGAACTTCAACTTATATTCAAACGGTGTCTATATGAGTAGGATTACTCCAAGTAGAGCTCCTGAAGACTCAGGTCTAAAATATCGCATTGGCCGTGGTTGGGAAGAGGTATCAACTTATTACGTGAATGCTGAAATAGGGGAACTACGTATTTATAAAGAGGCACTTTCGGCCATAGAGGTCGAAAATATTTATAAAGAAAATGTATCATCGTATAGGACTGATGCATCTGAGTGCCAACCTCTTGTTCCTATTGTACCTGCTTTGCCAGCAACAGATGAATCTAATAACGCTATAATAAACTTCCAAGCAGCCAACTATAATACTGCAACTAATATATGGTACAACATTGGATCTGGCGGAACAACATATAATGCCACTATGAATCCAGTTATACAACTCCAATCATCCATACTAAATCAAGAGGCGAATGGTATCATATTTGATGGATCGACTAGCTTCGAAATTAACAATCTTAGCCTCGACAACACAAAGGGCTGGTCCGCTTCTATATGGGTAAAGCGAACCGGTGCAAATGACGCTGGATCCTGCTTAATAACACAGATTGCCAGCGGAACTGGTACTGCTAGGGCCATCAATATGGGCGTCTATACAAATCTGAATGAGAATGGCGCCAATGCCGGCACAGACCAAGTAGGTGGTGGCTTTTACAGTCAAGGAGCTTGGAGAACACCCCCTGGTGCAAACGATCTTCCATTAAATAGATGGGTTCATCTTTTATACATATGGGATGGTATAAAAATGTCCTGTTATGTAAATAATGGATATACATATGGAGTAAATATAGGTGTTTCACCCAAAGATTCAGGCCAAAAATATCGCATAGGACGTGGTGCAGATGAAAGCTCGAACAAATACATTCGCTGCGAAATCGGCGAGATTATGATTTATAATCGCGCGATTACTGACCGTACAGAAATTTCGAGAATATACAATACAAATAAAAACATATACCTCACACAAGTATATAATGCAACAACTGCAGAGTTACCTGTGATAAAATTCACAGCAGCCCAAATCAATACTCCAGACGATGGAGGAGAAACCTCTGGAACACTGACAAATACAGGTTCGCTAGGATATACATATAATGCAACACTACAGAGTGGCGGTAGGTTCGAAAAGAATGCTGAAGGAAACGGTATAAAGTTTAATGGCTCGACGAGTTACAGATTCCCCAATCCTGCACTCGGCAATGCCTGGTCCGTCTGCCTCTGGATAAAGCGAACCGGTGCAAATGGCCGTGCATCTTGCTATGTATCACAAATATACAAAGATGGCCTTAATAACCTGGCTGTCTATGGAAACTATGATGTATCAGACTTGGGAAATTCTGTCAGTGATAAGCAAATCTCAGGAGGATTCTTCAACCACGCTGCTTTTGGCGTATCATCATATAATACTCCTGCGAAAGACCTTGAGTTCAATAAGTGGGTCCATCTAACCTACACGTGGGAGGGTAGAGTTATGAGATGTTATTTAGACGGTGTATTGAAGGATGAGACAGATATACAAATTTCTTCTACAGATTCTGGGGAACAATATCAGATAGGCGGCGATTGGAATAGAAATCCTACTGGATTTATTACGAGCGAAATAGGCGAGATCCGTATCTATAATCGTATGTTAGGTGGGCAAGAGGTAACAAATATCTACAATGAAACACGGCCAACATATTTTATAGGCCCTGTAATACACCTAAGTGCAATGATGTATCCTGATAATGATAATACAGCGTACAACTTCTGGTACAATCTTGGAAGTCTAGGTGGAAAATATAGTGCTTTATTGGAAGGTACAAAACGCCCTGACAAAAATATACAAAAGAATGGCGTAGTTTTTACAGCATCTAATCAAAGTTTCTTCAAAATCCCAAACCTAAAACTTGATAATGCGTGGTCTGTTTCGATGTGGATAAAACGCACATCTAACAATAACCCTGCAGGCGCCTCCTTCATAACACAAGTTGGCGGTACAGCAAACTATGATATTAATAATGTCTTACAAAGTCACGCAGCTGTAAATATGGCTGTAAATATAACTGGAACCGATATTTCGGCGAACTATTTTAGATTTGGGGCGTGGCGCAATACGAACAGATATACTGCTCCATTGAATACCTGGATATATTTGACCTATACTTGGAATGGCAGAGACTATAACACATACTTGAATGGATATTTCATTAACACAAGAAGGCAAGCATTCACAAGCAGTGTGCAAGTTGGTAGTAGTAATGTATCTACTACTGATAGACGGTCGATTGATTCTGGAGGTGAATACCGTATTGGGCGCGGAACAAATCTAGTAAATAGTCAGTTTGATAGCGGCGGGGCGTATTTAACTGGAGAAATCGGCCAGATCCTAATATATGACTATGCCATTGAGACCGCTGAAATAACGAGGGTCTATGATCAAACAAAGTACATCTACTTGGGTGAAAAGACGATGAACCCCTGCCTACTCTTAGGGCGCGCGAGCGTCGATGGTGCAAAACGCCTATATTCCCCTGATGAGTGTAGGCGCCTCGGCGGCAAGTATCTTGCAGCAGACAAATGCATACTTGTCGATGAAGTATCTTATACCTTAAAAATAGAAAGATATGATTCCGTGAAATACCGTATGGTATTTCCAATAGAACAACATCTAGAACTTTACCAGAGATTCAGAGACAAACCCTTCTTTTTCAACAAAGTATCTACTACAGATACTGAAACATACATCATGCAGTTTGATCTTTTTACTGACAGTGATCCCAATAATCTATATGCGAAAATATCGAGACTTGTAGAAAGTACAATATATTTAACAGATGGATTTGATATGGGTGGTAAAGATACTCCTATTGTTGCATATTCACAAGTCGATCCTATAATAAATATTTGTAAAATGTGTGCCACGAATAATACAAATAGGGCATATGAGGCCTTTATAAATAGCATCAGCTCACTTATAACGGACAGACGTAACACAATGCTTACACTTACCAATACCAGTATTCCCACCAGAGCATGGTACACGTATAATAGGCAAACATTTGATCGACTTTTTAAATCACCGCTCACACAAATGTTACTCAGACCGAGATCAGTTTTTGAATGCGTGGGCCTTATTGAGATAGCTAACTTTATAAATATGATTGGAGACTACATATTCACTACATATAGCCAACAAAATGTAGCTGGATACAATGAAAGATCTATGGTGATAGGCCGTGCATTCTTGACCGGCATTTACTCCTATTTTACACAGTTTATATCTGGCATAGAAAATCGCATATACTTTACAACTACCGTTGATATATTTGCTATAAACAAGTCGAAAGAATCTCGCGCCTTCCTTATTCAAATGAAGTTTAGGCCAACGAGGGATTGTAATATATCTTCTGTATCTACTGAGATCACGCGCCCAGAGTTTACTATTCTTAGATCTTCTACTACAGTATCAGATCTTTTTAAGGATCCACCTGCCCTTTCAGATCTTCTACAAACCCTGAAATCATCAACTTTTACAAGATTTACAGAACAACTAACACCTGGTATGATAAATACTCAAAGAGTGAAATGGGGCGGATATCCAGATAATGAGTTGCCTGTATCACTGGAAACCTGCGCGCAACAGAGACGCTTCTTCGTAAATGACTATCGTATTATTGAACTAGTAGGGACATATATATACAATACGTATAGTAGCACTGACGTAGCGGGCTATAACATTGCAAATCCGCACGTTGGACGAGCCTTCCTATTGGGCATCGACTCATATACATTTAGGAAGAGTTCAACAGAGACAGCCACCACTTCACTGACTCTAATCCCTCGTATTGCAACGATCACCGACAAATATGTCGTAACAAACTTCACGGGAGACAACGCCCCTTTTCACATTGTTTTCACTATGTTGCAGCCTGGTTATGATTGCACCGACTTTAGCGACCTGATTACAAACGTCGAGTACGTGCGTAATAGGACAAAGGACTTCTATGGAGTCGCAAGCAATCTCACGCCATTCCCTACCAATATTGAGAACAGACCAGCTACAAAAGCGGCCTGGGAGAAGTTCTTCGGCCTAAGCGCATATCCAGAAAGTATGACGCCCCAATCCTATACCAAATACACTGGCGTGGAAATCGTGGAAAAATCACAGGACGTGGTGTTCCCCATACTTAGAGGTAGAGACGAATACGGAATCGAAAGAAGAATCAATAATGCACAGATCGACAATATGAGCGAGGAAGGTATAGCCCAGTATCTGAAAGCATATTCTGAGTGCCAAATGTTCCAGATCATACGAGACATACCTGGGATCCCCTATAGGGCAATCCTATACAAGAACTACAATCTGAGCTTGAGAAGGGCAACTTCAAAAGACGTCTATATTCGAACAAGCAGTCCCTATAAAATCCTGAATGACATCACCTTTACAGTACTGAAACTAAGAAACACCTCTTCAACAAGTTGCTCCATAGGGAAAATAGGAATCTACGGAGGAGGGGCACCTAATACTATTAGTAGCACAACCACTATCCAAATAGTAACATCAACAAATGCACTGAGGGTCGCTACAGCGACAGAAGACGCCAGCATCCGCGCCCTTTTCACATATACAAATATAAACAGCATCTGGACATTTGATTACCCAACTATAAGAGGCTTCAAACTCACTTTCGGCGACACGCCCATTCTCGCAAACGGCTTCAGCTTCTCCACTGGATCGTCGTCAGCTGATATGGACCCTGTGCAGTGGAAGCTGGAATCCTCGTCCGTGCAAGATCCCCTGGAAAACCAGACGAGCGATTACACAACTCCAACGCAGCGCCTCACCACAGTTCCCATCTTCATTTTCGGCGGAAATAACACAGTTACTCAAGCCGCGGTAAATCCACTGGTTCCATCAGCTGGCGTAGATTTTAGTTGTACAAGCAAGTTCGTTGGCGGCATCCAAAATACGGATGTGCTGAATATGATAGCAAATAAATACTATGAAGCGAATCCCATAATAGTCGATAATCAAGAGAAACCCAGTGCGGATAAGCCTCCTCACAGTATAAATATATTCGGTAGTATATACGACCGAACCACACAGATCGCTACATTTAAGTACAACATCCGAAATCAAAACACAACAATCACATATCTTCAGGATGCTCGCATAGAAACAACGGGCGTACAGTGCAACGATATAACGGTAGGCAATCCGTTCCCTATCACTTTACTCACGACTCCCTCCACCGTCTCACCTGCAGCCATCCCCCCTCTAGAAAAACTGACAGAAACCTCCATACGCTATTTACGCTTTAGACCCCTCGCTGTGGTGTCTGGCGATACTGTTCAAATAAGCAAACTCATTTTCTTTACCTCTAGTGGAGATACTGACGTGTATCAACCTATGACCACACAAAATGCGACATTTACAAATCCGTTCAGCCAAGGAGATACTGGCGTGATAAATGTACTTTATGATGGCGCACCGCCAAGTGCAACTAAATTGTGGAACGCCCCAATAGGAAGCTATGTACTCATCGAACTGACAACTGATGCTGCACGGCAAGCAGCAGCATCTTACACAGGTTTCACTATAGTTAAAGGACTGGATCAATCTGCAGCTCCAAAGCAATGGGCACTCGAATACTCGAACGACGGTCTCGTCTGGAGAACACTAGACTCACAAGACACTGATTTCCAGCCTCCTGACGACGACTTGTCGAAATACTTCCACTTCTATTTCGACAAGAACAAGCTACCCCTTGATAAAACGGCGCAATCTATGGAAATCGTTCCAGTAACTCTGTTTGATTGTAATGATATAGACTGCTCACATCCGAACATCCTATCAAAAATGCGACAGGCATTTCTTACTTCAAGGGGGACCAGCCCCAATGTAGCTTTTGACGCCGATCCATTCCGCATTCGAAAGATCGCTACAGATAGAACGAACAAAAAGTGTATAGTAGAGTTCGACGATGCAACAACAAATGCGAGAAGCATAACAGCATTTGAAAGTGATTCGTTGCGAATATACTGTCCCACAAAGGATGCTACTAATATTCCATTTACTATTAGCCAGCAATCATCGTCCATATCATACTCTGGTGCATTTAAACCCATTCCTCGAACAGCGGGTGAATCCTATAAAATCATACGCTTTCGCCCCCTGAAACTCTTTAGTTCTAACTCGACAAATACAAATATCGCGAAACTAAAACTATTTCCGCGCAATAGCAACACTAATATTAAAATATTGAATGATTTGTTCAACTATAGCGAACAAAGTAGGGCCGCAATAAATCAGCCATATATGACTAGTAGTTATTCAGTTTCTAGCAATCAACAGACTTGGATTGGCGAAATCAAACAAGATAATATTCCTATAGGTGATCGTATTCCAAAAGGCGACTATGTAATATTTACACTTAGCTTACCATTTACATATCCCTCTACTCAACCTGATATAACTCTTAGTAATATTCCATTCAAGGCAGTTATGAAACTAAATGGAAGTGAGCTAAATATTCCATTTCAGAGTATAAGAACACTTGTAAGTGGAACAGACTATACAGGTTCGACAACTAACAAGACAATATTGCTTGAATCATCTCCTGTCATGTATAGAAATGCGAATGATTCTAACTCAGGATACAATATAGTTCTCATTGGACAATCTTCTAATAACTTCTCGATGAATGCAGATATTAACAATCAACGTCTAAGATTTACGTTTAGATTTTGTAATCTGAAGAATATCTATCCTATACAAAATAAAAGGGGGGAACCGTATTTTGTAGATATAACTGGTTCTGGAGAATCACCTTTGAATTATCAGCCTTTCAGTGTAATAGATTATGATCTCATTGCAGGTAGTAACTCAGGATTCTGGGTAAAAAGCGACTTTGGTGAACTTATTATTAGACTTCTAACTGCGCGAAATGATCTTGATTCATTTAGCTTAACTGTAGGGTCTGGAACATTCGCACCTACACGATGGGCATTGGAGTATTTTTCAGAAACGGATAAAGTATGGAAAGTGCTGCATCTGCAAACAACGGACTATTATACTAGCAGTCCTGGCACAGGATCAGAAACTCCTAAACTCAACTTCCAAGACACTGTTCCATCATTCACATATAACATTAATGCCAACGCATACACGAGCGAGGGGTTCAAAACAGAGGGAGCAACTGTAAAACCTCAGCGCCTCATTGAGCGTTTTTATCAACCAAGTGTAAAACCACTTACCCACTATAAAGAGAATCCCACACTCGGCCAGCGTTTCGGCATTCCACAAACGGGCGAATCGGCCCTCTCGACCCTCTACACACTTCCTCTAAAGCAGGCGGCTTCAAAGGAGGCCTTTATCAATCGTCACCTCGATACACCTGCAACGGTGATGAATGCCGTGCAGGCCCCTCGCATACAACAGCTCTCGTACTTCAAATATCTGCGCTTCCGTCCTCTGCAGACACGCGCCGAGGGAGCGCCAGTACGAACAGGCCCGTTCGTTCTCTTTGACGAACTGCAGAAGCCGATGGAGTTCAATGCCCGCCGCGTGAAGGCCAGCAATCCGATGGGAACCTGGAGAGGAACAGCGGCCGACATCTTTGGACCCGCGGCCAAAGGGACCTGGGAGGACGCGCACAGATCTGCCCTTATCTTCGCCTTCACCGAGCCAACAGTCTTCACTGGCCTGCAGTTCTTGAGGGGGACAGGAACGGGCCCAGGCCCAGGCGTCCCTGTCCGCTGGAAGATCGAGGGATCGCAAAATGGAACCTATTGGGAAACCCTGCACGACCAGAGTCGAAGTGATTTCCCAGTAGGCTCTGAAGGTGCCGTCACTGTCTGGTTCTAGCAGCCCCGCCGACGCCACCACGCCCTCGCTGTGGCCGACCGGCGCTTAGCGGCCCGCACGAGGTCCGCATCCGTCGAATAATGCGTCTTTCCACACAAGAGAAAGGAATGGACGCGTGCATATCCCCACTGTTGCTGCGTGGCGCCTGGTCTGTGACCCGTGCGCCAGGCAGCCATACCGCGATCATAGGACTTCTGGATGGCACTGAGCGGAACGCCGCTGAACGCTGCCTTCGCCTTAAGAGAAGTAGCACGGGGCGCAATACGTCTCCAGGACTCCGTATATCCTGAGCTCTTCGTGCGCACACCCACATCCGTCTTGAAGCCCCTGTAGGCAGCAGGATCGCGCCAGTCCTTCGCGCCGAATCTCTTGATCTCTCGTCGGCGTGCTGCCTTCTTTGTGGCGGACAGACCGCGATAATATTTGGGCGGCCACGTGGGGTCGTCTCTCTTCAGTTTTCTTGTCTTGTGTGCCCTGGTCCTCGCCATTCTCTAAAGAGGGAGTAGAAGATGCCAAGAGCCACTGCCGCCGTTACACGAAGAGCCTGTCGCTGTGCCTGCGGCTTATCTGGAGGATACCAAGCCACTGCCCGCAATCGCCAGCTCCTCGCCAAACTCCGCCGCGGGGAGTCCATCGGTTTCACTGCCACGGCGAGTCTGAAGGCAAAGGGGCTCCTTCCACGCACTAGTCGGAAGTATAAGGGTAAAAAGATTCTGGGTCCTAAATACCGATAAGCTCGCTCTGCAGAATGAACACACTCGGACCATTAGTGAGCGGGGGCGCCGGCGCCGGCGCCCCCGAAGAGAACACGCCCCGCACACGCTGTGGCTACCTCCCCCACGATTGTATTCGCTCCTTTGAAAAGTGTCTTGGCCAGGCGGGTGCCGTCGCCACCGGTCGCGCCCTCCACTTTGCAGCCGACGTCGTCTGCAGCGGCGGCATCGATAGTCTCCTCCGTTCTCTCTGGGACTATTCCACCGCCCACGTGGGTCTCGCTTCCCCACGCATCTTTGTGTATTTGAAGAAGCGCACGGAGGAAATACAAGATATACTCCGTCGTCTCCCGGACGAGCAGGCATATGCCCTCGAGGAGTTTCAAGTTCGCATCGGTGAGCTGGTGCTCGTGACACGCGAGGCGCCTACACGCACGGCGGTGACCTGGCCGAAAGTTGGACCCGAGACACACGGCGAGGGCTGGATTCGCTCGATAGGAAGCAGCGCACCTGAGACGGCGGCCCTGCGACGTGTGTGGAAACCCGAGGGCGACCTCTCTATCTTGCGTACAGCCGGCGCCGAGATATGCAAGGCCATCAGCGACGGGACAACCGCGCGTGCTCTCTTCTGGATCAAGTGGCTCTTTGAAGAGGAGGCGCGGGCGGGCAAAGAACTCAAGGGGGCCGGCCTCACGACGATTGACCGCGGAGACGGGGCCAAGAAAGGGGCGAGTGTGGGTGGATTCATCGTGGCCCTCTTTGTCGAGATCTATAAAGAACTGGCGACAAAGGAGGCAGTGAGGATGAATGAGGAGTTTCAGGTGCTCGTGAATCTCTGGAAACACGGGGATAAGCATATACAGGGGACGGCCAAGCGCCATATCTTGGTGATTCTCACGCAAATCCTGGCCGAAGTCCCTCGTTGGAAAGTGCCGGCGGCCCAGAGTCTCGTGAAGGACCCCGTGGCAATGTCGCAGGCCATTCGCCAGGTCCCGAAGTTCTTCCGCGAAGTCCTCGCCTATGACGTGCCGCGGGGAGGCCAGGCCCTCGTCAAAGCCTTTCGCACACGCGGAAAAGTGGATAGGGCGGCAGCGGCGGCGGCGAAAAAGGGAGAGGCACACTTGTCTCAGATGGACGCTTTCGAAAGGGCAATGGAGGCCTATTTTAACCGGGCATAGTAGAATGGAGGACAAGCTCTGGGAGGCTTTCGTGAGGGCGCGGGATGTATATGAAAAAACCTCGGAGCGGATCATACGTAAGAGAGGGGAGAACGATATGACGGAGAGTGAGCTGGATATGCTCGATGGTTTGATGGAGCGCGTACAGAGGGCAAAGGCGCGACTGGATGAGTATGAGGCGACTGGAAAGGTGAGCACGGCAGCTGAACCTGGCTCCGAGGCCCGCTCTCGTGCAATAAACGAGGAGGCACGGAAGGCGCGGGCTGAAAAGGCGCGGGCCTACGTGTTTGAGCCGGCGAACGGCTCCCCCAGGGCGTCTCGCAAGAAGCGGGAGGCAAATATGGAGAATCTGCGCAAGGAGCTACTACGAAGCGTGGTGGCTCCGCGACCTGCGAGCCCCAAAAAGGCCGACGAGCCCATCTTCCTGAAGGCGAACAGCCCTCAGCTACGGAAAATGGACGTCATCGATTTCTATAACATGAGCGCACCCGCCTTTGAAGAGTTCTTCGAGAAGCTCACGCCGAAGGACATGCGTCACGTCGTCCGTGTGCTCAATAAGACACAGTTCTTCAATGACACCGATAAGAGGTATCGCACTATTGAGGAGATGCGCGAGATATTTAGAAAGAAGAGGGGAGATTTCATCGCGATTATAAGGGGGATGACGCAGGAGGAGAAGGGGGCATATGACGTACTGGTGCGCCATTTGATTCACGCCACACATATGCTTGAAAAGAGGGAGGAGGCGAGGGCCAAGAGACCGAATGGTTCGACACGGCGCCGGCTGGTGAATCTGGCCCGAGAGGGGGCGGAGAACGCCAGCGCCGGCGTCGGTTCGCCCACACGCAAGAGAAAGCGGAATACTATCGGCGGCGGCCGTCTCTAGGTTCTCCCCTGATGCACCACGACCACTTTCAACTTGGACGGATGGATCGCGTTTGCCGGCAGCGTTTTCTCTTGGAGTGCCTTGGCTGCTGCAGAGGGGGTACAGGCCTCGAGGAGGGGGGTGTCTCCAGAGAGAAGAGGGGGCATCGTAGCGATCATATCTTGACACAGAGTCCGATCACCGAGCAGCTCACAGATGAACTGGCCGGTGATCTGAGCAAGAAAACACATACTGGTGGCACACTGTATGACGTGAGCCCCGCCTTCTGAGAGTGATTTCTCCCCGTTGGCCGTGGGCTGGGTGCGTGTGACCCAGAGACGCACGATACTTCCTTTGTACTCGGGCATACGCGCCAAGATACGTGCGCAGCAGTCAAGAAACTGGCTGACTTCGCGCTGGTTCGTCACGAACTTCCACTTCTCTTGGATGAGGATGAGCATTTCGCGTCCGTCGTTCCACGTGAGGGCAAGGAAGTGATCGACACCATTCAGGGACTGCTCACCGAACTCGTCGCGGATCTGCTGTTCATTCAAGAGACGGGCGGAGATCCCCTTGGATGCAAGAGGCTGCACGAGTTTTCGGAGAGTCTGGTCCATCAGTTCTTCAAAGACGAAGCCCTTGGCACCGGTGCTCGCGGGAGGGGTCTCGGCTGCCATATCTTGTGGTTTATATACTGGTTGGCTTTAAAGGGAGGGACTGAGCACACTGAGGTGACACTGACCTCCTAAACCCTTAGAGCCCCTATCACCCAAGAGAATGACGGAGGTTCCTGATCTCATTACGGATCGGCGCGAGCGGCTGGCCTATCTTTCGACGGATTTCTTCAACCGTCTGCAAGACAAGCACAAGGAAGAGGAGGAGGCTCTCGATCGTATGTACGAAAGCCACCGCCGCTGGATTCATCGGCTGCACTTGAAAATAGAAACGGCCTACAAAGGGATATTGAATGAGCTCCTGGGCAAGATATGCCACGACAAGGATGTGGAGATTCTCGAGTGGTTGGAGCTGGTGATGCGTTCCAAGAGAAGGGGGGCCCTGCTCGAGATTCTGGAGAAGGCAAAGGCCGGTCTGCGCGACGTCGAGAAGAATGGGGGAGACTTGAAAGTGGTGATTGAGCGCGATGGGATGGACGCGACCACAGGTAGTTGTCTTTATAGGGATAAGAAGAACAGCTACTTCAGCTTCCTCGACGAGTTCATGGACGGGTACGATGACGATACTGCATATGAAGTGCGTCGTGTGCGGATATGTGAAAGGGAGAGGAGGGCGGCCGAGGAGGCACGGACAAAGGAGTCTGTGAGAAAGTGGATTGAAGAGGGGCGGGCCAATAAGCTGGATGCACTCAAGTTGGATTTGACGAAATATGGGGTGACTCTGCGGGAAGTGCCAGCGGATCTGGTGGATAGAGTGGGGGGTGCAGCCGAGCCTGTAGAACCTCCTTACTCTTACTTCGAGTAGCGGAAGAGGCCGCGCGCACGCCCTTTCACTCCATTGAGCGCACGCTTGCCTCCGCGGGCCACCATAGGCCAGATGAACTTGTAGGCGACGAAGGCGGCGATGAGTATAAGAGTAATGTATATGATGCTGGCAAAGGCGTCATTCAGTGTAGAAAAGTTCATATAGCCCTCTTTTTTGGTTGTAGTTGTGGTGGTGGCGGTGGCGGTGGGGGCAGTTGTAGGCGCGGGTGCAGCAGGCGGCCTTGACGCAGCAGGCGCAATAGGTGTCCCCTCCTTCTGAGCCCTTGCCTTCTGCTGGAGTATCCTGAGCCGCTCTGCACGATCCATTCTATTATTTCCTATATTTTTTAAGATTCATTACGAATGCCTCTTAAAAATATGGTTATGCCCTCTCTGGGAATCGAACCCAGGACCTTCTCTTTGCTGGGGGGCTTACAAGAGAGATGCTCTACCAACTGAGCTAAATGGGCAGGGAGCCCCTCTAGCAGACTCGCGCAGGCGCTCGTGAGCTAAATGGGCAGGGAGCCCCTCTAGCAGACTCGCGCAGGCGCTCGTGAGCTAAATGGGCAGGGAGCCCCTCTAGCAGACTCGCGCATGCGCTCGT
>Ga0209972_10001610_pt1 | contig 19441 bp, 17 predicted proteins | sample NOAtaG_7_FD_187302 | JGI IMG/M metagenome (GOLD analysis project Ga0209972, IMG submission 187302) | Freshwater lake microbial communities from Lake Erie, under a cyanobacterial bloom - NOAA_Erie_Diel1S_2200h metaG (SPAdes) (version 2) | ecosystem: Environmental > Aquatic > Freshwater > Lake ... | reverse complement strand
GCTTGAGAATTTAGCTTTTTCGCAAACTCAAACTCTTTGGCAAGCACAGCGCAGTATTTATTCAGGTCGTACTTATCGCTATCCTTTACATCCATCCATAGCCTTAAAGCCTTATTACGCACAAACAAAGCAGTACGAATCGCCTCATCTATGAGGTTGTACTGCTCTGTCTTGCCTTTAAGTTTTGCTTCAAGTACTAACATGGATTTAGTAAGTCTTATGCTGTATATTATAGCATACATTAATACAAAGCCGTCCTTCTAGCACGGGGTTTTAGACCCAATTTCCCGATAAACCCAAAACATAAGTGGCGGCGCTTCGTGCCGCCACTTATTATTTAACGTCAGTTCGAGTTAAGCTAGCAAATTTTAAAAGCCTAAAAGTAAAAGCCTTGCTAAGCAAGGCTTTTACTTTTAGGCTTTGAGAGAGGGTTTGCTACGCAAACCCTCTCTCAAAGCCCGTTTCAAATTATCCCGAACTCGCGTTATTTAAAAACCTGTATTCGCTTACGCTCAAGGGGATATAGCGTTTTTCAAGCAAGAGAGGTACTGCGATTAATTAAAGTACCTACGGATTCGCTCAGCCATTGTTGCCTGAGCGAATCCGTAGCCATACAAACTCGGTGATACCTTTTTTCTCGTCACGTCCCTTAAAGGTGATGCAATTGATTGAGTGATTTATTTTGTTCCTCTGCAACTGGCGCGATCACTAAAACTCATTTTCTGTATTGTCGCCAGAAATTGAAATGACGGGATCGAATTCACGATAAAATTATGCACTCATAATCAAGTTAAATTAAAAGCTAGTAACTGAGCTTTTTATCCAAATTTTTATAAATATCACGCATGTGGATTTAATTAGTTTATTTGATACACCTAAACCCGTAATCGGGGTCATTCATCTTTTACCATTGCCTACTTCACCACGTTGGGGGAGCAGCCTTAAAGAGGTCATTGATCGAGCCGAACAAGAAGCCACCGCCCTTGCCGCAGGCGGAGTCCAAGGAATTATCGTAGAGAATTTTTTTGACGCTCCCTTTACCAAAGATCGAGTTGATCCTGCGGTGGTTAGTGCCATGAGTTTGGTTGTGCATCGTGTCAAGCAGATGGTCGGTATCCCTGTAGGCATTAACGTGCTGCGGAATGATGGTCATAGCGCGATGGCGATCGCATCCTGTGTTGGCGCTCAGTTTATCCGTATCAATGTCCTTATGGGCGTAATGGCAACCGATCAAGGAATTATTGAGGGTGATGCTTATCAACTACTACGTTATCGCCGTGAACTTGGGACAGATGTAAAAATATTTGCCGATGTTTTGGTCAAACACGCTCAACCCATTTCAGTACCCAAAATTACTGCGGCGGTTCACGATACGATTCATCGCGGACTTGCCGATGCTGTGATTCTATCGGGATGGGCAACAGGCAATCCACCCACAACGGAGGATCTCAAGGAAGCAAAGCTTGCTTGTGATGAAACACCTCTATTTGTTGGCTCTGGCGCAACATGGGATAATGTGCCGCAATTGATGCAATATGCTGATGGTGTCATTGTTTCCAGTTCCCTCAAGCGCAATGGTCAAATTCAACAGGCGATCGATCCGATTCGGGTCAGCCGTTTTGTTGAAGCTGTCCGTTTAGATATTGCTAACCGCAAAAAAAATCTGGCTGAAGAGCAAATATTGCGATCGCCAACTGTGTCAATTGGATAAAATCTTATCGAACTGATCGAAAACGTGGGTTCATCCCTCATCCTTGGGGCTATTAGCAGGTAGGTACAAATTGTCTGGAACAAATATGCGAAAACGATCTGAGCCTTGGTTGCATCGGTGGTCGCACCCTGCGATCATTGCGATCGCTATATTTGGCTTTTCGCTTACAACCTATTTAACCGTCACACACTTCTTTGGTCAAAAAGTTGCTCTTTGTGATGTTCAAGGCAGTGGTTGTGACCTAGTACTAAGTAGCGAATATGCCAAAATCTTTGGTATCCCCCTTACGATTTTTGGAGCCTTAGGTTATCTGACGCTGGGGCTTCTGGCTGGAGTACCAATGTTGCTAAAACGCGACGATCCCAAAGAGCAAGCCAAAATCAGGGAAGTTGCCAATTTCTTGATGTTTATGGTGTCGTCAGCAACATTTGTTTTTAGTGGTTACTTAATGTATCTACTTGCATCAGGTAAAGTTGACAGCATTAACGGACAACCACAGTTTTGCCTTTACTGTGTCACTTCAGCGACAAACATGGCGTTGATTTGGTTTCTGACAGTATTTGGCAATTCTTGGAAAGATGTGGGGCAGTTATTCTTCACAGGTGCGATCGTGGCAATCATTACTTTAACAGGTACTCTTGGTGTCTATGCTAGCCAGAGTAAACTTGCTGTGCAAAGTAACTCCTTTGCTGGAAGGCTTGCTCAGCACTTGACTGCCACCAGTGCAAAGATGTACGGTGCATATTGGTGTTCGCACTGTCACGACCAGAAGGAAAGATTTGGCGAGGCAAAAAAATTAATTCCTTATGTGGAATGCGATCCCAAAGGTGAAAATCCCCAAACCCAACTATGTATAACCAAGGGCATTAAGGGTTATCCCACTTGGGAAATTAGTGGCAAGATGTTTTCAGGCGATCGCTCTCTAGATGAGCTAGCTGATTTATCAGGTTATACAGGCGAGCGTAAATAAAATTATCAAATAAAAAAGGGATGCATTGCATCCCTTTTTTTATTTGATAGGAATGAATCCTAATTTCTGGACAATTTGCTGACCTTGAGGCGAAAGGGCAAACTCGATAAATTGCTTAACAACAGGAGTAGTGGTTTTCTTAGCTCCTAAAAACAAGCTACGACTAATCGGATACTTACCAGATTTAATCGCGGCAATATCAGTAGCATTTATGTCATCAATTGCCACTATTCTGACAATTTCCTGCTTTTCCACTTGAGAAACTGTGGCATAACTGATGCCATTGTCACCTAAATCTCGCAAAATTGCTGTCGTTTCATCCTGTTTCCAAGTAATGAAGTTAGGGCTATCAGGAGGAAAGTTTTGACCAAGCAGGACGATATCTTGAAAAGCTTCTCTAGTGCCACTTGAGGTTGCACGATTAATTACTTTAATCGGTTGATTTGTACCACCAACTTGTGACCAATTAGTGATTTTGCCCTGATAAATATCACGTACTTGCTCCTTAGTTAAATTGCCTTTAAAGGGATTGTTAATGCCCACTACTACCGCGATCGCATCTTTAGCGATCGGTACTAGTTGAACACCTGCTTGGGCTTCTGCGGCTTTGAGGGGGCGAGATGTTGCAGCGATCGCGATCGAGCCACTGATCAGATTTTGCAAACCTTGACTAGAGCCATTAGGTTTACCATCAGGCAATCCGAATGTGGTGGGGATATTCGGATTAACTTGGCTATAGGCAGTCCGCAGTTCTTTAATTAACGTCACCATCGTGGTACTGCCGTCAATTTCCAAAACATTGGGATTGGGCAAAGATGTATCAAAATTTAAGCTAGTTGGAGTTGGCGCACTGGTTTTAGTCGCCGTAGGAGATGTTGCTTCAGGTGCGGCTGTCGAAGTTGGAGATTGAGTTGGTTTGCTCTGCTGCGAAAAGAACCAATAGCCACCACCCGCAATCCCTGCTGTAACCAGTAATGACAGAACTAAAACTGTAGTTTCTTTGCCCTGTGACATAAATTTTAAATACCTAGATATCTGGCATAACTTTAGCGTGAATTCAGATTAAAAGCCTCTACCAACAACATATTTGTATAAGAGATAAGCGGTGCTTTGCGCCGCCTATCTTTCTATGCTATTTAATAATCCAATTAAGCTTTGTCCCACAGAATAGGCGAGATTTACAGGAACAGCATTGCCAATCTGTTTATATTGACTGGTTAATGCCCCAACAAAATCCCATTCATCAGGAAAGGTTTGAATTCTTGCATATTCTCTAACAGTGAGAGGTCTTGTTTCGTCAGGATGACATCTTTCTGTTTGCTTTTGGGCTGGTGAACAGGTCAGGGTTAAACTAGGTTGATCCCAAGCTAATCTCCTTGCCATTCCTGTTTTACCACCTCCTAGAAAATAACTTTTTTGCATATATTCTTTTTGCAAATCATCGGGCAAGTCTCGCCAATAACCACCTTGAGGTACAAGATCTAATATTTCCTTTTTCCTTTTTGCATAGGTTTGACCTTGAGACTTTGGTACATCCGTTGGATACAATTCACCTGCTTTGAGTGCGTCTTTAAGCACCATAACTTTGTTGTGAGGTGTGGGCCATTTAAAATCAGCAATCTTGACTAAATCATTTCTAATACCGATTAAAAATAGGCGTTCTCTTTTTTGTGGAACCCGATAAAATATAGCCTTCAAAACCTGTGCTTCTATCAGTGTATAACCAAGATCTTGAATGATTGATTTCATTACAGACAAGGTTCTACCGTTATCATGTTTTAGTAATCCACGGACATTTTCACCTAAGAATATTTTGGGTTGTAGTTCTTTAATAGCTCTAGCAAATTCAAAAAACAATGTTCCTCTTGTATCTTCAAATCCTAGTTTATTACCTGCATAGGAAAAGGCTTGACAAGGGAAGCCACCTGCAAGCAAATCAATATTAGAAAATTCTGTAAAATCTACATTTTTAACATCGCCTTCGATGACATTCCAATTTGGTCGATTAGTGCGTAAAGTTTTGCAAGCATCTTTATCAAATTCATTTAATGTGATCGCATTAAATCCAGCACGCTCTAGTCCAATTGCAAGTCCACCCGCACCCGCAAAAAGTTCTATTGAATTAAATATCTTGATGGGTTTAATAGTATTTATATTATTCTCTGGACTTTGAGAAAATATGTTTCTAATTTCTTCAAAGTGGAGTAAATCAGATATTTTATATTCTTTTTTATTAGTGACAGAGTTAAATACAGGTGTTATTTTTTGATTTTTCTCCCATTTTAATAATGTTGACTTAGAAACAGATGTGATATCTGCTAAAAGTTCGGCGGGAATAACTTGTGTATCAAACATTGAAATTATCGAAACCTGCGTATTTTTTGAAAGATAGTAAAAATAGACTTTTTAATAAGTTATTATCGATTGCATTAAGTTCTTGAATTACAGAATTTGATTCTTGTTCAAAGTCACCACTACTTACAATGTCGTCAATCACTGATGGTAACTTCTCACACAATTTTTTAAAAGCTGTTTGATCACCTGTCACTAATTCATAAAACCTATCAATCGACATTTGGCGTATGCGTTGATCTGAAACGGAAATACCACCTAATTTTATGTGCCAAGCTATATTTTGACTTTTTTTTGCTATTACTTCTACCAATAGACATATAGCATTTGGATTAGTTCTTATAGTCTTTTGCATCATCTCATATGTTTCTGCTGAAGATTTAGAATTCATGGTGTTGTGCTTATTCTTCATCTCCACATAATAACTAAGCTGATCATTAGATATGTCATAACCTGATTCAGGTAAATACCATCCATTTTCACTACCTATATATCGAAATATATTTTGATGAAAATATCCAATCTGGTTTGTATTTGATTTATCTACTTGTCTTATAACTTCATTCTCAATTACATCATTAATATTTTTGCCATAAACTTTAGAATCGAAAGTTAGTTTAATGGGATCGATCAGATTTTTATTAAATTCAGATAAATCAACTTTGAATCTATATTTATTTACAGTTTCTTTGACATGGTTATACAAGTTTTCATTACTAATAAAATCAAGATTATAATCTCTCATTTTTGTGATTCTAAATTGACAGGGGGATTTATTCCTGAATTTTAAGATGTTTTACTATGATACAGACATACTGATGACTCAGCAAATTCAAAACCTTCATGAGCTAAGATCTAGTCTAGAAGTAGTAATCATTGACGTGACGTGTTTCAACAACTCCGATTTCAGGCAAACCAAATTTGGCGACATCAGGTCGTGGCAGTCCTTGCCAATCTCAAGGTAGCGATCGCCCTTCTATTATTAATTGCCCTGTTTAGCATCCTTGGCACGGTGATCGAGCAGGGGCAAACCCTTGATTTCTATCGCGAAAATTATCCTGAACATCCTGCCCTATTTGGTTTCTTGTCGTACAAAGTGATTTTGGCGATCGGATTAGAACATGTTTACGGTAGCTGGTGGTTTCTCACTTTACTGATTTTGTTTGGCACAAGCCTCACCGCTTGCACTTTCAATCGCCAATTGCCAATCCTTAAGGCTTCTAATCGTTGGTTTTACTACACTAAGCCCCAAAGTTTTGCGAAACTGCCCCTTGCTACGGAAATTGTCGGCGGCAATCTCACCCAGCTAGCACAGTCATTACAGTCTAAAAATTACAAGGTATATCAAGCTGACGATCGCCTTTATGCTCGTAAAGGACTTATTGGCAGAATAGGTCCAATCATCGTTCATGCCAGTATGTTATTGGTTTTGATTGGCTCGATCTGGGGTTCGATGACAGGTTTCATCGCGCAGGAAATGGTTCCCAGCGGCGCGACATTTCAAGTAAAAAATATAACGGAAGCAGGGATGTGGTCGGCTTCTCAAGTGCCCAAGGATTGGTCAGTGCGCGTTAATCGCTTTTGGATTGATTACACACCAACAGGAAGAATTGATCAGTTCTATTCCGATTTGTCGGTTATTGATAAAGATGGCAAAGAAGTTGATCGCCAAACGATACATGTGAACAAGCCCTTGAAATACAAGGGAGTCACCTTCTATCAAGCGAACTGGGATATTCACGCCATCAAATTTACGCTGAATAATAGTCCTGTTCTCCAATTGCCTGTCAATAAATTGGAATCTCAAAATGGTGGGCGGCAAGTTTGGGGAACATGGATTCCGACTAAGCCTGATCTCAGTGCAGGAGTGACACTCATTACGCCAGATTTGCAAGGTACTTTCTTGATTTATGACGAGCAAGGAAATCTACTCACGACAGTGCGAACTAATGGTAAAGCAGAAGTTAATGGTGTTACCTTTACGCTAAAAGAAGCAATCGGCAGCACAGGCTTACAGATCAAAGCTGACCCCGGAATTCCCATTGTTTACGCAGGATTTGGACTGTTGATGTTGGGTGTCATGATGAGCTATATCAGTCATTCACAGATATGGGCTTTGCAGGTTGGCGATCGCCTTTATGTTGGAGGCAAGACCAATCGCGCCCAAGTCAGTTTTGAGGCAGAATTAGTCGATGTTACGAATGTGGTTGATAGTCAAGCGATCGCTTCTGGAGTTGCTGCCTAATTACAGTTAAATAAACTTATGTATAAAAATTCTCAAGATTTTCCTTTTACCAAGATTTTAGAAGACAATTGGCTGACTGTGCGGCGCGAACTTGAACAACTCAGCGATCGCAGTTTTGTGGAATGGCCAGAAAAGCACCTCTATCAAAATGGCTGGGATATTTTCGGTTTGTACGCCTTTGGCATGAAACTAGACAAAAATTGCCAACTCTGTCCCGAAGCCACCAAACTAGTTGAGCAAATTCCTAATCTCGTCACCGCAGGCTTTTCTTCCCTTAGACCTGGCACTCATATCAAGCCTCATACTGGCTATCCCGATGGCGTACTGCGCTGTCATTTAGGATTAGTTGGTTGTGAAGGATGTGGACTGAGAGTTGGTGATGAGACACGCAAATGGGAAGAGGGTAAGACGTTGGTATTTGACGACACCACTGAACATGAGGCATGGAATCGTGGTACACAAACCCGCATCGTTCTACTCTTAGATTTTAAATACCCTGTAGAGGAAGAGAAGTCCAATAATTTAGAGGATAAAAGTGTAATGGAATTACTTAAGGGCGCTTTACCATTCTTTAAGAAGAAATAAATCTCTTCACCATTTGCAATATAAGTAGGACTTACGCATTAGGTAGATGTGGTGCGGGCTTCGCCCGCACCACATCTACCTCAATCTTAAGAAATTCGTTCGGTTTGCGTAAGTCCTAATAAGTTCAGAATAATTTGAAATAGACTTTGCTCTGCTACACAAACCACCGCTCGAAGCTCACAATCAAAAGCTTTGCTTAGCAAAGCTTTTGATTGTGAGCTTATAAAGTCTATAAATTTAACTATAACTGACGTTACAGCCTATTGAAGCTTTGAATACCATAGAAATATTTTTGAAAGGGGCGCGAAGCGCCCCTTTCAAAAATATTTCTGGGGCTTAAGTAAGCGCAAAAAGACGTAACTAAACTTGCAAGAGACCAAAATCATTGAATTTTTGTCTCCTCTTGGTTGAAATAAAAATTTAATAGTTTTGGCTAGGATTGATTGCTGTTTAAAACAATATCACCAAAAAAGGCTCTCAATCCTTTTGAAGAGGCTGGGATTTAGTTACTAAGCAATCACACTAGAGCCAAAGCGAATTGAGTAGACCTCTTGTTCCTTGTCAGTGTAGATTTCGACATCGGACTTGGGATAGGAAACACAAAGCAAAATATAACCCTTAAAATCTAGCTCTTCACCCATGCCTCCGATGCCCATGCCTTGGCTTTGGTCAACTTCACCCTTCACGATTTGGGCAGCGCAAGTTGTACATACACCTGCATAACAAGAGCAGGGCAAATCAACACCCGCAGAGATCGCGGCATCAAGAATAGGTTGGTCTTCGGGGACAGGCACAATATAGGTTTGTCCGTGATGATGGAGGGTAGCTGTAAAGATCTGAGTCATTTTTATAAATTTTAGTGCGTAACGTGAATGATAAGATAAGCAACTGGCTTAATTTTATCTTCTCCTATGCAATCCCGCCACATCGCCCGCGAACTCGCATTATTTAGTATCAATCAATTACCTAGCCAACCCCAAAAGCTAGAAACAAAAACCCTTGATGACATCGTTACTGCGGTTGTGCGATCACTGCATGATGAAACTAAAGAATTATTACAAACCGCCAGTGTGGAGTTACAACGCAGTCAAGAACGCATATCTTCTAGCGAAATCCGTACAGGTGATATCCGCCAAGATCTTCAAGCAGTTGAAGGGATGGTTCGCGAGGCGATCGAGCTAACCAAAAATGCGATCAACAACATTGGTTCAGCATTGGAGTTTCCTGTGACCTTAGTGTTGTCCCAACGGGATGAAGTGCGTAACTACGCGATTGATATTCTCAAAACTGTAAATACGAAGCGATCACACATCGACGAAACTATAAGTAGCGCACTAGTGAATTGGCAACTTGATCGCCTTGCCCAAGTGGATAAGGATATTTTGCGGATTGCCACGGCAGAAATGATGTTTATGGGTGTAGCGAGCAAAATCGCGATTGATGAAGCGGTAGAATTAGCAAAACGCTATAGCAGTGAGGATGGCTATCGGTTTATCAATGGTGTACTCCGCCGTATTGACGATCAACTGAAAGCATTACGTAAAACCCAATAAAGCAGACTGGCATTGTTGCATAAAATGGGGAAGGGAAGGTAAATTAGGTATTGATTAGGAGAACAAAACCAGCAAATGAAACAGAAATATCAACTTCACAGCTTCTGATTGATTTGTCATAGCTATAAAGGTTAATTTCTAAAATCATCAATCTAATTCAGGACTTAATAGGCTGTATTGCCTAGCTTCTAAATATTCATCAACAATTTTTAAAACTTCGATAAGTTATTGCAACTAAAATCATGAGCAACGATCTAAATTTTCAATCTAATTCTCTAAGTAACGATAGTGGCAATATCGACATTAAAGAACATGATGGCAAAGCCAATCCTAAGCCACAAGATAGTTTCGTCAAGCTTGCTATGCGTAATATGGTAAAAAAGGGTGGAACATCGCTATTTCATTTTTCTCTGACAATTTTTGGTGTGATTGGCATCTTAGTAGGTTTAGCGATCGTTTTTCATTAGCATCTCAACAGTAAAATTAAAATATTGATACACAGATACAAATTTCTGACATCTATGTTTAAAGGTTTATACATAGCAATAGGATAAGAATAGTGAATACAGTCTAATGAAGCTTTGAATGGTCTAGAAATATTTTTGAAAGTGTTACGAAGCGCCACTTTCAAAAATATTTCTAGATCTTAAATAAGCGCAAAGCATTTAGGATTTCTATATTTAGACGAATTTAGATTAATTTTTTGTTAATTGAGGTTATTGAGAGTTGAGCATTGATCTATATTGCGAAGTCTATCCAGAAGTTATCTCTCATCATCCAATCTCATTGGAGCAATGGCAGGAATGGTTTTCTGTATGGGAGAAGTATCTATTGAATAAACAGGAAATCAATGATGGAGAATATGAACTATCACTAGCCATTACAGATGACGATACGATTCGTCAGTTCAACTTGCAGTACCGCCAACAGAATCGACCAACGGATGTTCTGTCCTTTGCTGCCTTAGAGTCGGAACTTCCTGAGATCCCCTTGACAGATGACGACTATGTAGAACCAACTAATTTGGGTGATATTATAATTTCCCAAACTACAGCAATCCGTCAATCTGAAGAAAGAGAACATTCATTAGTCTACGAATTTGCTTGGTTAGCAGCTCATGGATTGTTACACTTACTAGGATGGGATCATCCAGATGAGGAAAGTTTAGAAGCAATGCTCAAGCAACAGGACTCAATGCTGAGTCTAATTTCAATATAAATCAAGATAATGTAACGAATACAGTCTATTGAGGTTTTGAGTAGCACAGAAATATAGATAATTCAAATAAAAACTACAGCCTCGACTTCGTTCAGCTAATTTACACGGAGGGCTGAGCGAAGTCTAAGCCCCACTAAAAGTTATTCAAAACAACTATAATTTTGAAAGTGTTGCTTCGCGCCACTTTCAAAATTATTTCTGGGTTTTAAGTAAGTGCAAAGCGCTGTATAAGGTGATTTTTGGGGCTGATATTTGAAAATAGCTATGATTGAAAGCATAAGTTGGGTAAACTATTTGGCAGAATCTTGACAATTGCTTGGCAAAATCTAATTGGAAAACGATCCATGAATATTGATTTACCGATCTCAAGAATATTTGCAATTAAATCGCCCCAATCGCTTTTTTTATCTGAGCAAATGACTCCAATCGACGAGTTTGAACAATCCGAAGAGATAGCAAGCCAGCGCATTAATTCTTTTCAAATTGCCACAAATTTATTTCTTAGTTTTAAATATGCTGGACAAGGCGTTAGCTATGCCTTTCGTACTCAGAGGAATTTCCGAATTCATGTAATCATCGGGTTGATCGCTTTATTCCTCAGTCTCTATTTTAAGTTATCTGCCATCGCCTGCTCGATAATTAGCTTGACGATCGCCCTAGTTTTAGTACTGGAATTACTAAATACGGCTTTGGAAGCAGTTGTAGATTTAACTGTAGGTCGTGAGTTTCATCAGTTAGCCAAAATTGCTAAGGATTGCGCTGCAGGAGCAGTATTAATTGCGGCGATCACTGCGCTGATTATTGCGGGAGCGTTGTTATTGCCCCATATTTTGATTGCCTTTGCATAATCTCACCAAAGTTGAGAGACAAGTGCATCTGTCCTTTAAAAGCGCATATTTAAGTTTGTAGATAGAATTAACAGATTGAGAAACTAACTGTTTGAGATAATAAAAAACTAGCGATGCAGAGGCAAAATGATTACGTAGTTGTTTAGGATAGACTAATCCTTGCAACAATTGGTCGTTATGCTATTTGGCTTTGTCTAGCTCATCTTCTTTACATCTTTTTCGACCACCGTCTATGTCTTACTAGACATAAAAGCTCATTTAAAATATTCTCCAAATCTCTTTATTGGTTCAGTAGCGCACCAATTAGCATCATGCGCTACATCACGAATGATCACCATGAGGCTATAAAATGTATTGCGAGTTACCTAAGAAATACAAGATTATATGCCCCGCCGTAATGACATTCAGAAGATTTTGCTGATTGGCGCTGGTCCGATCGTGATCGGGCAAGCCTGCGAATTTGACTATTCGGGAACCCAAGCCTGTAAGGTTCTACGGGACGAGGGCTATTACGTGATCCTAGTTAACTCCAATCCCGCTACGATCATGACCGATCCCTCCACAGCTGATCGGACTTATGTTGAACCAATTACCCCCGAAGTCGTAGCTCAGATTATTGAAAAAGAGCGTCCTGATGCCATCCTGCCGACGATGGGTGGACAGACCGCTCTAAATACAGCCGTAGCCCTTGCGAAAATGGGTGTACTGGAAAAGTATGGGGTGGAATTGATTGGTGCGAAACTAGATGCGATCGAGATGGCTGAGGATCGCAAACTCTTTAAAGAGGCGATGGAGCGCATTGGTGTAGCAATGTGTCCATCGGGATTGGCGACAACGATGGAAGAGTCTCGGGTGATCGCTCAGTCCATTGGTACTTATCCTCTGATTATCCGTCCTGCTTTTACTTTGGGAGGTACTGGTGGCGGGATCGCTTACAATCAAGAGGAATTTGAAGAAATTTGTGCTTCTGGTTTAGAAGCTAGTCCTGTATCGCAAATCCTGATCGAGCGATCGCTAATTGGCTGGAAAGAGTATGAGCTAGAGGTGATGCGCGATCTCGCTGATAATGTGGTGATCATTTGCAGCATTGAAAATATTGATCCCATGGGTATTCATACGGGTGATTCGATTACGGTTGCACCTGCTCAGACTCTAACGGATAAGGAATATCAGCGCTTGCGTGACTATGCAATTAAGATTATTCGGGAAATCGGTGTGGAAACTGGTGGATCGAATATTCAATTCTCGATCAATCCTGAAAATGGCGAAGTAGTGGTGATCGAGATGAATCCTCGTGTATCCCGCAGTTCGGCGCTTGCATCGAAAGCGACAGGATTCCCGATCGCTAAATTTGCGGCAAAGCTAGCTGTGGGCTATACCCTTGATGAAATTTCTAACGATATCACCAAGAAGACTCCTGCTAGTTTCGAGCCAACTATCGATTATGTCGTCACCAAGATCCCCCGTTTTGCTTTCGAGAAATTCCCAGGATCCGAGCCAGTTCTCACCACCCAGATGAAATCGGTCGGTGAAGCGATGGCGATCGGTAGAACTTTCCAAGAGTCATTCCAAAAGGCTTTGCGATCGCTGGAAGTTGGTCGCTTTGGCTTTGGTGGTGATCGCGAAGAGAAATTACCTGATCTTGACAAAATCAAATATAGCTTGCGAACTCCAAACCCTGACCGCATCTTCTCGATCCGTGATGGCTTCCTTTCTGGACTGTCGGTACAAGCAATTTTTGAGCTAACCAATATCGATCCTTGGTTCCTCCAAAAAATGCGGGAGATTACCGATGTGGAACTTTCGCTAAAGGGACGAAAACTGGAAAGTATTCTCAAGGATGAGTTATTGGAAACTAAACGTCTGGGCTTTAGCGATCGCCAGATTGCTTACCTCACAGGCACAAATGAAGATGCCGTGCGGACCTATCGCAAATCCCTTGGCGTGATTCCTGCTTATAAAACCGTTGATACCTGCGCGGCAGAATTTGAAGCATTAACTCCATATCACTATTCCACCTACGAAGAAGAATCGGAAATTTTACCTTCGACTAAGCGTAAGGTAATGATTCTTGGTGGCGGTCCTAATCGGATTGGACAGGGGATTGAATTTGACTATTGCTGTTGTCATGCTAGTTATGCCTTACGGGCGGCAGGGTTTGAGACAATCATGGTTAACTCTAATCCTGAAACCGTTTCTACGGATTACGACACCAGCGATCGCCTATATTTCGAGCCATTAACTCGCGAAGATGTGCTGAACATCATCGAAGCAGAAAATCCTGAAGGGGTAATCATTCAATTTGGAGGACAAACCCCCCTAAAGCTTTCAGTACCGCTTTTGCGCTACTTAGAAGAGCATAATTCCTCCACCAAGATTTTGGGAACTTCACCTGACTCAATCGATATTGCTGAAGATCGGGAGCGCTTTGAGGCAATTTGTCAAAAGCTAGGAATTGTCCAGCCTAACAATGGTCTAGCACGTTCCGAAGGAGAAGCGATCGCTGTAGCCCAACGTGTCAGCTATCCCGTAGTCGTGCGTCCTAGCTACGTTCTCGGTGGTCGGGGTATGGAAGTCGTTTACTCTGACGCGGAATTGGAAGACTATATGCGTCGCGCCATCATTATTGAACCTGATCACCCTGTACTCATTGATCAATTCTTAGAAGGAGCGATTGAAGTCGATGTAGATGCGATCGCTGACCAACAGGGTAATATTACCATCGGTGGCATTATGGAACATATTGAAGAAGCAGGAATTCATTCAGGTGACTCTGCTTGTTCGATCCCCACCTTCTCTTTGCCGCCTGAAGTTCTTAAAACAATCAGAGAATGGACAATCAGCCTCGCTAAAGCGCTTAATGTAGTTGGATTGATGAATATTCAATATGCAGTACAGTTAAATAATAACAATCCCAAGGCAAGTAAAGTATTTATTCTTGAAGCCAATCCTCGTGCTTCCCGTACCGTTCCCTATGTTAGCAAAGCGATTAATGTTCCCCTTGTCAACTATGCTTCAAGAATTATGGTGGGTACAACCCTTGCGGAATTGGGTTTAACCGAAGAGGTGATTCCTAAACATATTTCAATTAAAGAAGCCGTGCTGCCTTTTGCTAAGTTTGCAGGAACCGATACGATTTTGGGACCTGAAATGCGATCAACAGGCGAAGTAATGGGTATCGATACTGAGTTTGGACGTGCCTTTGCAAAAGCGCAAATTGCTGCAGGTACTAGTTTACCCCTAACAGGAACAGTATTTCTCTCAGTTAATGATCGTGATAAGAGCGGCATTTCATCAGTTGCTGAAGCCTTTATTGATCTTGGTTTCAAGGTTGTAGCAACGGAAGGAACCCATAAGATTCTCCGCCGCAATGGCATTGAATCCAAGCAGGTTCTCAAAGTTCATGAAGGTCGTCCTCATATTGGCGACTCGATGAAAAATGGTCAAATTCAATTGATCGTCAATTCTCCAAGTGGTGAAGAGGCAAAAACCGATGGCAAGATGATTCGTCGCACGGCTCTAGCTTACAAAATCCCTGTAATTACTACTCTAGCAGGTGCAAAAGCGGCGATCGCGGCTATTCGTTCTCTCCAATCTGGAGCAATTTCGGTAACAGCCTTGCAAGATTACGCTTAGGAAGCTAAACAGTTAGTCATGCAATTTAATTGTGTTGTGGGCGCTTCGCGCCCACAACACAATTACTAAAAAAATTACTTTTCAGCTCTCCCGCTAAACAAACTCAGACTTCACTAAGAAAGTTGCTATTATTGCTGATAGATCCTGTGAGCCATCAGCAGTAATAGCTATTTTCTGGTTGTCTTTTTTATGACGCAAATTCCTGTAACACTGCCACCGCAAATATCGCAAACTGCTTGGCAATGGGCAAAAAAAAATCTCTTCAGCAGTTGGTTTAATACCCTACTCACCATAATTTGTATTTGGGTTTTGTACCTGTCAGTGAGTAATCTCTGGATTTGGACAACGACTAAGGCTCAATGGGAGGTTGTCAGCAGTAATTTACGTCTACTTTTGGTAGGTCTATACCCTGTCACCGAATTTTGGCGATTATGGGGTGTATTAGTGATCGCAGGCAGTTTAGCAGGCATCTCATGGGGGCTATGGGGCAGATTTAGTCGCACAGTAGCGATCTCAATTGGATCTTTATCAGTCACTTTAGCAATTTTGCTACCTGTCGAAACGCTCTTTAAAGGATTGACTTTAGCTGTTAGTGGCGTAATCGCGTTGGGGTTCACCATTGGACAGCAATGTAAGAAATTTGAGATCAGTTCCCTAACTGTGGCGATCGCGTGGTTTATTTCTTTGCCAATTTCCCTATGGCTAGTTGGTGGCAATTTCGGATTAACAGCCGTTGACGCAAATGTCTGGAATGGACTCGTATTGACATTACTCGTAGCTATTTCTGGGATTACTTTCTCTTTTCCCCTAGGAATTTTACTAGCTTTAGGAAGACAAAGTACTTTACCTGTCATCAAATTATTTTGTACCTGTTACATTGAACTAGTGCGCGGTCTACCCTTAATTGGCATTCTGTTTATGGCACAGGTGATGTTGCCCTTATTTTTACCCGCAGGTTTAGAAATTGATCGCGTATTGAGAGCGATCGCTGCTTTTGTCCTATTCAGTGCTGCATATCTTGCCGAAAATGTCCGTGGTGGTTTGCAATCAATTCCTAAGGGGCAAGCCGAAGCCGCTAGAGCCTTGGGATTAAATATCCCTCTCACCATTGCTTTGATCATTTTGCCCCAAGCTCTTAAAGCTTCAATCCCTGCCATTGTGGGGCAATTTATTGGTCTGTTTAAAGACACATCGCTCGTAGCGATCGTTGGACTGGTCGATCTGATGGGCATTGCCCGTACTGTCCTATCTCAGCCAGAGTTTATCGGGCGCTATGCCGAAGTTTATCTGTTTGTTGCCATCATCTATTGGGTATTTTGTTTTTCCATGTCCCAAGCGAGCCAAAAATTAGAAAGAAAACTCCATAATTAGCTATAACGTTTACCCGACGAATGTAGCAGGAATTTTATGACCTACCTTCAGTGGGTCAAAAAATTCCAGTGACTCGATTGATGGAAAGACGCTATAACTAAAATCGCATCCTGACACATTTATAAACTTTCTGACCCATGCCTGAACTGCTCGATAATGCTGCATATCAACAACGCCCAACATGGGATGAATATTTCATGCTGCTGACTAAACTCGCTGCCATGCGATCAACCTGCCTTGCTTTTCCCGTAGGTGCTGTAATTGTCAAAGATAAGCAAGTTCTAGCTACAGGTTACAATGGCTCCCCCTCAGGCTCTGTGCATTGCACCACCCAAGGCTATTGCTATCCCAATGTCAGTACCTGTGATGCGAGCAAGGAGTTCCCCTCAAGAGCAGTTCATGCAGAAGCTAATGCGATCGCCCAAGCTGCAAAACATGGTATTTCCACCGATGGCGCAAGTATTTATGTCACTTTGGAACCCTGTATTTCCTGCTTAAAGTTGGTTGTATCCGCAGGTATTCGTGAAGTTTATTATGAAACTAGTTTTAATAAAGGAAATAATGCGGCACTCTGCCAATCATTTGTTGCTGAAGGATTAGTGACCCTCAAGCAAATTAAAATATCGTCATCAGTTCTCAAACGAGCTGACCTATTTCTCAACTCTCCTACTTCGGAGTTGCGGTTATTTACTCAGGAAGTTTAGGAAATGGCTATGAGTGATGATAAAAGGCAAATTTTATTAGCAGTACGTGGAACTACCCAAGAAAGTCTCAGGGAAATGCGATCGCGGGTTTTTAGCATTGTGAGTACTGCCATCACTCTATTTACAGTGTTTATTGGCTGGATTGTCCAACGAGTAGCTAAGTTCTCTTTGCCTGAAACCCTACTTTTTGTATGTATTATCTTGATGTTTTGGATTGGCAATTTGCTGATCTTGATCGATATTCGGCGAGGCTACATCAAAACAATGGGGATTTCTGTCCGCGTCGAAAAGGCTTTGGGACTATATGAGACAAAAGTATTTGATGAGGAAGATGAGTCACTATTTCCATCTAGTTACCTAAAACCAATTAAGGGCAAGCATTTTCAAAAGTTTGAATTGATTCTCTCCTGTTCCGCGATCGCTTCTATTCTCATTGTGATTATCAAATATATTTATTAAGGATGATATGCGACAGTCCCCTTTACGAACATATAGAAAATCTGTTTTTGTGAGAGTCTGCCAAGCAATCGCTATACCTTGTCTTACGCTTAGCTTATTAGTTGCTTGCAATACAGGCGATCGCCCCAAAGAATCAAGCAGTCACAAACTAACAGGAACTTGGGAATTTAAAAATCAAGATGGAGTCAAGAATGGGATGGCGATTTTTGATTCTCAAAATGGAATTGATGGAAATGTGTATATTTTGAGTAATGATTCGCCCTTGGGAAAGACTGCGATCGCAGGTAAATACAAAGTCAATCCCAGTAAGCATCCACCAGAAATCGATCTCACTTTTGGCGATCTCACTACGCAAACGATCTATGAAATCGGCAATGATGGACAACTAAAAATTGCTAATACAGTTCCTGATCAACCTCGTCCCACCACTTTAGATGCTCAACCCCAACAGTTAAAAAAGATTTCAGATAATACAAGCATTGCAAGTGATATCAAAATCCTGCGATCTCCAGATTTAGCTGCTTCATCGGCATTAGTTCATGAAGCCGAGAGTAAGTCCTATATTCGTGCCATCATGCGATCGCAGCAGCAAATATTTCAAGAGAAGGGACAATTCTCAACAGATATTAATCTATTAACTTTAGGCTTGAAACTTAATTCAGAATCCTATAATTACAAAATTACTCTACTAGATACGACTTCAGGATTACTCGTACAAAATAGTGCTGTACCAATTAAAGATGGACTCAAAGCTTATACGGGATTTGTCTATGTAATTGTCAATGATAGCAATCAAAAAATCACAAAACCTCTACTCTGTGAAAGTAATACTCCCTTAAAAGCGATCCCACTCATCCCCAAAAAACAAGATGAAGATTATATCTGTCCTGACGCTTACATTAAAATTAATCCATGGTAGTACGCTAGGGCAATGGTTCCGTGATATGAGAAAAAGCCCTGAAACCCTTTTGGTGTCTGGATTTCGATGATTTAACCTTAAAACAGCTAAAGCCCTTACCTGACAAGGGTTTTAGCCAATAATCCTATCTATCGGGCGGAACCAGTACTAACTCATCCTTACTTGTTTAGGATTACGTTTATAGCGTTTTTTAAGCAAGTGAGTTACATAGGTTTGTTTCCCCTCTTTTGGCGTGGAAACAAACCTGTACTTCACTAGACTGGTAAGTAGCTAGACATAAGTAAACTAAAAACCGAGAAGTTTGTTCCGCCCGCGTAGCGGGCGGAACAAACTCTCGTTTTGGGTTTTAATTAAGTTGAGCTACTTAAACGCTATGAAACAACTATACTTAAGAGAATAGAAGTAATCATTAGCAATCTCTAGAGAATGTACCTAGTTCTTCAATTTGGTAACCTTCAGGATAAGATGGACGCTTGCGATGAGTGCCTAGCAGAGGTTCGCGACGTTCAGGCAAAAAGCCGACAATTTTGCCGCGTAATTTTAGAGTCCCTGTAACCATTTTGCGTAAAAAGATAGGTGGACAAGGAAGCGAAAGTGCAGCCATTAAAGGGTCATCAATGGCTGCATAAATCATAGGTCTGCCCAGTGACCATAGTAATCGTGGTAAATAAAAACTTAAAAATAAATTTACCGTCACTTTCGCGATGATGCGGTTTGAAGGTGCAAGTGCAAAATGCTTCTGCTCGTAATTTCGATTAAACTGCTCAAATTGATCAAAATTCTCAGGAATATCACGAATATGCATCCGTAAGCCCACCTCTCGATAAAAGTAAAAACAAGCTAGTTGCTCATTACGAGTTAGCGATCGCC
>Ga0209972_10001609_pt1 | contig 19459 bp, 15 predicted proteins | sample NOAtaG_7_FD_187302 | JGI IMG/M metagenome (GOLD analysis project Ga0209972, IMG submission 187302) | Freshwater lake microbial communities from Lake Erie, under a cyanobacterial bloom - NOAA_Erie_Diel1S_2200h metaG (SPAdes) (version 2) | ecosystem: Environmental > Aquatic > Freshwater > Lake ... | reverse complement strand
TCATTCCTTGCTCGTCAAAGCTGTAGGAGAGGGTATCCATGAAACGGGTCATGTTCACCTGGTACATGTTCAGTGAGCTCGTGTTCCAGCGGGACACTTTTTTATAGTTCGGATTGATTTCAGCGACCGAAATGGGCAACCGGCGAACATTTACCCCGGGAGCATTGGGTCCGCTCGCAGCCGCCAAAGAATCGGCGTTGTTGCCACCTCCAGCGAAGGCCGGCATCCACAAGCTGAAAAAAATCGGAGTCAGAGCTGATAGGTATCTAATCAGTTGGCTTCGCATTGAATAAGGTCTTTTTAGTCAACAGCAGCCGCAAAATATGCAGCCAATCTTATAAATACAAGCAATCGGGAATTCTTGGGGATAACTTCCTGAAAGACTCTCAGATCGCTCGCTGTTTCCGTGGTTGAAGTTGTATTTAAAAGTATACAACCTCTGTTTGGGATACATGCAAATATTACCCCTCCAGCCCACTTAAACAAGCCATTTAACAAGATTAACAACCTTAATATTTCGAACTTCGTAATGATTTCCAAACCTTGCTTAAATCTACCTCAAACATGCACTCCAGGGACCTTCAGTGCGGAAAATCAATCCAACAAGGTGTAAAAAATACTGCCTCATTCTTTGAAAATCTTGTTCCTTTGCCAATGATGAAACGCAAGTTCAGAATCTTGATGATGGCCCTCTGCATGGGACTGGGTGTGATGCCCTCCCAAGCTGCCAATCACGTGCTCATCCCGATGGATTACACGCAGTCCGACCATCTCAAAGCTTATGGGGTGGCATATTGGGTAATCGAACACGGAATAGAAGTCCAATGGCTCCTCAACTACAAAGGCGGTAGTTTCATGTTCCTGGCCACACCCAAATTCGAAGATGAAATGTTGGTGCGGAACGTTAAGTACCAAATCATCAGCGAGGGTCAAAAAGCCAATATTCTGGCGCAGGTCACCAGCGAAGACGTGAACATGGATGCTGTCAAATTGGAAAAAGCACCTAAAGTGGCCGTTTATTCCCCAAAGAATGCCCAACCTTGGGACGATGCCGTGACTTTGGTACTCACATACGCCCAAATACCCTATGATGTGGTTTATGACGGCGAAGTGCTGGACGACTCCTTGGCCCAATACGATTGGCTCCATCTCCACCACGAAGATTTCACGGGGCAATATGGTCGCTTCTATGCGTCCTACCGCACACAACAATGGTACATCGACCAAGTGAACGAGGCGGAAGAAATTGCCAGGAGGTATGGATTCACCAAAGTCAGCAAACTCAAACTGGCCGTGGCCACCAAAATCCTCCAATTTGCGGAAAACGGCGGCTTCCTTTTCGCCATGTGTTCGGCGACGGATTCTTACGACATAGCCTTGGCTGCTGCAGGCACCGACATTTGTGATTACATGTTCGATGGTGACCCTCCCGCCCCAAATGCCGAAAAATCATTGGACTTTTCTCAATCCTTGGCCTTCGAAAACTTCGAATTGGTCATGAACCCTTTGGTTTATGAGTTTTCCAACATCGATGCCAACATGTCACGCAGGGTACCCAAAGAGCTCGACTATTTCACCCTGTTCGATTTTTCCGCCAAATGGGACCCCGTCCCCACCATGCTTTGTCAAAACCACACCAGCACCGTGAAGGGCTTCATGGGACAAACCACAGCCTTCTACAGCCAATTCCTCAAAAAAGACGTTTTGGTCATGGGTGAATTGAAAGCATATGGTGAGGCGCGTTACATCCATGGCAATGTGGGAAAAGGCATGTGGACTTACTACGGCGGACACGACCCTGAAGATTACCAACACATGGTGGGGGAAGAACCAACGGATTTGAACCTTCATCCCAATTCTCCGGGTTACAGACTGATTCTGAACAACATCCTGTTTCCGGCCGCCAAAAAGAAAAAACAAAAAACTTGAGCATGGATACACTTTCCCTCCATCGTCAGGGATTTGCCTTGGGGTTGATTTCCACCCTGCTTTTGTTAGCGTCCTGCACAGCTGGCACCCCTGCATCGGATAAACAGGTGCCCAACGGCTCCCCCACCCTTCAGATTTCGATTGATGCCAAAGATTTCATGCCCACCGACACCATCGAGGTGGCCATAGACAGCTCCCGTACCCTCACCAATTTGCTTCGATCCTGCAAGGAAATGCAGTTTTCACTTAAAAAGTACGAAGGGTTGGGACATCTGGTCACGGGCATCAACGGGCTCGAAAACGAAGAAAAATCGGGACATTACTGGCAATGTTGTCTAGACGGCACCTATTCCGATCGAGGCGTTGACGAAATCATACCGGCTCAGGGCATGATGGTATCTTGGTATTACCGCGCCTACGGTGAAAGCCCGTGCAAAAAAATCGGCGAAGAGTAACGCGCTTGATGCTATATTTGGCGCATTGAATTTTTCATCAAACGTTCATCCATGAATCGGCAACAACAGATTTTCGCCTTCGCCTCGCTGGTAGCCTTGGTGGTCCTCGGCAGGTTCATTCCCCATGTTGCAAATTTTGCCCCTGTGGGAGCTGCAAGCCTGATGGCTGGCTATTTGTTCCGCTCGAAATGGTTGGCGGTTTCAGTGCCTTTTTTGGGCATGTTGGTTTCCGACTTCCTGTTCGCAGGGTTTTATACCCCCGAGGTGATGGCCTTCGTTTATGCCGGTTTGATGCTTCCGGTTTTGTTGGGTGCTTGGTTGCGTAAGCCTTCCACCTCCCAGGAGGCAATTTCGCATCCCAAAATGAGCCGCTTGGTCAAATTAGCGGGGGCTTCTATTGGGTCCAGCATGATTTTCTTTGTCCTCTCCAACCTCGGCACTTGGATGTTTGGAGGGATGTATGCATTGAATGCGGCAGGACTTTCGGCCTGTTTCTTGGCAGCAATCCCATTCTATAAGGCTACTTTCTTCGGTGATTTGGCCTTCTCATTGGCATTGTTCGGATTGTTGAACTTGGCTTCGGCTCCCGTATTCAAAAGGGTGCTTTCCCGTGCCTGAGCCTTCCTGATTTCAAGGAAATGGGCTACCATTACAGCGAAGAAGAAGTCAAACCCCGGTTGGTTTTTTTACCGGGATGGCGGTTTTCTTCCAACGGAATCCAAAAAGAGTTTGAATTCAGGGATTTTGTGACCGCCTTCGGTTTCATCACCAAAGTGGCAATGGAGGCTGAAAAAGCCGACCACCATCCGGAATGGAGCAATGTTTGGAACAAAGTCACCATCCGTCTCAGCACCCACGACTCGGGAGGAGTCACCGACAAGGATTTCCAACTTGCTGAAACCATTGAGCGCCATGCAAACAAGTGAAAAAATACAGGTTCGTGTAACGCACACGGGACACCATCCTTTGCCCCACTATGCCACAGAATACTCGGCAGGCATGGATTTGCGCGCTGAAATTTCAGAACCCGTCACCTTGGGTCCTTTGGAGCGCCAACTCATCCCCACCGGACTCTCCATCGAGCTCCCCATCGGTTTCGAGGCACAAATTCGGCCTCGGAGCGGTTTGGCATTCAAACACGGACTCAGTGTCCTGAACAGCCCCGGTACCATCGACGCCGACTACCGAGGCGAGGTCAAGGTCCTGTTGGTTAACCTCAGCAACGAGCCATTCACGGTGCAACCCGGCGAGCGGATTGCCCAAATGGTGGTGGCACGCCATGCTGTGGTAGAATGGATGCCCGTGAAGGAATTGGGAGAGACCCAAAGGGGAGCCGGAGGATTCGGCCACACGGGAAAATGAACCAAATGAAAAAAATCTCCCCTCCAACGAAATGAAAATCATCATCCCCATGGCGGGAAGAGGAACCAGGCTCCGCCCCCATACCCTCACCGTACCCAAACCATTGCTGCCCATTGCCGGCAAACCCATTGTTCAACGTTTGGCGGAAGACATCGTGGCACTCTACGACGGCAAGGTCGAAGAGATCGCGTTCATCATCGGCGATTTCGGAGCCGAAGTGGAAAAACAATTGTTGGAGGTTGCGGGAAAACTAGGTGCCCGTGGAAAAATCTACCACCAAGACCAGGCCCTCGGTACCGCCCATGCCATTTGGATGGCGCAGGAATCCTTGGACGGAGAGGTCATTGTGGCCTTTGCCGACACCCTCTTCCGAGCCAATTTCACATTGGACAAAGAAACCGATGGTGCCATTTGGGTGAAATCGGTGGAAGATCCCCGGCAATTCGGAGTGGTGACTCTCAACGACAATGGAATCATCCACGCCTTGGTGGAGAAACCGTCCGAATTTGTGTCGGACTTGGCCATCATCGGAATCTACTACATCCGCGATGGAGCCTGGTTGAGGGAGGAAATCCGGCACATCATCGACCACGACCTGAAAGAAAAAGGGGAATACCAACTCACCAATGCCTTGGAAAACATGAAATCCAAAGGCGCAAGGTTTCTGCCCGGGAAAGTCGATGAATGGATGGACTGCGGAAACAAGGCAGCCATGATCGATACCACCCGCAAAGTGTTGGACTTTGAATCGGCAAAAGGCCTCAAACTTATTGCGAGCAACGCAGAATTTCGAAACTGTAGCATCGTACCTCCCGTATTCATCGGAGAGGGTGTGAGGGCCGAAAACAGTATCATTGGACCCTATGCCGCCATAGGTGCCGGAAGCGTCATCCAAAACAGCATCGTTCGTCACAGTATCGTGGGCGATCATGCCAAGGTATCGGGATGCAACCTGCAAGAGTCTATGTCCGGCAACCACTCCGAAGTGGAACAAAAACCGTTGTCTTTGGACATTGGTGATTACAGCAGGATCAAAGAGAATGTCTGACTCCATCCATCCAATCGTTTCATGCATCAGAAGCTATTCCAAGGCTTTGCTGACCGTTTTGATATTGATTGGACTTTCCTTGAATCCCGACCTCCTTCAGGCTCAGAAGAAAAACAAAAAAGACAAGCAGAAGGGCAATTCCAGCGCCAAACAAACAGACCCTAAGAAACAAGAACGGATAGATTACCTGTACATAGAAGCCTGCACCCAACACCTACAGGGTAACCTTTCAGAATCTGCAGGCCTGTTTCGCGAGGTCATTTCTTTGGATTCCAAAAACCATGCAGCCCACTATAATCTGGGGAAAGTGTATGCGGAAATGAAGCTGTTTGATGACGCCCGACGTCATCTGGAGACCGCATTGACTCTGAACAAAGAAAACTACTGGTACTATCACGACCTGGTTCAAACCTACATCAGTTGCCACAGACCGGCATTGGCCCTCTCTACCCAAGAGGACCTGGTCAAAAAATTCCCAAAAGACAGAAACGGCTTGTACGATCTGGCCCAAATGTACATCGTAGACAACCGATTTCAGGAAGCTATTGATTTGTATGACCGTTTGGAATCCATTGCGGGCTTGAATCAAGAAGTTGCCTTCCGCAAACATCAGCTTTACCTCAGGACCAACCAACCTGAAAAAGCCCTGTCCGAGTTGGACAAACTCATCAAGGCTTACCCATCGGACGAACGATATCTTCAAAATCGTTATGACCTTCTGATCATGATGGGAAGGGCGGATGATGCCATGACCATGTTGGACCGCATGCTGGAATCCAACCCCAATAATGGCTTTGCCCTGATTTCATTGGCCGACCACTACAAATCCAAAGGTCAGGTAGAGCGCTCCGAGTCTTACCTGTTCCGTGCATTCCGAAGCAAGGACTTGGACATCCAAGCCAAGGTCAAAATCATTGCAGGCCTTCACCAATTGCATGGACAAGAAGAATCGGTCAAAAAAAGGCTTACGACCCTTGGAAATTTGTTGGTGGAAATTCATCCACAGGAAGCGTTGGCATACAGCATCCGTGGGGATTTGTACCAAGATGAAAATAAACCTGATAGCGCTCGATACAGTTACTTGCGTGCACTGGACTTGGAGCCTGCCAATGAGTCTGTATGGATTGAATTGTTGAATTTGGACCTTCAGTTGAAAGACCCGCAACGTACGGTCAAAGACGCTGAAAAGGCCTTGGAATATTTCCCAAGCAATCCGTCGATTTTGATGCTTTACGGTGAGTCCTGCGAACAGGCAAATCTATTTGAGGAGGCCATCTACGCCTTTGAAAAACTCAAAAAAATGCCTTCCAATGATTCCATCACCTTGCTGCAGTCCTACACCCTCCTTGGTGGGGCATACCACAAGTCCGGCAACCCTTCTAAATCAGATGCGGTATTTGAAGAGGGACTCAAGGTTTTTCCTGACAACCCATTCTTGCTCAATGATTATGCCTATTACCTTTCTTTGAGGAAATCACGTTTGGACCAAGCAGAACAGATGGCCAAAAAGGCATTGGATAAGCGGCCGAACAGCAGTGCGGTACAAGACACATACGGTTGGATAGCCTTCCTCAAAGGCGACTTCGGAACTGCTGAACATTGGCTGAAAAGAGCGGCGGAAAATGGAGGGAGCGCGGAAGTTTGGGAGCACCTGGGCGATGTTTACCATGCCATGAAGGAAGCTGAAAAGGCCGAAAATGCTTGGAAAAAAGCCATCGAAATGGGTGGTGAATTTAAATTGAGCGACAAAAGGCAATGAAAAATCTATTGGGTTGGACGGGGATTCTCCTCTTGTTACTGGTGGCTTCCTGCAAAACTCGACAGAAGGATGAATCCCCTGTACGAAAAGATCCAGTCGAGAAATTGAAAGCCCACCGTGATGCGACGACGAGTTTTCGTACAGCCGTTTTGAAAGGCAAAGCCGACTATCATGACGAGGCCAAGCAGGAAAACATTTCATTCACCTACAAAATTAGCATTGCCCACGACAGTCTGATCCTTGCCAATGTCTCCAAAATGGGGATGCCGGTAGCATCGATTCTGGTCACGCAGGACTCTGTTTTGATGAGGCTTCCTCTTACCAAAGAGTCCATCCGCTGCGGCATAGGCAAACTTGAGGAACTTACCGGAATGAATTTGGGCATGGAAGATTTGCAGGATTTGCTTGTCGGAGACATGAAAGTACCGGAATCCGCAGAGGTTGAAGGTGATTGGTATAGGTCCGAAGAACCGTCGATGGGAAAGGTGTCCTATTTGGTGGGCAGCCCTCACCTAAAACTTGACAAGTTGGTGGCCAAACAGCCTAATTTGGACCGTGAAATCCAACTCTCGTTTGGCGACTTCAAAAAAACAAATGGCCAATGGATGCCGTACTACTTGGAATTGGCGCGGGTTTCCACCACAGCCAACAGGATTTACTTGTCTCATGGCGAAGTGCAATTGGATGGCGATGAAGTCAGTTTCGGATTCAGGATCCCCGAAGGATACGTTGCAAAGCCTTGTACCGCTCCGTAAGTTCCTTTTCTTGATGGCATGCTTGACCCTTCCTTGTTGGGGTTGGGGCCAACAATCGAGACTGGATAGTCTCAGGAATTCCGAGAAACGACTCCAACAAGATTTGGCCTTGACCAAACGGGCCCGGGAAGAAACGCGCAACAAAAAAGAGGCAAGTTTGGCGGAGCTCAAATTGGTCAATCAGCAGGTAAAACTCCGTGAAGAACTTATTGTGGCCATGGGTGCCCAAATCTCCGAATTGGACAAAAATATTTTGATGACCACGGCGACCATTCAGTCCTTGGAATCGGATATGGCGCGCTTGCGGGAAAACTATGGGCGGTTAATGGTGGCGACTTACAAGGCCCTTTACCAAAAATCACCTTCCTTTTATCTGCTTAGTTCCAAAAACATCACCCAAGCCTATCAGCGCTCGCAATATTTCAAAGCCATCTCTAAAATGCAACAAAGCCAATTGGACTTGTTGAAAAGAACGAAGGCCTATTTGACTGTGAAGCAAATCGAACTTGAGCAGAGCAAGCTAGAAAAACAACGGGTTGCCGATCAGGAGAAGGTGGAAAAAGAACGATTGGTGGTACTAAAGGAAGAGCAAAAGAAGATTTTTTCCAATCTCAAAGAGGATGAACTCCGATTGAATAAAGAAATCCAAGCCACCGAAGCTGCATTGGCCAACCTCAAGAAGGTAATCAAAGCTGAAATGGACAGGGTGGTAACCAACAAAGGCAAGACACCCAAAACCAAAGAGGAAGCGGATGTGGTGCACAAACTCACCAACAGTTTCGACCAAAACAAAGGGCGATTCCCTTGGCCAATCCCGATGCCCAATGCCACCATTACCCGCCATTTCGGAGTTCAACCCATCAGCGGCACGAGCGCCGTGCTTGATGTTCAAGGCATTGACATCACCACCCTTCCTGGCCAACAAGTTCGAGCTGTTTTTGCCGGCACCGTTGAAAGCGTGATGCCAGTGCCCGGACAAGGTAAAATGGTGATTTTGAGCCATGGAGACTATTACACCGTTTATGCCAACATGGAAAACGTGAGCGTGAAAGCAGGCACCAAAATCGAAAGCCTGAAACCTTTGGGTACTGCCCGGACCGATGCGAATTCCGGCGAAACAAAGATGCATTTCCAGCTTTACCGCGAAAAAATTGCACTTGACCCAGAAACTTGGTTGGTGCGTAAAAACTGACGGAATTTGAAGGGCTTGACGGATGTCCGCGGGTCCTGAGGTGTTCTTTCACACATTTTAGAGGATTATTCCCTATCTTTGAAACTGTCACTTTGAGAATTATCTATTATGGCATCACAGCTTATTTTGATTTTTGGCTTGGGTGGTACTGAATTGGTGCTGATCCTATTGGTCGTGCTGCTTCTTTTCGGAGCGAAAAAGATTCCCGAATTGGCACGTGGCCTGGGCAGCGGCATCCGTGAATTCAAGGAAGCCTCCAAGGAAATCAAGCGTGAGATTGATACTCCCACACGCAATGAAGCCCAAGGTGGAGGTAGCAATACCCCTACCGAGCAACGCTGAAAACCAAGCGGTCCGGATTGCCATTCAGGCACCTACTTTATCCAACATTTTTTGAGGAAACCGGCACAACGGTGCACATTGAATGCTGACTGTTTTGTCGGGTACGACAAATTGTAACTAAAATCGAACGACTATCTATTTTGGTAATGAAGAAATTGTTCTTGCTCCCGGCCCTCATTTTGTTGATATCGGCCGTTCTACAAGCACAAGGAGTAGATTCTGACATCTACTCAAGCTATGAAATCAACTGGCAATTAGACAGTCTGATTCCATGTTACCATTTCAAACCCTCCGACAGTAACCTTGTATCCCGCAAACATCTCAACAAGTTTGGGTATGCCGCTGACTCCATGCCGGCCTATTCTACGGATGTGGTGGCTCAGCGCCTGAAGGACATCGGTTCCAAAATCCCAATGGATTACAACGATGCCGTACAGGCTTACATCAATATGTATACCATCCGCCGCAGGGAACAGGTTGAACGTATGTTGGGTTTGGCAGAACTCTATTTTCCAATTTTCGAGGAGGAACTGGACCGCCAAGGAATGCCTATGGAGCTGAAATACCTTTCCGTTGTGGAAAGTGCCCTGAACCCGCATGCCCGTTCGAGGGTAGGTGCCACTGGACTTTGGCAATTTATGCTCCCAACCGGAAAAATGTATGGTCTGGATGTCACCACACACATCGATGAGCGCAAAGATCCGTTCAAAGCAACAGAAGCTGCCTTTCGCTACCTCAGAAATATGTACATCACCTACCAAGACTGGCTGTTGGTGATTGCTGCCTACAATTGCGGCCCCGGAAACGTGAACAAAGCCATCGCTCGCTCGGGCGGTAAGCGCAATTTTTGGGAAATCAGCCCGTATTTGCCACAAGAAACACGTGGCTACGTGCCTGCCTTCATTGCCGCTACCTACGTTTTCACCTACGCAGGACACCACAATCTGTTTCCACGACACGTAGATTTCACCTTTCAACAAGACACCCTGCTGATCCATCGTCAGGAATTGAATCTCCATCATTTTGCAGCCGTGACTGGTACGGATTTTTATACCCTCAAGGACCTGAACCCTGAATTGAAATTGGACATGGTCCCTTACTCGGGCGATCCTTATGTGCTTAGGGTCCCGATGCGAACGGGTCAAATTTACGCTGCCTATCGGGACTCCATCCAAGCACAGCTGGCCACGATTGCAGCTGACTCGATGCGTTTTGCCTATGACACCAACCATGTAAGCAAACTTACCGGGCAACCGTTCGTGCAGGAGGACAGCAAACCTACCTACCCGAGTTCAGGCACAACTACCCAAAACGGTGTGTTGGTGTACTACAAAGTCAAGTCAGGGGATGCCGTGGGCAAAATTGCAGCAAAATACCATGTCTCCCCCAGCCAAATCCAGTCTTGGAACCGTTTGAAAGGCTACAGAATCCAAGCCGGGCAACAGCTAAAAATCTACGTACCCGAGCGGTACGCATCAGCCTACAAAAAAGAGCCCGCGAAGTCTGTTGCCACAACGAGTGAAACTCCCAAAAACAACGATTCGGATTCCAAGTATCATGTGGTACAAAGCGGAGACACTTTGTGGGACATTGCTTCCTCCTATGCTGTATCTGTGGAGCAATTGAAGGAACTGAATAGCCTCACTTCCACCAAGTTGGAGGTAGGACAGCGCATTCGGGTTCGCTGAATCCTTCTCTGATTATTTTTCTTCCAAGTCCGGACCTTCCTCTTTCTTCATGGGGTCCCGCTTTTGCGGAATTAAATCACTGCGCCTGTCAAAGTCTTTCTTGAAAAATACCCCGGTGCCTTGGGAGGTGGTATTGCGCGACATGACACTGGCATCCTCACGGTTGAAAATCTCCCACACCAACTGCCCAGCCATGGGGTCAGTTCCCCCACCAGTGGTGTCCGCCTTGGGCAACAACCGAACAAGCATAGAGATGTCTCCCAACGAAAAATTATTCCCCGCATTTCCGATGATGGTGCCGTTCCGCTCGATGGTCACACGGTCATTGAACAGATTGGCTCTCAATACCAATTCCAAATCCTGAAACTCATTGCTGTTGAGTTCCACACCCAAATTGGGGTCGTCGAAGGCTTGGGATATCCAATAGTTCACCTGGTTGGATACCAACTCCGAAATGCTGGATGTCACGTTTACCGTGGATGTGCCATTTTGAACCGTACCACCCGATCCAGTGAACCGCCTGAACATCAACAGTGATACCACTTGTTTGTTGAGCTCCTGTTGGTCGTAGGTTATGCCGCGGAAATAGGCATCCAATCCCATTGCATCCTGCTCCGAAAGTTTGCTGAGTGCCAAACTCAAATCGATTTCCGGTTTGTACAAGTCTCCCATCATGTGCATCACAATCTCCACCGGGATTCTACTGCTAGAAGGGGTGCCCGGAACCAAAGAAGAAATGTCCGCGTTGACTTGATACACCGCGTTCAAATCAAGATCTGCCTCGTAGGGTGAACCGCTCCAAATGATTTTACCTCCCTCCTGGACCTTGAATTTCTTGTTGAGGACGTTCTGCATCGTGAAGAGGTAATTGCCCTCCTTGACTTCATAGGTCCCATACATCGACAATTCTCCGGTTTTGTCCATGTATAAATTCAGGTTGCCTTCGCCAACGGCCTCGATGATGTCACCGACGAATTCATCGAATATCAACCGAACCTTTGCATTGGGGCGGGCGTTCACATGCAATGCCAATTCAAATGCTGCTTCTTGCTTTGTTTTTTGGTTTTTTCGGATTTGTTGTTTGCCTCCTTCTATGAACTCCACAAAATCCAATCTGCTGGCACTCGTGTAGGATGAAAGCGGAATATCCAACCAGGAACCATCCCCTGAATTGACCCAGGCTTCCACCAAAGGCATCCGGGCTGGGCCTGTCACGCGCGCACTGTCACCGTCTACTACCATTCGGCCATAGAACACCTCATTGTTGGATTTACGTGTGTTCATAACGAGAAACTTCCTGAGGTCGATGGCTTGCAGATTGAGTTTGCCCGTGTAAAACACCTCTCCTTTGAGCACGGCAGAACCTCCGGCCGTATCCCTGATGACCACGGGAGGAAGCACCATCCTATCTTCTGCAAACATCAATTTCTGGTCCGAAAGCGAATAATACGTATTCAGGAAATTCACTTTGAACCCCAAGTTTTTGAGCAACATGTTGCCAGAAATCCTAGGCTCTTTTGTGGTACCCTGCACCCTCAAATCATCCACGAGCACCTTGCCTGTCATTCGGTCCAAAACTCCCTCCACAAACGGTTCTATCCATCCCAATTGCAGCGTGCTGCTGTCACAAGAAAAGTCCAAAGACTTGTCTATCATGTTGTACCAACCTGAAACCTCAAGCGTATCTTGCCCCCAATGTCCGACCAAAGCCCTTGCCCCGATGTAATCCCCCCCTTTTTGATGCGGCCAGCCTGCCAAAACCTGCATGTTTAAAGAGTCCACATCGCCCATCCTGAACTCGTCCACAAAGCCACCCAAGGAAACGATAGGTTGCGGGGACAACAACTGGGAAGCAACCACCATGGTCTGATGAATTCGGCCGTCGATGTTGGTATCGCCCGAGAAAACCTCCATCAAGGAATGGATGCGCACGTTTTGAAGCGAACCGGTAAGACGGTCCTTGGGGTCTTTGGAAACCACTCCCTCAATCCGGATTTCTTGATTCCCATTGCGCAAAACGAAATCACTGAAATGGTAACGGGAAATTTTGGTCTCGGGTGAGGATGAACTCCATGAAGGCGGACGCTCCAATTTCCTGACCAATCGGTTGGAAACATCGAATTCCCAAAATTTGCCTTTCACACCCAAATGCGAAGAACCTGGCTTGATTTGCGTGATTACCTCGCCCGACCTCAAAAACTGGGTGACGGTACTCAAAACCACTTCGTTGTTGTTTTCGGGTTGCCGTGCCCGTAAAAAGCAGGTCAGTGCTTCAGAGTCTGCGGAAGGTTCGAATTGAAAGTCAGCGAAATGAACGGAACTTCCAATGGAAAATGTATCGGATTTCCACAAAGCTGTGCCGATGAGGTTGTTGCTGTAGGCTTCCTTGAACAAGGAAACCTGACAATCCGTATCCCGAAATCCAATCGCAGAGTATGACAATGAATCGCTCTTGAGGTTCAGCGTCACCTGATCAGAAGAAGCATGGCTGAATTCGGAGTATAGCGTAGTGCCAGGTTCAAGGTACATGGGTATCCGCAAAAAACTGAACAGTTCATTCAGCTCCGACTTAGTTATCAAAGTGTCGTAAATCAGGACATTCTCAGGCACCAAAACCTTGGAGGCATAGTACTGGGCCGTGATACTATCATTGTTTTGTGCATAGAGACCAACTTCCTTGATTAAGCGCTCCACGAGACGACCTGCATTCTTGTACGAGAATGTACCTGTCAACCTCATGTCGGCCAAGGTACTTTGCAAGGTTATGTTACGCTTCCACCCAGGCTCGAGGCTTGATGTCAATTCGATTTTGTTGAACTGAACGGATTCCTCAGTTCCTTCGCGGCGTAAGGCTATCTTGTCAATCCTGATGGGACCGGTGTAGTTTTCCAAACTGTCACCCGTCAAATTGACCCTCAGAATACTTGAAAATAAAACCGAATCATCAGGCAAAATACCATAGTGAGCCAAATCCAATTGCTCGACATTACCTTGTACCTTGAATTTCTGGGATGAATCCGGCAAATTGATGTCCACAATAACAGAGGCATCTCCTTGAGCATCGCGCAATTTCAGCGCCCCTTTAACCCGGTGTTTGGTTATGCTAAGGCTGTCGGTCTCCAACTTGTCCAAATGGTATCCGCCTACGTTGGATTCTGTGGCTTTGCCGCTGATGGAAGCCACGATCTCACCCCATCGAGTACCATGGCCTTTTACACTCCCTTGGAAATTCAAATAAGGGATTTTCACAGGCAAATCCGCCCCCAATGCTGCCAAAGTCAGGTTGGAAGTGGTCAATTCTCCCTCATAGGCAATGTCGTCTCGCTTTGGAGGCAAGACCAAATGGAGGTTGGCATTCACGGCCCCGAATGCAGAACCCATTACCGCTGCCAACCTGAAATCAGAAATACCCCCAATGAAGGACCCGTCCATGCTGCATCTCCCGAACCGATCCATCCATTCCGGCAGCAACATTGCGGGCAACAGTTGTCGCAACTCGGAAAAGGCGAAATGACTTTGCCTGAACACCAAATCCATGAACAAGGATTCAGCCTCCTGGTAATTTGAAATCTTGGCATCCACCAAGAGGTCAGTGTCCTTGAGATATGAAATCCTGAGATTGTTGCTCCTAAGCTCCAGAAGGTTGCCGCTCACCTTGCCCTTCATTTGGGCAATCCCTTTCAATGGCAAGTTCTTGATTCTCAAAAACTGCTTCAATTCGTCAAAGGAAATCTGCCCTCGTGAAATCCCGAATCCAAACAGCAAGCTATCCTTGTTGGTGTAATTTTCGAGGGAAATGGTGGCCCTAGCCCGGGTGTGCCGCATGAATGCCAAATCCAAGGAATCGGAGTAGATGCCATCACGGTCGCCCCAAACGTAGCCTTGTACCGCCACGGGGTCTTGCATGGGCAAAGGCTTAGGCAAAAAAGCATTCAAAGAGGTGAAATCGAACACCGAAGACTTTAGGTTGGCCGAAAATGCGGGATAAAAACCCTTTGAAACCGTATCGAGCCGCTCATCTGCGAACTCCCCGTCGAACATCAATTGGGTGCGACCTGAGCGGATGCGCGTATTGTCGGTACAAACGCGCAACCGATTGCTTACGCTTCCCGCCAATTCGACGGAATACTTTCCGCTCAATTCTTGCAGCATTTGCCTGCACCTTTCTTCCAGTGCACTGAATGACCGCAATTCCCCTTCAAGACGTTTCCCGGGTCGGAGGTTGAACTCGGCCCTGCCTTGGATGGCCCGAACATCGAGGTTAAAGGCATTGAGGCGGTGCCGAACAGCCAAAACGGAGTCTGCACGTGTGGAGTCCACCAATTGGAAAACACCACCTTTGACCAAGATCTCGGGAAATTCCAAATGCAAGCGGGACGGTTTGGAGGGTACGGTATCAGGCTTGGGAGTCAAGAAAGCAAAGTTCCAGGTGCTATCGACCCGACTTTTGACCAATCTGGCAAAAGGCTGGACCACTTCTATCCGATTGAGTTTGATGGGTGAAGGCTCGTCCGAACCCAAAATCCAGTCCATCCAAGGCAAGCTGAGAAGATTCAGACGCAATTCATGGACCGAAAACATAGGACGGTGATGTTCATCCAACATGGAAACATCGCGCAAAACCGCCTTTCCGGGTAGATGAAAGTCCACCGATGCCACATGGATGGGCGCTCCAGTTTGCTCGGTCAGGAAGTTTTCTGCGAACGGGATGAGCCTGTCTTGTACCCATGGTGCACGCAAGGCCCACAAGCCAAGCAACAGGCAAAGGCTGATGCCAATGACCGAATTCACGCCAATGCGCCAAACAAGATGAAGGGCCCGCCTCACAAGGTACAAAGATACGATTTTAGGTTGGGAGGCTGACAACATCACTGCCCTTCCCAAACTTTCCTCCCACCCTTTCCGTAACTTTCAAGCATGAAAGGTGTAGGGATAATCTCCTTGTGTATGCTATGGGGCGGAATCTCCTGGGCGCAAATTAACTCCCCCGCTTCGGAGCCGTTTCCTGCAGAGGCTCAATCGCCCATTGTGTTCCGCGACACGGTGTTTGGGCTTGCATTCGACTCGCTCCGCCACAACCTCGGCACCATCGCTCCAGTGAACGTGCACCTAACCCAACATTTCAAATACCTAGGAAAACCCAGTGTTTCCATCCGCAAGGCTTGGACAGGTGACCCACATTTCATTTCAAGATACCCCACCGACACCTTGGTTTACGGACAGGTTTATCCGTTCGTGGTTTCGTTTTCACATCGGGACAGGGCGGGATTTTTCAATAAAAACATGGGGTTCATCCTCTCCACCGGCGAAACCATCGTTCTGAACTTCAAAGGGCAATACACCGAGCCATACCCTAAAAAGGAATGAAAAAGGTCACTCTCCGACATGTTTGGAATTGATTTCATCTCCACCAAGCCAAACCTTATCTTTGTCCCATGCCTTTGATTTTGGCCATAGAGTCCAGTTGCGACGAAACCTCAGCAGCGGTGATGCGCGACGGGGTACTGCTGTCCAACGTAGTGGCTTCGCAGCTCGACCATGCCAAATGGGGTGGCGTGATTCCGGAATTGGCCTCTCGCTTACACCAACAACAGGTGATGCGGGTCACGGAGGAGGCCTTGCTTCAAGCCACCGTGAAAAAGCAGGATTTGGAAGCCATTGCATTCACGAGGGGCCCGGGATTGTTGGGCGCCTTGTTGGTGGGCACGAGTTTCGCCAAGGGAATGGCTTTGGGGTTGGGCGTCCCGCTCATCGATGTGAACCACATGCAAGCCCACGTTCTGGCCAATTTTCTGTCTCCCGATCCACCGGCTTTCCCTTTCATTTGCCTGACAGTTTCGGGCGGACATACCCAAATCGTGCTGGTACGCGACTACCTCGACATGGAGGTGATCGGACAAACCATCGACGATGCAGCAGGCGAGGCCTTCGACAAAGCGGCCAAAATCATGGGGTTGGGTTATCCCGGTGGACCGCTCATCGATAAATGGGCGGCAAAAGGAGATGAAAAGCGTTTTCCGTTTCCGACGCCAACCATTTCGGGCTTAGATTATAGTTTTTCTGGTCTAAAGACCTCCCTGATGTATTTCCTCAAGCACGAATTGGCCACTGACCCCGAGTTCATCGACCGGAACATGGCCGACATTTGTGCCTCCTACCAACGGCGAATCGTGCGATATCTGCTCCAAAAGCTTGAGCAAGCCACCCAATTGCACCCTGTCAAGGACTTGGCCATTGCGGGCGGGGTTTCTGCCAACAAACGTTTGAGACGTGACTTTGAAAGTCTGTGTGATCGATTGGGGATGCGGGCCCACGTTCCGGATTTTGCTCATTGCACCGACAATGCTGGCATGATAGCCATGGCGGCCCACTACAAATTTTTGGCTGGTCGTTTTTGTGGGCAAGAAGTGGTTCCCTTCACGCGTGAGCACCATTTGGAAGCTTGATTCACGGGCTTAGATTCCGCCAAATCCGATACTCTTCCCCTCCCATCGAAATGGTCCCAACCCTATGCAAGGTGTGAAGGTCCACACAATGCGAATACAGGGTTCGGCCATATTCCCCTTCTAGGTACAAATCACCGGGTTGTAGTAACAGCCGGGCACAAGCACCTGCATGAGATGGAACCACGGAGCTAAGGTGGACTGAAAAATCCTTTGGCAAAAAAGGCACCAACTGCTGGTCGTAGGTATGCACGGATTGACAACCTAATTCCTTCACCCGACGAGCCACTTCCTTTTCCGCAACATTTGTTTCCACCCCATCCATCAAGGCCAAAGGCAACCTCCAAATGGTCTGTTGCCATCCCGCCAACAAGAAAACGGCCCAAACCAACAATTGCCTCACCCTAGACCGATTGGCCCAACGCCGGAACAACATCACCCAAAACTCGGCCAGGTACAGGGTGGCCATGGGAACCAACAGGAATCCAAACCGGTCATATCCTGCTGATGCCAGGAAAAAGACCAACAAACTTGCTTGAAGCGTAAAAACAAATAAGTCTTTGGGATTTCGTTTGACCCATACTTTAAGGACCAAGGCCAGGGTCCCGAAAACCACGAAAGGTTTGAACAACAAAAAGCGAAAGCTTTCGGCAAGGTTCCAAGCTAAAAATTCAGAGCTGTAACTGCCGCGGTTTTGAAAGAAATCCCACGCCTGAGACCATGTGCCTGCACGAAACCATGACCATAAAACATACATCAGCAGCAGACTGACACCCGCAACCAAACTGGCCATCACCATCACCTTGTCACGTTTCAACAGCCCCAACGAGCCGAATAATATCAGGCCAAACCCAATGAAGGAGAGCGCATATTCCTTGGTGAGCACGGAGGCCATCCAACAGATGGAAGCCAGCAAGGCATAGCCGGATTGCTTTCCATCCAATGACATTAAAAATGCCCAAGTACCGAGAAACAACCATCCGAGCATGGGAACCTCCCCCAAAAATTCGGCTCCATAAGTGGTCCATTGGATGTTTCCTATCAGGCCAAGGCCTGCGAAAAACAATTTAACATCGTCGCCCAAGACAGACTTTCCCATGAGAAGGAATGCCAACAACGCTGCCAAGCTGAGGAGGACCATTCCGAAGCGTAAAACCGCCATTTCGCTACCCCAAGCCTTCATCCAAGCCACTGCAGGCCAAGTCAAAGCGGGGCCCATGGTGATAAAGGGGGATTGTGCATCACAACGGTCAGGATTCACCGGATAACAGGGCGTTCCTGTCTCCATCGCTTGTTTCGCCACGAGGTAATGCCCGGCATCGTCGTACCACACGGGACTGACCAGCAGGGAGATGCAAAGCAAAACTGCCGAAATGGCAATCAAAACAAGAAAACGGAGGCGAGAAGACAAGGTTAAACGGATTGGGTAAATGGGAAAGATGATTAACTTTGCGCAGTTTTTCGAAGGCAATTTACTCAACCCGTCGAATATGGCGAACACGACATTTGACCTGATTGTAATTGGCAGCGGCCCCGGTGGCTACGTTGCTGCTATCCGTGCTGCCCAGTTGGGCATGAAAGTGGCATGTGTGGAAAAGGAAAGTTTGGGCGGTATCTGCCTGAACTGGGGCTGTATCCCAACGAAGGCATTGTTGAAAAGTGCCGAGGTGTTCGAGTACCTGCAGCATGCGGAAGACTACGGCATCAAGGTGGAAGGCGTGAAGCCCATGTTTGAAAAAGTTGTGGCGCGCAGCCGCGAAGTTGCCAACGGCATGAGCAAAGGCATCCAATTCCTGTTCCGTAAAAACAAAATCGAGACCATCAACGGTCTCGGCGTTTTGACCAAAGACCGCAAGGTGGAAGTGACCGACGAAAAAGGCACCAAAACCCAATACACTGCCAAGCACATCATTTTGGCCACAGGCGCACGTTCACGCGTGCTGCCGCACATGCCCATCGACGGCAAAAAAATCATCGGATACCGTGAAGCATTGGTCCTTCCTTCCATGCCCAAAAGCATGATTGTGGTGGGTTCGGGAGCGATTGGCAGCGAATTTGCCTATTTCTATTCGGCGATGGGCACCGAAGTCACTCTCATCGAGTACATGGACCGTATTGTCCCCGTGGAAGATGAGGAAGTGAGCCGCGCACTCGAGAAATCATTCAAAAAACGTGGCATCAATGTGATGACCTCTGCAGAAGTTACTGCGGTGGACACCAAGGGTGCCGGCATTGTGGCAACCGTTAAAACCAAAAAAGGCGAAGAGAAACTGAGTGCCGACATTTTATTGAGCGCCGTGGGCGTGAGCACAAATTTGGAAAACATTGGTTTGGAAGCTGCCGGTGTGAAGGTTGAAAAAGGCAAAGTCGTTGTGGATGACTATTACCAAACGAGCGTTCCGGGCGTATATGCCATCGGCGACATTGTGAAAGGTCCATCCTTGGCCCACGTAGCATCCGCTGAGGGAATCATTTGTGTCGAAAAA
>Ga0209972_10001603_pt1 | contig 19507 bp, 17 predicted proteins | sample NOAtaG_7_FD_187302 | JGI IMG/M metagenome (GOLD analysis project Ga0209972, IMG submission 187302) | Freshwater lake microbial communities from Lake Erie, under a cyanobacterial bloom - NOAA_Erie_Diel1S_2200h metaG (SPAdes) (version 2) | ecosystem: Environmental > Aquatic > Freshwater > Lake ... | reverse complement strand
CGCTGCCGCAGACCGTCACCTATGTCACGGCCAAGCTGCTGCGGCGCCGCTGGCCGTGGGCGCTAGCCGCCACCGCCGCGCTGCTGATGGCCGCCGGCTTCACGGTGCGCGTGGTGCAGGAGCGCAACGAAGCGCAGTTCCAGCGCCAGCAGGCCGAGGGGCTGATCGAGTTCATGCTCGGCGACCTGCGCAAGAAGCTGGAGCCGGTGGGGCGGCTGGATGCGCTGGACGCGGTCGGGCAACGGGCGCTCGAGCACTATGGCGAGGCTCCCGAGGCCAACCTCGATGCCGCTGCGCTGGGCCGGCGCGCGCGGTCGCTGCACCTGGTGGGCGAGATCGCCCGGCTGCGCGGGCAGGCCGATACCGCCGCGACCGCCTTTGCCCGCGCAGCGGCCACCACGGCGCGTCAACTGGCGTTGGCGCCCGACGACCCGCAACGCATCTTCGACCATGCGCAAAGCGTGTTCTGGGTCGGCGCCCTGGACTACGACGCCGGCCGCTACGACGCCGCGGAGGCGGCGTTCCAGCGCTACGACGCGCTCGCGCGTGACCTGGTCGCGCGTGAGCCCACCAAGATCGAGTGGCAGATAGAGGCCGCGTATGCGGCGAGCAACCTCGCCATGCTGGAGCTCAAGCGTATGCGGCTGCCGGCGGCATCCCGGGGCTTCGAGCGCGCGCGCAACGCCTGGCAGGCGCTGGTGGCGGTGCGCCCGGACCTGACACTCGCTCTGGCCGAAGACACGCTGTCGATCGCCCAGGTGAGCGAGCTGTCGGGCCGCTATGACGAAGCGCTCCAGCACTACGACACGGCGGCGGCGCTGGTCTCGGCACTGGCCGAGCGCGATGGCAACAACCAGGCGCTGGCACCCCTGCAGTACGCCCTGCGACGGGCGGCATGGAATGCGCTGGCGCGCGGGGATGCCGCAACGGCGGACGGCTACATTGGCCGCGCGGTGGCCGCCGGCCTGCGGCTGCTGGAGATCGACCCGAGCAACCAGGACGCGCGCAGCGAGCTGGGTTTCACCTACCTCATGCTCAGCTACGTGGAGTCAAGCCGGGGTCGATTTGCAGCGGGGCGCTCGGCGCTGGCTCTTGCGCGCGCCGAAATGGCCGCGCTGATGGGCGCCGAAGGGCAGGATCAGCCCACGACCCGGACGCTGCGGGCCCTCGCTCTGGCGCAGGCGGCCGCCCTCGCCTCGGCCGGCAGCGCAGACGCGAAGCGGGCAGCGGCCGAGCTGCGCGACCTGCTGGGCGATGGCCGAGCAGCCGGCACCCGCGAGCCGGGCGCTGTACCCGACAGGAACCTGGCACTCGCCCTGGCGCGGGCCCACTTCGAGCTGGGCCGGCTGCTCGGCGCACAAGGCCAGCCGGGCGAGGCGCGCGCGCACTGGGAGGCGGCGCTGGCGCTGTTGCCGGCAACCGCCGTGCCGGCCTGGGAGGCGATCACCCTGCAGGCCCGCGTCCTGCTGGCGGCCGGTCGCCTGGATGAAGCGCGAGCGCTGGCGGGACCGCTGGTTACATCTGCCTATCGGCACCCCGATGTCGCCGACCTTCAACAAGCGCTGGCGGGCGGGGCCGGGCAGCGTCCAGGAGTCGCTCGATGAGAACGGTCAAGATCGCCATCACCCAGATCAAACGCAAGGCGGACGGCACATATTCGTACGTCTGCAAGCCCGATCCCGCCGTCGTCAAGGGGAAGGACCGGACGCTGCACTGGACGGTCGTCACCAAGGGATGGAGGTTCCATCTGCTCGGCCGCAAGCAGCCGATCCAGGTGTCGGGAAAGAAGGCCAAGACGCAGTTCCCGCACCCGCCCGTTTTCACGGCCGATGGCCGGCAAGGCTTCCTGCAGGACCGCAACGGCAAGGTCGAAGAGTTCTCTTACACCGTTCGTCTCGTTCACGTCAGCGGGGCTGAACTGGCGTTCGACCCCGGCTTGAGCAACCGGAACGGAGTGCACTGAAACGCCGCCCGCGCCGCCGCGCGCTGCGGCGGCGCGGGCGGCCGGTTGCAGCATCCGGGCTAGCATCGACCCGTGTCACCCCACGGGACCCCTTCGATGCCCCTGCGCCCCTGGCTCACCGCCGTGCTGGCCGGCCTGATCGGTCTCGCCTGCCCGCCGGCCGGCGCCGCCGAGCTGCCCATTTTCGACGCGCACGTGCACTACTCGCACGATGCCTGGGACAACGTGTCGCCGGCAGTGGCGCTGAAACTGGTGCGCGAGGCCGGGGTCAAGCGCGTGCTGGTGTCCAGCAGCAACGACGAGGGCCAGCAGCGGCTGGTGCAGCTCGCGCCCGAGGTGTTCCTGCCCGCGCTGCGGCCGTACCGCCAGCGGGGCGACCAGAACGGCTGGTGGCGCGATCCGGGCATCGTCGCCTACCTCGAAGAGCGGCTGGCGAAGTACCGCTACGTCGCCATCGGCGAGTTCCACATCTTCGGCGCCGATGTCGATCTGCCGGTGCCGCGCCGCATGGTGGCGCTGGCGCGCCAGCACGGCCTGGTGCTGCACTCGCACTCCGACGCCGACGCGGTGGAACGGCAGTTTGCGCAGTGGCCCGAGGCGCGCATCCTGTGGGCGCATGCGGGCTTCGACACGCCGGAGCGGGTCGCTGCCCTGCTGCGCAAGTACCCGCGGCTGTGGGCGGACCTGGCCTTTCGCACCGACCACGCGCCCGAGGGCCAGCTCGATCCCGCGTGGAAGACGCTCTTCCTGGAGTTTCCGGACCGCTTCATGGTCGGCACCGACACCTTCACCCCGGAGCGCTGGCCCTACATGGTCGAGCACGCGCGCTGGTCGCGGCAGTGGCTGGCGCAACTGCCGCGCGCGGTGGCCGAGCAGATCGCGTGGAAAAACGGCGAGGCGCTGTTTGCCGGAGCGCGGCGATGAGGCGGCCGCTCGCCGCCGCGCTGCTGGCAACGGCCGTTGCCGCCGGCGCGCTCGGGACATTGGCCGCGCGGGCGGCGCCGCCCGCGGCCGGTCACGTGTGCGAGCCGCACTTCCGCGAGCCGCAGTTGCGGGGGGTAGAACTGAACCGCATCGACGGCACGCGCCACGCGCTGGCCTGGCACGCCGAGCCCGGCATCGCGGTGAGCGAGTTCTTCGCGCTCGAAGTCGCGGTCTGCGCCGCCGAAGGCCAGCCGGTGCCGCGCACCCTGCGCGTGGACGCCAGCATGCCCGAGCACCAGCACGGGATGAACTACCGCGCCAGCGTGCGGCCGCGCGGCCCCGGCCGCTTCGTCGCCGAGGGGCTGCTGTTCCACATGCCGGGTCGCTGGCAGTTGCGCTTCGAGATTAACGTCGGCGCCCAGGCCGAGGTGCTGACGGCCGACGTGATCGTTCGCTGACAGCCGTGCCGCCGCTGGTCGTGCCGCCGCTCGCCGCTGCCCTTCTCGCCGCGCTGCCGCTGACTGTGCCGCTGCTTGCCGCCCACCTCCCAGCCGCGCTGCCGCGGGTCGTGCCGCCGCTCGCCGCCGCCCTTTTCGCCGCCCTACCGCTGGCCTTGCCGCTGCTTGCCGCCTCCCTACTGGCCGCGCTGCCGATCGCCGTGTCACTGCTTGCCGCCCGACCGACTGCGGTACGGCTGCTTGCCGCCCGACCGCGCGCCCTGCGGTTACTCGCCCCGGCGCGGACGACTGCGCCGGGGCGGCCGTTGGTCCTCGGCGCCGCCGGGCTGCTGGTCGCGCTCGCTGCGCTGCCGCCCGCCGCCCCGGCGCAGCCGGCCGCCGCGCCGTTCAGCGCCGAGGAGCGCGCACGCATCCTGGCGCACGGCCCGTGGCCGCAGCCGTTCCGGCCCGACCCGAGCAACCGCGCCTCCGGCCAGCCGGCGGCCATCGAGCTGGGCCGGCGGCTGTTCTTCGACGCGCGGCTGTCGGCCGGCCAGCGCGTGGCCTGCGTCAGTTGCCACCAGCCCGACCGCGCCTGGACCGATGGCGCCCCGCGCGCCACCGGCCTGACCGCGGTGGACCGCAACACCCCGACGCTGGACGACGTGCGCCTGCAACGCTGGCTCGGCTGGGGCGGCGCCAGCGACAGCCTGTGGCTGGCGAGCATCCGCCCGCTGCTGGACGAGCGCGAAATGGGGCTCGACCCGCTGGCGCTCACGCTGCTGTACGCGCGCGACGCCGCGCTGGCCGTCTGCTACCGCAAGGCCTTCGGCGAGTCGCCCACCGGCGAGGCCGAGCGCACGCTGGTCGGCACCGCCAAGGCGATCGCCGCCTTTCTCGAGACCCTCGACAGTGGCCGCACGCCGTTCGACCACCTGCGCGAGGCGCTGGCGCGCGACGATCGCGCCGCGGTGGCGCGCTATCCGGCCGACGCAGCGCGCGGCCTGCGGCTGTTCGTCGGCCGCGGCAACTGCATCGTCTGCCACAGCGGGCCGCGCTTCAGCAACGGCGAGTTCCACGACATCGGCATCCCATTTTTTCTGGCGCCGGGCGTGGTCGACAGCGGCCGCCACGCCGGCATCCGCGCGGTGCGTGCCAGCGACTTCAACCGCCTGTCGCGCCACTCGGACGACGCCAGCGGCCGCAGCGCCCTGGCCACGCGCCATGTGACGCTGGAGCATCGCCACTGGGGCCAGTTCCGCGTGCCGGGCCTGCGCAACGTGGCGGTCACCGCGCCCTACATGCACGACGGCAGCCTGCCGACGCTGCGCGCCGTGGTGCGGCACTACTCGGAGCTGGACGAGGAGCGCCTGCACGCCGACGGCGAGCGGCTGCTGCGCCCGCTGCGGCTGACCGCGGGCGAGATCGACGATCTGGTGGCCTTTCTGGAGTCGCTCACCGACGCGGCGGGCAGGCCGCGCCCGCGACCGGCAGCGGACCCGCGCGCCTGCGACTGACGGCGGGCCCGCCGTCTCGCGCCCGGTGCTCGACACCTCACCCCATGCGGTCACGAGGATCGCCCTTCGACGACCTCGAACCCGGCACCTTGCGCGACGAGCTATTCGCGCAGGAGGTGGCGGCCGAGCGGGACGAACAGCGCCGCCGTGACGAGGAGCAGGCAGCGCTGCGGGCGCGCCAGGGGTCGCAGCCGCTGGTGTTCACCGGCAACGGTGCCGAGTACTTCCGCAACTGTCGTCCCAGCGGCAGGCCGCCATCGAGCAGCGCTTTGCGCAGGCCGCGGCGCGCTTCGCGCCGGAGGTCCGCTACCAGTTGCTGTTCCGCCGTGCCGAAGGTCCCGCGGGCGTGAACGCCTTTGCGCTGCCCGGCGGCACCATCGTCCTGCTCGACGGGCTGGTGCAGATGCTGGGCGACCCCGCGGTGGCCGACGACCGCATCCTGGCCGTCCTGGGCCACGAACTCGGGCACGTAGCCCGCCGGCACGTGCTGCGCCGTCTGCTGCAGACGGCCGCGGTCTCGCTTGCGGCCACGGTGCTGTGGGGCGACACCGCCGGGCTGGCCGCCAACGTGCCGGTGCTGTTGAGCGCGCTCAGCTACTCGCGCGACATGGAACGGGAGGCCGATGACTTCGCTCTGGCGTTCCTGCGCGCCAATGGCATGACCCCCGCGCCCCTGATCGGGCTGTTCCAGGAGTTAGAAAAACTGGAAGGCAAGGATCGCCGTACCGGCTTCCTGAGCACACATCCAGCGCTCGGCGAACGCTCGCGACGGCTACCCGCGGAGTGACCGGCCGCGGCGTGAATCCGGCGCGGTCTATCCGATTCCAGCGCCACGGCTGGCCGCGGCGCTGCCAGGCTTCCGTGCGTACCGTGACGCCCGTGCCCCGCGCACGACGCCGCGGTGCTCGCGCCGATGGTCTCGCAGTTGCAGTTCCACATTGCGGCGGCGGTGCGGGCCGGGGCGGCATGATGCGCGACGCATAATGCCCGCCTGTCCATTCAGAGCCAGCCCATGTCGCGCACCAATACCCTGCTGATCTCGCCCGACGCAACCGGCGCAGCCCTGACGGCGCCACAGCGGCGCTTCGGCAACCTCATCCGGCAAATCGAGCAGGCGCGGCAACTCCTGGCGACCTGGCACGAGCGGATTGGCGAGTACCGCCAAGCGCACGGCGAGCTTCTGCTGCCGCTGGAAACCGAGCTGACGAACGCCCACCGGCAATGGGCCTTTGCGCTGGACGGGCTGCTCGCGCAGCGAAGCTGGACCAAGGCCGAGCGCGAGATGCTGCGCGACATGCTGTGCGGCACCGTCGGCACGCTGCTGGCGACCAACGAAGACGACGCACCGCTGAAGGCGCTGTTTGCCAAGCACACCGGCGCCGACTTCGACACCGAGCGGCGCGACATGTTGCTGGCGATGAAGGAACTGACCGAAGCGATCACCGGCTTCGACCTGGGCGACGACGAGGGCCTGGACACGGATGCCGATCTGGTCGGGCGCATGCAGCAGAAGCTGCGGGAAGAGGCGGCGGCGCAAGAGTCGCAAGAGGCGCATCGGAGCGCGAAGACGGGGCAGCGGCGCAAGAGCGCCGCGCAGCAGCGACGCGAGACCGAGGCGCAACAGGCCCTGCAGTCGATGCGCGAGATTTTTCGCAAGCTGGCCAGCGCCCTGCACCCGGACCGCGAGACCGATGACAGCCGCCGTGAAGAGAAGACCGCGCTGATGCAGCGGGTCAATCAGGCCTATGCCGCCAACGATCTGCTGGCGCTGCTGGAGTTGCAACTGGAGATCGAGCAGATCGACGCGAGCCATATCGCCACGACCAGCGAGCAGCGGCTCAAGCACTACAACAAGGTGCTGGGCGAGCAATTGGCCGAGCTGAGGACGCAGATCGGCCGCGTCGAGACGGGCTTTCGCATCGAGTTCGGCCTTGAGCACGTACCGGCCATCCAGCCGCACAAGCTGGGCCAGGTGCTCGATCGGGCCCGACGCGAGTTGCACGCCGAATTGACGGACCAGCAGCGCGTGCTGCGTATGCTGGACGACACGGAGGCGGTCAAGCGTTGGCTCAAGCACGAGCGGCAGCAGCTGCGGTCGGCCAAGCGCGATTTCATGGCGTTCTGATCCCGCGCGTCCGTGCTCGAGCCCGGATACGTCACCCGGGAGGCTGGACTTGTGCGGCAGCCCGCGCGAGCCCGGTTGCGCGCGCCCGGTCGCGCGAGCGAGGTGCGGCGGATGCCCGCAGGCATCCGCGATCGCTCGATTGGGAGATGGCCATCGATTCGGCAGTCATGAAACGCGTATCCGAATGCCCGTCGTCCCCGCGCAGGCGGGGGCCCGGAGTCGTTGCGCGCCGACCCGTCAAGACGCCTGGTGCCCGCCCGTGCGGGGACGACGGCACGCCATGCGTCGCACGGCGCACAAACCGCTGTCTTGGCGTTCTGGCTTCGCAATTCCACTCGGTGCGTGCGTGACCCGGGTCCCGCCCTTCGCTCCGACCCTCGACGCGCTCGGCGCGGCCGCTGCCGGGCGCCTGGCCGCCACCGCGCTGGCGAGCGTCGGCCGGGCGTGGCCGTTTCACCTGGTTCACCTGGCGCGCGCGGCGGCCGATCTGGCGCCGCCGCAGACGCTGCATCCGGTCTTCTGGGGCAGCTACGACTGGCACTCGTGCGTGCACATGCACTGGACGCTGCTGCGCCTGCTGCCGCACCTGGCGCCGCCGCAGCAGGCGGCGATCACGGCGCACTTCGAGACGCGCTTGACGCCCGCCAACGTGGCGGGCGAGGTGGCGTACTTCGAGCCGCGCGCCGCATTCGAGCGGCCCTATGGCTGGGGCTGGCTGCTGCGGCTGCACCAGGCGCTCGGCGCGTCCCCGCATCCGGCGGCGGCGCGCTGGCAGGCAACCCTGCAGCCGCTGGCGGAGCTCATCGCGGCCCGCTGCCTGGCGTTTCTGCCGCGCGCCGACTACCCGGTGCGGGCCGGCACGCACGGCAACAGCGCCTTCGCGCTGGTGCTGGCGCTCGACTGGGCCCGCGCCAACGACCACGCCGCCCTGGCGCAGGCGATCGGGGCGCGTGCGCAGAGCTGGTTCGGCACCGACCGGCGCTATCCGGCCGATTACGAGCCGGGCGGCGACGACTTCCTGTCGGCCGGGCTGACCGAAGCCCTGCTGATGCAGCGCGTGCTCACGGCCGCCGAGTTTGCGGACTGGTGGCAGGCCTTCGAGCCGCCGGCGCCGGCGCTGGCGCGCTGGCTGACGCCGGCGGCAGTCAGCGACGCCACCGACCCGAAGATCGTGCACCTGCACGGACTGAACCTGGCGCGCGCCTGGTGCTGGCGCACGCTGGCGCCTTGGCTGCCACCGGCGCTGCAGCCGACGGCGCAGGCCGCGGTGGCCGCGCACTGCGCAGCCTCGCTGCCGGCCGCCACCGAAGGCCATTACGTCGGCACCCACTGGCTGGCCTCGTTCGCGCTGCTGGCGCTGGGCGTCGACCTGTAGCGGCGAGGTCTCCGGGCCAGTTGAACGGGTCGGCCGTGCGCGCCGGCAGGCGCCCGATCCGAGGGGGTTGACCGCCATCAAGCGCCGTCCGGCGTGCGCTGCTGTGATCGGCGTCTGTGAAGAAGGGGGCGACCATGACGCAGCAATTCGACGTGGTGGTGATCGGCTCGGGCATCGGCGGCCTGGGTGCGGCGGCGGCGCTGGCGCACCACGGGCGCCGCGTGCTGGTGCTGGAGCGGCACTGGCAGCCCGGCGGGCTGACCCAGACCTTCGAGCGCGACGGCTTCCGCTTCAATGTCGGCGTGCACTACCTCGGCGAGTTCGGGCCCGGGCAGTCGAACCGCCGGATCTTCGACCAACTGGCCGGCGGCCGCATCGAGATGGCGCCGATTGCCGGCGTGTACGACCGCATCCACTTTCCGGATTTCAACCTGCCGTTCACGCCGCCGGCACAGGAGCTGGAGCGCACGCTGAAGGCGGCCTTCCCACACGAGGCGGCGGGCATCGACCGCTACCTTGCCGCGGTGAGCGAGGCCGGCCACGCGCTGGGCGCGCTGATGATGACGCACAGCGCGCCGGCGTTGCTCGCCGCGCCGGTGGCCTGGGCCAAGCGGCGCAGCTTTGCGCGCTGGGTCGAACGCACCACCTGGGATGTGGTGTGCGAGTGCGTGACCGACAAACGCCTGCGCGCCGTGCTCTGCGCCCAGTGGGGCGACTACGGCAGCCGCCCGCGCGAGAGCAGTTTTGCCGCCCACGCGCAGGTCATGGGGCACTACCTCGGCGGCGCCTGGTATCCGGTGGGCGGGAGCGCCAGCTTCGCGCGGGAGCTGGGCGCGACCATCACGGCCGCCGACGGGCAGGTGCGCACCGGCGCCGAGGTGGTGGGCATCGACGTCGACGGCGGCCACGTGCGCGGCGTGCGCCTGCGCGACGGCGCCGCCATCGCCTGCACCCGGCTCATCTCGGACGCCGGCGTTCACAACACGCTGCGGCTGCTGCCTTCGGCTGCGGTGGACTACGCCTGGGCGGCGGCGGCGTACGCGATCGCGCCGTCGCTCGGTCATGTGGGGCTGTACATCGGGCTGGAGGGCGATATCGCCGCGCACGGCGCCGACACCGCCAACACCTGGATCTACGAAAGCTGGGACGTCAATCGCGTCTGGCGCGACCCGTTCAAGGAGACGCAGGCGCCGGCGCTGTTCGTCAGCTTTCCGTCGCTGCGCGATCCGGCGCACCAGCCGGGACCACGGCAGCGCCACACCGCCGAGGTGATCGCGCTGGTCGACTGGAGCGTATTCGGCCAGTGGGACCGCTCCGACGACGCCGACGGCATGGCGAGCGGCAGCGCGGCAGCCGTGCGCAGCGAGGACTACCTCGCCTTCAAGGATCTCCTGCGGAGCAACCTGCGCGCGCAGTTCGAGCGCCACTTTCCGGGGCTGGCGCCGATGATCCGGCGGGTGGAGGCGTCGACCCCGCTGTCGGTGGCGACCTTCACCGGCGCCGAGCATGGCGCGATGTACGGTCTGGCCACGACGCCGGCGCGCTTCATGTCGCTGGCGCTGAAGCCGCGCACGCCCATCGGCGGCCTGTACCTCGCAGGACAGGATGTGTGCATGCCGGGCGTCACCGGCGCGCTGATGGGCGGGATCATGGCGGCGGCCAGCATCGAGCCGGCGGTGTGGAAGCTCTTGCGCTGACCCGGCTACGACCACGACAACCGAGGGAGACGACCATGACCGATCGACGCCCGCCGACCGCAGCCGATGAACCCGCCGAGGCCCGCCCCCGCGGCGCGCGCAAGGCGCGCTCCGCCGCCGCGCTGCCGCCGGCAGCGCGCGCCCGTACGCGCAAGGCGCAGCCCGCTGCCGGCCAGGTAGCGCCACGCAAGGCCGCCGCGGGCAAGGCCCCGGCGGCGCGTCCGGCCGGGGCCGGCGACACTGCGCCCCGGCTGGACGCCCGCGGCATCGCCGCGCATGTGACCACGGAAGCGGTAGCCGCCGCGCAGGAGTCCAAGCTGGAGGCGGTGCGCGACATCCTCGCGCGCATCCCGGGCGACGACCGCGCCACGCTGATGGCCACGCTCGAGGCGCTGCTGGCGGGCGCCTCGCCCGATGACGCGCTGGCGCTGCGCGAAGCGCTGCTGCAGCGCCAGCGCGACACGCCGCCGCCGGTGGACCCGGACGAGGAGCTGGCGCCGGACTGGCGCGAGGGCGGCTATCCGTACCGCAACCTGCTGTCGCGCAAGAACTACGAGAGGCAGAAGTACCGGCTGCAGGTGGAACTGCTGAAGCTGCAGGCCTGGGTCAAGGCCACCGGGCAGAAGCTGGTCATCGTGTTCGAGGGACGCGATGCGGCCGGCAAGGGCGGCACCATCAAGCGTTTCATGGAGCACCTGAATCCGCGCGGCGCGCGGGTGGTGGCGCTGGAGAAGCCGAGCGAGGTCGAGCGCGGCCAGTGGTACTTCCAGCGCTACGTGCAGCACCTGCCCACCGCCGGCGAGATCGTGCTGTTTGACCGCAGCTGGTACAACCGCGCCGGCGTGGAGAAGGTGATGGGCTTCTGCTCGCCGGCCGAGTACGAGGAGTTCATGCGCCAGGCGCCGCAGTTCGAGCGCAATCTGGCCAACAGCGGCACCCACCTGGTGAAGTTCTGGTTCAGCGTGAGCCGCGCCGAGCAGCGGCGCCGCTTCAAGGAGCGCGAGCGCCATCCGCTCAAGCAGTGGAAGCTGTCGCCGATCGACATGGCCTCGCTCGACAAGTGGGAGGCCTACACCCGGGCCAAGGAGGCGATGTTCTACTTCACCGACACCGCCGAGGCGCCCTGGACGGTGATCAAGAGCGACTGCAAGAAGCGCGCACGCCTGAACGCCCTGCGCTACGTGCTGCACAAGCTGCCCTACAAGAACAAGGATGCCGAGGCCATCGGCGCGCTCGACCCGCTGCTGGTGGGCCGTGCGCACGTGGTGTACGAGCGCGGCGAGCGACGCAGCGGCCCGCTGCTGTGAGGAGCCGGTGACCGGCGCGGGGATCGCCGCCGGTCACCGGCATCGCCCCGGCCGTCACTGCGCCGGCTCGATCCGGAGCAGTTGCCCGTTGGGCAGGTCGGTCAGCAGGTAGACGAGCCCGTCCGGCCCGACGCGCACGTCGCGCACGCGGCCGACCTGGCCGGCCAGCATGAGCTCTTCCTCGACCGCGCGCTCGCCCGCCAGCCGCACGCGCAGCACGCCCTGGCCGCGCAGCGCGCCCATCAGCACGTCGCCGCGCCAGCGGGCGAAGCGCTCGCCCGTGTAGAACGCCATGCCCGACAGCGCCGGCGACGGCGACCAGTGCTTGACCGGCTGCGCCATGCCCTCCTTGGCGGTGCCTTCGCCGATCCGGGAGCCGGTCACGTAGTTGGCGCCATAGGTGATCACGGGCCAGCCGTAGTTGACGCCGGCCTTGATCACGTTGAGTTCGTCGCCGCCCTGCGGGCCATGCTCGCTGGCCCACAGCACGCCGGTGGCCGGGTGCAGCGCGGCGCCCTGCACGTTGCGGTTGCCGAGCGAGAACACCTCGGGCCGCGCCTTCGGGTCGTTGACGAAGGGGTTACCCGGCGCCGGTTTGCCGTCATCGGTCAGGCGCAGGATCTTGCCGGCGTGGTCGTCCAGCGCCTGTGCCCGCTGCATCTCGCCGCGGTCGCCGAGCGTCACGTACATGACGACCGGCTGGCCCGGCCGGGCGTCGAACACGATGCGCGAGCCGAAGTGCTGGCCGGAGCTGCTCTTGGGCGCCATGCGGAACACCACCTGCACCTGCTCCATGCGCCAGGCACCGGCCGCACCCGCGAGCTTGCCGCGCGCCACCTCGGTGCCGTTGCGGCCCTCGGCGTCGCGCTGCGCGTAGCTCCAGTAGATCCAGCCGTTGCTCGCGTACTCGGGGTGCGGCACCACGTCCATCAGCCCGCCCTGCCCCTGCGCGTCGACGCGCGGCAGGCCGGCTACCGGCGTGGGGTCCAGCTTGCCGTCCCGGCCAACCACGCGCAGGCGGCCCGGCCGCTCGGTGACCAGCATGCGGCCGTCGGGCAGGAAGGCAAGGCCCCAGGGCCGCTCCAGGCCCTCGGTGACGGTGACCAGGCGGACCGGGTGCTCACGGGTGGCCACCGGCTGGGCTGATGCGGCACAAGCCGCCAGCGCGGCGGCGAGCCCGGCGGCGCAAGACAGGAGACGCGACATCGACTGCACTTTCCAGGATAGGGAAGAAGGCGTCAGACTGCCGCAAAGGCGCCGCCTGCGCCACTCGAAGTTGCACGCAGGGCCGCGCCCTGCCACGCGGCTGCGGGCGCCGGCACGGACCCGCGGCGGCGCGGTAGGCTGGCTGCCCGGGCTTGACCGATCCGGGCCGCACGGACCGCCGCCGCGCACCGCGCAGCCCGCATGTCCAGGCGTGCGGGTGGGGGCGCGACTGCCGCGGGTACACGCAAGGGAGCACCGGGAAGCACCGGGTAGAACGGAGAGCACTGCATGCTGCTGAAGAAAGCCGCCGAGCGGGAGTTTGCCGCCACCGGCATCGAGGGTATCGAACGCGCCCTGTTCCGCAACAACGCGGCGGGCGGCCGCAGTTCGGTGGTGCGGCTGACGGCCGGCAGCCGCTTCCCGCGCCATGCGCACCACGGGACCGAGGAGGTGGTGGTGCTGGCGGGCGTGGTGCAGATCGGCGGCGTGGAACTGGCGCCCGGCGACTATCTGTTCACCGAGGCGGGCGAGGAGCACGACGTGGTGGCGCTGACGGACGCGCAGATTTTCGTGTCGTCGCAGAAGGCAACACCGGTGCTGGAGTGAGTCAGCCGCCGGCCGGCACCGCCGGGGCGGCGGGGGCGACGGGGGCGGGGGGGGCGGGGGCGGCGGCCGCAGCGCCGGACCGCCGGACCGACGCGAGGAACTCGGCGTAGCGCCGGTTGAACTCGTCAGCCATCTCGAAGTGCGGCATGGCGCCGGTGGGCAACGGAAGAAACTGCCAGTTGGCTCGGGCCCGCGCCCAATCGGCGCCGCTGAAGTTCCTGAAGTCGCCGCGCGTGGCATGCGGCACCCAGACGGGCAGCGTCAGCCGCTCGTAGACGTTGCGGATGTCGCGGCTGAACAGCCGCGCGGCCAGGAACGCCAGCGGCGCGTGCTGGGCGCCGGGCTGGTGGGTGCTCAGGTAGTCGTAGTCGACCATGTCCTCGGGCACGTCCTTGCTGCCGAACGTGCGCTGCAGGAAATAGCGGATGCTGGCGCGGCTGGTGAGCGCGTCGAACAGCGCGCGGTCCCACAAGGGCACGCTGACCAGCGCATGCAGACCGGGCACCTCGCGCGAGGTACCCGGCGCACCGGAGTAGGCCGGCGCTGCGCTCGCAAATCCGGTCGGGGTCACCAGCGCGAGGCTGGCAAAGCGCGCCGGCGACTCGGTGGCGGCCCGCGCCACGAACTCGCTCGCCAGGGATACCGCGAGCACGTCGACGCCCGCCGGTCCGTGCTCGGCCTCGATCACGCGCAGCACGGCGTGGATCGCCTCCACGTACAGGCCGATGGTGTAGTCGCGCTTGCTGCGCTCCGCAAAGCCGAAGCCGGGTAGGTCGGGCGCGTAGACGCGGCGCTGCGTCTTGAAGGCCTCGTACACCGGCTTGACCTCGTAGGCCGAGGCGGCGGCATTGATGCTGTGGACCAGCAGCAGCGGCGGCGCCGCCGGCGGGCCGGCCACGTAGTAGCTCAGGCGCCCGGCCGGCGAGTCGATTTCGCGCCGCTCGCCGCTGACGGCATGGGGCAGCGGCATTGAATGAGACACGAAGGCCATGCTGTAGCCGATCCCCGCGGCGGCCGCGAGCAACCCCGCCGCGGCCGCCCCACGGGCGGCAGAACGACGACGAAGGGCGCTGGGCATCACAGGCGACTAAGGCTAGCACCCGGACGGCGCCGTCCGCGACAAGCCGCACGCGGGCGTTCGGCCGGCAGGACGGAAGTGCAGACCCATCCGCCTGCGAACGACCCGACCCGCCCGCGCCACCGCGCCGGCCCGGGCGCCGGCGGCCGCGCGCCGACCGCGTGGCCGCTGCTACAGGCGGCCCTCCTCGACCGCATGGCAGGCCACCTGGCTGTCGCCGGCGGCGTGGCGGTACAGCTTGATGACCGGCGCCTCGGTGCGGCAGCGCTCGTTGGCGTGCGGGCAGCGCGGATGAAAGGTGCAGCCCGACGGCGGATTGAGCGGGTTGGGCACCTCGCCAGCCACCGGGGTGCGCGCGCGGCCGGTCATCTCCAGGTCGGGGATGGCATCGAGCAGCATGCGGGTATACGGGTGGCGCGGTGCGGCGAACAGCGTCGGCTTGGGCGCCAGTTCCACCAGCTTGCCCAGGTACATGACGCCGACGCGGTCGGAGATGTGGCGCACCACCGCCAGATTGTGCGAGATGAAGAGGTAGGTCAGGCCCAGCTCGCGCTGCAGGTCCTTCATCAGGTTGAGCACCTGCGCCTGCACCGAGACGTCGAGCGCGCTGGTCGGTTCGTCGCACACCAGAAACTCCGGGTGCGTGGCCAGCGCGCGCGCGATGGACAGGCGCTGGCGCTGCCCGCCCGAGAACTGGTGCGGGTACTTCTCCTTGTCGGCCGGGGCCAGGCGCACCAGGGTCAGCAGCTCGTCGACGCGCTGCATGGCCTCGGCGTCGGTCTTGCACACGCGATGAGCGCGCAGCGGCTCGGCGATGATGTCGGCCACGCGCCAGCGTGGATTCAGGCTGGCGTACGGGTCCTGGAAGATCATCTGCAGCTTCTGGCGCAGGCCGCGGCCGGCGGCGGTGTCGATCTCACGCAGGTCGTGGCCGAAGAACTCGACTTCGCCACGCGTGGGCCGGTACAGGCCGACCAGCAGGCGCGCCACGGTGCTCTTGCCGCAGCCCGATTCGCCCACAAGCGCCAGGGTCTCGCCGCGGCGGATCTCGAAGCTCACGCCATCGACGGCGCGCAGGATGGCCTTGCCCTTCTTCTCGAGCACGCGGTTGAGCCACGGCGGCGAAACGTCGAAGAACATGGCGATGTCCTTCGCCTTGACGATCGTTTCGCCCGCCGCAGCCGCGGTTCCCGTCGGCTTCATGACGGCGCTCATCGGACTACCTCGCGCTGCGCGCTTAGGAATTCGCCCCTGGGGCGGGCCGTCAGGCTACAGGCTGCCATCGCGCCCGTGCCGTAGGTCTCCTCAGCCGCGCCCGGCGTGGCGTCGTCCGGCGCGCCTGAAATGACCGCAAACCCCGCGAGCCAGGCCTGCAACGCGGTGCTCGGGTCGCGCTCAAAACGGCGGGAAGTCGACACAGGCAGCCTCATGCCGCCGCCCTGCCGCCCGTGGCGTCGTGCAGCCAGCAGGCGGCCTGCGAGTCGCCGGCAGGCAGCAGGTCGGGGCGCTCGCGCCGGCAGCGGTCTGTCGCCTGCGGGCAGCGCGGGTTGAAGGCGCAGCCGGCCGGAATGGCAGTCAGCCGCGGCATGCTGCCGTCGATCTGCGTGAGCCGCTCGGCCTGCGCGGTCATGCTCGGGATCGAGCCCATCAGGCCCTTGGTGTAGGGGTGCTGCGGACGATGGATGACGTCGGCCACCGGCCCGATCTCGGCGATGCGGCCGGCGTACATCACGGCCACGCGATCGGCGGTCTCGGCGATCACGCCCATGTCGTGCGTCACCAGCATGACCGCGGTCTGCTTCTCGCGGCACAGCGTCTTCAGGAGCGCGATGATCTGCGCCTGGATCGACACGTCGAGCGCGGTGGTCGGCTCGTCCGCGATCACGAGCTTGGGCTCGGCGGCGAGCGCCAGCGCGATCACCACGCGCTGGCGCATGCCGCCCGAGAACTGGTGCGGATAGTGATCGATGCGCCGGTCGGCCGCCGGGATGCCGGTGGCCAGCAGCAGGTCGAGCGCGCGTCGGCGCGCCTCGGCCTGCGAGACGTTCAGGTGGGTGGTGATGGTCTCGGTGAGCTGCTGGCCGACCGTGTACAGCGGGTTCAGCGAGGTGAGCGGGTCCTGGAAGATGGCGCCGATCTCGCGGCCGCGCACCTTGCGCATCTCGTCGTAGGGCAGGTTGTCGATGCGCAGCCCGTTGAGCTTGACCTCGCCCGCGGCGATGCGCCCCGGCGGCTCGAGCAGTCCGATGATCGCCGCCCCCGTAAGGCTCTTGCCGGCGCCCGACTCGCCGACCACGCCGAGCACCTCGCCGGGCGCGATCGAGAAGGAAACGTCGTCGACCGCCAGCAGCGTGCCCCGGCGGGTCGGAAACTCGATGCGCAGGTTGCGCACCTCCAGCAGCGGGGAACGGCTCATCGGCTCTCTTGTCGGCTACTTCGCGGCGCAGCCCGCGACGGCTTCGGTATGGTTGACGCGCGGCTCGAAGTCCTGCGCCAGCGCGCTGCTCTTCTTGGCTTCCAGCCAGTATCGGGTGCAGGGCTTGACGTCGAGCTTGAGCGTGCGCTGCTCGCCGCGCGAGAAGCCGGTTACCGGCGGCCCCTGAACGACGATGGTGCGCGGGCCGGGATCCACCAGGACCGGCGCCATCGGCCGCTCGATGTAGTGCTTGCCGTCGACCGAGATGATGAGGACGTCGTAGGTGTTCAGCTCGGCCTTCAGCCAGCGCTGGCCGGTCAGTTGCGAAAGGCTGGTGGTGCTGGCGCAGCCGCTGGCGAAGAGCGCCGCGGCGGCGGCGGCAACCAAGCTGAGAACGCGCATGTTCATGGTGCCTCCGTGAATGGGCGCGCTCCGGCGCCGGAGCGCGTCCGACAAGCTAGCAGAGCCGGCGGCAGCTGCGGGTAACCAGTCGTTGCAGACGTACGCCTCAACGCGGACCTCAGCGTAACCGCGGGTTCAGCGCGTCGCGCAGCCAGTCGCCCAGCAGGTTGACCGACAGCACGAGCAGCACCAGCGCCACGCCCGGGAAGATGGTGATCCACCACTCGCCCGAGAACAGGAACTCGTTGCCGATGCGGATCAGGGTCCCCAGCGACGGCGTCGTCGGCGGCACGCCCACGCCGAGGAACGACAGGGTCGCCTCGGTGAGAATGGCACTGGCGATGTGTACCGTGGCCAGCACCAGCACCGGCCCGGTGACGTTGGGCAGGACGTGCTTGAGCATGATGGCGATCTTGCTCACGCCGATCACGCGCGCCGCCTGGACATACTCCTTGTTCTTCTCCACCAGGGTGGAGCCGCGCACCGTGCGCGCGTATTGCACCCAGCCCGACAGCGTGATCGCCAGGACCAGCACGTAGAAGGCCACCTCGCTGTGGGCGTCGCGCGGCAGCACCGCACGGAACACGCCGTCGATCAGCAGCGCCACCAAAATGGCCGGAAACGACAGCATGACGTCGCACACCCGCATGATGAAGGCGTCGAGCCGGCCGCCCACATAGCCTGACAGCAGCCCGAGGCCGACGCCGAGGATGACCGACAGCACCACGCTGGCAAGGCCGATCATCAGCGAGATGCGCATGCCGAACAGGATGGCCGAGAACACGTCGCGGCCCTGGTCGTCGGTCCCGAGCCAGAACTTGGGGTTGCCCTGCGCCTCCCAGGCCGGCGGCAGGCTGGCGTCCATCAGGCTGATGGTGGCCAGGTCGAAGGGGTTGTGCGGCGCCACCCATTGGGCGAACGCCGCGGCGAACACCATGACGAAAGCCACCAGCGCCGCCACCATCGCCACCGGCGAGTGCCGGAAGCTGTAGGCGACGTCGCTGTCCCAGGCGCGGGCCAGCCAGCCGGGCTCGCTCTTGGCAGCGGCGGTTTCGGCAGCCATCGTCAGGCGTTCTTCACTTGAGGACCGTCCACTTCAGGAACATGAAATTGTCGGCCAGTTGCACGGTCTCCACATTGCGCTTCATGCCCCAGGCGAGCGCCTGCTGGTGCAGCGGGATGTGGCCCACGTCGTCGCTGTGGATCTGCATCGCCTCGCGGATCATGGCATCGCGCTTCTTGGCGTCGATCTCGACCGCGATCTGCGCGGTCAGGTCGTCCAGCCGCTTGTTGCTGTAGCTGCCCAGGTTGAACTGGCCGCGCCCGCTCTTGGTGTCCGGCGTGGCCATCAGCGCATTCAGCGGGTTGTGCGAGTCGTAGCTGCCGGGGGTCCAGCCAAGCAGGTAGAAGCTGGTGTTGCGCGACAGGATCTTCTGGAAGTAGGTGGCGCGAGTCTGCGCGGTGAGGTTCACCTTGACGCCGACACGCGCCAGCATCGGCACGATCGCCTTGCAGATCTCCTCGTCGTTGACGTAGCGATCATTGGGGCAATCCATGCCGACCTCGAAGCCCTGCGGGTAGCCGGCCTCTGCAAGCAGGCGCCGCGCAGCCTCCGGGTCGAACGGCAGGCGCTTGTTCATGTCGGCGGCAAAGCCGCGGATGCCCGGGGCGATCATCAGCGCCGTGGGCGTGGCCGCGCCGCGCATGACCGCGCGCTGGATCGCGTTGATGTCGATCGCCTGATAGAACGCCTGGCGCACGCGCTTGTCCTTGAACGGGTTCCTGCCCTTGACGTTTGAGAACAGCAGCTCGTCGCGCGACTGGTCCATGCCGAGGAAAATCGTGCGCAGCTCCGGGCCCTCCATGACCTTGAGGTTGGCATTGGCCCGCAGGCGCGGGATGTCCTGCACCGGCACCGGCTCCATCATGTCGATCTCGCCCGACAGCAGCGCCGCCACGCGCGTGGCAGCGTTGCCGATCGGCGTGAACACCACTTCCTCGATGTTGGTGTTGATCTGGGCGTTGCCCCAGTAGCCGAAGTTGCGCGACAGCGTGGTGCGCACGCCGGGCTCGCGCGAGCGCAGGCGAAACGGCCCGGTGCCGTTGGCCTTGAAGCTGGCGGTGTTCTCGGTGCCCTTGCGGCGATCCACCGGGTTGACGGCGCGGTTCTTCTCGGACCAGTCCTTGCTCATCATGTACCACAGCGAGATCACGTCCGGCAGGATCGGAAACGGCGCCTTGGTGACGATGTCGATGGCGTGGTCGTTGATCTTGCGGATCTCGGCGATCTCCTGGACGTAGGTCTTCACATCCGAGCCGTCGGCCTGGGCGCGCCGGTAGGAGAAGATGACGTCGTCGGCGGTGAAGGGCGCGCCATCGTGGAACTGCACGCCCTTGCGCAGGTTGAAGCGCCACACGGTCGGCGCGGTCTGCTTCCAGTCAGTGGCCAGCAGC
>Ga0209972_10001600_pt1 | contig 19548 bp, 12 predicted proteins | sample NOAtaG_7_FD_187302 | JGI IMG/M metagenome (GOLD analysis project Ga0209972, IMG submission 187302) | Freshwater lake microbial communities from Lake Erie, under a cyanobacterial bloom - NOAA_Erie_Diel1S_2200h metaG (SPAdes) (version 2) | ecosystem: Environmental > Aquatic > Freshwater > Lake ... | reverse complement strand
CTGACGGTGGGCGAGCTGACCGCCTTCACGATGTACCTGGGGCAGCTGATCTGGCCCGCCTTTGCCGCCGGCTGGGTGATGTCGCTGATCGAACGCGGCAAGGCGGCCTGGGCGCGCCTGGACCCCATCCTGCGCGAGCCGCCGGCCATCGACGACCGCGGCACGCTCGAGGCGGTGCCGCGCGGCCCGCTCGAGCTGCGCGAGGTGAGCTTCGCCTATGGCACGGCCGCCGCTGCGCTGCGCGACGTGTCGGTCACGGTGCTGCCCGGGACCACCCTCGGCGTGGTCGGGCCGACCGGCGCCGGCAAGTCGACGCTGGTTCAGCTCTTGCTGCGGCATCACGAGCCGCAGCACGGCCAGATCCGTCTGGCCGGCGCGCCGCTGCCGGAGTACCGACTCGCCGCCCTGCGCGCGGCTTTCGCTTGGGTGCCGCAGGAGCCGTTCCTGTTCTCGGCCTCGATCGCCGAGAACATCGCGCTCGCCCGTCCCGAGGCGAGCCGCGCCGAGATCGAGCGCGTGGCTCGGCTGGCGGCGGTGCATGAGGACATCCTGCGCTTTCCGCTGGGCTACGAGACGCCCGTGGGCGAGCGCGGCGTGACGCTGTCGGGCGGCCAGCGCCAGCGCGTGGCGATCGCACGCGCCTTGCTGGCGCAGGGCGCGCAGGCGGGCGAGGACGCGCAGGCGGGCGAGGACGCGCAGGCGGGCGAGGACGCGCAGGCGGGCGAGGACGCGCAGGCGGGCGAGGACGCGCCGATCCTGCTGCTGGACGATGCGCTGTCGGCGGTCGACACCGGCACCGAGGCGCAGATCCTGACGCACCTGCGCGGCGCGCTGCGCGGTGGGGCCGGCGGGCGGTTGGTCGGCGGATCGGACGGCGGATCGGGCGCCGGCAAGGACGCACGCTCGCACGTGGGCGAGGGCGCCAGTGCAGGCGCTAGTGCAGGCGCCCGTGCAGGCGGTACGGCGACGCGCCGCACCGCGATCGTGGTGAGCCACCGGCTGAGCGCCGTGTCCGATGCCGAGCAGATCATCGTGCTGCAGGATGGCCGGGTGACCGAGCGCGGCACCCATGACGAGCTGCTTCGCCTTGACGGCTGGTACGCCGCGCAGTGGCGCTACCAGCAGCTCGAGGAGAGCCTCCGGTGAGCGCTGCCGCCGCCGCGCCCGCGCGCGATCATGAGGACCTGCGGCCGGTGGCCGCGGCCGACCGGCGCAGCGCGCTGGCGCTGCTCTGGCGCGCGGCGCGGCCGGACCGCAAGCAACTGGTCTGGGTGGTGCTGTGGCTGGCGGTGGCCGGCGTGCTGGAGGCGGCCGGCCCGGTGCTGGGCAAGATCTTCATCGACGAGCAGCTGGTGCCGGGCACTCTCGACTGGACCCAGGCGGCGCTGCTGATCGGCGGCTACCTCGTGACCGGCTGGGTCGCGACGATCATCCGCTACTACCAGTTGCTGCGGCTGTCGGGGTTGTCGACCCGCTCGGTGCTGCGGTTGCGCGAGAGCGTCTACGGCCATGTGCTGCGGCTGCCGGTGGCCTACTTCGACAAGGCCATCACCGGGCAACTGGTGAGCCGCATCACCAATGACACCGAGCAGGTGCGCCAGCTGTTCACGCAGGTGCTGTTCGAGGTGCTGTATGGCGTGACGGTGCTGTTCGGCGTGGTGCTGGCGATGGCCTGGCTGGACTGGCGGCTGATGCTGATCATGCTGCTGCTGCTGCCGGCCACGGCGGCCATCGTGGTCGGCTACCAGCGGCTGTCGGCGCTGGCGGTCACGCGCTCGCGCGAACTGCGCAGCGACATCAACGCCCAGGTGGCCGAGGGCATCAACGGCATGAGCGTGCTGCAGGCGGCCGGCAGCGCGCCGCGCTTCCGCGCCCGCTTTGCCGCCACCAACGAGGCGCACTACCGGGCGCGGATGGGCGAGATCCGCGCCAACGCCTGGCTGCTGCGGCCGGCGCTGGACCTGTGCACGGTGCTGCTGATCGCGCTGGTGGTCGCGGTGGCCGGGGTCAAGACGGTGGCGGTGATCGAGGTCGGGCTGCTGTATGCGTTCATCGCCTATGTTTCGCGCGTGGCCGACCCGCTGATCCAGATCACCATGCAGTTCTCGCTGGTCCAGCAGGCGATCATCGCCGCGGCGCGCGTCAACACGCTGCTGGCCGAGGGCCAGGCGCCGCAGGTGGTGCACCAGCGGCGCATCGAGCACGGCCGCGTGCAGGCGCGCGAGGTCACGTTCGGCTACGACCCGGCCGAGCCGGTGCTGCACGACCTGAGCTTCACCGCCGAAGCGGGCAGCTTCGTCGGCATCGTCGGCCATACCGGCAGCGGCAAGTCGACGCTGCTGTCGCTGCTGCTGCGCTTCTATGCGCCGCAGGCCGGCCGCATCGAGATCGACGGCATTCCGCTGGCGACGATCGGCGACGCGCAGTTCCGCGCCGAGGTCGGGCTGGTGCCGCAGGAGCCGTTCCTGCTGGGGGCCAGCGCGCGCGAGAACATCGACATGGGTCGCGGCCTGCCGGCCGAGCGGATCGAGGCGGCGGCGCGGGCGGCGCGCGTGCATGACGTGATCGGCGCGCTCGAGCAGGGCTACGACACGCCGCTCGGCGAAGGCGGCGCGCGCCTGTCGGCAGGCCAGAAGCAGCTGCTGGCGGTGGCGCGTGCGCTGGCGGGCGCGCCGCGCGTTCTGTTCCTCGACGAGGCCACCTCGCGCATCGACAGCCAGACCGAGCAGCGGGTGCAGCAGGCCCTGGCCGGCCTGCGCGGCCGCACCACGGTGATCGCCATCGCCCATCGGCTGTCGACGATCCGCGCGGCCGACCGCATCTACGTGCTGAACCACGGCCGCGTGGCCGAGCAGGGCACGCACGAGGAGCTGATGGGCATCGACGGCGGCATCTACCAGCGCCTGTACCTGCTGCAGCAGATCGGCGAATGACCGCCGGCGTGCTGTTTGCACTGGCGGCGGGGCTGCTGTGGGGCCTGGTCTTCGTCGCGCCGCTGCTGCTGCCCGAGTACCCGGCGGCCCTGCTGTCGGTCGCCCGCTACCTGGCCTTCGGGCTGATCGCGCTGCCGCTGGCGCTGATCGACTGGCGCCGCCTGCGCGAACTGACGCGGGCCGACTGGGCCGCGGCGGCCCGGCTCGCGCTGATCGGCAACCTCCTTTACTACGTGTTGCTGGCAGCCGCCATCCAGCGGGCCGGCGGGCCGCTGCCGACCATGATCATCGGCACGCTGCCGGTGGTGATTGCGATCGCCTCCAATCTGCGCCGCGCGGACCCGGCGCGGCGGCGCGACGGCCGGCTGCCCTGGCGCCGGCTGGCGCCGTCGCTGCTGCTGATCGTGGCCGGCATCACGCTCGTCCACCGTGAAGAGCTCGCGCTTTGGCGCGCGGCCCCGGCGATGGACGAGGGCGACTATGTGCTGGGCGCGCTGCTGGCGGTCGGGGCCGTGGTGTGCTGGACCTGGTACCCGATCCGCAACGCGGACTGGCTGCGCGCGCACCCGGATCGCAGCCCGCGGGTGTGGGCCACGGCGCAGGGCGTGGCCACCCTGCCGCTGGCGCTGGCCGGGCTCATCCTGCTGCTGGCCTGGGACGGGGCCACCGGCGGGTTGCGCTTCGATTGGCCACTGGGCCCCACGCCGGGCGAGTTCGTCGCGCTCATGCTGGCGATCGGCCTGCTGGCTTCCTGGGTCGGCACGCTGTGCTGGAACGAGGCCAGCCAGCGGCTGCCCACCACGCTGGCTGGGCAGCTCATCGTGTTCGAGACGCTGGCCGCGCTCGGTTACGCCTATTTGCTGCGCGGGCAGGCGCCCGGGGCGGCCAGCGTGGCCGGCATCGCGCTGCTGATGGCGGGCGTGTTCTGGGCCTTGCGCGAGGGGCCGCGGCCGCCGGCGCAACGCGCCTGACGACGCGCCTGACGACGCGCCTGACGACGCGCCTGACGACGCGCCTGACGACGCGCCTGCGGGCCTGCGGTTCGTCTGGCCGGCCCGATCCGCTTGGCTCCGACCCGGCCCGGGCGCGCTTACCCGCCGCGCAAGGCGGCCAGGGCCTGCTGCGAGGCTGTGGCCAGCATGCGCGTGTCGGTGCCGCCGGTCAGGAAGCGGTAGCCCAGCTTCTGCCTCGCCAGGGCCTGCGCGGCGCTGTTGTTGTGGATGCCGGCGACCACGCCGTGCGCCTGGGCGCGGGCGGCGATGTAGGCGATGGCCTCGGCGGCGCGCGGGTCGACATCGTCGATCACCGGCCGGCAGCCCAGCGACAGCGATAGATCCGAGGGCCCGACATAGACGGCATCGAGGCCTTCGACCGCGAGGATGGCGTCGAGCTCGCCGAGCGCCTGCGCGGTCTCGATCATGGCAAAGCGCACGATGGTGCGATCGGCCTCGCGCGGGTAGTCGGCGCCGGCGTACAGCAGGGCCCGCAGCGGACCGAAGCTGCGGCTGCCGCGCGGCGCATAGGTGGTCCAGCGGACGAAGGCCTCGGCATCGGCGCGGGTGTTGACCATCGGACAGATGACGCCGTAGGCGCCGGCATCGAGCGCCTTCATCAGGATGCCCGGCTCCAGCCAGGGCACGCGCACGATGGGCACCGTGGGGGTGGTGCTGATGGCCTGCAGCATCGGCACCATGGCCGGGTAATCGACGAGTCCGTGCTGCAGGTCCACCGTCAGGCTGTCCCAGCCCTGGTGCGCCATCGTCTCGGCGGCCACGCTGCAGGGCAGGGCGAGCCAGCCATTGAACACGGTGGCTCCGCCGGCCCAGATCTCGCGCAGGCGGTTGGCGCGCATCAGCGGTCCTCCGGGCGGCGGGGGTTGGGGGTGCATCGGTGCTTTGGGACGCTGATGAGGTGGTGCGTACGGCGGTGCATCGGGTGGGTCTCCCAGGCGGGCGGGCGGCCGGCCGCAAGACAGCGGCCAGGGGCCGAACTTAGCAAGCCCGGCGGGCGACGGCCGCGCTGGGCTCGCAGCAGCCCGGCGGCGAACCCCGCAGCGGGCCGGCAGCGGGTCGGCAGCGGGACTTGAAACCCTCCGGCCAGCCCCGATATCCCCGCCGCGGTTCGTTCTTGCTGTTCTTGTTGATTCGTTCTTGCTTTCCGTCACTCCAGGAGCCGGCCCCATGGGCGCACCCGATACCCAAATCAAGCAGACGATGGGCTTCCAGGCCGAGGTGAAGCAGTTGCTGCACCTCATGATCCACTCGCTGTACAGCAACAAGGAGATCTTCCTGCGCGAGCTGGTCAGCAACGCGTCGGACGCGTGCGACAAGCTGCGCTTCGAGGCGATCGCCCGGCCCGAGCTGCTGGCCGCCGGCACCGAGCTCGCCATCCGCGTGGCCTTCGACAAGGCCGCCCGCACCCTGACGATCTCCGACAATGGGGTCGGCATGAGTCGCGAGGAGGCGATCAGCCATCTGGGCACCATCGCCAAGAGCGGCACCCGCGAGTTCTTTGCGCAACTGACGGGCGACCAGAAGAAGGACGCCCAGCTGATCGGCCAGTTCGGCGTGGGCTTTTACTCCAGCTTCATCGTTGCCGACAAGGTCACGGTGGTGTCGCGCCGCGCCGGCCTGGCCGAGCAGGAGGCGATCCAGTGGGAAAGCGCGGGCAGCGGCGACTTCACGATCGAGCCGGCCCGGCGCAGCGAGCAGGGCACTGACGTGATCCTGCACCTGAAGGAGGGCGAGGACGAACTGCTGTCGACCTGGCGCCTGAAGTCGATCCTGACCAGGTACTCGGACCACATCGCCACGCCGATCCGCATGGCCAAGGAGGAGTGGGACGCGGAAAAGAAGGAGCAGGTGGGCAAGGACGAGCTCGAGACCGTCAACCAGGCCAACGCGTTGTGGGCGCGCGCCAAGGGCGACATCACCGAGGAGCAGTACAAGGGCTTCTACAAGCACGTCAGCCACGATTTCGGCGAGCCGCTGGCCTGGACCCACAACCGCGTCGAGGGCAAGAGCGAGTACATCCAGCTTCTCTACATTCCCGCGCGCGCACCGTTCGACCTGTGGGACCGCAACGGCAAACATGGCGTGAAGCTGTACGTGAAGCGAGTCTTCATCATGGACGACGCCGAGCAACTTCTGCCGCCGTACCTGCGGTTCGTGCGCGGCGTGATCGACTCGTCCGATCTGCCGCTGAATGTCTCGCGCGAGATCCTGCAGGAGTCGCGCGACGTGAAGGCGATCCGCGAAGGCTCGACCAAGCGGGTCCTGTCGCTCCTGGAGGATCTGGCGGACAACCGCAAGGAGGATTACGCGCGGTTCTGGAGCGAGTTCGGCCAGGTCCTGAAGGAAGGCCTGGGCGACGACTCTGCCAACCGCGAGCGGATTGCGAAGCTGCTGCGCTTTGCCTCCACGGGCCACGCCAACGGCACCGACGAGCAGGCCGTCTCGCTGGCCGACTACGTCGGCCGCATGAAGAAGGATGGCGACAAGGTCGTGCAGCAGGCCATTTATTACTTGACTGCCGACACCCTCGAGGCCGCCAAGTCGAGCCCGCACCTGGAGATCTTCCGCAAGAAGGGCGTCGAGGTGCTGCTGCTGACGGACCGCGTGGACGAGTGGATGTTGAGCTTCCTGCGCGAGTACGAGGGCCATGAGCTGGTGTCGGTGGCCAAGGGCGATCTGGACCTCGGCGAGCTGGCCGATGCGGCCGAAAAGGAGGAGCAGGCCAAGGTTGCCGACGAGTACAAGGAGCTGGTGATCCGGGTGAAGGACGCGCTGGGCGAGCGCGTCAAGGAGGTGCGCGTCACGCTGCGACTGACCGATTCGCCGGCCTGCGTGGTGGTCGACCGCGACGCCATGAGCCAGCACCTGCAGCGTCTGCTGAAGGCGGCCGGCCAGAAGGCGCCGGACTCCAAGCCGATCCTCGAGCTCAACCCGACGCACCCGCTGGTGCAACGGCTCAAGTACGAGGATGCCCGGCTGGCCGACTGGGCCGCCCTGCTGCTCGAGCAGGCCCTGCTGGCCGAAGGCGGCCAGCTCGACGATCCGGCCGCGTTCGTGCGGCGGCTCAATGCGATGCTGCTGGAAGTCAAATGATGCCGTCATGCCCGAGGCAGGCGGCGTCATCGCCCCATGCGCCTGCAGGGCCTGCCCCCCGTCATTGACGCCCGGACCCGCTGCCTGATCCTTGGCAGCTTCCCGGGCGAGCGGTCGCTTGCCACGCAGCAGTATTACGGCCATCCGACGAATCAGTTTTGGCCGCTGCTCAGTTGCGCGCTGGCCGAGCCGCTGGTGCACTTGCCCTACCGTGATCGGCTCGCGCGGTTGGCCGACCGCGGCGTGGGCCTGTGGGATGTGGTGCGAACCTGCACGCGGCAGGGCAGCCTGGACGCCGCCATTCGAAAGGCTGAGTGCAATGATGTGATGCGTCTGCGACAGCTCGCGCCGCGGCTGCAGGTCGTGCTCTTCAATGGCGCACTGGCCGCGCGCCAGCAGGGAGCCGTGGCCGCGGCCGGCTATCGGCTTGCCGTGCTTCCGTCGAGCAGTGCGGCGTACGCCGGGTGCTGCTTCGACCGAAAGCTGGCTGCGTGGCGATCGGCCATCCGCCAGTGGGTCGGGCCTTGACGGGCGGATCTGCCCGCTAGATGAAATGGTGGTCGACCGCGCCGCTGTTTGGCCTCTTGAGCCATTCGTTCGTAAGGCACAATTCGCGCGAAGAGCGTACGCGTCGAACGCTGCGGAAACCGCCCGAATGACCTCCAAGGAACTCAGGACCCTCGTTGCCAGCACCATGGGCCCCGGTGACGCGCCGCGATTGCCGCGGCGTCGCGCCGATGCCCGCAAGGTGCTGGAGGGATGCTGGGCACCCATGTGGCGCACTTTGGGCGCGCGGATGATCACGGTGGTCCGCGAGGCGGTGGGAACCGCTGCCAAGGACATCAACGAAGATCTCAACAAGCCCGCCAGGCGACTGCTCGTGCAGTCTGAGGCGATCGTCGAACGCTACGAGAAGGCGCTACGCGAAGAGTTCACCAGAGCGCTCGACGACTTCGCGGAACAACGGGTCGATGACAAACCCGCGGCCAAGTCGCGCGCTGCCCTGAGCCTTGTCGAGTATGGGGCCATGGAACTGTCGACGCTGGTCGAGGCGTCTGCCTCGCGCGCGCTCAACTCGGTCGACGAGCACTACACGAACCTGAAGCTGCGCGTGGCAAGCTTGGTGCGCGAGATCGAGATCCGCGAGGCGGAGTCGCCGTTCCGGCCGGTGCTGTTCTTTCGTGCGCTGCACCGGGCGATCAAGCAACTGGACACGCTGTCCGAGCAGGAACTGGTGGAGTTCTTGCCGCGCTTCGATGGTCCGATGACCCAGCCGTTGGTCAAGGTCTACGAGGAACTCGACCGTCACCTCGAAGGGCGGGGCTACGTTGCGGAAGTGGCGCCGTTGTCGGTCTGGCGCAACACCGTGCGTGGCCGTGCGACGCAGGGTGGTGTGGCCGTAACCCGGGCGCATACGGCAGCAGCTGGCGGCAACGGCGGTGGCGGTGGTGGGATGTCGGTTGCCGGAGCCGAGCAGTTGCTGGCGGCCCTGTACCAGCGATTGAATCTCGCCTCGATGCCGGTCGGCGCAATGTCGCTGCCGGGCGCGCCGGTCGGCGGCGTGGCCGCTTCTGTCGGCGCGCAGCCGCAGGCCGGGGCTGCGTCGGGCGCCTTGCCCGTGGGTGGTGTGCCGGTGAGCGAGGCGGGCGCTGAGGTGCCGTTACCCCCGGTGGCAGCCGGGCTGCTGTTCGGCGGCCAGTTGCCTGCCGGGGTCGCCGAAGCGGGCGCCCGCGGTGCGCCGCATGTCGTTCAAGTCGACCTTCTGTCGGCAATTGCTGAGATCCAGAAGCTCGGCGCGCTGGCGATGACCGCGGTGCAACAGGGCCAGCCGGCGCCGGATGCCTCGATCGACAACGCCCAACTGCGCGGCAAGCTGGTTGACAAGGCCAATGAGCAGGTCGACAAGTTGACGATCGAGATCGTCGGGCTGCTGTTCGAGCGCATCAATCAGGATCGGCATGTGCCGCAGCCAATCAAGGAGGCGCTGCAGCGGTTGCAGTTCCCGATGATTACGGTGGCGCTGACGGATCCGGAACTGTTCGTCGCACCGGACCAGCCCGCGCGCACCCTGATCGACCGGATCGCCAGCACATCGATCGGCTGGACCAGCGAGGGCCAGGAGAATCAGCGTTACCTCGCCGAGGTGCAAAGGGCGGTGCACGCGGTGCTGTCGTCGGCCGAGACGGGGTCGACGCCCTTCGAGTCGGCGCTCGAGGGCTTCGAGCGTTACCTGGCGGAAGAGCACACCCGCGACGATGATCCGGTGACGCGCGCGAAGAAGGCCCTCGCCGAGGCCGAGAACCGCGAGATCATGGCCATCAATACGATGATCCAGGTGCGCGGCCTGTTCGAGGGTTTGCAGATCGAGTCCTACCTGCGCGAGTTCCTGCTCGAGACCTGGGTGCGTGTCATGGTTGCCTCGCAGCTTCGCAATCCTGAGGATGCGAAGGCCATGCACAAGTTCATGGTGATCGTGCCCGACCTCGTGTGGAGCGTGCAGCCGAAGCTGTCTCCGGAGGAGCGCAAGCGTCTGGTCAACACGATTCCGCCGGTTCTCACGGTCCTGCGCGAGGGGCTGGCGCTGATTGACTGGCCCAAAGAGAGCATGAAGGAGTTCTTCGGCCGCCTCATGAACTCGCACGCCGAGGCGGTCAAGGCGCTCGAGCTTGCGCACCGCACTCCCGGCAAGCCAGTGGCCCCGGCGGCCGATACGATGATCAGGAGCCGCTTGGCGGCGATCAAGCTTGACGGGCTGACCGATCCGCCGCCGCGCAGCGACATTCCTGCTCACTTGAACGAGCGCATCGTCAAGCAGGTGCTCGCGGCAAACCAGGCCGACGTCAATCTTCTGCCCAAGCCGGCGACCACGGGAGAGGAGATCGACCTGCTGGACGAAGAGGAGCTCAATAAGATGATTGGCGGCTTCAAGCGGGGCGACTGGTTCAACCTGCGGCTGGGTGACGTCACCGAGCGGGTGCGACTGCGCTGGGTCAGTCCCCAGCAGACCCTGTACCTGTTCACGCCGGCCGACGGCCGACATGCGCACTCGTTGGCGCCCGACACCCTGCGCGAGTATCTGCGCCGTCGCGAGTTGCAGCCTGCGGTGGCCGAGCCGCTGTTCGATCGCGCCGTGCGCGGTATGGTTTACGAACTCGAACTGAGCGCGAGCGGAGCCTGAATGCGGCAGTCGCCAGGCTGGCCGTGCACGCTGCCAATCAACCGGCCTTGCCGTGGCCCGCGTCCGAACGCGGGCCTCTGAAATGGCCAGCCCCCGCCCGGCAAGCCACCAGGGGTCCGGCAAGAAAGCGCGAGTGCGCGTGACGCTGTCGGAACAAGGCGGAGTCCGCTACCTTCACTTCGGTAGCGTCTGGGTGCAGGGAGCCATGCGCGTGGCGCGCCCGTTCGCCCTCGAGCTCGAATACCAGCAGCAGATGATGGCGCTAGGCCTGTTGCTGCCGCGTCCGCGGCGTATCCTCCAGCTAGGTCTCGGCGCGGCGGCCCTGACCAAGTTCTGCTGGCGTCACTGCACCGAAGCGAGTGTGACCGCAGTCGACATCTCGGAATCGGTGATTGCCACGGCGCGCCATTCGTTCCGCCTGCCGCCGGATGACGGCCGCCTGACGGTCGTTGCCGCCGACGCCCGCCGCTTTGTCGAAGGCACGCGCAACCGCTTCGACTGGTTGCAGGTCGACCTCTACGACGCCGCCGCCCGCGGCCCTGTGTACGATAACGTTGGCTTTTATCGTGCCTGCCGCGCGGTGCTGGCGCGGCCGGGCGCTGCCGCATTCAATCTGTTCGGCCGCAGCTTCGAGCCGAGCTTTGCGGCCATTGCGGCAGCCTTCGAGGATCGAGCCCTCGTTTTGCCGCAGGCCGATGCCGGTAACCGTGTGGTGCTGGCGTGGCGCGGTCCAGGCCCGAAGCTGGGTTTGCGGGAGCTATCGGCGCGCGCAGATATGCTACTTGCCACTTGGAGGCTGCCAGCTCATGCTTGGCTGGCCGGGTTGATGACCGAAAATGGGCTGGTTGGCGCTATTGTCGAGGGCTCGCCGATGTCTCCTCGGCGCAGCAGTCGCGCCTACCGCGCAGCGCATTCGCGGCACCTTGACAGGTGACCTGCCGGAGATAGATTCGATGTGTCCGAGGAATTCGCCTCTTCCTGTCCAGCCTGACTAGCCGATGGCGTCGTATCCGCCCCCCTCAAGTGCCCAGCCGCAAGCCGGCGGGTTGCCCTATGTCTCGGCAATTCAGGCGGCTGCGTTGCTTCGTTCGGCGGCAGCGATCGCAACCGAACTGGCCGGCAGTGCGTTCGGGCCGATTTCCAAGGCGGTGTTCGACGAGTTGGCCACGCGGCTGGAGTTCGAGGCGTCGCTGGTCATGGTGCGGCGGCTCATCAACGATCAGATGCTCGAGTTGCGCCGGGCGTTCCTGGAGAAGCTGAAGGCGGGGCAGGACAACGCACTGCAGGACGCGCTCGGAACGCATGTCTTTGGTGGTGCCAAGGTGGTCGAGGAGCAGTTGTCGCTGATCGATGCCGACTCGCAGCGCGTTCACACCATGGCTGCCGGCACGGGCCGCCGGATCGCCAACAAGGTGGAGGAGCAGCTGCGCTCGCTGCAGCTCATACTGCGCTTCCTGACCGGCCGCCAGACGCTCGCCATGTCGGCAAACCCGTTCGCGCCCGACGTATTCGTTCAGGCGCTGCTCGGTGCGGCCGAGGAATCGGGTCTGAGCGAAGAGGCATGGGAGTTCTTTCTGCGTGCCTACGAGACGCCGCTTGGCGCGGAGATTGCCCGTATCCATGAGGCGCTGCTCGACCACTTTGCGCGCCACGGCTTCGATGCGCGCGTCATTCGTCGTGAGCTGACTGCGCGTCAGGCGGCCGATCGCGCCGCCGCGTCTGCGCTGGCCGCGAGCAGCGCTGCCGGTCAGGCTGCTGAGGCCAGTCGCAGCAGGCAGTCTGGCGAGGGCTTCGGCTACGTCGACGACAGTGGCTTCACGTCCACGGTGCCGGGCGGCGCGGCCTGGTCTTCCACCCTACCGGGCAGCAGCTACTCCCGCGGTCCGGGGACCATCGGAGCGGTCTCGGCGCAGGGCGGTCGAACGGCCGCAGCGTCGACTGGCCACGGCGCCGCATTTCGCTTCGATGCGCCGCGTGCCGATCCCAACGTGGTGCTCGGCAGCCTGATGACGCGACTTCAGGCGGACGCGCACGGCCTGCCGATGCCGGCCCTGCCTCGCAACACGCCGCCCGAGCCCGCGTTGCTGAAGACCGTCGGGGAGTTCCAGCAACTCGGCCTTCAGGGACTGAGTGGGGCCACGTTGTCGAGCGATGCGGGCCAGCAGGAGTCAGCGTGGCGTGCGCATCTGATCGGCAAGGCGACCCGTACGGTCGACAAGTTGACGATCGAGCTGGTCGGCATGCTGTTCGACCAGGTCATGAAGGACGAGCAGGTGCCGTCCGAGATCAAGGCACTGCTGTCGCGGCTGCAGTTCCCGGTGTTGAAGGCCGCGCTGCTTGATGCCGACTTCTTCGCCGCCAGCCAGCATCCGGCGCGCCGCCTGATCGATCGCATTGCGAGCACGGCCATGGGCTGGGAGCCCTACGGCGATGAGAACGAGCGCTTCCGCGCCGAGGTCGAGCGCATCGTCAAGGACCTGCTGGCGAAGTTCGATAAGGATCTTGCGGTCTTCGAGCAACTGCTGGCCCAGTTCGAGGCCTTCGTTGGTGACCTGGGGCCGCGCGAGAACGACCCGGTGGCCCGCGCCAAGCGCGCCCTGGAAGAAGCCGAGAAGCGGGAGATCCTGGTCATCAACACCACCATCCAGGTTCGGCGCGCGTTCGAGAAGGTGGAGCTCGATCCCTATCTGCGTGACTTCCTCGTCGGTCCCTGGGTCCAGGTTCTCGTTGCGGCCACCTTGCGCGATGCCGAGACGCCGGGCTTTTCCAAGCGCTTCCGCGAGATGATTCACGATCTGGTTTGGAGCGTGATGCCGAAGGCCAACAACGACGACCGCAAGCGGCTGACGCAACTGATCCCCGGCCTCGTGCGTGTACTGAGGGACGGCATGGGCCTGATCCGCATGGCCGAGCACGAGCAGCAAGGCTTCCTGCGCCAGCTGATGGAGGGCCACGCGATCGCGGTCAAGCCAGTCGACCAGGCGACGTACATTCGGAGTTCGCTGGTCACCTCGGAGGTGAAGGCGCGGATGGAGAGTCTGCAAATCAATGGAACCCAGCCGATCACGACGGTGGCCGGCGGCATCAAGGTCCCCACCAATGTGGTGATGCGAGCCGCCGCCGAGTTCAATGCCGATGTCCACCTGCCCGAGCAGGTGACCGACATCGGGAAACTCGACCGCGTCGAAGAGGCGCGCATGGACGAGCAGATCGCTACGTGGCAGCGCGGCACCTGGTTCGACTACTGGGACGGCGCCCAGATGATCCGGGTCCGGTTGCGTTGGATCAGCCCTCTGCGCACCCTGTTCCTTTTCTCGGCCAATGGGGAGAAGGATGCGCATGTCTTGCCACCCAACATCATCAAGGGTTATTTGAAACGCGACTTGATTCGCCCGGTGGAGGCGACTCCGTTGACCAAGCGCGCGTTTGAGCATGTGGTCGGCGAATTCGAGCGCCGGCCGGCCTTCGCTCAGGAGCTGGCGGCGCGGCACATGCCGGCCTGATGCGGGCGCCGGCGCGCCGACTGTCCTGCGGATGAACGCCCCCGACAAGACCATGGCCCGCGACAAGGCGGCCGGGCACCAGAGCCCGCCGCGCGGGCGTCTGCCGCTTGCCTGGGTGGTCAAGGAACTCGTGCACGACCGCCTCATGGATAAGGTCGTTGCCGAGCGCGTGTTGTCGGTCAGGTCGCGCGACACGCAAATCCATCCACTGGCTCTGCTGGCCGAGATGAACCTTCGCTCGCCCGATGCGGCGCGGGAGCTGCTCGACATCGAGCGTCTCACGCAGTGGCTGGCTGAGAAGAGCGGGCTGCCGTACCAGCACATCGATCCGTTGCGGGTCGACTTTGCTCGTGTGGTGGACGTGTTCTCGTCAAGCTACGCCACTAGCCACGCGATATTGCCCCTGGCCATTAGTGGCAGCGAGGTGGTGGTGGCCACCTGCGAGCCTTTTGCCGACGACTGGATCCCGGAGATCGAGCGGCTCACGCGCAAGGGCATCAAGCGAGTCATCGCCAACCCGCTCGACGTAGCACGCTTCACGGTCGAGTTCTACAAGCTGGCGCAGTCGATCAAGAGCGCCAACAAGAACGCGGGCGCCACCACCAGCCTGGTCAGCAACTTCGAGAGCCTGGTGGAACTCGGCGGCAAGGTCGATGCCGAGAATGCGCATATCGTCACTATCGTCGACTGGCTGCTGCAATACGCCTTTGACCAGCGCGCCAGCGACATCCATCTGGAGCCCAAGCGCGAGCAGGGCGTGGTGCGTTTCCGCATCGATGGCGTGCTGCATCAGGTCTACCAGGTTCCGCCGGGCGTGCTCAACGCGATGATCAGCCGCATCAAGCTGCTGGGTCGCATGGATGTCGTTGAGAAGCGCAGACCGCTTGACGGCCGCATCAAGACCAAGGTCTCTAGCGGGCTCATGGCGGGCCGCGAGGTGGAGGTCCGACTGTCGACCCTACCTACGGCCTTCGGCGAAAAATTGGTGGCGCGCATCTTCGACCCCGAGGTCGTTGTGCGCGGCTATGGCGAACTCGGCTTCTCGGAGGCCGAGGGACAAAGCTGGAAGCAGCTGATCACTAAGCCGTCGGGCATCGTGCTGGTTACCGGACCCACCGGGTCGGGCAAGACCACCACCCTGTATTCGACACTGAAGGAACTCGCCACCGATGAGGTCAACGTCAGCACCGTAGAAGACCCGATCGAGAACGTTGATCCGTCCCTTAACCAGATGCAGGTGAACCCGGCGATCGACCTCGGCTTTGCCGACGGTCTGCGGGCGCTGATGCGGCAGGACCCGGACGTCATCATGGTTGGCGAGATCCGCGACCGCCTGACCGCCGACATGGCGGTCAACGCCGCGCTGACCGGGCACCTGGTCTTCTCGACGCTGCACACAAATGATGCGGCCAGCTCGATCGCCAGACTCACCGAGCTCGGCGTGCCGCCCTACCTCGTCAACGCCACGCTCTCGGGTGTGCTGGCGCAAAGGCTTGTGCGCATCCTGTGCCCGCACTGCAAGCAACCCACGGATCCGCCTCCCGAGGCGCTGTGGGCCGAGCTGATGGCGCCGTGGCGCAGCCCGTTACCCAAACGCGTTTTCAAGCCCGTGGGCTGTCTTGAGTGCCGGCGTACCGGCTACCTCGGTCGCACCGGGCTGATCGAACTGCTGGTGATGACGGATGCGATGCGCAACCTGATCGCCAGCGGCGCCGACCTCGCCCAGCTGCGTAATCAGGCCGCGCGCGACGGGCTACGCTCGCTGCGCGTCTCAGGGGCGGAGAAGATTGCCAATGGCGTGACGACGCTGGACGAAGTCCTGCGTGCTGCCCCGCCTTACCTGCATTAGTCCGGGTGTTTCACCGGGTCGCTCCAACGGATCGCCGTGGTTGGTCTGCCCTCCGCTGCAAGCGTGCGCGCCTTGCTTGGCCGGTTGGTCGGTTGGGACGACGCAGGTCTGTGCAACGCCCCCGCCGTCGCCGACGCTGGCACCCGCAGACCCGTTGCGCTGATATGCACGGCAAGGCCCGCGGGCATCGGCTGGGCCCCCGTCGCCCAGCCCAGCTCGCGCGGGCCTCTGCGTTGATCCCGCGTCCCTGACGGGATATCCCGGGTGGTGAGGCGATCGGCGGTCGGCGCTGTTTTGCCCACTCGCGCGGTTTCTGAAGCGCCTCGGAGGAGTCCCTTGTGCGCTGCACTTGCGGCCGAGCATGCGCGACTCTGCCTCCTTCGGGAGCAAGAACGGTCGTGTTCAAGAGCTGATGCGTGGGACTGCTGCGCTGGAACCGCATGAGGGGAGGGCGCTCCGAACAAGCTCGGAGCGCCGATTGGCAGAGCGCGGCAACGCAGGCTGACCGACCCGCCCCTGCGCGTCTGGAGGGTCCTCGGCGTCTCGTGCCGCGAGACCGTCGCCTAGCGACCTGCGCTGTCAGCGGGGACGCTACGTCTCGTCCGCCGGCTTGCCGCCCGTCCGTACCCGCGCCACCTTGGTCACCTGCTTGATGCGCCGCAACGATCGCAGTACCCGAGCCAGGTGCTGACGGTCACGGACCTGGACCTTGAAGTGGATCAGGGCCAGTTCAGAGCCATCGTCTTCCACATGCACGTTGAGGATGTTGGAATCGGCCTCGGAGATCGCCACCGCCACGCGACCCAGTACACCGCGCTCGTTGTGGGCATTGACCTCGAGGTTGACGGGAAAGGTGCCGCTCGTCTCCTCGCCCCACTGCAGGTCGAGCCAGCGCTCCGGGTCGGCCTTGCGCGCACGCTGCGCGTTCTGGCAGTCGGACTGGTGCACCGCCAGGCCCTGGTCCCGGCGCATATGACCGACAATCGCGTCGCCTGGGATCGGCGAGCAGCAGTTGGCCATCGACAGCGCCATGCCTTCAGTGCCGCGGATCACCACCGGGGCGGCCTGCACGAAGGCGGCGCGTGACTTCTCGCTCACGGTGTCGGTCGCTTCGGTGCCCATGGGCAGCATTAGCTGGCGCGCCACCACCGCGGCGAGACGACGACCGAGACCGATGTCGGCGAGCAGCTCGTCCCGGTCGCGCGCCTGTGCGCCCTTGACCAACGCGTCCCAGCGCGAAGGCGCCACGTCGGCCAACCGGAACTCGAGCTGCAGCGCGGCCTGCGCCAGCAGCTGCTGGCCAAGTCCAACCGACTCCTCGCGCTTCATGGTGCGCAGGAAGTGCCGGATCTCAGCCCGCGCGCGGCCGGTGCGGACGAAGGCGAGCCAGCTCGGGTTAGGACGCGCCACCGGGCCGGTGACAACTTCCACCACGTCGCCATTGCGCAGCTCGGTGCGCAGCGGCTGGACTTCGCTGTTGATGCGGGCGGCTACGCAGCGGTTACCGACATCGGTGTGGATGCTGTAGGCGAAGTCGACCGGTGTGGCACCGCGTGGCAGCGAGACGATTCTGCCCTTGGGCGTGAACACGTAGACCTTGTCGGGGAACAGGTCGACCTTGATGTTTTCCATCAGCTCGGTCGAGTCGCCCGTCTGACTCTGAATCTCCAACAGCGACTGCAGCCACTGATGAGTGCGCGACTGCAGTTCGCTCAGCGATGTGTCGTCTTCCTTGTACAGCCAGTGCGCCGCCACGCCGCTTTCGGCAACACCGTTCATCTCGCGGGTGCGAATCTGAAACTCGACCGGCGTGCCGTACGGGCCAATCAGGGTCGTATGGAGGGACTGGTAGCCATTGACCTTGGGGATCGCGATATAGTCCTTGAAGCGTCCCGGCACCGGCTTGTACAGCGCGTGGAGGGTCCCCAGCGCGAGATAGCACTCGGCCCGGCTGCCGACGATGATTCGAAAGCCGTAGATGTCGAGCACCTCGGAGAAGCTCAGGCGCTTTTCCTCCATCTTGCGGTAGATGCCGTAGATCGTCTTCTCGCGGCCCTGTACCTCGGCCTTCAGCTTGGCCTGGCCGAGCGCCTTGCGAACGGCATCGAGCATCTTGCCGAGCACCTCGCGCCGGTTACCGCGCGCCGCCAGCACCGCCTTTCGCAGCGTGTGAAACCGAAGCGGATACAGCCGCGCAAAGGCCTGGTCCTGCAGCTCGCGGTAAAGGGCGTTCAGGCCCAGCCGGTGCGCGATGGGAGCGTAGATGTCGAGGGTTTCCTTGGCGATTCGCCGCTGCTTGTCCGGCTGCATCGCATCGAGCGTGCGCACGTTGTGCAGCCGGTCGGCGAGCTTGATCAGGATCACGCGCACATCGCGTGCCATGGCCAGCAACATCTTGCGGAAGCTCTCGGCCTGCTGCTGCTCGCTCGAGTCGAAACGCAGGCGATCGAGCTTGGAGACGCCGTCGACCAGTTCGGCCACCGTCGGACCGAAGCGCTCGACCAGCTCCTGCTTGGACAGGCCGGAGTCCTCCAGCACGTCGTGCAAGAGCGCGGCCTGGATGGCGGCGGCGTCGAGCTTCCAGTCGGCGAGCAGTTCGGCCACCGCGATCGGGTGGGTGATGTAGGGCTCGCCGCTCTTGCGGTACTGGCCCAGGTGCGCGGCGTCGGAGACCTTGAAGGCCTCCTTGACGCGGGCGATGTCGCCTGAGGAGAGGTACCGCTTGAGCCGCTCGGTCAGTTGCGCAAAGCTGACGACCGCCGGTTGCGGCGCCGGGGCTGGCGCATCGGATCGCCAGAAACGCAGCGCCTGGGCAGCGCGCCGCGCGAGGCCGGTCGGCGCGTAGCCGGGTGAAGGAAGGTCGCCGGAGTCGGCCGGATTACCGGTTGCCATGCCGACTCACCTCATCTGCCGTGCGCAGGGCAGGACTTGGTGGCGGCAAGCCGGACGACACATGACCGGTCAGGTCGGTACTTTGCGCAGCATCTCGACGCCAACCCTGGCCGAGGCAATCTCGCGCAGGGCAGCTACCGGGGGCTTGTCTTTAGTGTCGATCTTGGGCGCGTGGCCCTGCGCCAGTTGGCGAGCACGGTAGGCCGCAGCGAGCGCGAGTTGGAAGCGGTTGGGGATGTGCTTGAGGCAATCTTCGACGGTGATCCGGGCCATGGCAGCATTCCAGCGAGAGGAAACCGCATTCTACCGTCGCGCGAGAGGTCGCCGGGAACTAGGGCCGCGGGCGCGCAGGCCCGATCCCCAACGACAGCGGCAGACTTTCTACAGCGGAATCCCGAGGTCGGCGAACAGGTCGTGGTGCCGCGCTGCCTGGGAGGCATAGCGCAGGCGCGTTGCAGTGACGACGGCGGTCATCTGTGCCAGTGCGAGACTGAAGTCCTCGTTGATGAGGACATAGTCCATCTCTGGGGCGTGCGCGATTTCGCTGCCTGCGGCCAGCAGGCGCCGCTGGATCACGGCGGCAGAGTCCTGGCCGCGCTTGTGCAGCCGCTGCGCCAGGGCGTCGATCGACGGCGGCAGGACGAAGATGCTCACGGCCTGTGGAAATGCAGCCTTGACCTGTCGCGCTCCCTGCCAGTCGATCTCGAGCAACACGTCATGCCCGGCGGCCACGCGCTCCTCGATCCAAACGCGCGAGGTGGCGTAGAAGTTGCCGTGTACCTCGGCGCTTTCCAGGAATTCGCCGCGTGCGCGTCGGGCCTTGAAGTCCTCGATACCGACAAAGTGGTACTCGCGCCCGTCCTGGTCGCCCGGACGAGGCCGCCGCGTGGTGTAGGACACCGATAGCGCCAGGGCGCCGTCGCGTTCGAGCAGGGCGTTCACCAGGGTCGACTTGCCGGCACCCGAGGGGGCAACGACGAGAAAGATGTTCCCCGCATGGCCGATGGCAGTCATGCTGTGCTCCGCTATTCGAGGTTCTGAATCTGCTCGCGCATCTGCTCGATCAGCATCTTCAGCTCCACGGCCG
>Ga0209972_10001596_pt1 | contig 19572 bp, 15 predicted proteins | sample NOAtaG_7_FD_187302 | JGI IMG/M metagenome (GOLD analysis project Ga0209972, IMG submission 187302) | Freshwater lake microbial communities from Lake Erie, under a cyanobacterial bloom - NOAA_Erie_Diel1S_2200h metaG (SPAdes) (version 2) | ecosystem: Environmental > Aquatic > Freshwater > Lake ... | reverse complement strand
GCCCCCGCCCCCCCACATGCCCCTGCTCGAATCCCGCAACCTGGTCAAAGCCTTCGCCGGTCGCACCGTCGTGCAGGGGGTCAGTTTTCACGTCCAGCCCGGCGAGATCGTCGGCCTGCTGGGCCGCAACGGCGCCGGCAAGACCACCAGCTTCCGCATGACCATCGGCATGATCGACGCCGACGGCGGGCAGGTCCTCTTTGCCGATCAGCCGGTCACCGACCTGCCCATGTACCGCCGCGCCCGGCTGGGCATGGGCTACCTCAGCCAGGAGCCCTCGGTGTTCACGCGGCTGAGTTGCCGCGACAACCTGCTGGCCATCCTGGAAAATCTGGACCTGCCCAAGGCCGAGCGCCTGGCCCGCGCCGACGAACTGCTGGCCCAGTTCCGCCTCAGCCACAAAGCCAAAGACGCCGCCCGCACCTGCTCCGGCGGCGAGCGCCGCAAGCTCGAGATCGCCCGCGCCCTGGTGATGCGTCCCAAGATCATCCTGCTCGATGAGCCCTTCAGCGGCGTGGACCCCATCGCCGTTGAGGAACTCCAGGCCGAACTTCGCGCCCTGCAGGCCCAGGGCCTGGCCTTCCTGATCACCGACCACAACGTGCAGCAGACCCTGCGCGTGTGCGACCGGGCCTACATCATCGACGACGGTCGCGTCTTCGCCGAGGGCACGCCCCGCGAGTTGATCAACGACGAGAAGGTCCGGCGCGTCTACCTCGGCTCGCTGTTCCGGGGTGACGAGTTCGACCAGCCCCTCGCCCCGGCGGGCAAGGCGGCAACGCCGGGCGGGAACGCCTGAGCATGCCGAGCATGGGAACGCACCACATGGCCAACGCACGCACCGCTGCAACCCTCCCCCGCGCCGGCACGCTCGTGCTCGCCGGCCTCCTGGCCGCGTCCGCCGCCGCCGGCGGGTGCATGCGCCGCAGCGTGGAGATCACCAGCGAGCCCGCCGGGGCCCTGGTGTGGGTGAACGACGAGGAACTCGGCCGCACGCCCACCGCCTTCGACTTCAAGTGGTACGGCCGCTACGACGTGCGCCTCGTGCTCGAGGGCCACCAGCCCCTGCTCACCAGCGCCCAGGCCGTCGCCCCGCTGCACGAGTACCCCGGGCCCGATCTGGTCGCCTCGGCCATCCCCAACCACACGCGGCTGAAGTGGCACTTCGTGCTCACCCCCGAGCCGGCCGACCGCGCCGCCCTGGAGGCCGCGGTGGTCGAGCGTGCCCGGGCCGCCCGCGCCGCTGCGCAACCGCCGGCCGAGGCCCCATCGACTGAGGCCAAACCCGCCGACGGCAAGCCGGCCGAGGCCGCCCCGGCCGACGCCAAGCCCGCGCAGTAAACCAAATTTCCCTCACGCCGCCGGCAGCAGCCCCGCCCGCACCAGCGCCTCGCGGCACGTCGTCCACCGCTCGGCCTTCAGCAGGGCGTGCAGTTTGCCCTCGGTGCTCGCCGCGCCCACGTAGCACTTGAACCGCCGGTGCAGCGGCATGGGCACGCGCGGGCAATCGGGCGCAAAGTCGCGCGGGTGCAGGTACACCACCGTGCCCCGCCCCGCCGCCCGCTCAGCGCTCATGCCCTGGCGGATCATCCACTCCGGCAGCAGCCGCATGTAGCCGCCCCCGCTGTAGCACATCCGCTTGCGCAGCGGCCCCACGCCCACCGGCCCGACCGACATCGGCAGTTCCGGCAGCCTCGCCCCCGCAGGCGTGGTCAGCACGTGCGGGCCGGGCGTGCAGGCGTAGCCGCCATGCCCGCGCGAGCCGGGGAACAGCGACGCGTCATAGGCCACCCCGTGCCGCAGCAGCACGTCAAAGGCCCACTCGGTGCCCGGCGTGATGGAGAACGACGGGGCGCGAAAGCCGGGGATCGGCAGGGCCGGGTCGTTCACCGCCGAGCGAATCGCCGCCAGCGAATCGGCGATGTCGGACGAGAAGACCTCGGGCGAGAGTTCGTACACCTTGCGGTGCCAGAACGAGTGCGTGCCCAGTTCGTGCCCGGCGTCGCGGATGCGCCGCACCAGCCCCGGGTGCCGCTCGGCGATCCACCCCAGCACGAAGAACGTCGCCCGCGTGCGGTGCTGGTCGCAGATCCGCAGGATCAGGTCGGTGTACCGCTCCACCAGCGAGGACTCGGCCGAGAGCTTCGGCCAGGTCGCCGGATCCTCCACCGCCTTGATCTCCACGATGTGAAACCAGTCCTCGATATCAAAGGACAAGGCGTGGACGACTTCGGGCTGGCTGGCGGTGGTGGGCACGGGAAGGGCAGGGTCCTGTCAGGAACGAACAGCAGCGAAGATCACGCCGGCGGCAGGCCCGCCCGCTTGCGGCGGATGGCGTCCATCTTCTCAAGATAGAGGAGTTGAATCATGTACTCGTAGCTGGCCATCAGGTTGGCCAGGTGCCAGCCCGCCTTGCCGTCCAGGATGCCCAGCTTGAAGAAGTACATCCACACGAAGCGGACCGCCGGCTTGAACGGCAGCCGGGGCCACACGTCACGCCGCAGGTAGAGCCGGTACTTGAGCAGGTTGCGGAACAGCCGCCCGGCCCGCGCCGAGCCGTCGCCGCCGGTGGCCAGCTTCACCCACTCGTTGCTCTCCATGTCCGCGTAGCGGATGTGCTTGGAGAGGTACTCGGAGATGCTCTCCCGGCGGATGTGCAGCATCAAATGGTCCATGTACGCCGTCGGGCCGTCGCACAGCATGTGCTCGTGCACCGAGCGGTCCTCGTACCGGCACGCCCCGCGCTTGAAGAAGCGCAGGTTCCAGCTGGGGAACGCCCCGCCGTGCCGGATCTGCCGCCCCATCATCACCACCACGCGGTTGACGTAGTAGCCCGATGCGGCGCCCGGGTTGGCCGCCGTCCGCCGCACCTCGGCGATCAGTTCCGGCGTCAGCCGCTCGTCGGCGTCCAGAATGAAGACCCACTTGCCCCGGAAGGGCAGGTTTTCAAGGCCCCAGTTCTTCTGGCGCGAGTAGTTCTCGAACTTGTGCTCAACCACCGTGGCGCCGGCGTCGCGGGCGATCTGCTGCGTGCCGTCGGTGGAGAAGCTGTCCAGCACGTACACCGGCCCGAGCTGGCGGGCGTTGCGCACCGTCTCGGCGATGTGGCTGGCCTCGTTGAACGTCGGGATCATCACCTCGATCAGCGGCGGATCATCCGTGCACGGCCGCTCATTCGGCTCGCCGCCCGGCGGGGCGCCCAGCAGCCGCTTGACCTCGTTCTCCGTCGTCTGCTTCCAGGTCTTCTCGATCTCGCGGATCTTGATCTCGATCCAGTACTCGTACATCGAGATCATCGAGGCATAGTGGAAACCCGCCCGGCCGTTGAGGGCCGCCAGGCGAACAAAGTACATGTAAAAAAAGCGGATGAAGTTGCGGAACGGCGGGAAGAACGAGAGGTCCTTGGCCGCCCGGCGGGCCACGCCCGGCTCGCGAGAGAACAGCGCCCGCACCTTCTCCATCGCGCTGCCCGACCGCACCCGCACAGCCTCCTTGGCCTCCATGTCCGAGTAGCTGTTGTGCTTGCGGAACCACGGCAGCAGGCCCTTGTTGAACGAGTAGTGGATGAAGTCGTTGTCCAGGTTCCCCAACTGGCCCTGCACCACCGGGTGCGCGTTCACCTGGCGGTCCTCGTAGCGGATCTTGTCCGGCTTGAACATCCGGATGATCCACACCGGGTAGATCCCGCCCCGGTTCAGCCACCGCCCCATGAACATGTTCTTGTACTTCAGCCGGTACGCGTTGTACGGCGCGTCGGCCTCGTTGGCCCGGCGGATGATCTCGTCAGCCAGTTCCGGCGGAATCCGCTCGTCCGCGTCGGAGTAGTACACCCACGGGTGCTTGAACTGGATGTGCTCCAGCGCCCAGTTGGAGTGCCGGCTCCACGTGTCGAACTTCCGCTTGATGATCCGCACATTGGGGAACTTGGCCGCGATCTCGCACGTGCGATCCGTCGAGTGGCTGTCCAGCACCACGATGTCGTCGGAGAACCGCAGCGTCTCCAGACACGGGGTGATGTTCACCTCCTCGTCCTTGGTGAGCACCAGCACCGAGACCGGCCGCCGTCCCGCCGGATAGTCCTCCGGCCGCCCGGGGGCGATCTTCAGCGGCTGGTTGTCAAACTCCGGTCCCAGACCGCTCATCGACCGCCTCCTGTCTTCACCGCCCCGCCGCTCCGCTCAAGCATCCGCCGGATCCCCGACGCAAAGTCCTGCGTCGGCGCATAGCCCAGCACCCGACCCGCCAGCGAGATGTCCGCTACCGACTCGCGGATGTCACCCGCTCGCGCCGGATGAAACTCCGGCTCGCCCGCCTCACCCGCCACACCCAGCGCCTCGGCCATCCGCGAGAGCACCGTCCGCAGGTCCGTCTTCACCCCCGTGCCGATGTTCATCGGCCGCCCCGCCAGCCGCTCCTGGCACGCCGCCGCCAGCAGATTCGCCCGCACCACGTCCAGCACGTGCACGAAGTCCCGCGTCTGCTTGCCGTCCCCGAAAATCTTCGCCCTCACCCCAGTCGTCAGCGCCTTGTGGAATGCGCTGATCACCGCTGCGTACGCCGAGTTGGGGTTCTGCCGCTCCCCGTACACGTTGAAGTACCGCAGCGCCGCCGTCGACAGCCCGAAGCACCGGCTGTAACTCTGGCACAGCAGTTCCCCGGTCACCTTGCTCATCGCATACGGCGACCACGCGTCGGCGTTCTGATCCTCGCGGCACGGCAGCCGGGGCTCATTGCCATACGCCGCCGCCGACGCCGCGAACATCACCCGCTGCACCCCCGCCTTGGCGCACGCCGCCAGCAGCGCATCGGTCGCCACCACGTTCACCGCCAGGCACTCCGCCGGCTTCTCCACCGAGACCGGCACGCTGACCATCGCCGCCTGGTGAAACACAAACCGGCACCCCGCCACCGCCCGCGACACCGCAGCGGTGTCGCGAACGTCGGCCTGAATGAACTCCGCCCCCGCCGGCACGTTGGCCATCGTCCCGCCAGACAGATCGTCCATCACCCGCACCCGAGCCCCAAGGGCTGCCGCGGCATGCGCAATGTGCCCCCCGATGAACCCCGCCCCCCCGGTGATCAGGACCGTCGCGCCGGCGAACGCCGGGGCAACATGGGCGGGCAAGGCAAGTTCGGTGCTGGAGGGGGCGGAGGGGGTCATGCGGTGAGAAGCGGCTGAGAAACTGGGAAGTGTGTAACCTGATTCAGACGTTGATGGCCCCCGTCGCGGGCGAGTTTAGGGGAAGCGGGTCGGCGGAACGGCCTTTGGCTGGTGGTCCCCCGGGCCACCCATCCACGTATCACGCCCCGGCTGGCCAGGGCTACGCACGCGGGCTTCGAATTGTTCGTAGTTTGATAGGATTCTCCTGGCCGGTGTGGGCATGCATCGGCCCGAACCTGCGACGGCTTGCTTGCCGGCGGGGTTCGGTGGTCGATATCCACCCCCTTCACCCTCCTTCGCCGGCCCCGCCGCCCCGTCCCCGCGGCCGAACGGTCGGCCTGTACCATCGCCGCCTATCGCCCCGCCCCCCGAACCCAACTTGAACCCAAACACCACATCCACCTCGCCGGACTCACCCCCGACGGCCATGGGCGCCTCGGCCGCGCGGGGCATGGGCTGGATGTTCGCCAGCAACCTCTCGGCCAAGGTGCTCACGGTGGCGGCGCAGGTCGTCGCTCTGGCGGTGCTCAGCCAGGAGCAGATGGGCCTGTTCGCGCTGGCCTTGGCGGTGCAGATGTTCGTGCAGACCTTCCGCGACGGCGGGCTGCGCGAGTGGCTGGTCTCCCGGGCCGAGCGGTACGGCGAACTGGCCGGAACCACGTACTGGCTGGCGTTCACCATCAACTGTGCTGTGGCGCTGCTGCTGGTCGCCGCCGGCTGGGTGGTGGGCTGGGCGTACGACGCTCCGGAACTGATCTGGCTGATGATCATCTCCGCGTCGGCGCTGCCGCTGGGCACGCCGGCGGTCATCCTCTCGGCCAAACTCCGGCTCGAGCACCGCTTCAAGGACCTCGCCCGCATCTCCGCCCTCAGCGCCTTCGCCCGCTACACCAGCCAGATCGTCTTCTGCCTCACCGGCTTCGGCGCCATGGCCATGGTGCTGCCCATCGTCGTCAACACGGTGGTGGAGTGGTGGCTGACCATCCGCGCCGACCGCACCCCGCCCCGCCCGTGGAGCCTCCCCGCCGAACCTTCGCGCTGGCGGGGCATCCTCACCGACACCTTCTGGCTCATCCTCACCTCCTCCACCATCGGCATCGTCAACCAGGGCTACCTCGCCCTCTCCGGCTTTGAAAAGGCCGAACTCGGCCAGTACAACACCGCCGTGCTGGTGCTCATGCAGGTCGAGACCCTGCTGACCATGTCCATCATGGCCGTCGCCCTGCCCGTGTTCACGCGCCAGCGCGACGACACGCCCCGCCTGGCCTCCACCGCCCTGCGCCTGGTCCGCTCCATGGCCCTGCTGGGCGCCGTGCTCTGCGGCGGGGCCGCCGTCACCTTCGCCCACCTGGAAACCGCCGTGTTCGGCGGCAAGTGGGCCGAGGTCTCGCTGCCGCTGGCCATCCTCGCCGTCGCCTACCCGCTCCGCACCATCCTGCTGTGCGTGCCCCACTGCCTGCTGCAGGCCCAGCACCGCTTCCGCGACCTGTTCTTCCTCTGGCTTCGCAACTGCGCCGGACTGCTGATCGTCACCCTGTTGGCCGGCCGCTTCTGGCCCACGCCCACCGGCCTGGCCACCTTCGTCGCCGTCTACCTCGCCGCCACCAGCCTGCTCTCGACCACCCTCACCCTCCGCCCGCTGGGCATCGCCCCGGCCTCCACGCTTCGCGCCTGCCTGGCCGCCCTGCTGCTGGCCGCACTCGCCGCTGCCGCGGGCTGGGCCGCCGCCGAGTTCGCCACCCCGTCGGTCGTCAACCTGGTGCAGACCCTCGCCCCCGCCCGGCCCCTGGCCGACGGCCTGATCGGCCCGCCCGAACCCGGCCGCCTGGGCCTGCTGCTGCAGGGCACCGCTTTGGCCGCCATCGCCGGCGGCGTCTTCAGCGGCATCATGGCAACGCTGCTGCGGCTGGCCCTGCCGGATCACCTGCGCGATCTGCTCAGCGTCATGCCCGCTCGTCTGGCCGGCCCGGCGGGCAGACTGCTCCGCCTCAACTGAAGCGCCATCGCCCGTTCACCCCCGGCCCGCCCGGCCGCACCGCTTACCGCTTGGCGTACCCGTGCGGGTTGGCCTTGAACCACGCCCACGCGGTCGCGATCGTGTCCTCAAGGTTGGTGTACCTGGGCGACCATCCCAGTTCGGTCCGAATCGCCGTGGAATCCGCGAACAGCGTCGCCGGGTCCCCCGCGCGCCGGGGCCCGAAGGTCACCGGCACCTTCATGCCCGTCACCTTCTCCGCCGCCGCGATCACTTCCTTCACCGAGTGCCCCCGCCCGATGCCCACGTTGTACCGGCGGATCTCGCCGGGCTTGAGCGCTGCGATCGCCCGCACGTGCGCATCCACCAGATCATCCACGTGCACATAGTCGCGGATGCACGAGCCGTCCAGGGTCGGATAATCGGTGCCGAACACCGTCAGCATGTTCTTGCCGTCCGCCCGCACACCCAAGAGCGCCTGCAGAATCACCGGGATCAGGTGCGTCTCGGGGTCGTGCTGCTCGCCCAGCAGGCCCGAGCGATCGCACCCAGCGACGTTGAAGTACCGCAGCATCGCCACCGAGAAGGCCTTGCCGGCCGCGTTCTGCGCCGCCGAGAAGTCCGCCAGCACCCGCTCGAAGAACAGCTTGCTCGCCCCGTAGGGGTTGATGGGGTTCTGCTTGAGCGTCTCCTTGATCGGCACCTCACCCGGCCCCGGCTCGCCATAGGTGGCGCACGTCGATGAGAACACGAACCGCTGCACACCGGCCCCGTGCTCCCCGGCCCGCGCAATCGCCCGCAGCAGCGCCGTGCCGCCGGCGGTGTTCACGCCGTAATACGCCAGCGGCTGGTGCACGCTCTCCCCCACATACGCCAGCGCCGCAAAGTGCATCACCGTGTCCACCGCGTTGTCGCGCAGCGTCGCCGTCACCAGCGCCTCATCGTCAATGCTCCCGCGCACAAACCGCAGGTTCTGCTCCAGCCCGCGCCCCTCCTTGGCCGCCGCCGCCCGCACCGCCTCCACCGCCTCCGCGTGCCCGCGGAACAGGTTGTCCAGAATCACCACCCGGTGCCCGTCACGCAACAGCCGCAACGCCGCGTGAGAACCGATGTAGCCGGCGCCGCCGGTCACCAAAATCGCCATGGAGCACTTCCTTTGACGGCCAGCCGGACGGACGATCCAGAGGCGTTCGCCTCAGTCGCCCCGTTTGTAGGGCGCATGGCCCGCGTCTATCGTCGGCCCGAGGCTTCCCCGGATCGAGCCCGGGCGCCCACCGAGCCGATCTTCAGGACCCATCCATGCGGGCTTTGCACGTTATTTCGGACATCAACGCCACCAGCGGCGGCCCACCGGTCATCGCCTCGCGCCTCGCCGCCGCTCAGGCCAGACTCGGCCATGCCACCGGCTTGTTCTCTTACACCCCCAAAGCGGGTGGAGGTTCAGTCCTTGAAGGCCTCCGCAGCACGCCGGGGGGCGAGCACGTCGCCCTGCACCTGGTGGACCCGCCCGCCGACCGGCTGGAGTTCATGCTGCCCCGTCGGGGCAAGGCCCTGCTCCGCAGCATCATCGGCCAGTACGACTTCGTCCACATCCACGCCATCTGGGAGCCGGTGCTGGCGACCGCCGCCTCGGTGGCGCGGGCCGCCGGCGTGCCCTACACCGTCTGCCTCCACGGCATGCTCGACCCCTGGTGCATGTCGCAGGGCACGCTGAAGAAGAAAGTCGCCCTCGCGCTTTCCGTCCGCCGCATGCTCGAGGGCGCCGCCTTCCTGCACCTGGGCAACCGCGACGAGCGCGAACTCATCAAGCCGCTGGGCCTGAAAGTTGGCAACGAACTGATCCCCAACGGGGTGTTCATTGAAGAGTTCGCCAATCCGCCCGCCCCCGGCTCCTTCCGCGCCAAGCGGCCCGAACTCGGCGCTGATCCCTACATCCTCTTCCTCAGCCGCCTGCACCTCAAGAAGGGCCTGGACTATCTCGCCGAAGCCTTCGCTCTTGTCCGCGCCAAGCGGCCCGACGTCCGTCTGGTCGTCGCCGGCGCTGATGACGGCTACAAGGCCGAGTTCCAGGCGGCCATCGCCCGCCTGAATGTCGCCGACCGCGTCCACCTGGTCGGCCCGCTCTACGGGCAGGACAAGCTCGCCGCCTTCGTCGACGCAGCCTGCTTCTGCCTGCCCAGCCGGCAGGAGGGCTTCAGCATCGCCATCACCGAGTCGCTGGCCATGGGCACGCCCGCCGTGGTCACCACCGGCTGCCACTATCCCGAAGTCGCCGAGGTCGGCGCCGGCGAAGTGGTCGACCTTGACGGCCGCGCCGTCGGCGAGGCCCTGCTCCGCGTGCTGGCCCACCCAGACCGCGCCGCCATGGGTCGCAAGGGGCAGGAACTCATCCGCACCCGCTTCAACTGGCCGGCCGTCGCCCAACTGACCGTCGGGCTCTACCAGCGGGCCTGCGACGCCGTCGGCCGCGTCGTCGTCGCCGGGCCGGCGCGATGACCGCACAGCCCCTGCACATCCTCCATGTCATCGGCGATCTGGAAGCCGCCAAGGGCGGCCCGCCCGTCGTCGCCCTGTGCCTGGCCGCCGCCCAGGCCGAAGCCCTCGGCCGCCCCGGTGGGATCGCCGGCCGCACCGGCCGCGTCACCCTCGCCGCCGTGGACACCGGCCTGCCCCGGCTCGATCCGCACACCGTCCTGAGCGGCCCGCCGCCCGAGGCCCTGACCATCCGCCTGCTGCCCGGCCCGACCGGCCGCCTCAGCCGCTTCACCGGCTCCCACGCCGCCGCCGATCTCACCGCCCTGATCGCTCAGGCCGACGTGCTGGTCATCCACGGCGTCTGGATTCCCATCCTCCCGGTCGCCGGCCGCATCGCCCGGCGACTCGGCAAGCCCTTTGTGCTCTTCCCCCACGGCGTGCTGGACCCCTGGGCCGTCGCCGCCAAGTCGCTCAAAAAACGTCTCGCGCTGCTGGCCGGCTATGGCGGCCTGATCCGCTCCGCCGCCGCCGTGCAGGCCCTGAGCCCCTACGAGCAACGCTGCCTCACCGACGGCGGCTGGCACACCCGCGTCCGCGTCATCCCCAACGGCGTCTTCCCCCGCCAGATCGACCCGCTCCCCGAGCCCGGCGCCTTCCGCCACACCCTACCCGCGCTCGCCGATCACCCCTTCATCCTCTTCCTGGCCCGCTTGCACCCCGGCAAGGGCCTGCACCTTCTGGCCGACGCAGCCGCCCGCCTGCACCCCGCCCATCCTGATCTGCACTTTGTCATCGCCGGGCCCGACGAGGGTGCCGCCGCCGACCTGAACGCCCAGATCGCCCGCCTGAACCTCACCCACCGCTTCCACCTCACCGGCCCCATCTACGACCGCCGCAAGTTCGCCGCCCTGGCCGACGCCTTCGCCTTCGCCCTGCCCAGCGAGCACGAGGGCTTCAGCATGTCCATCGTCGAGGCCATGGCCTGCGCCCGCCCGGTGGTCATCAGCCCCGAGTGCAACTTCCCCGCCGTCGCCCAGGCCGACGCCGGGGTGATCACCCCACGGGACCCGGCCGCCATCGCGGCCGCCATCGACACGCTGCTGCGCAACCCCCAGCAGGCCTCGGAGATGGGACGCCGGGCCCGCCAACTGGTCCTCGAGCGGTACACCTGGCCCGCCATCGCCGAGCAGTCGGTCGGGTGGCTCGCCGGGCTGGCCGACCACCCACCCGCCTCCGGCCCCCGTGAAGCCCAGCCGCACACCGGACGATAACCCACCACCGGCCCGTCACCACCGGGCCTCCCTCCACCCGCTCATACCCTCGCTCGGTTCCCCCTCGCCCCCCTCGCCCCCCCTCGCCCCCCCTCACCCCTCGCCGCCACCGCCCGATCCTGTTATGGCCACCCCGCCCGCACCCGACAACCCCAGCGCCACCAAGCCCATGCTGGCCGTCGTCGGCGGCGGCGTCGTGCCCTACCGCATCCACTTTCATCGCCGCCTCACCAGCGAGACCCCCGAGTACCGGTTGGTGCACTTCAACACCCATCACCCCAAGGGCGAGCCGTGGGGCATCACCCAGGCCCCGGGCCTGAACATCGTCCAGTGCGACCGCCGGGCCGCTCCGCCCCGCAGTATCCTTTTGGACCTTCCCCACCAGTGGCTGGTCGGCTCCCGCGTGCTCCGCGAGCTGAGCCGGGGCCCGGTCGCCGGCGTGGTCCTCAACGGCTACAACCACCTCGCCCATCTCCGCGTGCTGCACTGGTGCCGGCAGCACCGCGTGCCGGTGCTGCTCAATTCCGACTCCAACGCCTACGGCGACACCCGCACCGGCCTGGCTCGAATGATCAAGAACCGCCTCGTGCGGCACTTCGTCGACCGGGTCGGGGCCATCACGGTCTGCGGCTCGCTCGGCAAACGCTACTTCGAGCGTTACGGTGCCGATCCGGATCGCATCTTCTACAGCCCCTATGAGCCCGACTACCGCCTGATCCAGGACATCCCGCAGAGCGAGGTCGACGCCGTCGCCGCCCGCTTCAAGCTCGATCCAGCCCGCAAGCGAATCGTCTTCTGCGCCCGCCTGGCCGAGGTCAAAAGACCCGACCTGGCCGTCGACGCCTTCGCCGCCATCGCCCACCAGCGGCCCGACTGGGACCTGCTGATGATCGGCGACGGCGTGCTCCGAGACTTTCTTCGCCTCCGCGTCGCCTCCGACCTGCGCCACCGCGTGCTCTGGGCAGGATTCATCCCCGACCAGCGCGTAGTCAGTTGCCTCTACCGTGCCTGTCACGTGATGGTCCTGCCCAGCGATTATGAGCCATGGGCTCTGGTGGTCAACGAGGCCGTCGCCGCCGGTCTGGCCATGGTCACCAGCCGCGTCGTCGGCGCCGCCGAGGAACTCGTCCAGGACGGCGTCAACGGCCGACGCTTCGAGCGGGGCCGCCGCCCCGACCTGCGCATGGCTCTGCTTGAAGCCACAGACCCCCGCCGCATCGCCGACCTCCGGGCCGGCAGCGCCGTGGTGCTCGCCCGCTGGCGGGCCCAGGCCGATCCCGTCACCGGCCTCCGCAGCGCCCTGGCCTGCGCCGCCGCCGGTCTCCGCTCACCCCAAGGAGCGACGCCATGAGCCTTGCCATCCTCGTCGGCGTGCTGTTCGGGCTGGCCACCGTCGCCGCCGTGCTCGCCCGCTTCGTCGCCCGCAAGCTGGATCTCTTCAGCTACCAGAGCACCTTTCTGGCGGGCATGATCTTCTTCTACTACGGGCCGATGGTGCTCATCCCCCTCACCCCCGAGTTTCGGTCGGTCTACCAGTCCGACGGCTCCGGCTGGACCACCCTGGCCATCGCCGTCGTGATCTTCATCTCCGTCTACCTGTTCTTCGGACGCCTTGGTTCCAGCGCCGCCTGGTTCGGCCGCCTGCTGCCCAAACTCGACGGACCGGTCAACCAGCCCGCCCTGCTCACCGTCATCGCCACCACCGCCGCCTCCGGCCTGTTCTTCTTCGGTGTCAGCTTCACCCCCGGCGCCGTCGGCCTGCTTGACGTCTTCCTGCTCACCCTCATCCCCAACTTCATGTCCTTCGCCTTGGGGCTGGCCGTCGTCCTGCTCGTCCGCCAGCCCCGCAACCCCGCCTGGTGGGCCCTGGCCGGAGCACTCTTCGTCGTCGGCGCCGTCGTCTCCATGTCCATCAGCACCGACCGCCGATTTCTCATGGGCGTGCTGCTGGTCATCCCCTGGGCGCTCTACTACGCCTGGCTCCGCTACCGCCCCGCCGGCCCCACCCTGATCGTCGGCGGCCTGGGCGTCTTCGCCACCATGACCGTCGTCCTCGCCTACACCAACCTCCGCCACAACATCGAGTTCCAGGGCGACGTCGTCGGCAACCGCCTCGCCCAGGTGCAGCAGATGATCTCCCGCAGCCCCTTCACGCAGGAGAACTTCACCGCCGTGTTCGCCCAGGACACGCCGCTGATGACCCTCTACTACATCGAAAATGTCCCCGACGCCGTCGCCTATCAGCCCCTCCACGGCCTGATCTTCTTCTTCACCAACCCCATCCCCCGCGTCCTCTGGCCCGACAAACCCCTGGCCATGGGCATCCAGATGATGCAGGAGGTCAACGCGCCCTCCAACCTCGGCACAGGCATCATCGGTCACGGCTGGGTCGAGGCCGGATGGCTCGGCGTCCTCTACTACGCCGCCTTCTTCGGCTTCCTCATGTGCGCCATCGACCGCACCATCCGCGAACGCGCCGGCAACCCCTACTTCATCATCCTCATGGGCTGCTCCATGGCCAATATCCTCGCCCTCCCGCGCGGGGAAACTGCCCTCTTCCTCGTGCTCAATCTCTACGGCCTGGTCGCCGTCGCCGGCGTCACCTGGCTCACCTTCAAGCTCTTTGCGCCACTCCTCCGCTCCGCCGGCGAGTTCAACTTCGGCCCGCCGCCCGAGACCGACCCCGCCGATGAGCCCGACCGTCCCGACGAGGATGACGCCGACGACGTCTCCCGTCTTCAGACCGACCCCGCGCCGCTCCAAGACCAGACCTCCGGTCGCCTCGGCTGATGCTGGCCCCGACTCCGGCCGCGCCTTCGGACAACTCCACCCCATTCACGCTCGCGCACGGCATACCGGGCGAGGCGCTCGCCTTCGCCCGCATCTGCATCATCGGCGCTTTCGCCAAGCCCGACTCACCCGCACTGCCCCAGGCCCGAACGCGCCGCTCCCCACGACACTCACGCTGCCAACGATGACGGCACCGTGCCCTGGTTCTCCGCCATCCTGAGGTTCCTCGCCGGCGCCTTCGCGCTCGCCTCGCTGGCCGTGCTGGCCCTCTGGACCCTCTCCCGCCTGATCACCGACCGCTTCGCCTACTCCCAATACCTCTTCTGGGTGCCCTCCCACTTCTTCTTGTTGCTCGCCGCCGGCCTGCTGCTGCTGGCCCTGCCCCTGCGGCTGAAGAACTGGAACAGCCCCAACCTGGCCCTGCGGGGCCGCACGCCGGTGTGGGCGGCGCGGCTGCTCCTGCTCACCGTCATCGCCAACGCCCTGGCCGCCCTGGCCTACGCCGGGCTTGAAGTCCGCCTGCTCAACGCGGTCTGGCCCACCGCCGCCCAGCCGCAGCGGTCGGTCCGGCTGGTGGGCTGGAACCTCACCACCATCGACGCCTGGGAGTACGGCCGCTCCTTTGCCACCCTCACGCCTTCAGGCACCGGCGCCGAAGCCCGGCCCGACGCCCTCTTCCTCACCACCACCCAGCGTCGCGCCCCGCTGCAGGCCGCCGTCGCCGGCCTCGGGCCCGACTACTCCATCTCCGCCGTCGGCCCGTTCACCGTCGTCAGCCGCCTGCCCCTGCTCGCACCCCAGGGCAGCATCGCCCTCCCGGTGGACTTCTCCGACGGCGCCACCCGCGGGCTTGACCCCACCATCTCTCAGGCCGATCGCCTGCAACTGGAGAACTTCTACAACCGCTGGGCCGACCGCCTGGGCTTCTCACGCCGCGAGTTCCACCCCCTCGCCAACGCCAGCGTCTCCTGGGTCACGCTCGACACCACCGCCCAGCTCGGCCGCCCCGTCGTCGTCTGGATGCTCGACCTCCCCTCCGACCCCTTCCGCTTCCGCTGGCGTTCCGCCGTCGCCGTCGCCGTGCAGCTGCGCCGTCTGGCCGCCTCCGGCGGGGCCCCGCCCGCGCCCGATCTGGTCATCGGCGATTTCAACACCCCCCGCGGCTCGGCCTCGATTGACCACATCCTCACCGCCGCCCGCGCCCTGCCCGCCGGCCCCCAGCCAGCCGGCCGCCCCGCTCCGGGCGAACTCACCCACGCCTTCAACCACGCCGGCTGGGGCCTGCCCGCCACCTGGCCCCGCGCCACCCCCCTGCTGCACATCGATCACTGCTACCTCGCCCCCTGGCTCCGCGCCAGCCAATACCACATCCTCCGCCCGCTGATCAGCGACCACAACGCGCAGTACGTCGAGATCACCCCGCGCTAAAGGCCCGGCCGTTCATGCTCGCCGAGTGCCGTGGGCCCAACCACCCACCACGCCCCGCCGTCCGTATCCTTCTCCCGAACCAAGGAGTCGGCGTGAGCCAACGCAAGTCCGATCCATCCCGCATCCTCCGCTTCACCAACCTCAAGTTGGCCTCTTGGAAGAACTTCAAGGCCGCTGATGTGCGCCTGGGCGAACGAACGTTCATCATCGGTCCGAACGCGTCGGGCAAGAGCAACCTCCTCGAAGTCTTCCGCTTCCTGCACGATCTTGCCGCCGACGGCGGCGGACTGGCCAAGGCCGTAGCCCTTCGCGAAGGTATGAGCAAGGTCCGCTCCCTCCACGCCACCTCGAACTCGGCAGTCAACATCACCGTTGAGATGCTCTCCGCTTGCGGAGAGAAGTGGACATACGCACTCACGTTCGACACCCTTTCGGCCAAGAGTGAGCAGGTGCTGGTCTCGTCAGAGACTGTCCTCAAGGATGGGCAGGTGGTCCTCCAACGCCCCGACCAGCACGATCGGATCGACTCCGACCGCCTCCGCCAGACTGCGATCGAGCAGGTGTCATCCAACAAGCTCTTCCGCCACCTCGCCGATTTCTTCCGCTCCATCCGCTTCATGAACGCGGTGCCACAGCTCATCCGAGAAGGACAGATCAGCCCCGGCGGTTACCCGGGCGCCGACCCGCTGGGCCGAGATCTGCTCCAGCACATTCGCGCAGCGCCGAAGGGCGAACGTACCCGACGGCTCAAGGCCATAGCTCGCGTTCTCACGCGTGTCGTCCCCGACTTCCGCGATCTTCGCCTGGAACAAGACGAGCAAGGCAAGCCCCATCTTGTCGTTGGCTTTGCTCACTGGAGAAGCCAGGCCGCACGCCAGCGCGAGTCGCAGTTCTCCGACGGCACCCTGCGACTGATCGCCATGCTGTGGTCGCTCCAGGAAGCCGCAGGCCCACTGCTGCTTGAAGAGCCTGAGTGGTCCCTCCACACCGAGATCGTCCAGCGGCTCGCCGCCTTCATTGCCTCCATGCAGGCTCTCAGCGGCGGCCGGCAGGTGCTCATCTCCACCCACAGCGACCGCATGCTCGCCGACCCCGGGATCGCGGCTGACGAACTGCTGCTGATCACGCCCGCGCCCAAGGGTGGCTCCATGATCACACCCGCCGCCCGACAGGCCATCATCGCAAAGGCCATGCAGCAAGGCCTCTCGGCCGCCGAGACCGCCCTCCCCATGACCCGGATGCACACGATGCCGTTGTTCGGGAGACCCGCTTGATCCGTCCGGTGGCCATGGTCTTTGCCGAAGGATTCCTCGATCGCCTGGCCGCCGAACGCCTTGTCCTCGCCGTTGGAAGCACAGTCGAAGGGACCTCTTCCGACGCCGGTGGCAGGGACGCATTCTGGCGGACCATCCCCAGGTACAACGCCGCGGCACCTCATCTCGGTCTCATCCTGGCTCTGGCCGACCACGACAGCCGCGAGTGCGTCGGCCCTCGCCTCAAGGCAACGCTCCCGCACCACCACGCGAACCTCATCCTTCGCCTGAGTGTCCCCATGCTTGAAGCCTGGCTGCTGGCGGACCGCACCGCTCTCGCCGGCTTCCTTCACGTGCCTGTGGCCGCACTCCCCGACGATCCTGACGCCGTCGAGCACCCCAAGCGCGAAGTGGTCAACATCGCCCGCCGATCCACCCGCCGCCAGATCCGCGAAGGCATGGCCCCCGCTCCGGGCCGAGGCGGCCTCTGCGGTCCGCTCTACACACCGACCGTCGAGGCCTTCATCGCTTCTGCGTGGGACCCCCTTCGTGCCGCCAAGCGCAGCCCCAGCCTGCACCGTGCCCTGCGGGCCCTCCGGACCGCTACCCGATCCGCGACCTGATCCCCCCCGCCCCCGCCTCACTTCGCCCGCCGCTTGGCCTTCTCCTGCTCCGCCTTCATCCGCTCCACTTCCTTCATCCGCTGCTCCATCATCGTCTGCATCCGCGCGAAGAAGCCCGGCTTGCCCGCCTTGGCCTGCTCCGCCGCCGCCCGCCGCTGCGCCGGCGTCATCAGCTTCTCCGCCTCCTCGCGCTCCTTCTCCTGCCGGTCGAAGGTCGCGGTGATCTGCTTGCTCTCAAAGATCGCCAGCAGCGAGTTGGTCATGAAGTACAGGCTCAACGCCGCCGGAGCGTTGTACATGAACAGCGGGAACATGAAGATCATCATGAACTTGGTGATCTTCATCTGCATCTCCATCTCCGGAGACATCGGCCCCGCCGTCGGCGGCGTCATCGTCTTCTGCTGGTAGTAGAACACCACGCCCATCAAGAGCGGGATCAGGTTGATCCCCTCGATCGGCCCCATCAGGCTCGACAGCAGCGGCACATGGAAGCTGATCCCCAGCGGGATCAGCATGTCCGGCTCGGCCAGGTCCGCCAGGAACGTCGGGTGCCCCACCATCTGGAACAGCCCGTAGAACGCGCCCTCGTGCCGCAGTTCAAACGCAAAGAAGATCATCGCGTACAGCGCGATCCAGATCGGCATCTGCAGCAGCAGCGGCAGGCACCCCAGCGCCCCGCCGTAGTTGATCTTCTCCTCGGCCATCAGCCTGGCCACTTCCTCGCGGAAGCGCTTGGGGTCGTTGCCGTACTTCTCCTTGAGCGCCGCCTGCTTGGGCGCCACCTTCTGCATCTGCTTGCCGAACCGCTTGAGGTTGATCTGGCTCCACTTCTGCACCGGGTGCAGGATCAGCCGCACCGTGAACACCAGCAGAATGATCGCCATCGCCCAGTCGAACACCAGATAGTCGTGCACCACCCCCAGGTACCACCGCAGCAGATACGCCACCGACTGGAACGTGCAGAACGCGCACGGACCGCCGAAGGTGTAGATCACCAGCCCATCAAGCCCCACCGCCCGCGTCTGCTCGCCCGCCCGCAGCGGCCTGGGCGAGATCGGCCCCGCGTACACCCCCACGCTGGTGTCCATCGTCGCCCCCGCCGCCACCTGCACCGGCTGACCCTCCAGCCGCAGGTTCATCACCGCCGTCTTGGCCAGGTCCGAGGTCGTGCCCGCCCCGCCCGAGAGCACCACCCGGTCGATCTGCCGCACCCACCGCCAGGACTTGTCGTCCTTCCCGTCCGCCCGCTTGGGCTGCAGACCCGGCATCGCGTGCATCGCCACCGCGAAGTACCGGTTGGTCACCGCCGCCCACGACAGCGACAACTGGTCCGTCGTCGTCGCCGGCTGGGGCCACAGCACCACTTCGTTCCACTGCCCCGTCCCCGGGTTGAACTCCCCCAGCACATTCGCGTGAGACTTCATCGCCGTGCCGTTGCTCGGCGAGATCACCACCTGCCCGTCCGGGTTGATCGTCGGCGACGGCAGATACCCCAGCCGCACCCGACGCACATCCCCGCCGTACCGGATCACCCCGATCGGCAGATCCGCCGGACCCGCCTGGTGCCACACCACCGTCAGCGCCCGGTCCGTCAGGTTCACCAGCCGCTGCTGCAGCTCCAGATCAAAGCTCTCCGTCGCCAGCTTCCACACCCGCTCCACCCGCGCCACCGGCTTGCCCGCACCGTCGATGATCTCCGCCACAAACGCCCCCGGCGCCGCCTCATTCCAGATCGGATCCAACTGGCTCCCGCCCAGTGGCACATACTGCCCGTCGATGCTCACCCCGTACATCGCCATCGGCACCATCACCCGCTCGATCTCCGTCGCGTTCCCCGCGCTGTCCACCGCCGGAATCTTCACCCGCTCCTTTCGCTGCAGCACCTCGCCCTGCTTGCCCTTGCCGATCTTGTCGTACTGGCGGGCCAGCCGAAGTTCGTCGATCCCCGCCCCCACGTGCGAGAACGCCACCCGCATGAAGTACGGCGTCTCCGGCTTGCCGTCCGCCCCGTGCGCCACGCTCCCCAGTGCCGACCACTGCCCGATCGCCGAGGCCACATCCGTCCAGCGCCTGGCCGTCAGACCCGTCAGCGTCCCGCCCGCAGCCGCCGGGGCATTCGCCGGTGCCGCCGCCGTGGGGCTGGCTGCCGGTGTCGTCGCCGGGGGGGTTGCTGCCGCCGTCGCTGCAGGCGTCGCCGCCGCACCCGCCACCGCTGCGCCCGGCGCCGCCGTTTCGGCCTTGCCCGCCTCCGCAGCCGCGCCCGCACCAACCGCCGGCGTTGCCGCCGCCGGCGCGCTGGCCGCCTCACCCGCCGCCCCTGTGCCGCCCGGCTTCCCGCCCGACCCCGGTCGCAGCACCGCCAGCGCCGTCACGCCCAACGCCACCACCAGCACCACCAGCGGCACCAAAACCCGCACCGCCGAACGCTTTGCATCAGCCATGAATATTCCAATCCTGACGGAAAAACCCCGCCGCCACCGCACACCCGCCCCCCGTCCACGCCCGCCCCGCCGGCTTCGGAACCGCCCGAAACCGCGGCCCCAAAGATAGCCAACGCCCCCCGCCCAACCCGCACCTGTCTCCAGCCCGCCCCCCC
>Ga0209972_10001589_pt1 | contig 19662 bp, 18 predicted proteins | sample NOAtaG_7_FD_187302 | JGI IMG/M metagenome (GOLD analysis project Ga0209972, IMG submission 187302) | Freshwater lake microbial communities from Lake Erie, under a cyanobacterial bloom - NOAA_Erie_Diel1S_2200h metaG (SPAdes) (version 2) | ecosystem: Environmental > Aquatic > Freshwater > Lake ... | reverse complement strand
AATACCTTTAGATAAACAAAAGGACATATTTAAACCATTTTATCAACTTAAAATGAAACAACACCTAGGAGGCATCGGAATGGGTCTTTATATTTCTAAATGGTTATCCGAAATATTAGGATATACTCTATGGTTTAGTAGCCACGAAAAAGAAGATAAAACATGGGAAACTATATTTAGTCTTTTAGTTCCTTTGACTTTAACAATAAAACCTGAAGAACCCCAACAAAATGAAAGTTCAGTATAAAAAAAATTGAAAGCACTTTGAGATCATAATTTTTTATTTAATTCTTTTAATTAATAAAATGGTTAAACCTACTGATGCAAAAAATGAAGCTGACATCAACAAAGATAAAGCTAAAGCAGACGTTAAAAGTAAATCTAGTTCCTCTAGCTTAAACACCAGTAAAACTACTAAGGAACCTACTAAGGAATCTACTAAGGAATCTACTAAGGAATCTACTAAGGAACCTACTAAGGAAACTAGTAAAACTACTAAGGAATCTACTAAGGAATTTACTAAGGAACCTAGTAAAGATACTAGTAAATCTACTAAGGAAACTAGTAAAACTACTAAGGAAACTAGTAAAACTACTAAGGAAACTAGTAAAACTACTAAGGAACCTACTAAAGATACTAGTAAATCTACTAAGGAACCTACTAAGGAACCTACTAAGGAAACTAGTAAAACTAGTAAGGAACCTACTAAAAAACCTACTAAGGAACCTACTAAAGATACTAGTAAATCTACTAAGGAATTTACTAAAGATACTAGTAAAGATACTAGTAAAGATGGTGAATTATCATCAAAAGTTAAAGCGAAAGGTAAAGGTAAATCTGCCGAGGTGGTTTCTGAGGAAGATAATGGTAGTGTTAATGGTAAATCTAGTAAAAATAAGAAGGATGATATACCCGAATGTGATACAGTATATAAGGGTAAACATGTGGTTATAGTGGAATCTCCGAATAAGATAAGTAAAATAAAATCATTATTGGAGAAAATTCAGGACAACCCTTGTTTTAAGGATTGTAAATTTTTGGTGACAGCTAGTTATGGTCATATAAGAGAAATAGATCATAAACAGGTTGGAATTGATATAAATAATAATTTTAAACCGGCATATCTAGTTTCAGAGAGTAAAACACATGTTGTATGGGATTTAAATGAGATGACGAGGGATGCAAGTATAGTATGGTTGGCAGCAGATGATGATAGAGAAGGAGAAGCGATAGCGTGGCATATAAAGGATGTATTAAAGTTGACTGATGCGAAATATCAGAGAATAACGTTTAATGAAATAACAGAAAAAGCATTAAGAACGGCATTTCTACATCCTAGGAAGATTGACATGAATCGTTTTCATTCACAACAAGCTCGTGCGATAATAGATAAATTAATAGGATATTTGATAAGTCCTATATTAGATGCTCAATTTCAAGCACATGGTTTATCAGCAGGTCGTGTGCAAAGTGTAGCGGTGGATCTGGTGGTGGAAAGAGAAAAAGAGATTCAAAAATTTGAGAGTAGCGGTTATTTTCAAGTGGATGGATCTTTTAATCCTAAATCAGAAGATACAGATTTAAAAAAAATGATAATTCATGCAAATTTAGATAAAACGTTTGATAATCAAGAAAATGCAAAAACTTTTCTAGATCTAGCAAACAATGCTGAATTTAAGATTTTAGATATAACCACATCAAAAACAAAAAGACATCCCCCACCTCCTCTTATTACCTCAAGTCTTCAACAGGAAGCTTCTACTAAATTAGGAATTGCACCAGCGGATACTATGAGAATAGCACAAAAGTTATATGAAACTGGGTTTATTACGTATATGAGAACGGATTCGGTAATTTTATCTGAGGATGCAAAGAAACAGATAAAGGGTCATATTAATGGTAGTTTTGGTGAAAATTATCATCATAATATGAATTATGCGAATAAGGGTGATAGTCAAGAAGCACATGAGGCGTGTCGTCCATGTGATTTTAGTAAAAAGAATGTATTATCAAATAGTGGTTTAACAGCTAGAGAAAATAAGGTATATGAGTTAATTTGGAAACGAGCAATGGGAAGTCAGATGGCACCTGCTGAATGTGAAATTAAAACTATTAAAATCGGTATGAATAATTCAGATAGAATTTTTATAACAAAAGCGGAAAAGATTACATTTAAGGGGTTTCTAGCTTTATATGAAAAAACTAATAGCACTAGTAAATCAAAAAGTAAAAATGCAGATGAAACTGAAGGTAATGAAGAAAATGAAGACGGTAATTCAGATGAAGAATCAGTAGTAGATCAAGCTGAATTATATGATTCTCTAAAAAAATTAGAGATTGGTCAAATATTGTTATATAAACTATTAGAAGCAACTGAGAAATATAGTAAACCACCAAAGGGACGTTTTACGGAAGCTAGTTTAATTAAGGAATTAGAGAGATTAAAGATAGGTCGTCCTAGCACATATGCATCAATTATTACAAAAATTCAAGATAAAAAGCGTGGATATGTGAGTAAGTTGGATAAGAAAGGTGAGAAGAAGGATGTTCATATTCTTCAATATAAGAGTGGAGGAAAGTATAATGTAAAGACGAGTAGTATTACAACTGGTGCGGCAAAACAGAAATTATTTCCAGGACAAACTGGTAAATCAATAGTGGAGTTTATGAAAGAAAATTTTGATAAGATAATGGATTATGATTTTACTGCGAATGTGGAAACAGAATTAGATGAAATAGCACAAGGTAAACATATATGGCATAATGTAGTGAAAAATATTTATGACAAGTTTAGTCCTCAGATAGATAAAATCATAGCTAAACATAAGGGTGGTGAAAAAGGAAATATTAAAAAGTTTTTGGGAGTGGATCCGAAAACAAATGGTGAAATATCAATTATTTATAATTATTGGGGTCCTGCGTTGTGTTTGATAACGGGTTCTAATAAGACAGATAAAAAGTATGTGAGTTTAACTCAAGGAGAGGAGTTGGATTTAACATTTGAAGAAGCATTAGAATTATTAAAATATCCGATAAGTTTTAAGGATGAAGACGGTAAAGCTGAATATGAGTTATGTAAAAGTTCAAAAAATTATTATGTGAAAAGGTTGAGTGATAAGAAGTCATTAAGTTTAAATGATGATGAAGTGGAAAATATTTCAAAAATGACATATGATAAATTGAAACAGTATTTTGATGATCGTAATGAACAATCGAATGATGTCGTAAAAGAATTAGATAAAGATATTAAAATCCGCAAAAGTAAGTTTGGTGAAGATAAATATTATATATCATACAAAGGAAAAGTAAATGTGAGTATTCCATCAAAAGTGGATTATAATACTTTAACACGTGATCAATGCGCTGTGTTAATAAATAAAAGAAAGGATAAAAATAATGCAGGAAGCAAACCACCTAAACAAACACCTAGGAAAGAAGCGAAACCTAAAAAAGAAGCCAAACCTAAAAAGAAAACTTAAAAAGAAAACTTAATGAAGGTAAAGTTATCCAAATACATTTTCCTTAGCATAAACCAAGTTTAATACTAAGTTTTCATCTTTATGTTCTTTGTAAATAGAACCGATAGTGGAACTAGAAGGGGGTAGAGTAGCCTCTTTACCAGATTTAACAAAAATATAAATACCTTCAGTTGGAGTAAGTTTATTTTTTTTCCGTATGAGTCCAATAAAATCAGCGACAGTACAATCTTCAGAAACTAAAAATCTAGAGAAATCATCTGATTTTTCTTGTCTAACTATAATTGGAACACGTGTTGGATGTTGAGCTAAGATTTTTTGAATCTTTTCTCGTGTTATATCTTCCTTTGAGGTCATCTATATTTTTCTAAAAGATTTATTTCACACTTTATTTAAAATAATTATTTAGCATTCTTTATACTAAATTGTAGCTTAATAATCATCATATAAAAATTAAAAAAATAATTTAAGAAAAAGAAACAACATATGTTTTATTTTTTTTAACAGTTTCATCTTCTTTGATTTGATAATATGTAATTTTTACGCCATCTACATAAGATTCCCAATAATTTAAGAAATATCCTTCGTTTTTTAGGAATTGTCTTAAAATAGTTAAGATGTTTTTAATTGTAAGTTTTTTATTAAGATAATGTTTAGCTTTACATGGTATATAATATTGTTCTAATTTGTTTTTTAATTTTTGTATTTTATCTATAGTTTTTCTTTTTTCTAGATCACTTTTATTAAATGGTTGATCAATCTGATTAAAATTTGAATATCCAAAAGCGTTTACTAGTTCTAATATAATTTCACGATCCGGTTCTTTTTTAAATAATTGGTTGATCATATATACTTTCTTACAAAAAAAAAGAGATTTTAATTTAATTTTCTAAACTAAATAATTTAGTTATTAAAGTTATTAAAGTTTTTGAAGTTAATTTTGAAGTTCTGATCCACTAATATGGAAATAATTGTCTAAAGTGTTATTTTTATCATAAATAGGTTTAGATCTTTTGAGTCTCAGTTCATTACTAGCTTTCATCATAAGTTCTTTATTAAGTTGGTTATGTGATCCTCTATCATTAAATAGGGATGTTTGTTGAATTTCTTCAACTGATGGAATAATGGAAACCATGGGAGGCATTTTAACAAAGTAATCATGATTTGGATTACGTGTAATATCACGGAATTCTTCTATACTTAGAATACCACCTAATTTTTTTAATAAAAGGGTGCTTGGTGCTGTTTTGACTGTTGATGTAGTTTGATATACTTTTTGGTAAAGCATATTAAGAAGGGCGTAATAATCCCACATTTCGTCATCATTGTATTTGTCAAATATAAAGGCGGCAACACAACCGGCACTACAAAAATTACCGAAAACTTCATATTTATCATTATCTTTTAGTTTTGTAGGAACAGCCCAAGGAACATTTTCGAAAGGATAACGACACCACATGCAATCATAATTTGACTTAGTAGGCCAGGTGCCTTTACGATTATGTTCAAGATATTGACATAAAAGTTTAGAGGTTTCTAGATCACCTGTGCTATCCTCTAGTTCTTTCTCACGATTAAGTCTAAATTCTTCAATTTCTTTTTCAGTCATTTTTTGATCTTCCTTCATCATACTAATACCACTGGGATTACTTTGAAAATAACTAAATGTATCTGTAGCCGGAATGAAACCATGCGGAATATTTAATTCATTATCACCTTCCAAAAAATTAGTATTTGGATCCTTTAGTTTTTGAATATCTTTTGCAGTAATATTAAGTTTTAATATAGGAGTCTCTTGATGTTCTTTTGATTCTTCTACTGATGTTTTGAAAAATGGATCATCTTCATCATCATCATCTTGAATAAATCCATATGATTCTTTAGGATTTTTCCCTTTTCTTTTTGATGTGGGTGTAAGTGGTGTAAGAGTTTCAGTTGATCTAGGTTTGGGTTTACGACCTCTGTTAGATTTTTTAGGAAGATCAGCTAAATCAACATTTATTTCAAGTTGAGTTTCAGCAACATCCGGTTTAGGTTTAGGTTTTCTACCACGAGTAGATTTAGGTTTAGTAATCTCATTCACCGTTGATTCTTCACTATCTTTTATAAAAGATATCTCTGATACCTCAGATACTTCAGATACTTTAGGGGTGGTAGGTGAATCAACAACATCAAGCATTAGATTTTTAGATTTTTTAATGACTCTATTTGAATCATTTTTAACTTGTTCAGGTGCTCTGCTTGAATCATTTTTAAATTGTTCGGATTGTTCAGGTTCTAAAACATTTTTACTAGAACTTACATTTAATACAGAGTTATCCTTAATATCATTATTTAAAATAGAAGTATCATTTTTAATATTATTCTTCTTGCTTCTGGGCATTCTAGTAAAAATCAAATAATTAAGATTACTTAAGACTACTTAAATTAAATAGAAATAAAGTCATTTCAATTTCCTTTATATTTTATGCTACCTCACTTAACATAAAATATAAATAAAAAACAAAAAAATAAAACTTTTCATATTTAGAAAGTCATTAGAAAGTCATTAGAAAGTGATTAAAACACTAAAACATCCTTAACTTTAAGCTGTAGTTTTCTTTTTACGAACAACTTTGGTTTCAACTGGAGGAGGTGTTGGTGGTTTATGTTCATCATCATCCTCTTCAGCATCACCTGTAGCAGAGTTATCATTATTTTCATCATTGTTTTCATCATCAGAATGAATTTGAACATTTTGTTGAGTAGAATTATCATTTTCATCCTCAGTGGTGTCAATGAATCCAAATTCACCTAAAGCACCTTCAGATTCATCAGCACGGAAACGCATTAAAGTCCATGTGGGACCACAGCGACTGTCTTGAATATAGAAGTTAGTAAGACGAATGATACCTTCACCTTCAGTTCCCTTAAGTTGTAGTTTGTTCATAGGTTTATCATACTTTTCACGATTCAAGTTGAAACAATTGCATCTAAACTCTCCATTTTCACAAGAAACTTTAGGTTCAATACAAGGTGGATAAGGTTCATCTTGTTTATTAACCTTCTCACGAATACCAGGTTTGTAAAACTTGTTATAAACAAGTTCTGCTACTTGTTCATCCTTGTATTTCGTCTTGTCATTAAACCATTCCTTACGGTTTTCAACAATTTTCTTTTCAAACAAAGCATCAAGAGCTACCATGTTATCATAAAATAATTTAACTTTACGATCATTCATATTACGGAAACTCATTTGCAAACTCCATTTATTGCGACCACCTGGTTGCATAGCATCTTGCTGTTGTTGTTGTTCATCATCATCTACTTCATTGTCATTATCACCCTTCTTTTGACCCCCCTTTTTAGTATTCTTTTCAGAATATGGGGGATTCAAATTCCAAGGGATATGCAACATAGGGGTTTGGATTGTAAGAGGTCCGCCATTGTAGGAAACTCGAACTGATTTGGAGCCGTTTTCGTTTTGTTTAATATTGCTGAAGGTGATCTTAGAGAGATCGATTTTAGTGCCATCTAATACAGAGTTGTTATTGCTCATTCAATAATTTAGATCTTGGAGATAATTTAATTAATAATACAATTCCTTTAAACTCTTTTTTTTTACAATTCAATTTTTTTTTATTACCTCATGAGACAAACTCTCACTAATAAAAAAAATATTAAAAAAAACATTAACTAAAATTTCAAAAATACCAATAAACTCATTTAAATTTAATGGATTTAATTACCAAATGTATTTTCTCCAGAATAGAGAACATATAGAAATCCATCCCAATCAGGGGCATCCTTAGTATCTTCTACATACTCTTTATATAATGAACCTAATGTGGCAGAGGTTGGAGGAATTACTTCCTTACCATCTTTACCAATTATAAAAATCCACATGGCTTCCTCAGCAGTTAGATTAACTCGTTTACGAATGACAGCTTGAAATTGAGCGACGTTCAAATCACTAGGGACTAGAAACTTTTGCTTATCAAGTTGATCATTTTTAATTGCTTTACCCATTGGGGTAACTATAATAGGAATACGGTCAGTATATTTTTGACGGATCTTTTCTCCTTCTTCTCTACGTTTTTCAAGTGAAAACTTAGTCTTGTACGGAATTTTAATGCTCATTGATATTGAATGTATAGCAAATCTTTAAACTAAAACAAGAAAAAAAATAATTATAATAAACGAATTCAATTTTTTTCTTTATATATGATGCTCACTTCTTAACATCTTTCTTAATAACCTCTGATTTATCAACAACCTCTGGTTTATCAGCAACCTTCTGAACAACCTCCTCAATATCATCTAATTCATTAATATATGCATCGGATGAATCAGACCAACAAGGACATTGTGCACATCCGTCCCATACACGATGACACAGTTGACAATGTATCATATCGTCTTTATCAAATCCATTATGTAATTCTTCTTTACAAAATTTACATCTGAAAATATCAGTCATTTTTATAAGCTTAGTATTTATATTTACAATCACGTTTTGAATTCAATTTTATCTCCAAAAAATTGAACATAAAACTAAAATAATTTCTAAATTAATAATTATAGTTTAAACATGCATATAGTTATAAGTTTAAGTAAAGAAAAGAAACAAATTAAAACATTATATTTATCTCAAACATTTCAAGAAGCATCTCTCTATGTTCAGGATCTTAAATCTATTACAGTTGATGATAACCTAGTTAATATAACAGCTATCCGTCAATTTCCACCTAAAGAAGATGATCTCGACGGTTATTACTTGATTAATGATGATTTTAGCATAGATCAATTCGAATTATATCGCAAGAGAACAATTGTTAATAAAGGATACCTATACAATAGCGCTGATCTCGAAATAAAAGAAATAATGACCATTTTTATCACCAGTTGTGATCTAACAACCCCTCAACTCACACCAAATCCAATATATACCCCACAATTAACACCTTCCGCTAAAATTACCATTCAAAATAAACAAAATGGAGACCTCATCAATAGATCTGTCTATAATGATATACTTAGACAAATGATCGAAAAATCCAAACTCATTGACAAAAAATGCAATTAATCATCAAAGCAACACTAAAAGCAACACTAAAAGCAACATTAAAAGCAACACTAAAAGCAACACTAAAAGCAACATTAAAAGCAACATTAAAAGCAACATTAAAATATTTATGTTAATACATCTGCATCTATTCTAATGCATTCACCAGCTTTTTATTTCCATTACTTCTTTTTTTTGCGGTTTTCTTTTGACATTTACGATATACTTGTTTCATAACATAATATTTATCCTTACTACCATCAGAAACATTTTTCTCATATACTATAGTTTTACTTTGATTAGTGCATACTTTATCATTTTTTTTAGTATTCTTTTTCTTTACTACACCCGGTTTTAACCCTTTCATAAATTCCTTTTCTCCAAATTCTTTTCCTTTAACAACTTCATTAAATTCCTTTCCTATCACCCCCGAAACTTGTTCAATATTTTCCCCATGTGGAAAAATATCAACTTTCTTAACAGGTTCATCTTTTTTAACAGGTTCCACCCTTTTAAAACCCTCTTCTCTTTTAAAAGGCTCTTCTCTTTTAACTGGTTCATCTCTTTTAACAGGTTCGTCTCTTTTATATGGTACGATATCTAAATTTTTAACAGGTTCGTCTCTTTTATACGGGACTATATCTAATTCTTTAGGAAATGTAGTTGGATAAATAGATGGTTTATTTTCTTTTTCCTTTTGACGAAGATTTTGTTCCATCTTATCAAAATCATGCATAATGGTTTTTTGTTCCGCAAAAAGCGGATCTAGACTTTTATTATCATCGTTTTTCATCAGATCTTTATTCATTAAATCTTTATTCGCTAGATCTTTATGTATTAGAGTATTTTGTAAAGGTTTTTTAAAAACATCACTGAGACGATTAGATTCTACAATTGGTTTAATAACTGGTTTGTCATCATGTTCTTCTTTTAGACTTAATATTTTTTCAGGTTTTACAGTTTGATAAACTCCAGGTTGTCTATTAAATGGTTTCTTTTTTTGATGAAACTTCTTAGATTGACCCATTTTAAATTAAAGAAAGAAAAAAACGATTAAATTGCTAAGTTTTTTTCTTTAAGAGATATAAAAAATCAATTAATTTTTTGTATGTCAAATCAAACCCTAAATAATGAAGAACAAGATCATTTTGATACTACAGATTTACAACGACTAAAAGCCATGTCATCACATAATCTTTTTGAAGTTCCTACATATACCGATATTTTACCATCAGACACGTCAGAAATTCTTAACCAAACCGGTGGTAATTCTAATGCACCTAATGCACCTAATGCACCTAATGCACCTAATGCACCTAATGCATCTAATGCACCTAATGCACCTAATGCACCTAATGCACCTAATGCACCTAATGCACCTAATGCACCTAATTCATCTAATGCATCTAATGCATCTAATGCACCTAATGCACCTAATGCACCTAATGCACCTAATGCATCTAATGCATCTAATGCATCTAATGCATCTAATGCATCTAATGCACTAGAGAAACCTAATACTGATAATGTTCAAATGGGTGGAAGTGATTTTAATCCGGAGGGTATGGTCATTGAGACGGATGAATTACAAATTGAAGAAAGTGGAAACCCGGTGAATCCTGGTGAAGATCCAGATCCAACTGATCATCCAGAATATGATTTATTGAAAGAAGAACAACAACCTGCACCAGAATGGATTCATCCAGATTTGAGTGTAGAAGATGATTATGATATGGTTTCTAGGATGAATCAAGAAGAAATAGAATCAAGAGTAAATGCTTATTTAGAGAATTATCATTCAGAAGAATACGCTAAATATCAAAAATATTTTCAATCATGTTATTCAGCATCAAATCAAAAATATAGTATACGCAAAGATGACAAAGGCATTATTTACTTTTGCACAAGAACTCAATATTTAAAGGAAAACAAAGCCAAAAAGGTAAAGGAAAATGTTGATCAAATATTTAAGGATACTGAATTCACCAAAAATTATCTTATTAAATTAACACCACCACAATATTGCAAAGTTAGCACAACTTTGAAGGATATAACACGGGAACTAAATATTCTTTCAGGTGATATCAAATTATTACAACAGGAATTAATAGATCAAGGTGCTGATATCCATGATGAAGACATTAAGCATTTTAAAAAATTAAGAAGAAAATTTTATAAATTAATTAATAAAAAATACGTCTATACCAAATATTATCAAGAAATTAATGGTTTGAACGTAATGGAAGCACAAACACCAGTATACGCCAAAGAAATTATAACTGATGTCGATGAAAATGACAATAAAATCTATAAATTTAAAACACATATGGTAAATGCATCGGAAACCCTAATACAAAATATGTCTTCTCAAATTAAAGATGATTTACAAAATTACACCAATATTATAAATCATAATCGTGATAACCAAAAAGAATATCAGGAACTTATTAAATATTTTTTACATGAAAAAAAAAATAATCAAGAGAAGATCCAAAAAGAACTAGCAACCCTCGTTTCATTACAAAAAGAACGTATCGATTATTTAATCGAAAAATTACCAATAATTGACATTAAACATGATCCTTTTAACTAGACACAATGATAATAATCCATTTCTTGTGTAGACACTTGTGTAGGCACTTGTGTAGGTATTTGTGTAGGATTTGGTACACCCATCGGTTTAGGTTTTTTATTCAATTGATCCGCATCTATTTCAATTAATTGAACTTGAGGGGGTGGAGTATGAGTTTTTATACACAAGAATTTATAAAAACCATATAATGTACAACCTATTATACCACATGAAATACCTACCGCCAGTAGCACTGCAATCACTTCAGTAATTAACATAAATACGTTGCACAAACAATACACTATTGCATGTATCATAATAATTTTTTCAATCTCTTCAACCGTATTTGGTATATGTTCATGAATATACCATCCATTATAATATACAATCAATCCACTATATGCAATTTGACAAATTAGATAAATACCTAGAACAATAGACCATGACTTAACAGTCTTGATTTTACTAGCTTCTTTCGCTAGAATATCCCTATATTTATCCACAATAGTATATTTAGATATGAATACATTTGTGTTTGTAATAATCCTTTGCAAATCATCTATAAATCGTAAGAAATCCCCTTGCGCAATTTGTATAGCAATCATTAATCCTAGAAAAACACCAAAGCTTGATGATGCTGGAGAGATAACATACTCAATCAAATACACCGGTGTGGCTTTTAATTCATCAATACATTTGGTTTTATTATCAAAAGTATCACAGTAATTTATAATTTTATTTTTTGAATATGTATTCGTAAAAATTAAGTCAAATGATGCTGTAAGAAAAGCTATAATTCCAAAGATCTTAAATAATACTATGAACAAATGACAATATCTATTTAATGTATCAACTTGAATTTTTTCTAAATTACTTGATGGAATATCTGAAATATTAGGTTGTTTCCTGCAATACGGACATGTATCACATGTGTTAATACTTTTTTCTTTATGTGTTTCCCAATCACTACCATAAATATATTGATTGCGTTTTGAAATCAAATAAGTTTGGAAACAACTATTATGAACATATTTTTTACAACAGTTTAATTGAATAAGAGGTTCTATTTTATCTTTCGGACAAGTACAATAAGATAACCTAGTTGATAAACTAGTTTTTAATTTTTTTTCATTTTGACAAAAACATTCGTTCATTTTCTTAATTTATATAAAAAATTAATGTATTTCAATTTTATTAGAATACCCCATAACATACCATATATACTAAAATATTAAACAATACTACTAATTTCAACAGTTCTAGGTATCTTTTTTTTTTTATCTAGATCATTATCCAATTCAAATACTTCAATATTATAAGTTCCTAAATTTGATACATTTTCACGATTATTTTTATATTTTTTACAACCCTTTAGACAACCCTTAAGACAACCCTTAAGACAATTTTCAAAGAGCCATTTACAAGACCATGCAAAGCCTACACACACCCAATATGCATAATAACAACATGTAATTATTAAAAATCCAACCGGAACTGCAACATATATATTACATATTGTAAATATTTTTACATAAACTTTCAAAATATCATTAATATCTGTTATCGTTTTAGGTTTCTCATTTGGAACATACAGTAGATTATAATATAAACTTAATCCTAAATATACAAATTGCCAAATCAATAATAAGACTGAAATCGGAAAACACAACAAAAGTTTATTTTTTGTTTTTTGATTTTCAACCATAACATTTCTATATTGTTGTAAATTTATTGGTTCTTTATCACGAAGACTAGGATGTCCATGCCAACGTGTGTAATAATTTCCGACGAAAGGAGCACTAGTAAACTCAGAAAATTTGAATTGACAGCACATTTCTTTAAAAATATCACTGAGAGAACAAAAGAAAACTAATATTCCAACTGCCCATATTGCACAACTTCCCTTAAATATATATATATATGCACGAATACTTCTAATATCCTGTTTACATTTTGATGAATCATCAAAAGTATCACAATAATCAAGTATATTATGTCTCATATAAGTATGTGCAAAAATTATATCAAATAATGATATTACACTAGAACATAAAAGAAATATACATATCATTCGTCCAAAATATTTCTTAAATTTAATAAATGTATTAAGACTACTTTTCTCAATATTACTATATGGTAATTGTGTATCATACTTTATTTGAGGGTTATTGCAATAATAACATTTATCAATAGTAAATATAGATTCTTCTAGATTAGTTTCATAATTATCACCGTAAATATATGCATCACGTTGTGAGATTAAATAACTGTCAAAACAACTTTTATGAACATAATTTCCACAACACTCTAGACGAATAAGAGGTTCGGAGGGATCTTCTGGACATGTACAATAATATAATTTTGCTAAACAACTAATTTTTAATTTTTTATCAGACGCACAGAAGCATGTCATGAGGTTTATCTGGTAAAATTATGAAGTATTTTAACAGAATTCAATTTTATCTATTAAGAATAAACTAGGAAAAATGCCATTAAATGTCATTTTATTACACAATATTAACATCTCTTACATTTTTATGATTTTTTAATTCTTGTCCAACATCAATTTCAAATAACTGAATCTTATTTTGTGCTAAATTTGATAAATTACTACGTTTATTTTTATAGTTTGTAATAAATGCACAACATGATGTATAACATTCAGTTCCAATAAACCATAAAACAAACCATAAAACAATAGAAATACCCCATAAACATAAACTTATTATAACTAACAGAGGCGACATTATAAATATATTACAAGTTGAAAACATTTTTATATAAACTTCTAATATTCCTATAATATCATTAACTGATTTAGGATGTTGATTTGGTATATACCATTTGACATAATATATAATTAAACCAGGATATGCCAACTGCCAAATTAATAAAATGATAAATATTAGAATAATAATAATACAATATCTAATTTCTTTTTGTATTTTAGACATTTCATTTCTATATTTTTCAACACATCGGAATTGTGTTCTATAATTATCATTAAGCTGTGTATATATTAATGGCGTAATCTCATCGGTCTTACCACTAATAAAGTCATACAACAACTCTACTACACCAAATAACATATTATGATGCAACGAAAATGTAGACATCATAATGAAGAAATATGTATACATTATTCCAATTAACCCTATAATAAAGAATATGTAAGATGCAATATATGTATATTTATATGCATCACTTTGTTTAAAGTGATCAACGCATTCAGAACTATTATTGATAGTATCACAGTAATCAAGTAGTTTATATTTAATTTGATTTTGTGAGTAAATAAAATCAGATAAACCAGATACAACACTAACTATCATGAAAATCCAGATAATTACATTACAGAATTTTGCTAATTTAATGAATATATCACGTGTATATTTTTCAATATTACTATATGGTAATATTCCTATATCAGAGTTATCTAATTTTTTTGTGCAATAACAACATGTATCAACTGATGATACCAGTGATTCTTTATGTGTTTCCCAATCATTACCATAAATATATGTATTACGTTTTAAAAGCAAATAACTATTGAGACAACTTTTATGAACATATTTTCCACAACACTTAAGTTGAAATAACGGTTCTACAGGATCCTTTGGACATGTACAATAAGTTAGTTTGGTTAAACAATTAATTTTTAATTTTTGTTCAGATTCACAGAAACAAGTTTCCATTGTAAAGTTAAATTAAATATTTTATCATACTTTGATTCAATTTTATTTCAAAGGTTTATATCAAAGGCTTATAATTAAAAATTAAAAATTAAAAATTAAAAATTAAAAATTAAAAATTAAAAATAAATAATAGTATGTTTATACTTTAAGTTGGGCATAATATTTTTCTAGACGTTCAACTAGTTGTTGTTTAGTGCCTCTACGACCAAGATTATTCTCGATTGCAATATTACGAAGGTCTAAAAGACTCATTTTATTTAACTGACTCCTAGTTATTGGACCCATCAGAGACTTTTTTTTTTCTTCACCCTTCACCTCACCTTCAACATCACCTTCAACATCACCTTCAACATCACCTTCAACATCACCTTCAACATCACCTTCAACATCACCTTCAACATCACCTTCAACATCACCTTCTACTTCACCCTCAACATCACCTTCTACTTCACCTTCTACTTCAGCTTCTACTTCACCCTCTTCTTTACCTTCTACTTCACCTTCTACTTCACCTTCTGTTTCATGTTCTGTTTCATGCTCTGTTTCATGTTCTACTTCTGGTTCTACTTCACCTTCTACTTCACCCTCAATATCACCTTCTGGTTCTGTTTCATGTTCTACTTCTGGTTCATTTTCTTGATGAAAATTGACTTCTTCTAGATCATCGGTGTGGGTGGATAAGTTGTCTTGGTCAAGTTGAACTTCTTCAAGGTGTAGATCTTCTTCAGTTGTGCTAACTTCTGTATCTTGATCATTTTCTAGGTCATTTTCTAGGTCATCATCGTGGTCATTTTCGAGTTCGTCTTGACAAATTGATGATAAGTTATTAAGTTGATTTTGAAGTTCATCTGTCATTTGAAAAGGAAAAGGGTCTTCAGTATTATCATCAGATTCATGATCATCATTTTCAGAAGAAATCATTGGATTATTTTGCAAATATGTATTGTATTGATTTTGTAATGCATTAGAACCATTAGCACTAGAACCATTAGAACCAGAACCATTAGAACTGGAACCACCTGAACCATTAGAAGAAGTAGTGTTAGAGGATTGTTGGTAATGTAATTGTGGTGGATGAGGTGGCATTAACATATTATTGTGTGCGATGGATTGAATAGCTTGTAAAGTTCCCTGTAAAGATGATCCAAGTTCTTCAACAGATGATTCTAATTTACTAATACGACTAGATTGACGAAAGTATTCCCATACTATATATACACATATCAAGCTAAGAACAGCTAAACCGATAAATACATAGTTATTAAACATTTGAATAAAAGTGATATAAAAGAAAAAAACTTTGAACGCTTTTTGAGAAAACTAAATTAAGAAAAGAGGTAAATGGTTTAAGAATTTCTCTTAAGATAAATTGAGTTGTTTGAGAACTTCATCTAAAACATATTTGGGGACTATTTCCCCTAGATTATTATTTAAATCTAAATAACATTTATGTATAGTAGCTTCGGACACGTCATCACAGATCTTGGAAATCTGTTTCTTTTTCATACCAAGATTAAAGAGATTATTAACTAGATATATAACGCCTGCAACGATAGAAACCGCTACATATTTGGGCACTAAATTTTTTTCTTTAATATTATCACATATCTGATGGCAAATTTTTTTAAAGTCAGGACCAAGATTTAGACGAGAGCAAAAGCGATTAACATAATCAGATGGATTAGATATTTTAACATCGTCATGGGAACTTAAATGATTTTTCTTTTGAACAACATCCCAATATTTTTTAAACTCTTTATGACCATTCACAAAAACGGAACGATCTATATGAAATATTTCTGCCATTTCTGCTGAACTTCTAGGACAATCATTCATACGAGAAGCTTCTAGAACACAAGAAGCTAATACTGCTTCTCTAGTTGGATGTCTGAACTCATGTAATCCAATAGAAGTTCTATAATCAGTTATTTGTTTATATATACTTTCTGCTTCTTTTATAACACATCCCGGAATATCAGCTTGTGATGCATAGTTATTCATTAAACTTATATATTCATGGAAATTTCTTTCTTTATAATTCATAATATTACAGTTATGATACCAAGCCACTTTGAACATTTCATACGAACTTGCACCACATAAAGAAATATTAGATCCTAAACTTGCTTCAGGATAATATTCATTACTTGGCATACCACATCTTGTCGGGTTAACACTTTTATTATCGTCAGCTCCATAATAACGCCATTCAGGTGTATCATCTATCACACTATCATTGACTAAATTACAATTTGAGCACACATATTGTCCATCCAAAGAGATGAGACCAGCTTGATGACAGTTAAAACATAACAGTTCTTTCTGAGGCATACCTTCTATATCATATACAGGTTCCTCATACATCTCATTATCCATACCAGATCCCAAATTTACATTAACCTTCTTAGGTTCCACTGATCTATGGACTTTATCAAAAATATCCCATACATCAATATTAATATTTATATTGATATCACCTGGAATATTCGCAAAATTAGAACTTAAAACTTCTGTCATCTGAAATAACATAAGAAAAATAATCTTATATTTCAATTTTTTTTTTATTAAAATCTCATTAATTAAATAAGAATACACAATACTAATAAGCTCTTTTTTACTATGAAACATACTAAAAAACATATTAAACAAAATACTAAACATATAAAGAATGGTAAAACTGTTTTTGAACGCAGAACACAAATTAAAAAGAAGAAAATTAAGCAAAGAGCTGGAGAATATGAGGATACTAAAATGTTAGATTTTATGAAATTGGGTATTGGTTTTGATCGTAATAATATAGCTCCTATGCCACAACCTCCTGAATGTTCCATACTATAAAAATTTACATAATTGATAAATTACATCAAGATCAACGCTAACTGTTGTCATTCATATTAATATTTATATTTACTAGTATTTTGAATCAATTTTTACATTACACTGGATGATGTAAAAATTTTAAAAGGTTTTAAATTAAAAGTTTTATAAGAGTATTTATATGGCGTTCATATTTACTTTGGATGTTCTAGGAATACAATAATAATTACAAAAATCAGTGTAATTTATTCCTTTTTCTTTGTCTTTCTTGTAATCACGATCTGCCAGATGGGGAAAATAAATGGGTTGATCTGATGCGTCTTTATCTGACACTTCAAGTGTTCCCGGTTTATGACTCCAAGTTCCATCTGGATTTTGTCTATAAAAATGGTAAGTATTATTTGGATCAACGACAAGAGCTCCTTTATAACTTCCCACAGGACATTTTTTAGTAGCTGAACTCTTAACAATAGATGGATTGTCATTCATGATGTTATTATGCATTGATTCACATGTATAGTCTCTAGTTTTAAATTTAAGAGTTCCATATTTTACTAGTTGATCAAAATCACCAGGTTGTGGTTTTAATTTACCACATTTTTTATCTGGTTCATCCTCATTCATCATTTGTCCACATCTATCTTTTACGGATTTCACATGTTTATTCAAAAAATATGTATAACAATTGTGTGATTTTTTAACATATTGATCTGTATTCCACTTATCAGGTTGATATTCAGGTTCATATCCAGAATTATATTGTTGGATAAACTTCATACAATCTTTATGTTTAGGACAAAAATCAGAACCATTTGCAACTGGATTTTGACATTTATGACCATGTGAGTTTTTATTTAATGACATTTTATTATCATCATCAATATCATAATCAATACACATACACTTTTTACCAGAACCACTCATTTGTTTCCTTGTTTTTATTTTAACTTTTCCTTTTACTTTCTTACTCAGATTTTTCTTTTTGGTCTTTGTCATCCTTATTTTACTTAAAAGAAAATAGAAAATAAGAAAGAAATATAATTTATTTTTCTAATACCATATTTAATAATATGAGCAATATTAATTCTTTAAAAGAAATTTATCAAGAACATCTAAAAGAAGAAAGTTATCAAAAATATCATCAAATTATTTTTAAAGTAGATTTAAATTCAGAAAATAACCCTATACAAGACGAAAATATAATTATTCAAAACCTCAAAACACTACAAATTATTGATTGGATGCCTTTTCTTAATAAAATTGGATTAGTTGTTGAAGATTATTATGTTAGATTTATGATAAACTCACTTGGTCAATACTTTATAAAACTTTCTATTGTTTATCCATCCATTGGCACCATTTTAGAATATAAGAATTCATTATGTCTTTTACCAGGTTGTCCTGAAAAAATATTTAATTATTGGTCATGTTTTTGTGAATATCATGGTTCTACACCGGACATAATTAACAATACCAATTTAGTTAATCAATATTTTGAAAATCGTTCAGAGGAATTAAAAAAACTTCACCAATCATATCAAAAACAAGAAAATCTAGTTCATTATCTAAAAACTCAATTTGATACACCCACGTTTGAACTTACATCTCTACATCTAGACCCCAATATATCATGTCATTTATCTATTATATATAATGAATCCAACTTAACAGATATTGATCTCGAGGATGATATTGAACTAGATCAATATATGTTAAACTCAACTATACATGACGATGACGACATAATTAACCATTCAACCCTAGAAGATATCCTTCAATTATTTGAAAAAGATCCATCCGATATTAACCTAGAACAACTAGAAGAATTTAAAAAAGAACCTAGAGATGAACTAGAACAACTAGAAGAATTTAAAAAAGAACCTAGAGATGAACTAGAACAACTAGATGAATCAAAAGAAGAATCAAAAGAAGAACCTAGAGATGAACTAGAACAACTAGATGAATCAAAAGAAGAATCAAAAGAAGAACCTAGAGATGAACTAGAACAACTAGAAGAATCAAAGGAAGAACCTAGAGATGAACTAGAACAACTAGAAG
>Ga0209972_10001581_pt1 | contig 19718 bp, 19 predicted proteins | sample NOAtaG_7_FD_187302 | JGI IMG/M metagenome (GOLD analysis project Ga0209972, IMG submission 187302) | Freshwater lake microbial communities from Lake Erie, under a cyanobacterial bloom - NOAA_Erie_Diel1S_2200h metaG (SPAdes) (version 2) | ecosystem: Environmental > Aquatic > Freshwater > Lake ... | reverse complement strand
CAACGGCTGCCGACCTTGATCCGTGACTCGCATGCGTGCAGTGGCCGGGTATATGGAGCACGCCGCGTATTTGCAGACTTGCGCGAAGCTGGTGAGCTGTGCGGCAAGAATCGTGTTACCCGCATCATGCACGACCACGAAATCAAGGCTCAGCGGGGATATAGGGCCACCATAGCAGTCCATGGCCGTCCCTCCATCTTGGCGCGCCTAACACCCTGAACCGAGAATTTACTGTGGATGCGCCAGATAAGGTTTGGGTGACGGACATCACGTATATCCGCACCTGGAAGGATTGGCTTTATCTGGCTGTGGTGTTGGATCTTTATGCCCGTAAAGTGGTCGGCTGGTCCATGAAGTCCACCATCGCCAAAGAGCTCGTTTTGGATGCGCTGCTGATGGCCGTATGGCGTCGTAAACCGACACAGAAGGTTGTGGTGCACTCGGATCAAGGTAGTCAATACGGCAGTGACGATTGGAGGCGGTTTTGTAGCGCTAACAATCTGAAGCCCGGTGTGAGCCGGCGTGGCAATTGCTGGGATAACGCTGTCGCCGAATCGCTTTTTAGCAGCCTGAAAAAAGAACGTATCCGTAAACGGATCTACAAAACCAGAGAACTAGCCAAAGCAGATATCTTTGATTACATCGAAGCGTTTTACAATCGAACCTGTCGTCACAGCCACCTCGGTGACGTCAGCCCCGAGGCATTTGAACGTGCCTCAGCCTGAGGCTCGGGCCTGTCTGAATATCGGGGGTAGTCCACTTTCGGCTAAGATGGTATACCAAAATGAAAAATAAAAGGTTTAACGCTTGAAAATAAAAAAACAAATTATTCTTAAACAGAGTGATCAGTTCATATTGCGCGCAAATGGTTGATGGTCTCCACTCGAAATGAAAGGCCCCAATGACAGAACTCGAATTTCTACAAGCATTTCAGTCTTATTTGATCCAAAATAAAAACAACATACCCAAGAAAAATGATTTCGAAAACTATCTACTAAAGTTCTCAATTGATTTTATTGACTATTACAATCAGTTCTCCTACGACTTTCAACTCAATGGTGAATTTGAGCTGCTGAGTAAGCTTAGCCGTCAGAACTTTAAAATAATATTCGATGTCGGTGCCAATATTGGCGATTGGTCAACAAAAGCAAGAGAACTTTTTCCTGGTGCAAAAATTCATGCTTTCGAACTATCTAAGAAGACTTACGAAACTTTGTCTGAGAAAGTGAAATTTGAAGAAGTCATTCTCAACAATTTTGGATTATCAGATCAGATAGATGAAACCGTACAATATAAAGATTACGGAAAAGACTCAGGACTAAATACACTTGTGATAGACGCGAACTTCCATGATCATTATCTTCATCACGAGATTGTCGAAAGCAAGGTAACAACTGGCGACGATTATTGTTTGAGAAATGACATTCAATATATTGATTTTTTAAAAATTGACGTAGAGGGAGCCGAATCTCAAGTTTTAAATGGTTTCAATGGGATGCTTGAAAAGCAAGGTGTACGCTTCATTCAGTTTGAATATGGTTACACCAATGGTGATGCTAAATTTTTAATGAAAGACTTTTTCAGATTTTTTGACAGGTTTGGCTACAAAGTGGCGAAGATTAAGAGAGGCGGAATTGATTTTTCCCCTTGGAAATATAGTAATAATGACTTCAAATCGGGCCCTAATTATGCTGCCGTTCGCGCGACTGACACGGAATTAATTAATTTGCTCTGGTAATCGTCCCCTAGGTTAGATTGGGTTGGAAGTAGAATTTTCTCGATACGAGGGGGTTCTACGGATGAAGAAGTCCAGATTTACAGACAGTCAGATTTCAGAGGCTTTGAAGCGGGTTGAGGCGGGACTGGCGGTGCCAGAGATCTGCCGGGAGCTTGGGGTGAGTACGGCGACCTTTTACAAGTGGCGAGCCAAGTACGGCGGGATGGACACGTCGATGATGGCCCGGCTCAAGGAGTTGGAGGTCGAGAACGCCAGGCTTAAGAAGATGTATGCCGAGGAACGACTGAAGTCGGAGATTCTCAACGAGGCCCTCACAAAAAAGTGGTGAGGCCATCTCGCAGACGTGAGATGGCCAAGCGGGTGGTGGCTGAGCGTGGGGTATCGATCCGTCTGGCCTGCCTGATCTTCTCGGTGAGCCAGACCTGTTATCGGTATGAGGCCAAGAAGAACGCTGAGAATGAGCAGATAGCGAATTGGCTGCTGCGGCTAACGGATAACCACCGCAACTGGGGCTTTGGGCTTTGTTATCTCTACCTGCGTAATGTTAAGGGCTTTAAATGGAACCACAAGCGCATCTATCGGATTTACAAGGGCTTGGAGCTGAACCTTCGGATCAAACCCCGTAAGCGTCTGAATCGGGAGAAGCCAGAACCGTTGGCAGTACCCGAGGAGGTCAACCAAGTCTGGTCTATGGATTTTATGCATGACCAGCTGTCGGATGGCAGGACCTTCCGGGTGTTGAACGTCATCGATGACTACAACCGGGAGGCCCTGGGTATGGAGATCGACTTCTCGCTGCCGTCGGAACGGGTGATCCGAGCCTTAAAACAGATCATTGAGTGGCGAGGTAGACCTTTGATTATCCGCTGTGACAACGGTCCCGAGAACGTCAGCGGTGCAATCCAGAACTGGGCTGAAGACGCTGGCATTGCCTTCCAATACATCCAGCCTGGCAAGCCTCAGCAAAATGCTTATGTCGAGCGGTTCAACAGGACAGTCCGATACGAGTGGCTATCGCAGTATTACTGGCAAGACCTCGATGAAGTACGGGATCATGCAACCCGTTGGATCTGGTCCTACAATCATGAACGTCCAAACATGGCCTTGGGCGGCATCACTCCAAAACAGCGGTTGGCCATGGCCGCTTAACGTCTACTTCCGATCCCCTCTAAAAAGGGGAGGATTACCATGACTGAAAAATATCGAAGTACCAAACAAATAGCTTACAAAGTTCCGCCGTGTGGAGCTCGCCCTGATTAAAACAATCCCACTCATCGGAGAAGCTTTTCACAGTCTCTAGTCCAGTATTATCTATTGTCTCAACGTTCGTTGTATTGGCCCCAGTGATACTTCCTCACGAGCGGTCTTAGCCATTTTCACAGGTACTCACGAATATCCGCCAAGCTGTTGAAAGAAACTAGATCCAACTCAGTTGCCACTTGAACAGCCGCTACGCGATAGCCCTTCCTGACCAGATGCTCAATGACATATAGAAATCCATGTTCGCCTGTAACCTGACCAAACTTTCCTGACAAATCCTCCTGTAAGGCCGTAAATACTGGCTGCTTACGAAAGATGAATAACCCAATATCCCGCTCTCCCTCACTAAGCTGCGCCGATGATCCCAACTCCCGTGTTTCATGTACGCCGGTGACACCGCCACTATGATCACGCGAAACACTCGTGTAAGCGTTATCCACACGCTTTGACACCAATGTGAAGTCATTCAACTGCTCAAGGTGTGATGTTACGAGCTCCTTTACTGTGCTGGGCTGGATGAATGGGATGTCCCCCCAAATCAAGAGAATATGTTCAGCCTCTTCGAAGGCAGGCGACTCTTTGAAGCGTAGAACAGCATCCCCCATTCCTCGTGGCTCAGGCTGGGTGACCAATTCAGCCGCTATGACATAGTCATCGAGGCATCTTGCGACGAAATCTTTACCTTCAGGACTAACGATCACCGTCGGTCTTTCATCATAAGGCTGAAGCAAGCGGGCAATACGGATTAGGATAGGAACACCCTTGATTGCAAATAATGTTTTTGGATAAGGTAGACCAGAACGTGTTCCACGTCCAGCGGCCGCGACCAGAGAGCGAAGCTTAAACATTAAAATCCCTGCCTAACTTACCCGATAAGCCACGGCTAATCGCTGCGTAAAACGCAGGTGCGTGCCTACCCCCAATATAAAAAAACATCTCGATCCAGCCGTTGCGCTGTGCTATTCGTATCAAAACAGCCAGCACGGCTAGACAATGTCGTATCCCGGGCCGATCGAAATAACGGTTGTTGAGAATCAACGTATTCTTAAGATAGTAGTAGACCTTAGCGGGCGTGTAAGGACGCTTGCTTACATCTGGGTGCATATGCTTAGCTTCGATAACCGAGAAGACCTTCCCAACTGCACGCAGCCTAAAAAAATAATCTACCTCGTCCCCCGACATAAAAAAACTGCTTTCCACATTACCCACTAGGCGCACAGCCGACACGTCGATCAGCGCACCATTAAAAAAATGGGCAAATGGGTAAATTCCCCCAGGAGAAAAATCCTCCAGATCCTTAATACGATGCAACTTGCGAAAGCTCCCGAAGAGAACCGGCAAACCCTTTGCGTTCAGCATGGGAAATGGAAAAACAAATTCAGCTGGCGCATCCTCCTTCACCACTACGGAAGAGGCACAGGCAGCTCCTGGCGATAGCGCCTGCTCCAAAGCTGCCAGCGCATTGGCATCAGGAAAACCATCGTCGTCCATCAACCATACGGCATCAAACCCTTCGTCCAGCGCGTACTGAATGCAGCGATTCCATCCACCTGCGGAGCCGAGGTTCTCTTGGCTAACGAAAATTGTTCCCCGGTCCGATAGCATACTTACCGTGTCGTCAGTGCTGGCATTATTGACCACCAGCAGTGCATCCGGCTTACGGGTTTGGACCTCGATATGTTCGAGACAACGTTGCAACAACGCACATCGGTTATGTGTAACAACGGCCGCAAGGATTCTCATATCCAACAAACTGACATTTTTTGACCCTCTTTTGGTGGCCATTTTAAATCGAAAATTTTGTCCAGCTGCTTCGATCAATTTTTATGTAGGCTATTCCAGCATTTTTGGCGGATAGTATTCCTGCCGTTGAGTCCTCAAAGACCAACGCGTGATCTGATCTGCATTTCGTATGTTCAAGTACTTTCAAAAAAAGATCGGGAAAAGGCTTAGCCCGTTCGACATCATCAGAGCATACTAATGGATCAAACCACCCCGTATATCCGAGCTTTTCCAGGGCGAACTCAACTGTTTTACGCGAACCAGAGGTTGCTATCGTCAAACGATAATGCTGTTTAGCCCATTGTAGAAATCGATCAACCCCAGGTAAAGGGACTAACTGTGTTCGCATCATCTCTCTGACTAGCTTTTGCTTGCTCGTAGCTAGACTATTCTGTTTTTTTGTCGTCATTATCCGTCCATAGGCTTTCGCGCAAAAAAGTACCGCGTCGGCCGTTTTCATCCCCGCGATCGACGAATAAGGTAAATTTAATCCTAACGGCGACAGGACACTCTCAAATGCAGCCGCGTGAATGGGTGACGTATCAGCAATTGTTCCGTCAAAATCAAAAATAAGCACTTTTTTTTCTTTTAGCACGTAAGCAAGTTCTTGCGTTAGCTGCATAGCTCACTCAAATACAGTTACCGCTTCATACAACTCTAAGATAGTTCGTACAATTCGATCGCCATCATGTTTACCCGGTGTCTTGTGTGACTCAAATGCATCAGCAATAAGCCGCACTGGAATATCAAAAAATCGGTCTTCGTCGAAATCGACGTAAGTCTCGTTAGACTTGATCTGGCTCTGGTTGACGAGTACAACATCAAAAAGCTCTTGCATCTTGTATGACCGAGAATCGGAAAAGTTCAAGTAACGATGTGCTCCCCTGATGTAATCTGATGCCTTGTACATCGGCGTCTCGTAGTCTGCCCCAATATTTGTGACAAACACCTTCAATGCTGATCTGTTGTCTGCAATTGACTGCGCTAAGCCCGCTGATAGATAAGTAGGGTAAAGCGAGGAATGCTGCGTACCCGCCGAGTAAATAATAATGTCTGCCTGCTTTAAAGCCAAGCGAACACTTGGTGAAGCGGCTACATAGCAATGATGGCGTTCGAGGTAATAGCGCTTCTGTTCCAAGCTCAGCATTTCAAAGCGCTCCCGATCAAGCGGCTTGTCGAGCAAATAAATGCGATCAATGCGGGCATTGGACCGCAACTCGACGATTTCTGCTTCAGAATAAAGCATTTCTCCGTCTTCGCGAAGCGCTACAAGCTGTTTATCTTCAATGCTTGTTGGCAAGACAGTTCCACGTAGCTTAAACAGCCGATCAATGAAACGACTGGTATACTCGAAATTGCGATAAAAGCGTAAGTACGCCCCAGCGTAGAGGCAATTCATAACCGAACAGTCTGAAAAGTTTAGTTTTTCGCCGCGGACCATTTCAATTACATGCAGGCTCGTCAAGAACTCGAGCACCAAAACTCGCAGTGACGATCGAACCTTGTTACTTGCGAAGAGCGAACCAGTCAGTTCCTCGCTCTCGCCACTTGCAAATGATTGGAGTCGCGCAACAGCGTCTGCGTTTGCTATACCTTCCGGAAATCGAAACCTAAATAAGTTTAAATTCGCAGCATAATCTGGGTCGTCCTGCGGGAGCATTAGTTCTTGGACCTTGCGTATATCGGAAGGGCCTAACATGCCAAAAAACTGACGAATAGCACCTGTGGATTTTCCATCATCGTATGCATTGACTACCGACGTCACGTTAAGGCCCTGGCGAGCAAACAGGGCGGAGATGGTTGTGGCAGCTCCCCGACCACCATTTAAGATAACGATATTTAGCATTTGTCTATCGATCTAATTCTGCATATACAGCTTTATAACGCATAGCTGCCACCTCGAGTCCGAGCACTTTTCTGGCCTCATCTCTCAGACGAGCCCCTCCCATATTTTTGATTTCCTCCAAAGCCGCTGCCGCGGCAATCAAATCGGCGTCGGAGTTCAAGTCAACTATGTGACCCGCCCCGAGTGCGCGAACCTGTGCCTCGACATCGCCCACATCGCTATTGCAGATGACAGGGATCCCAGCAGCAAAACACTCAGCTAGCTTAGTTGGGGATGCCGCTATGCGGGCATAAGATGGCTGAATGAAGCTAACGAGCACATCCATGGCTGCAATGAAATGAGGTACCTGCGATCGGCTGGCAGAGACTACACGCACGCGCTCGTGTAGTTCCACGGGCAGGTGCAACGCCATTAGACTCCTCAAGTGCGAAACATCTGGGGTTATAACTAATAAGTACGAATCATTGAAATCAACAGCCATCTCAAATAGACGAAAGAGACGGTCTATCCGGTACATAAGCCCCGTTGAGCCCAGGTATCCCAATACACACGCACTGTTCGGAATATCAAATTCCGCCCGTGCTTGTTGGCGGCGGTAGTAGGTTATAAGGGGGAAGTAATCGAAGTCGGCGCAACAGGGTATGACAGTTACTCCTTGAGACAGCGAAGCACCAAGTCGGCGAACCTCTGGTACGACCGCCTCAGTCAAAACAATCAATTGGTCGGTACTTTGTAGGAGCTTCCGTTCCATTCGCTTAAAGTAGCGGTACTGGCAACGGTGGTGTGCATACGCCAAATTCCAACTGCCTTTGTCGACGCGTTCGTCAACCCATAGACCACGAAAATCAAATATTAACTTTAGTCCGAAAAGCCGCTTTAAGAGCAAACCCACTTGAGCGGCAGAATGCCCCCGTGCATGAACAAAGAGGGGTCGAAACCGAATCACAATTACTAGACTCACAAGATACATTCGTAGCAAGTCCCAAGCTTTACCAACCACTCCTAGACGCTGAGTAAATCTCAGAGCGGTCCACTTAATTTCGGACTTGGCAAGGCGGTCCTTGGGGTTGTTATTCCCTGAACGGAGCCTCCCACCCTTCTCAAAGCTCAGCACATACAACTTGCGAGGATGTGCCGAGATCTTTTGAAGATATGGAACTATTTGACTAGCACCTAGCGGGTCCAGCAACCCATCGTAAGTAATAAAAAGAGTAAGTTCTGATTGACCGCTATTCACTATCGTCGATTAATGTCCTGTGAACTGGGGAACCCGCTCATCCCTACTCAATCGAAGTAGTCTTCCGACACCGCGGAAAAATCTCCTAACGGAGAGAGAGATTCTTAAGCTTTATTAAGTACCATACCGAAAATTCCACTCATGAAGCAGGCAATTGAAATTAAAATTGCTATTTACACTCAGTAACAAGGTATTTATTGTACGAATTGACAGGAGTATACTTCAACGTCAAGAAAAAAATTCTAGGGTAAGCTGGAGCAGAGCGCTCAGCGGCAATCGCCCCGAAAGTCACCGTGCTACCTCAGGATTCTAAGAATCTACAGAGTCGGAAGAGACGGTGTAACAACCCGAAATCACTCACCGGTTATTCTTTCAATGAAGTTAACTTACAGAATTAGGCTCCCTCCGGAAGTCAAGATCGGTAGGTCTAATATCCGGATTATTACGAAAATCCAAATTTCTTCAAGGACTGTATCATCTTGAGACCATGATTGAGAGTCGCAAGCAGAAACTGAGCCCGAAATTCAGGATTCAAAAAAAAGTAAGCGCACACTCTCCAAAAGAGAACTTTTCTCCTGAGCGAGTACTTTGAGCCGTTTTTTGATAGAACAGCCTGGCGAAAGTTCACGAGACGATAGGATTCCAGAGCAGTAAGATGTGATTCAAGACTTAATTTTGATGTTGCCCATTTATAAAATAATTTGTAATCAGCTACTCCACAACGGCTAGAGACACGGCCGGAATGCAACCTGGCAAGAAACAAAAGTTTAGGGGAAAAAATAAAGTAGCCGCCTGTCAAATCGATTAGATTTGCCAAAAAAACAGTATCGTAATATTCTGATTGAATATTAGGCATCGCCCTCTCAAAGTCAACGAGCTTCGCCGAATAGACATAAGAAGAAAAAGCAGGCGCGCCCCTAAAACTCGGTGATAAATAACATGAAATTAAACTCTGGGACGAGTCTATCTTTCTGGTACGGCTTGCCCAAGGAAAAACAATATTAATTCGTTTCTCACTAGAGTTCACCCAGGAGTTTCTCGATCCGTAGGCAACGGCATCGGGGAATTCACGAATTATCTTCAACATCTCAAAAACATAATTTCTACATAAAATATCGTCATCATGTAGAATCGAAAAAAAACCTATTTTTACAAGTGCGGCGGCGCGTACGATGTGTTCCCGAGCAGTAAGCTCACCAGACTGTCGGATGTAATTAATTCCATCGCCAGCTAAAGTTCTAATGTGTCTAGCATACGACGCCGAGGAATTGTCCGAGATAAATAGCCAGTCTGGACGACGAGTTTGAGCTAAGACAGAATCCAGCGCTCTACGCGTATAGAAGGGCCTATTTCTACACAAGATAATGACAGTGAAGCATCTATCCTCGACTTCGTTGACTCTATGCTCGCCTGTAACTATTTTTGAAGTGGGGAATCTCTGTGTAGAATGCACCGAATCAACCAAGTAAAAATTAAATAGCTTGTACTGAATTTAATTTTGGGATCAATTTAAGAAACTCTGTCTTCAGGTTTTCATAATTATCTTCTTGAATACTATTAAAACTTAAATCACTATACCAAAAATAAGGTTCACCCGGTCTAACCCCAGCATCCGCGTAAGCCTCAACGGTTGTAACTTCGGAGCCAATTGGAAAACACTTGAAGACACATGTAGTTGCCTTTCGATTCATGGTGCTAAGAATCAGAGGGCCATTAGCCACACCGAAATTAACAAGTGCGAGGCTATAAAGTGCTGCCCGCAGGTCAATATTCAGAGCAAATGAGCAATGAACAAACTGCTGCGGTATAGGATAGAAGCACCCCAAGTCTTCAGTATCTGGAATAACAACTGGGAAGTAGCCACTGTCACTCAAAAAGCATGAGAACTTGCTCCAATCTTCGAGAGAGCTGTTCCGAGCAACATCATATTTCGAACAACGGATTGTAATCGACACGACTCTATTTAATGCAACACCGTTCAGCATACTCTGACATAAGTTGACAGCGGCGATTGATGGAGATAACCGCGCAGCGCTTCTGCCCATGTATTTGTATTTGTATAAAGATACGCCACTATAACTATTGTAGTTCGATGGGCTATACTCCCTCGGAAAAAGAGAACCATTTATCTTATCTGCATCGAAATCTTTTCTAGATGCTAAAAAGCTGAAGCCAGAGCAGTTTTCAAACATTCCACATGCCGGTATTAAAACGTTTCTGACTCTAAAGTTTCGCTGCACTAGTGAGATAGCGCCGTTGAAGGATCCGTATTTCAAGCGAGCGAGAAGGTGTTGGTTGATAAATATCACTTTAAAATTTACATTTCTACTTTCCGCCAGAATACTAAAAAGAGTGAGGTACTCAAAGACGTTGTACGATATCGGCACCATATCGAGATCGTATACGCAAACTAGATCTTTCAACTCATTCTTGCTTCGATATTTTTTTTTTAGTGTCGCTCCCCTGGGGCCTGACCTCCAGAACTGCCTGCGCTTAAGTTCATAACTTAGTCTGTAGTAAAGCCAAATAAAACCACGCTCTCTGACAAGTGACAAAACTCGAACTAATTGAGACAGGCGCATGTGTTTCAAATTCATTTCAATATCTTCTTAGAATTCAAGCTTTCTTTTATACCTGCTATTGTTTTTTCAATTCCACAGCGCAAGCTTATTTTTGGATACCAGCCGAGAGATTTCAGCGGTTCGATGTTTGCGCATAGGTTGAGGGCCCCATCTTGTCGCTTTTGGGTTGCTTCAAATATAAGTCTGGTTTCACTTTTCGTGAGTTCATGAATTGACTTTGCGAAACTCAATACCTTTATGGCACTGCCTGTGCCAACCTCAATAGTTTCAGTTTTTGCGAGTAGAGCACGCTCCTTTACGACTACTAGGATCGCTCGGACTGCATCGTCGATATAAAGAAAATCCCTCTTCTCTTGGCAGTCTGTTAGGCGAAATATAGGATCACCCTTAAGACAAGCATGTATCAAGCTATTTGGAAACCTTGAGCAATCATCCTGTGGCCCATATGTCTTCTGGAGAAGAATATTTATAAATTGAATATTATTTAATCTGTTTTGTGTCATAAGCTCGCCCCACAGAGAAAATAGGTGCTTCGAAAGCGCGTATAGGCTTGCGCCTGGCGGTAGAGATGTCCCTATATTGACAAAGGTAGCGAGCTCACTTCTGGTTGATAAAATCTGCAGGATCTCAGCCCCTAACAAAAGGTTAGCCTCGAGCAACTCAGGGCCTGTTTCGCCGCTGCGGCCATAAGAGCAAGCAGTATTTATAACGATATCGATGTTCACACCCGCTATTGCTTGCGAGATAGACTCATTTTTCTCATAGCGTCTCACTTGGAATAGATGCTTAATATCTTCGAGCCTCGTGATCCTTGACGATACCCGCGTTAATAAGTGGACCTGGTGACCTTCAACCTGTAATGCCCTTGCTACGGCACTACCTAAGAATCCGCTCCCACCAGTTATCAAGATATTCAATTTGTCGTCATGAATTCAAAACCCAAAGCCAAAGAAGTCTCCGGACTTAGTGGTGACGAGGTTTAAATGGTCGATCGTAAATCCAGGATATCCGCCTTACCAAAAAAGAGTGATTCATTACTGCACCAGTGTTTGTAAAGTCGCTACTGATGCGGAAATGTTTACCGCTCATATAAGGCAGGTGAGTAGAACGCGCTTACCGCCCCAAAAATCAAAATCAACTAATCCCGCTGTCAATTCAACTCCACTTTTTCCACGGTGCACTGCCAGACGCCCAGAGTTCCTCAAGTAAAACCTTATCCCTCAGCGTATCCATCGCCTGCCAAAAACCATGGTGTTCGTAGGCCATCAATTGCCCTTCCTGAGCGAGCTGCATCAATGGATCTTGTTCCCAGATAGTGGAGTCATCCCGAATGAGACGAAGTACTTGAGGTGAAAGTACAAAAAAACCACCGTTGATCAGGGCACCGTCCCCTTTTGGCTTTTCTTTGAAGGACCTAACTTGCTTACCCTGAATATTGATCGCCCCGAAACGTCCCGGGGGGTAAGTAGCGGTCAATGTCGCTAATTTACCGTGTTCGCGGTGAAAATCTATGGTTTCACTGATATTCATATCCCCAAGGCCATCTCCGTAGGTGAAACAAAATGCCTCCTCATCCGAGACATACTCGGTTACGCGCCTGAGGCGCCCTCCAGTCATTGATAGCTCACCTGTGTCAACCAGAGTCACCCGCCAAGGTTCAGTTCGCCTTTGATGAACCTGGACGGAATTCTGTTGAAAGTCGAAGGTCACGTCCGAGCTATGCAAGAAATAGTTAGCAAAGTACTCTTTTATGACATAACCCTTATAACCGCAACAAACAACGAAGTCATTAATTCCATAATGCGAATAAATTTTCATTACATGCCAAAGCATTGGTCTGCCACCAATCTCCACCATTGGCTTAGGCCGAGCCGAGGTTTCCTCACTAAGCCTTGTACCGAGACCGCCGGCTAAAATCACTGCTTTGATGATTAAATCCCTTCCCTTTTGAGCGTAAGCATAGACTTTGTACTACGTGGTACGAAATAAGCCTCTTTGGATGGCAGGCAGAGGAGACCTAAATGCCAAAGACATAAACGCTCGCTTAAATTCCAAGTTGTCCAAGGCGCTAATTAGCCGGAAAGGCGCCTAGGAAAAGGCTTTACGCATGTTGATTACTAAATCACCAGACCGACGTAATACCTAATATAAAAATATAAATTTCTAACGCTCCCTAACTGCCCTTACGACTGTGGCTACCCCATTATCATACTGGACTCGGCCAGCAAAGGTGACCCTGCAACCACACTTCTCAAACATTTCTTTGACGTGCTCTAGTCGCTGCGGGTTATCATATTGGGGAGAAAACGCGTCGAATGTATCCATCACGGCCCACTCAATCCTTTGCGAAGAAGTAAGCGAACTTGGAAAGCCCCGAAGATCAGCGATCGGAAGAAAACGCGTTAAGACGGACAATTTGCAGCTACATAACAAATCAAACGAAGCGATAAGCCAAACTATATTAGTCCGAACTAACCACAGTAAAATTCTCTTGGGGAGTCGCTTAGTTATAGGACGAAGGAAATATTTTGTGTGAAACTTAGTATGCCAGCCATTAATTGGATAAAAATCAACCACAATTTCACCGTCAATTCGTGTTTTACGGACGAGTGCAGCAATAGAATCCGTGAATGAAGGAGTATGCTGCAGCACACCAAAGCAAAATACTTTCTCAAAGCTATTATCTGGAAACGGCATTTCATAAATTGATGCTTGTGCAAGATTAAATCGATTCCGATAACGTGAGTTATTTCTCCAATTTGCTTCGACCGCTTGTGAAAAGTCTAAGCTATATAGCTGAACCTCAGTTGTCCTAAGAAGCACCTCTGAGAAGCGGCCGGCCCCACTACCGACCTCCAAAACAGACACACCTACTAGATCAACTGGCTTCCAAGCTGTTTCCGCATAAAACCTCTTCTCGCTAATTGGTGTGTTTGCGAAATTGTCGAGTTGCGTCTGGGAAAAAGTATTCCATTGGAACCCAAAACTTTGCGAATAGTTTACAAGCTCACAGAACCTAGGGATCTCGCCAATTACAGGAAAGGCGTCGTTAGTGACTGAATCTAATAGCTTATCTGTGAAAACCTCAAGACTGTTACCAGTTCGTGGATTCACGAATGGGATACTACGTAATTTCTTTGAGTTGGAAACGTACAAATCCAAGTCCATGGACTCCTATCGGTTAATGTATCGAGATTATCTCGGTCTTCGAAATCAAGCAAGCTGTGTAATGACCCAGCGGTTTTTGCACAGGTCAGGCATCTAATTAAACGATTCGTAGGTTTATGCTGGCGTTTTCATGCGGAGTATCCTGATTCGCTGAGATAATTCCAGATAACCCAAGAGTTCCTGCGCTGCAACTATACAAGAAATACTAGGATGTAAAAGGACGATTCGATAGTACCGACACTTTTTAAGCTATGGTACCCTCGCGGTCAACACGCTGATAGCAAAGCTTTCTGAAGAGTCGAGCGTAGTCGAATGCGTAAGTCAATTTTACCCCCAAGGGTCCAGTATAAATCGCTCTCGTCAGCTGATGAAAGCTTCCGTGTATTGATTTCAAGCCCGCAAACCTTTTTCCGGACCGCAGATTTCGAACAAAATCAGTACACAAGCTGTTAATTTTTGGTACGAAAACAATTAGAGGAGCCTTTAAAAACCTTAGTTCTACAATAGCGGTACCAGTAGTGTCCAGGAGTAATACATTTTTATACCTGGTCGCCTCAATCTGAAGAAGTTGCTTCCCTGCAGAAAGTTCCAACTCTAAGCCCTCCTTTCGGAAAACCTTGATAAGTTCGGTTCTATCTTGCCTAGGGTGTGGTCGAAACACAATCTTTCCCCGAAACTCCATTTGTATTTCTCTGATAACTTTAAGATAGATTTCATTTGGAACTAGAGTTTTTGCGTAACCAGGGGCTAAATCCTGCATAAAGAAAATAGGCAGCACTACAAGAAGTCGATTTCCAGCAAAGCCATGACTTAATTTTGCTGTAAGCCTTCCAAGGCAAACAATATATGCGGAACGCGAAGCACGAATATTCACTTGAATGTCCTTGCTATGCCGGTCTGGGGTCGGATAGACATCACAGAGAACTCTCTCGGTAATTTCCATCGGAGAAGGGATTTTAGTCTGGAAATAACACCCACCGTGAGGCTCGCCATATACGATTGCACCTCTACAAACAGCAGAATTAAATTGGTACAAGTAATCCTCATTGAAGACTTCGCCAAGGAAAATACTTTTGGGAGAAGTGATTTTACATAGTCTTGACAATCGTATATCAACCTGTTCAAGAAGACTGATAGGTAATAAATCCGCGAGGAAACTCCCCTCTCCACTAGCTGATAGATGATTACGTAAAAGATCTCTTAATTTATGGTTTACTTGAAATTCTGATAACTCTGAAAATTCGTTTCGATCGACTCTAACTACACCCCAACTTAGTCTGTATAGGAAGAATACAAAGCGTTCAAAACGATTTGGAGACCAGGAAAGTGCCAAATCAGAAGACGGGAATTTATAGAACAGGTATTCAGAAGGGTATTTATGAACTAATGTGCCTTCAGTGCCAAATACCCGATTTAATAAGTCCATCAGAATCCTTGGAGGTTTATCGAAAATAATCTCGCTTAGATCAGTTTGTGTTCTTAGATAGTTAACTGTCGCGAAAAATGGAACATAAATCCTCCACAACCTACTCGACTGTTGTTGCAGTTCTAGGAGCGAACAAATAGCCTCCGCGAAGGCCTTTGAGTCATTCTCTGTTTTTTCTAATAAATAATCTCTATTATTCGACATATTATCTCACTAGTTTTCGATCAATTATTAAACAGAATCAATTGGTTAAGGCGTCTCTGATTGACGACTCAAGAAAAATTGAATAATTCTGTTAATCGAGCACTTCATAGAGATCGCCGTCCCTCAAAGGAACATTCCCAACCCTACCCACCTGCACCGCAGCAGCCATCGCTCCAATGCACGCCGCCTCCCATATAGTCCCGCCAACTGCAAGCGTTAAGGCACTTGCAACCAACATCGAGTCCCCTGCACCAGCGACATCTTTAGGAGACCGATTCAAAGCCTCTACCTGGTCTGTCAGCCAACCGTCGGCCGCCTCGCTAGGCGCGTGAATAAGTAAGCCATCTTCGCCCATCTTCAAAAAAATACACTTTGCATTAGATTTGCGACGGAGCTGTTCAGCCAATACCACAAGCCCATCTTCACGGTTCTGAGTGCTGACGCGGGCCTCGCGTTCCGTAGGCAGTAGCAGATCGACATCTCTAAATCTTCCAATATCGCCCAACTGACTGGAAGACTGACTATCGGCAGCCACTAAAACACCGTTTTCTTTCGCTAGAGCGGACACCGTATCTACGACCGATTGGGGCAGAACGCCGTAATTAAAATCTGAGAATATCAAGAGATCTGTGGTTTTTATAATCTGATTCACTTGCTCAATAATTTTCGACTGAAGGGTCAACGAAACTGCTGACTGGTGGAGGTGACTTACCCGTAGCAGGGTTTTTCCATGACTACGGTATCGCTCCTTAAGTGATGTCGGCCTAGAACTATCCTCAATTAAAATACTATTCACGTTAGCGCTGTCAAGCGCCTCCGTTGCAAAGTCGCCTGCACTGTCTGATCCTTTAACGCAAATAATACTACTACGAGCCCCAAGGCCCGCTGCATGTGCAGCGACAATTCCAGAACCACCAATAAAACGACACCTCTCTTTTGGAGAGACAACTAGAGTCGGATCCTCCTGCGACATTCCAAGTGGCTCACAGTCAATGTAATCGTCGATTATCAGGTCCCCAATGATCAATACCCTTAAATTCGAAAAATCAGCAACTAATTTTCTAAGGCTCTGATTGGAAATATCATGGCGCGCCATGAGCGAAAGTGGCGGACTGATGGCGGAGGCAATCGGTTTATTTAACTCATTTCGTAAAAGATCCGTTGAAGAAAACTGGATTTCCCCCGAGCTAAAAAGCAGCCGCCCGCCATAGGTAGCAATTGCCTCTGCTTCGGAGTTATATCTCCGCTCGTGCTCTCTACCCTTTACAACCACTTGCGGCCGAAGACGACCAATTAAATCAACAACTGGCTCGTCAAAAATAAAACCATGATCTACCAGAGAGCAGCTTCTAACCCCTTCGAGGCGAAGTTCTTCTCGCACATGGGCTGCATTACCTGCTAAACGATCACTTTCTACCGCTACAAAAAGCTTCTCACCAAACATCCGCGCGAACTGAAAAAGTCTAATGTGCCCCGGGTGAAGCACATTAAAAATGCCAGAGACGAAAACTCTCGATTCGGGTTTCATTCTAAGAGTTTGGTAACAACTTAGTCCTATTGACGTAGTCGAATCTTGCAAATAGTTTACGTTTTTCTATCATCCAGTACACAAACGCTTGCCACTGCATATAACAATAATGTAGTGCGACATCGGGACAAACCCATTGTGCAACATCTCATCATTCATCGAAAGTAACAATACATGCTTAAAATATCGGAGTGCCTCTTTCTTTAACTGATCTCCATTCTTACAATTCACATGGCCGATTTTAGAGGCCTCCGATGCGTAAACTTGGGACTCGATTGAGGGCATTCCAATTACAACTACTCCATCTAAGTGAATCGAGGATGAAATATTTCTCCAAAATGCGGACTCCTGCGAGCTATCGATGTGTTCAAGAACGTCTAATGCAAACGCGCCGTCAAAGTCACCACCGATCGGTTCCTTGCAGATATCACCGACAAATGCGGTTGCATTCGGCAGATTAATCGCGGTATTGTTATTAAACCAGTCAATGAAGGGCGGAAAAAAGTCAACGCAAATAATCTCTTTTACGTAGGGAGCAACGAATAACGTACCAAAACCCTCTTGACACCCAACCTCCAGAACCCGCTGACCCTGAAAAATCTTAGACACGAGTTTATGACGAGCTGCAATAAAGCCAATCAACTTCGGATCTGTCCTCATTATCCTGGATATGTTTGGAGGGAAAAATAAACAACGCTCAGAATCTGAAGCTTTCACGGCATTTGACTGTCGTTCTAGCGCATTTTTTTCCACTTGGCTCATGCTCTAATCCAGAAGTTGAATACGCTTACAGGAATAATCAACCATGACATAGTCGTATCTCCGGTGAAAGTCGGAGAAAAAGCTGTCGACCGCCCGCCTAACGCCTGAGTGGTGCCCATAATCATCAATGATCACGATAGCATTTCTGGCGAGAATTGGGGAAACCGCTTTCAAAGCAGCGATGGTTGGTGCATACCAATCCATATCGAGTCTCAGAAGCGAAACCGACTCGCAAAACTGCGAGATTGATGACGCGGTTTCACAAGCGTCACCCTTTACGAGCTCACAGCGGAGCTTCACCTCTAGTAACTCCTGTGCGACCGTAAAATTCCGCTTAACCTGATCCAAAGAACATGCCGCCCACTTTCTGCCAGACCCAACGAGCTCGTCAAACACCTGTGACTGCTGACGGCCATGCAGATCTATCTCATCTTCATCCGGCCGCACGACATGTCCTTCAAAAGTATCAAAACCCACTATATTTCCGATAAATTCAGTGTTAGTCGATACAGCGCCGTAAGCTAGCGAAATAAGCCCCCCCCCGGAGAATACGCCAAATTCGACAATAGACGCCGAGGGATACCTAAGGGTTGCCTGACGGGCTGAATGATAGGCATCAATTACTCGACTAGGAGGCAACATTGTTAATGGGGCCACAGTCCTGCAAAGTGTTTTCTCAGAGTCACTTAGTGATTTTTCGAAATTGACCAGGTGGTTTCGCACAGCCTTGATTTGGGACTCAGAAAGCTCGAGTTTGGGCAGTATGCTCATAGATTATCTCCCTGAAATATAAATGATTCCAAAATTGACCTTGGGACTCTTTGGCCTGAAAGCCACTTAATCATATTTGAAGATGATGGCCGAATGTAGCATATAAAATCAGAGTCAATTCTGTCAGAGCATAAACTGTAAACTGGACCAGTAGCTGGGGAGAATACTTCCAAACGACTTGCACCAAAATTTCGAACATAAACCGCTAGAGCCGAGCAAGCGAGAAAGGCATTTTCTTGCGTAGGTTCGAAAGCAAACTCCCTAACCTGTGTTGGATCTGTCGGGGATAGCGAAAAGTAGCCAATAAAACGGCCGTCAGAATCCGTTATGACGTATGGCTTATAGAACAAAAAAGTAAAAGAAAGTGAGTGAAAAAGATCGAACCAATCTTTTTCCGAACGTACAATCAAATTCCCAATTGAACGTGAATAAGCTTGATAAACTCGCTTTACTGATTCGTAATATGAGGGTGAAAGTAAAGAGACTTTACAATCTTGTTCCGTAAATAAAGATAAATTGAATACAAATTTGCGCTTTGGAGCGAAGCCATGGAAGCCAAATTTAGAATAAAAATTCGGAATTCCTTGTAGATAGAGAAAATGAATATTCTCTTCTAATGCCAGATCCATAATTTCGTAAATTAATTTTTTCGCAAAACCTGAACCTTGGTGTGCCTCTAAAGTCGTGATCAAACCTAATGAGCGACCGGTAAAACGGCCGCCGTCTCTAGAGAACCATGATCTGTCAGCATAAAACGAGAATGCCAATATCTCCGATCCGGATGCTAAAACGGCAAGCTTTACGCTTTTGGCAGACAGCAGCCCATTCATTGACATGTAAAACTGTCTGTTCAGGTGTCCTTTACCGACTGCCGCTTTCAATTCCTCCCACTGGGCGGGAGCGGGCGAGAAGTCTGGATAAAACTCAGGTTGCTTCGTCACAAGCTACTGAAATGAAAGCCGCTGCTTGAACCACGTCCTCCTGCGGGACAAGCGGATGGCAATCCAACTCGAAGAGCCTGCGCTCTTGAAATTCGAGCGATACAGACAGATTTCTATCCTTTGGCTCAACAAAAATAGAGGAGATACAGTCCCACGGCGCAGCCTTATTAGGCATATTTTCTCGTTTGAAATGAGGATGTTTATTCAATGGCTGCCAGGTTCGCTTCAATGGAATACCTGCCTCATTGCATCGAAAGAGAACTTGTTGCTGTGAATCATAAGGTAAATCAAGATCAATCAGGTTCGAATAAAAAACTGGTTTCGTGTCAGGACGACCTTGGATCACACGAGCCTTTTGGGATCTCAAGTTATTCAGGAGCAACTTATGATTTTCTTCTCTGCGCATGTTATCTCTGTCTAGATGAGAAAGTCCTATGCGTGCCAGGGCCGCTGAAAATTCAGTCATCCGATAG
>Ga0209972_10001580_pt1 | contig 19726 bp, 10 predicted proteins | sample NOAtaG_7_FD_187302 | JGI IMG/M metagenome (GOLD analysis project Ga0209972, IMG submission 187302) | Freshwater lake microbial communities from Lake Erie, under a cyanobacterial bloom - NOAA_Erie_Diel1S_2200h metaG (SPAdes) (version 2) | ecosystem: Environmental > Aquatic > Freshwater > Lake ... | reverse complement strand
TGCAGCCCGATGGCACGCTCGACAACCTGTCGTCGCTCGACACCACGCAGCTCGAGACCAGCTTCAACTGGGATCTGACGGCGGATCCCACCGCACCAAATTTCAGATTCGAGGCCGAGGCGCGCGCCGGGCTGTTCGCCGATGCCGCACTGACCAATCCGTTCCTGGCGCGGGTGGCGCCGGTGCTCGACATCGACCCCAACCTTGCGTTGCTCGAGGGCTTTGCCGGCTTCAACAGCGTGGCGCGGCTGAAGTCCGCAGCAGCGCAGATTGCGACGCCGTCGCAGCCGTCGCTCTACAACATCAAGTTCCGCGCCAGCGTCGGCACCAGCGCCACCATCAACCAGGCACTTGCGCTGATCGGCGCAGCGGTCGGGGCCCGCAGCATCCCCGAACCCGAGATCCGCTGGGAGCCGACGCTGCTCACTTCGCCCACCGGGGGCGGCTTTGCATCGCTGCGCAAGTTCCAGTCGGGCGATCGGGTCGACTTCGGCGTGCTGCTCGCACCCGACACCGTCAAGGCCAGCTTCCTCGGGCGCGAGATCCTGCCGTACAACGTCAAGCGCGTGGAGATCTGGCGCAAGGAGTCCGGCGGCAGCGCCTCGCTCGTCGCCTCGAAGGACGCCACGACCGGCGCCACGGAATTCTCGAAAGACTGGTCCGCCGACCAGACCGGCGAGCTCAACAGTAGCTATTACGCCTTCGTGGTGCCGATGGTCGGTCAATCGTTCCCGCTGCTGCTCGGCGAAGTGAGCGGCTGGCAGGGCATCCGGCAGATAGGCGCGAACAGCCGCGACGAGGCGCGTGGCTTTGGCTGGGATACCGACGGCCGCGTGTACGTGGCCTTCACCAGCTCCGGTGCTCTCGGGTACCGCGACCCGACCACGGGCGCGCCGGTCAACCTGCCGCAGTTCGGCGGCTGGGACACGCAGATCGTGCGCTTCAACCCGCTCGGCTCGGCCACCGGCGGTTTGAGTTTCGGCGGACCCGGCGATGACGTGCCGGTGCAGATGAAGCGCGGGACCGATGGTTCTCTCTATGCCATCGGAAATTCCGCGGGGGGTAGCCAGACCGGCGCACCGGTCAATGCGTTCCAATCGGCCTGGATCGCCAAGATCGACGTCAGCGGTGTCGCGCCGCGCCTGGTGTGGCGCCGTCAAATCGGCGAGCGCAGCGAGTTCGCCTGGGGTCTGGACATCGGCAGCGACGGCTCCGTGTACGCCGTCAGCACCTTGTCGGGTTCGCGCGGCAACGTCGGCGGCACGGCGTTCGACCAGCAGTGCGGCGACGTTTTAGCCGGGCGGGGCGCGCTCAATGACCCGGACGATTGCGGCGACGTCGTCGTCACGCGCATGACCGCGGATGGGGACGTGATCTGGCGCACGGCCAATGCCAGACCGGGTTGGCAGGTCGCGCCATCGATCGCGGTGCGCGGCGACAGCGTCTACATCGTCAGCCACACCTACTGCGAGATCGAGGACGCGAGCGTGGACGACCGCGATCGCGGTCCCTGCATTAGTAACGATTGGCGCAACCCGAACGACAACCGCTTCTATGCGCTGCCCATGCTCGGTGTCTCACGCATCGGCACTGCGGGCGGCAGCTTCACACGCGTGAAGAGCATCAAGACTGTCAGCAGCGGACCGCTGCCACCGGACACGAAGATGGCCGTGTTCTCCTACACGCTCGCGCTGGACCGCAACGGCTTGCCCATCGTCGGCGGCCAGATCCGCCGTGCCGAGGCGGGGTTCCTCCAGGGCACCAACGCCCTGCAGTACTTCCTGGTCGGTCTGAATCCTGCCGGCGAGCCGCGCTGGACCCGCATCTACGGCGATCCCAACACTGGCCAGACCTCGCCGGCGGCGCGTGGCCTGGCGGAGGCCGCCGACGGCAGCTTCCTCGCCGCGTTTGCCTCGACCGGCTCGATCTTCTCGGCCAGCGCGGGGGGTAGGGACGTCGTCGTGATGAAGATCTCCGCCGATGGCAGCGAGCAATGGGGCATGCAGTTCGGCTCGGCCGGTGACGAGCGCGCCACCGGTGTGGACTTCGATGTCTACGGCAACGTCTTCGTCTACGGCAGTACCACGGGCGGCTTCGGCAGTGGCTTGAGCGGCAGCTTCGGCGACCGCGACGCCTTCTGGCTGAAGCTCAGTGCACGCGGCCAGATCCAGAGCAGTCGCGATCCGATGGTACGGACCAAGGCCGCGCCGCGCCTGCCGCGCCTGGCGATCCCCTGACACGCACTCCGCATGAGGACAGCTCCATGAAGCGCACCCATCTCCTGTTCCGTGCCGCCGCTGTCATCGCGGCGGGAAGCATGCTGGTCGGCTGCGGCGGCAGCGACAGCACGACGCCGGTGCCGGTCCCCGTGCCGACGCCGGTGCCGGTACCGACGCCCGTACCGGTGCCGGTTCCCACGCCGGTGCCGGTGCCCACACCGACGCCCGTTCCCCTGCCGCCGGCGCCACCGCCGCTGTCGGCCCTGCCTGCGGACACCTTCACGCGGCCGGCCAATCCGGTGCGCGTGTCCAGCACGCTGGACGAGGCGCGTGCGGCCACCGCGACGATCGGCCGCGCCGGCGGGGCGTTCAGCGCCACCGGAGCCGACGGCACCAAGTACACCTTCACCGTGCCGCCCAATGCGCTGCCGCAGGACACGGCGATCACCATGACGCCGATCGCCAGCACCAGCGGGGCCCCCTGGACCGTGGCGCGCGGCGTGCGCTTTGCGCCGGCCGGGTTGCAGTTCTATCGCTACGCCATGCTGCAGATCGAGCCGCCGGCCGACCTGCAGGTGCCCGTCAACGAACAGGTGATGATGGGGGCCGAAGGCGATGAGCTGTTCATCGCGATGCCGGAGCGCACGGCGATGCCGCGCATCAACGTGCTGCACTTCACCGACTACTGGTTCGCGCGCATGACCCGCGAGCAGCTCGAGGCCGCGCGCCTGCGCTCGCCCACACTGGCCGCGCTGGCGCTCGAACATGAGGTCGCCGCCATGCTCAGCGCCGTGCGCCAGTGCCAGCTGCTGGGCGGCGAGGACTGCGGCAATGCCGACATCAACGGGCTGCTCGGCGGCAGCGCGCTCTATCGCCGCTGGGTCGACAACGTGGTCAAGCCGCTGATCGCGCGCGCCCGCACCTGCGAGGACTACAGGACGCTGATCCGCGTCGGACTGTCGTTGAGCCGGCAGCGGCAGTTGCTCGGCGTCCAGGACGACAACTCGTTTCAGGATGCGATCGGTCGCCTGAACATCTCCACCGATGTCGACGAGTTGATTCGCACGACCGTACCCTTCGGCGATGTGGGCGCGGCCGCCATGTACACCTGTACCAAGGAATCGACCCAGCGCTGCGCGGAGCGCGGCTTCTTCGACCTGATCTTCATCGCGCTCGGGTTCGAGCGGCAGGCGCAGTTGCTCGGCTCGGACCCCGTCATCCGCTCGTCCTTCGACACGAACTACCTCAAGTTCGACGAGCGCATCCAGGCCTGCTACCGGTTCAAGCTCGAGTTCGACTCGACGCTCACGGTGACAGGCATCCCCGGCGCGGTGACGGCCACCAGCACGGTCAGTGCGCGGCTGAACGACTACAACCCCGGCGCGTTGCTCAGTGCCGCGCTGGGCGCGGGCGGGGGTGCGAGCACGGGGGACACCGCGCCACTAGTCAACGATGCGTTCAACCTCACGCCGCCGGCCTGCGGCGCGGCCAGCAACATCGCGCGGGGCGGAGCGAGCGTGGCCGCGCAGTTCGCGTTCCAGCCGGGGGCCAGCGGCCGCCCGAAAGAGGCGCGGCTGACGCTGGCGCTTGGCAACACCGGCGAAGCCTGGACCGTGACCGGCTGCGGGGTGGGCTCGCTGCGCTATGGGCCAAAGCCCGTGTGGACCGACGCATTCCTGCAGGCACACCAGGCCAACAAGTTCGAGAACGAAGGCTTGACGCGGGGCGTGATCCTCGACTTCGGCCAGGCTGATCTGCCTCTGAACGGCCAGACGCTGCTCGAGAAGACCTGGAACCGGACAGTGGGCAACGTCCAGGAGAACACGGTGATCAAGGTGATCCACGCGCCGCAGCCGTTCACCGAGCCGCCGTTGCCGCCGCCGCCGCCGCGATGAGGCGCCACGCAAAGAGCGCCATCCGCCCCGCAAATTGCATCGACCCGGTGCAGGAACGACGATGAACACACTGCTCCGCATCCTTGCCCTCGTTGTCTGCTCGGGGCTGCTTGCCGCCTGCGGTGGCAGCGACGACGATCCTGCCCCGGCGCCTGCGCCGGTGGCGGTGGCGCCGACGATCACCGGGCAGCCGGCTGCGGCCACCGTCGTCGAAGGCGACAGCGCTTCGCTTGCGGTGGCCGCCACCGGCACCGCACCGCTGACCTACCAGTGGCAGCGCAACGGCACCACGGTCGCGGGGGCCACCGCCGCCACCTACGCGCTCGTGACCGGTCTCGGCGACGACAACGCCCAGTTCCGCGTGGTCGTGTCCAACAGCGCCGGCAGCGTCACCAGCAGTGCGGCCGTGCTGCGCGTGAACCCGCGGCCACGGCCGCCCGTGCTGACGACGCAGCCCGTGAGCATGACCATCGCAGAGCTGAACAGCGTCACCCTCAGCGTCACGGTGGAGGGGACGCCGCCGTTCACCTACCAGTGGCAGCGCAGTCCCGATGGGGCGACCTATGCCGACATCACCGGTGCCACGTCGGACAGCTACACGACCCCGCTGCTGTCGCGCGCCGACAGCGGCATGCGTTATCGGGTGATCGTCAACAACGCCACGGGCACGGCCGTGACCAGCAGTGCCGCGCAGATCACCGTGAATGCCGACGCTGCGGTGCTGGCGGCCGCCGGCGGCGTCGTCAGCGGCGACAACGATGCCATCCGCATCACCGTGCCGGCCGGCGCTTTGCTCGGGCCGACGCGGTTTCGCTTCACACCGTCGACCGCTGCGGTCACGCCACCGGCCAACTACGACCGCATTGCCGGGGCCGCCTACGACATTGAGACGACCGGGCCGGGCTTCGCGCCGGGCAGCACCGTACAGATCGAACTGCGCTCGCTGGTGCAGCCACTCGCTGTGACCATCGCCAAGGCCGGCATGCCGGTAGGCAGCGGCGATCGCGTCGCGCGGATGAACGGCGGCCAGTTCAACAGCGCCGTGGTCAGCTGTGCGCAAAGCACGAGTCCACTGATCACGCCGATCACGCCGGATGGCCGCATCAATACCGCGCTGTGCGATCCGGCCCCGCTGCGTTTCGTCCGGCCAACACCAACGTCACGCCGGTTGCACCGCAGCCCGCAGTGCTGTCCGTCATCACCGCGCAGCCGCAGACGGCCAGCTTCGTCTTCGGGCAGACAGCCGGGTTCAGCGTCGTGGCCACCGGACCGAACCTGGTCTACCAGTGGACACGCAACGGCACCGTCGTTGGCAACGGACGCGAGATCACCGTGCCCAACGTGAGTGCTGCAGACAACGGCAGCACGTTCAGGGTGCGGGTCAGCAATCAGTTCGGCTTCGTCTTGAGCAACGTCGTCACTCTCAATGTCGGGCCGCCGCCGAAACCAGCGCCATCCGTGTGGAGCGCGCCAGCGACGTCACTTCCCTTCGGTGCGCTGTCGGAACTGCCGCAGGCGGCGGTGGATGTGTTCGCTGCTGCGATCAACGACAACGGCACGCTTCGCCTGCTCGACCTTGACCCGGCGTTCAGCTACACGCCGATCACCGGTATCGCGGGCCGTCCGCGCGTCGCCTCCGCGGGCGAAGCGCGCACCATCGTCCTGTACTTCGACAACACGTCGGGGAGCACCTGCGGGCCCTTTGGCGGCAACCGGCTCAATGCGATCGTTTTGCAGCGAGGCTCGGAGGGGGGGCAGTGGCTTTCGCCAAGCTTCGTCGTCTACACGGCGCCGAGCGGCTGTCTGCTGCAAGTTGCGGCCGACATCAGTGTCCGGGGTGTGAGCTTTGCGATCGTCCGCGGCACGGGCGAAGTCATCATGGGCAGTGCCAACCGGACGTACTCGCCCGTCGCGCAGGCGTGGGGCGCGCCGCAGGTGCAGACGGCGCCGCTCACCACTGACGGTGGCTGTGACGGCATACCCACGTTCAGCGAGCGCGGCCTGTCCGGCACGCCGCGCGGCCTGACACTGGGCAGCCGCGCGGCCGTGTTCGCCTACGAGACCCAGGGCTCCAACACCTGCGTGGCCACGATGGATGCCGCTGGTGTGTGGAGCGGTGCGCAGGTGCTCTGGTCCAACGGTGGGTTGAGTGCGAGCAATGGCAACGTCGTCACCGCGCTCGATGCCAATGGCAACGCGGCAGTCGTCGGCAACCGCCCGGTTTCGACCGTGCATCAGGTCCAGCCGGCCTACCTGCCCGCCGGGACGGGTACATGGCAAGTCGAGGGGCCGCTTACGCCCGCGTTCGGCCCGCTGCTGCCTGACCTGGCGTTCGACGGCTTCGGCAATTAACTGGTGGCTTGGCGTGCGCAACCTCAAGCGAGTGCGACCTTCACGACCGTGTACGCCGCGCGCCGCACCTCGGCCGGCTGGCAGCCCTCGGTGCGGCTCGACCCTGCCGATGTCGACACCCGCTTCCCGCGCGTGACCATGAACTCCAATGGTATCGCCTACGTGACCTGGCAGGCGCTCGACGCCGGCCGCTTCCGTGTCAAGGGCGCGCAGCTCGGTCCGTTCGCCCAGTGGGGCGACGCCGAGTGGATCCAGCCGGCCGGCGGCAATGACGCGCGTTTTGCCGTTGCACCGCGTTACTTCGACGAGGCGCCGTCGGGGAACGATCGTCTGCGAGGGCTGCCGCTGTACTGGCGCGAGACCGATCCGGTGAATCCGGCGCAGACCAGCATCCTGCGCAGCGTGCGGCAGTAGGGTGTGCGCAAGGCCATGTACGCGGGCGGGCTTCGGTCCATGATCGAGATGCGGCCGGTCCTCGATGATGAGGGCGGGCAAGACAGCGAGGTGCGCGCGAGTGGCGTGGCGACCGAGGCGGAGGCCGTGCTGACGGAAGACGCGTTCTGCCGGTTGTGCCGTCAACCGGTTCCAACCCGATCTGGCCCGGATGGCGCCGATGCCGGATGATCGGCGCACCATGCCGCCCCGCGCTGCGTCCACCGTCACGCTCCGCCTGCTCGGCGACCCCGCGCTCGTCGGCGCCGACGGCAGCATCAAGGCGCTCGAGCGCCGCGCCGCGGGCCTGCTGGCGCTGGTCGCGCTCGAGCCCGGCGTCACGCGGGCGCGTGCGGCCGCGTTGCTGTGGCCGGAGTCGGACAACGCACGCCAGGCGCTGCGCCAGCAGATCGCGCGGTTCAGGAAGAACTACGGTGCCGAGCTCGTGCGCGGTGACGATGCCCTCGTCATTGCGGACGGCGTGTCGGTCGACGCGCTGCACAGCCCGGATGGCGCGCTGCTGGGCGACCTGAGCTTCGAGGACTGCGATGACTTCTCTGCCTGGCTTGCGCAGCAGCGTGTGCAGCGTCGCAGCGGGGCCGCCAGCGGCCTGGCGCAGCAGATCGCCGCCGCCGAAGCGCAGGGCGATCTGGACGCGGCCACGCGCCTGGCCGAGCAGCTGCTGCTGGCCGACAACGACAGCGAGGCGCACCACCGCACGCTGATGCGGCTGCACTACCTGCGCGGCGACATCGCGCAAGCGCAGGCCGTGTACGAGCGGCTGGTGCGGCAGCTGAAGTCGCGCTTCGGCGCGCAGCCCTCGGCCGAGACCGAGGCGCTGGCGCGCGCACTGCGCACGGCGCTGGCTGCGCCTGCTCCGGCGCTGCCGGCGGCGCGGCCGGTGCCGGTGACCGTGCTGCGGCCGCCTCGCATGATCGGGCGCACCAGGGAGCTGGCTGCCCTCCAGGCTGCCCATGCGGAGCAGCGCATTGCGCTCGTGCTCGGCGAGCCCGGGCTGGGCAAGACGCGCCTGCTCACCGAGTTCGCGGCCGGCCTGCCCGGCGTGATCCAGGTGCAGGGCCGTCCGGGCGATGCCGGGGTGCCGTACTCGACGCTGGTGCGCCTGTTGCGCGCCGTGCTCGCGCGTGCTCCCGAAGCCTTGACGCAGGCCACGGAGCTGCCGCGCAACGCGCTGGCACGCCTGCTCCCGGAGTTGGCGCCCTCGGTGCCGCTGCCGGCCGACGGCCAGCGCGTGCTGCTGCAGGCGGCCGTGCAGGCGGTGCTGGACCGCGCTGCCCTCGATGCCGTGATCGTCGACGATCTGCACTTCGCCGACGAGGCCAGTTGTGAGATGTTGCAGTCGGTCATCCATGCCGACGCCGCGTTCGGGCCGCGCTGGCTGCTCGCGCAGCGTCCGGGGGAGGGCAGCCCGGCGGCCGCACGGCTGCGCAACGCGCTGGACGAGGCGCAGCTGCTCCATCCGGTGCCGCTGGCGCCTCTGACTGAAGACGAGATGGCGGACCTGGTCGACTCGCTCGGGCTGCCCGAGCTCGACGGTCGTGCGCTGGCACCCGTGCTCGTGCGACACACCGGCGGCAATCCGCTGTACGCGCTCGAGACACTCAAGCAGGGGCTGGCGCAGGGAATGGTCGGCCGCAGCGGGCTCGACATGCAACGGCTGCCGCATCCGGGCAGCGTGGGTGCGCTGATCGAGCGCCGCCTGAAACAGTTGTCCGAGCGTGCGCTGGCGCTGGCGCGGGTCGCGGCGATCGCCGGGGTGGACTTCAGCATTGCGCTGGCCGAGGAGGTGATGGGCGTACGTGCCCTCGAGCTGGCCGACGCCTGGAGCGAACTCGAGTCGGCCCAGGTGCTGCGCGAGAGCGCGTTCGCGCACGATCTCGTGTACGACGCGGTGTTGCGTTCGGTGCCGGAGGCGATTGCTCAGCACTTGCATGCGCAGCTGGCGCAGTGGCTGGTCGCGCACAAGGGCGAGTTCGCGCGCATCGCCTCGCATTGGGAGGCGGCGCGTGAGATGGGACTCGCGGCCGCTGCGTGGACGGAGGCAGCGCGCAGCGCCGATGCCCGGCTGCGCTATCGCGAGTCGCAGGCCTGCTTCGAGAGTGCCGCGCGGCTGTACGAGTCACTTGGTGATCGCCAGTCCCACTTCGTCGCGCTGCTGGGCGCGGTCGATCTGGCGTCACTGCTTGACGGCGACCCCGCGGCGTACGCAGCGCTGTGCGATCGGCTGATCGCGGCCGCGCCCGACGACCCGCAGCGCGCGCGTGCGATGGTGTACCGCCTGCGCTTGCTCGAGTTGGCCGGCGATGGCACGGCGCTGCTGCGGGGCGCTGACGAGGTGATCGCGCTGGCACGCGCCTGCGGCGAGAAGCACGCCGAAGCCGTCGGCCGGTCGGCCCGTGCGACCGCCTTCGCGGCACTCGGCCGGATGGAGGAGGCGGCAACGCTGTATCGCGAGGTTGCCGCGCTTGGTGCAGAGATGGGCGACCCGGAGATGGAAGGGTTCGGCTGCTCGTCGCGCGCGGTGATGTTCGTGCGGCTCGGCCGGCACGCTGAAGCGCTGGTCGAGTTCGAGCGGGCGCGCGCGCTGTACGCGCAGCACGCGTACCACTTGCGCCTGATCATGGTCGAGCAGCAGATGGCCTCACTCCTCACGATTCGCGGTTACGCGGCGACCGGCCTGGCGGCGGCCGAGCGCGCACTGTCGCTGGCCGATCGGATCGAGACGCCGACCGACGTCCTCGGCCACTGTCATCTGGTGCGCGCGATCGCCTTGCGTGCGCTGGGCCGCTACGCCGAGGCGCTCGCCGTGCTCGAAGCCGTTACGCCCATGCTCGAGGCGGCGCAGACCTGGGTGCTGGCGCGGGTGCAACTGGAGTTGGCACAGCTGTTCCTGGAACTCGGCCGCACCGACCGCGCGAGCTTCCTGCTGGCTCGCGTCCGTGAGGGCAACCAGCTGCCTGCTGGCGAGCGGCCGCGCGTGACCGCGCTCGAGCTGCTGCTCAAGGCCAGCGCCGCCGACCGCGTCGCGCCGGGCGACAGGGCGCCGGCGTTGGCAGTGGCGAGCGACGCTGCGGTCGAGCCGCGCCGCCGCTGCGAACTGCTGCGTGCGCTGGCCCTTTGCACGCAGGGCGCCGAGCGGCAGGCACAACTCGAGCAGGCGCTGCGCCTGGCGGCCGAGGGCGACCTGCCGCACGAGCACTGCACGGTGCGCGCGCTCCTGGCACGCGACCTAGCGCGCGCGGGTCAGGCCGGCGCTGCGGCCGAACTGATGCGCGTGGCCGTCGCGGACGATGCGATCGTTCCTGCCGGCTATCCGCCGGCGGTGCTGGAGTGCGCGATCGAGGTGTGGCAGGCGGCAGGCGAGCGCGAGCGCGCGGACCAGGCCCTGCGGCGAGCGCTCGACTGGATCGAGGCGGCCGAGCGTGGCTTGCCGGAGGAGCTTCGCGCGAGCTTCAGGGACCGTAACCCGGTCAATCGTCGCCTGCGAGAGCAGGGCAGCCGGACCAGCATCTGGGTGGCATAGACGTCCGCGGGCAAACCCCAGTCCGCTCGTCGTCGCGCGGCCGCGGTCGCTGGTGTAGAACGCGCGCCGTAGCAACGACCAAAGTCCATCATCCATGCGCGAGCGCCGGCCCGCCAGCCTCCAGTTGCGCTTGCAGGGCGAACCCACGCTGATCCTGCCTGACGGCCGCATCCGCGCGCTGGAGCCGCGTGCGGCAGCCCTGCTGGCGCTGGTGGCAATCGAAGGCGAGGTGTCGCGCGACCGCGCGGCCGCACTGCTGTGGTCCGACTCCGCCAGTTCGCGCGGCGCGCTGCGCCAGCAGCTGGCGCGCTTCAGGCGGAGCCTCGGGCACGCGCTGGCGCAGGGCGCCGAGGCGCTCGCGCTGGCCGACGACGTGTTGCACGACCTCGACGACGGTTGCGGATTGCTGGGCGATCTCGCCTTTGAGGACTGTCCCGCCTTTGCCGACTGGTTGATGCGCGAACGCCGGGCGCGACGCGCAGTGTTGATCGAATCTCTGCGCGCGCGCCGGACGGCCGCGGAGGCGGCCGGCGATAGCGAAGCGCTGCTGCGCGCCGCAGAGGCGCTGGTGGCGGCCGATCCCGACGACGAGACTCATTACCGCGCGCTGATGCGCCTTCATGCCGAGCGCGGTGACATGGCGCGCGCGCAGGCCGTGTACGCGCAACTGGTCGATGTCCTGCGCCAGCGCCACGCGGCTGTGCCGTCGCCGGAGACCGAGGCGCTGGCGCGTGCGCTGCGCAGTGCTGCGGCCAACCAGGTGGGGCGCGCCGTGCCGGTGACCCTGCTGCGGCCGCCGCGAATGGTCGGACGCGCGCGCGAGCTGGCTGCCCTGGCCGCGGCATGGGCGGACGGCCGCAGCGTGCTGGTGCTCGGCGAGGCCGGGCTCGGCAAATCGCGGCTGCTGGCCGAGTTCGCGCAGCAGCGGCACGTGGTGTACGCGCAGGGCCGTCCGGGCGATGCGGATGTGCCCTACGCCACACTGGTACGACTGCTGCGAGCCGTTCTCGAGCGCTGCAGCTTCACCCTGCCACCGCCGCGCCGCTCGGAGCTGGCGCGGCTGCTGCCCGAGCTTGCGCCCGATGAGGCTCCGCAGCACGCCGGCCAGTCGCTGCTGCTGCAAGCCGCTGTCGAAGCCCTGCTGGCCGGCGCGCAGGTCAATGGCAACGCGCTCGAAGGGGTGATCGTCGACGATCTGCACTTCGCAGACGCTGCAAGCGTGGAGATGCTGCAGGCAGTGAGCGGGGCGCTGCATGCACAGCTGCGCTTCGTCTTTGCGCAGCGCCCGGGCGAGGGCGCAGCTGCATTGCAGTCCTTGCGGGACGCACTTGCCGAGGGAGGGCTGCTCACCACGATCACGCTGGCAGCACTCGACACGGCGGATCTGGCGGCGCTGCTGGCCGCGCTGCAAATCGAGTCGCTGGACGCGCCCGCGCTGGCCGCGGCGCTGGCAAGCCACACTGGTGGCAACCCGCAGTTCGTGCTTGAGACGCTCAAGCAGGGGTGGGCGAGCGGTGCACTGCAGGCGGGGACACTGCCGCAGCCGGCCTCGGTGCAAGCGCTGCTCGCGCGGCGCCTGGCGCAGCTGTCGCCCAGGGCACTGTGCCTGGCGCGCCTTGCCGCGATTGCAGGGCCCGACTTCGGCGTTGCGCTCGCCGAACATGCGCTTGGTGCGCGCGCGGTCGCGCTGGCCGACGCGTGGACCGAGTTGCAGGACGCGCAAGTGCTGCGCGAGTCGTCGTTTGCGCACGACCTCGTCGCCGAGGCCGTGTTGCGCAGCGTGCCGGAGCCAGTCGCGCGCGAGCAGCACGCGTCAGTGGCGGCATGGCTGCAGCAGCACGATGGCGAGCCGGCGCGCGTGGCCGCGCACTGGGACGCGGCAGGCGAGACCACCCAGGCGCTTCCCTGGCTGCACCGGGCGGCCGAGCGCGCGCTGCAGGCCCTGCGGCCGCGCGAGGCAATCACCTTCCTCACGCGCGCGTTCGATATCGAGGCGGCCCTTGGCGAGGCGCGCGACGCGGGCTCGCCGGCGTCGCAGGCGTTTAGCACCCTCACGCGCATCGTCCACCTGCGCCTGCTGTCTGACCAGGAATCCTCGCTGCTGCCCTTGCTCGACCGCATGGACCAGATGGCCGCCACCGACCCGCAGCGCATCGTTGCGCGACTGGCGCGTGCCGACTTCTTCATGCATCGCTCGGAGCGACTGGGCGACGGGCTGGCCGCAGCGCAGGAGGCACTGGCGTTGGCGCAGTCGAGCGGCGATGTCGAGCGCCTGACCGAGGCCCAGAGCACGGTGGCGGTACTGCACATGATGAATGGGCAGCACGCCGAGGCAGCACGCAGCGTCGAGGCCTTTCTGCCCGCGGCGCGGCGCTCGCCCAGCACGGCCGACCGCTGCAACATGCTTGGCAAGGCGGCCTACGTCTACGCGCGCAGCGGCCGCTCGGTGGAGGCGGCGGAGCTGTTTGACGAGGCCGCGCGGCAGGCCGCCGAGATTCCGCGGTTCGCGGTGGTCGCGCTGGCAAACGCCGCGCAAGTCCGACTGCAGCTGAACGAGCCGCAGGCGGCGCTCGACCGTCTCGATCGCTCAGATGAATTGCGCGGTGCGCATGACGCGCTGCTGGGCGCCGGGCACTCCAATGCATGGATGCGCATGTGGGCCTATCAGCTGCTGGGGCGCTACGGTGATGCCCTGTCGCTGTTCGATGAACTGCTGCAGGACCTGGAACAGCGCGCGCCCGGCAAGCTGGCCGGTGTGCTGACCGATCGCGCCCGCCTGTGGCTCGATCTCGGCCAGTGGACACGCGCATTGCAGGACCGTGAGCGCGTGGCCGCTGCGACCCTGAACCCCGTGCGCAGCGCGGGGCTGTGGCTCCTTGACCTGCGCTTGGCGGCACTCGGCCTGCGCAGTGGTACGCCAGCGCAGCCGCCTGTCACCCAGCACTACCACGCCGTGACCGGCGCCTTGCTCGAAAGCGGCCTGCCCGGGAATGAGGCAGCCGCGCACCTCGCTTGGGCTCTGACCGAGTCTGAACGCTGCGGCTACCGCGGCTTGCAAGCCGCCGCTCTGGCGCGGCAGGCACAGCTGCGCCTGCTGGCGGGCGACCGTGCTACGGCCGCCGGACTCGCCCGCCGCGCGGTCGCTCTGGCCGACGGACATTCCACGGACGATCTCACCTGGCCCGAACTCGTCATGCACACGGTCCCCGCGTTAACGGCCAGCGGAGCACATGCGGAGGCCGCACGGCTGACCGCCGCAGGTGCGCAGTGGCTGGCGCAGGTCGCGTCCTGCCTGCCGGCGCCTCTGCAGCCCTCGCTGCGGGATAGACATCCGGTGCATCGGGCGCTGCTCGAAAGCGCGCGACGACTGGGTTAGGACTGCAGGGTCAGCGCCGTGGCGTGACCGGCGAGCAAGTCGCTCGCATCGGCAGCCGGATCGAGCCACGCCGCGTAGTGCTCGGGCGGCACGATCACCGGCATGCGGCCGTGGATCGGCGTGAGCTGCGCGTTGGCGGCGGTGGTGATGATGGTGTAGGTCTCCACGCCCGGCTGCTTGTCTGGATCATCCTTGGCGCCGGGCGCATTCGGCAAGCCCGGCCACCACTCCCACAGTCCGGCGAGCGCGAACAGCGGCTCGTCGGGCACGCTGATGCGCCACTTCACCTTGTGGCCTTTCTCACCGGTCCACTCGTAGAACGCGCTCACCGGCACCAGGCAGCGGCGCGCCTTGTACGCGGCCTTGAAGGCGGGGGTGGTGGCCACGGTCTCGGCGCGGGCGTTGATGCAGCGGTTGCCGAACTTCAACTCTCTCGCCCAGAACGGCACCAGGCCCCAGCGCGCCAGCACGCATTCGCGTTCGCCGCCCTTGCTCAGACGCACGATGGGCGCCCGGTCGGTGGGACGCAGGTCCGGATTCCTCGGGAAGTCCGGCACCGCCGGCACGCTGAACCGGGCGCGGATGGCGGCGGGGCTGGCGGACAGGTCGTAACGGCCGCACATCGCCGGGCATTCAACGCCGCTGCAACTGCTGCAGCTCGGTCTGCAGCGCGCGCTCGCGGCTTTCGAGCCGCTGCTGCTCGCTGCGCACGAGGTCGGCCTCGCGGGAGGCCGAATCGCGCGCCGACGCCTCCAGCCGCGCACGCTCGGCGCGCAGGCGGGCCAGTTCGTCGTTCAGGCGTTCGATGCGCTCGCGCGCCTGCCGCTCGGCCGGCGTGGTCTGCGCCGGCCGCACCGTGCGCGGCGGCGGCGCCGGGGTCCACGGCGAAGTGCTCGGCGGCAGCGGCGCACCGGGCGAAGACGGCGACTGCGCGGCCGCCGACATGGCAGCCGCCGTCAGCGCCGCCAGCAGCGCCCCGCGCAGCCGCCCGGCGCGGCTGCAGCGGGCGCCGCCGACGCCGCCCGCGCGCACGCCGCGGCTACTGCGCGCGATCCCACACCAGCTTGGCGAGCGCCACATCCTCGAGCCCGATCCCGACCGACTTGTAGACCACCACGTCCGGCGCGCGCCGCTGGTAAGGGTGACCGCCCACCAGCAGCTTGCCGAGTTCCACCACGCGCGCCGGGTCGATCACGCCGACGGCGGCGCGCACGAATTCGCCGGCCTCGGCCTGCGCCGCAGGCAGCCACTCGACCGCGATGAGATCGGCGCGGGCCAGCAGCGCATCGTCGAGCTCGCGCGCCTGCGGCTTGCTGGAGCCGACCGCAGCGACGAAGGCGCCGGGCTTGACGATGGTGCCATCGAACAGCGGCTCGACGGCGCGGGTGCAGGTGGCCAGCACGTCGGCCTCGCGCGCGGCGATGGCGGCATCCACCGCCTGCGCCGGCACGCCGAAGCTGGCCGTCACCCAGTCGGCCAGGCCGGGAGCGCCGGCTCGGCCGGCCACCAGCACGCGCTCGAAGGGCCGCGTCAGCAGAAAAGCCTCGGCATGGGCGCGCGCCTGCACGCCGGTGCCGAACACGGCCAGCGTGCGGGCCTCGCGCGCGGCCAGCGCGCGCAGCGCCACCGCGCTGGCCGCGGCGGTGCGAAAGCGCGTGATCTCGTTGGCCTCGATGGCCGCCAGCGGCTGGCCGGTCTGCGCCGAGAACAGCACGATCACGAAGTTGAACTGCCCCTTGACGGTGCTGTAGACCTTGGCGCCGACCACGCCGGCGGCCGGCAGCGCCGCACCCATCGCGGCAATGGCGGCCACCTGGCCGTGGTGCTCGGCGGCGCCGCGCACGCGCGGGGCGAGGGCGACGGCACCGTTACCCATCTGTTCGAAGGCCGCCGTCATGGCGGCGATGGCCTCGCGCATGGTGATGAGGCTGGCGACTTCGGCATCGGTGATCAGGCGCATGGCGGGGCAGGACTCGCAGTAACGGGGAACCCCAGCGAGCTTACTGCCGACCCGGGGCGCTGCACCGGGACCCCGGGGAGGCCACCGCGGCGCCCGCGTCACGCCGCCGCGCGATGCCGGGGACTCCGGCAACTCCGAGGACTCCGAAAACTCCAGTTCACAAGCGCCGCCGCTTGCGCCAAACTAGCTCCGCCCTCCTCTGCCCTCGCTCACTTTCACCATGCCCCAGCGCACCATGCCCCGTTCGACCATTGCCCAGTGCGTCATGCCCCAGTGCACCACGGCCCAGCGCACCACACCCCACTCCACCATGCCCCATTCCACGATGCCCAGGTCGCCGCTGCGCCACGCTGCCCGGTTCTGCTCCGCTTCCCTGCTGCTGCTGCTGGCCGCCTGCGGCGGCGGGGGCGGCAGCAGCACCCCACCCGCGCCGCCGCCGGCCCCGCCCGCCGCCGCCTGCGAGGGCGCCAGCGTGTTCGTGGTGGCCGACGCCAGCGTGCCGGCCGGCAAGACCGCCGGGGCCGCCATTGGCGGCTGCGGTGCGCCGCTCGGCAACCTGCAGTGGACGCAGACGGCTGGACCAGCGGTCACGCTGCTGGCCGACAAGACCCAGGCCATCAGCTTCGAGGTGCCGCAGCCGGGCACCTACAGCTTCACGGTGCGCTACAGCGAGGGCAACGGGCCGCTGCAGACGCGCAGCGTCACCATCAACGCCACCGCCGCGCCGACTGCCAGCCGCGTCACCGTGCGCACCGACCAGGCGGTGCGCGCCGGCGGCAGCGTGTCGCTGCGCGCCTGGGAGACCCTGGCTTCCGGCGACGCGCTCGCCACCAACGGCATCGGCTGGCAGCAGATCGAGGGGCCGACGGTCACGCTCGACACCACCGATGCGCGGCGGCCGCTGTTCACCGCGCCGGCCGTGACGCGCGACACCCTGCTGCGCTTCCGCGTGACGTTGCGCACCGCGCAGGGCACCACCGACACCGACGAGGCCCTGGTGCTGGTGGAGAACTACGCGCAGGCCCCCAGCGGCAGCAATGCATTCGCCTTCCGCGGCCTGCACGTGTCGCGCACCTATGCCTACCGGCCCAACGGCCCCTTTGCCGCCAGCCTCGTGCGCTGCACGTATGACGCGGCGCTGCAATACACCAGCGCGGCCAACAACACGCTGTGCCCGCTGGCGACGCTGCCCTTCCTGCATCAGACCACCGGCGGCACGGTGCCGACCACGGCGCAGATCATGGACCGCGTGGTGGTGTCGCACGATTGGATGGGCCAGGTGTTCGAGCAGTTCTTGAACTCGGGCCTGGCGAGCGACGACATGAAGCGGATGTTCAACGGCGTCACCGCCGTCGTCATCGGCGCCGCGGTACGGCCGAGCTTCTATTACGCGCTGACCGGCGCCATCTACCTGGACGCCAACAACTTCTGGCTGACGCCCGAGCAGCGCGACGTCATCAACGAGCGGCCCGACTTCCGCTCCGACTTCGGCCGCGACCTGCAGTACTCGGGACTGTGGCGCTATACGCAGAACAACCAGAACATCTTCCTCGCCTTCCCGCCCACCCTGCGCACCACGCGGCCGCTGGACTACCTGCTGCGCGAGGCGGGCTGGCTCATCTATCACGAGCTGGGCCACGCGGCCGACTTTCTGCCGCCGGCGGTGCGCGGCAGCCTGAACGGCAGCCTCACCGCGTGGGACAACATCGCGCCGCGCTACGCGGCACGCCAGTTGCCCTCGGATCAGCTCGACGCGCAGCTCGGCCTCACCAGCAGCCCGATGCGCGCGCTGGCGCAGGTCAAGTTCCAGCTCGGGCCGCAGAGCAACCCCAACACCGTCATCGGCGGCTTCACCTACGCGCAGCTCACGGCGATCACGCCGCAGCAGGCCGCCGGCTTCTTCAGCGGCGACCGCGCCAGCGACGAGTACAACTACTCGACCACGTACGAGGACATCGCGATGCTGCTCGAGGAGTTCCTGATGCAGCGCAATCACCCGTTCCGCCGCGACGTGGCAATCACCGACAAGATCACCGCCGGCAGCACCGGCAACAACCTCATCGTGCGCTGGGGCCAGCGCGGCCGTATCGGCGAGACCGCGGTGCGCCCGCGCGTGCAGCTCGTGGTGCAGCAGCTCACGCCCTGGGTGCTCGCAGCCGATCCCAACGCCATCGCCGCGATCCCGGCGCCGCTGGCGATGCGCCCCGGCGAAAGCTGGAACGCCAACCTCACCCTGCCCGCCCCGCCGCCCGGCCTCGTGGGCGCGGCCAGCGCCAGCCTGCCGGCGCTGAGCTTCGAAGAGGACCGCATGCTGCTGGCGCGCGCCCTCGGCGGGCCGCATGGCGGCGTGCTGAACCTCGACGCGCCGGCCGGCAGCAGCGGCTTCCGGCCGTTTGGGCACTGGACGCCGAATGATCGGTGGCTGGAGGGGTTGCGCCAGCGGTAGCCGCCACGGCGGCGGGCGCCTCCGTTCGTGCCGCTGCCGCCGCAGTTCATGCCGCGGCCGCCCGGTTTCGGCGCGGCGGTTGCGCGCGGTGCATGACCGGCCGGCACAATCGCTGCATGCACTCGAGTTCCCCTCCGGATCACGCCGCCCCCGCCGGCGTGCCCGCCAGCGTGCGCTGGCTCAGCGGCCTGCTGTTCTGTCGCCTGCCGCTGCCCGAAGAGGTCGATGAACTACAGGCCGCACTGGCGTCGCTGCGGCAGCGCTGGCCTTGGCTGGCGGCCGGCTACGTCATGGTGGTCGCCCTGCTGGTCGTGCCCGGCCTGCTGCGCGAGCGCGACGGCTGGTACATGGCGATGTCGATCCTCGTGCCGCACTTTCTTCTGTACCTGGGCGCGACCATCGTGGCCTACAGCTGGTTCGGCTATCGCATCAACGCGGCCAACGTCCTGCGGTTCGACGCCAGCCAGCCGCGCTCGAACCGGCGCAAGAAGCAGATGCTCGTCTTGTGGGCCCTGGGGTTCGCCCTCGGTGCGGTCGTCGCCGTACTCGGGTTCGAAGGGCGAGTGCTGGGCGACATCAAGCAGGCATTCGTCGACTGGAACCGCGACACCTTCACCAACGGCGTCCTGCTCGTCGTGATCGCCCTGATGCTTTTCGGCGTGCCCGAGCTGATTGCCCAGATGCGGCTCAAGGAGCGCACGCTGGCGCGCAAGCTGCTCGAGACCGAGGCCACGCGCGAGCGCATGGCCCGCTTCACCGCCGAGAGCGAGCTGCGCCTGCTGCAGGCGCAGGTCGAGCCGCACTTTCTCTACAACACGCTGGCCACCCTGCGCTACCTGGTGCAGTCGGGCAGCGCCGACGCGCTGAAGATGACCGACGCGCTGATCGAATACCTGCGCACCTCCGTGCCCGACATGCGCACTCAGCAGGTCACGCTCGGACGCGAAGTCGATCACGCGCACCACTACCTGCAGATCATGACGATCCGGATGGGCGGACGACTGCGCCATACCATCGAGGTCGAAGAGGCGCTGCGCGCGGTGCCGCTGCCGCCGCTGGTGGTGCTGACGCTGGTGGAAAACGCGATCAAGCACGGCATTGCTCCGCGGGTGCAAGGCGGCACGGTTGCGCTGCGGGCGCGCCGGGCCGGCGAGTTCGCGCAAGTCGACATTGAAGACGACGGCATGGGGCTCGGCGCGGGCTTCGGCGCGGGGCTCGGCGCGGGCTTCGGCGCGAGCAGCGGCGAGGGCGCGGCGGGCCGCGCGCACCCGCCATCGAGCGGCACCGGACTGGCCAACATCCGCAAGCGGCTGGGTATCGTGTACGGCGACGCGGCCAGCCTGGAGCTGCTGCCGCTGAACAGCGACGGCAGCGGCACGCGCGCCCGTCTGCGGGTGCCGCTGACGATGGCGCAGGACCCGACTCAAACACCGAAGGTCGTCGTGCTCAGCGGCGCAGAAGGCGAAAGGCTGCTGGCGCAGGTCCAGGCTGGGCCCGCTCAG
>Ga0209972_10001577_pt1 | contig 19767 bp, 15 predicted proteins | sample NOAtaG_7_FD_187302 | JGI IMG/M metagenome (GOLD analysis project Ga0209972, IMG submission 187302) | Freshwater lake microbial communities from Lake Erie, under a cyanobacterial bloom - NOAA_Erie_Diel1S_2200h metaG (SPAdes) (version 2) | ecosystem: Environmental > Aquatic > Freshwater > Lake ... | reverse complement strand
GGATTTCCACTGCAGCTGAAAACACAACATCCTCCCCTCGCCCCCGGAACGGGGGAGAGGGGTCGGGGGTGAGGGGGCAAGTCTCCGTGGAAACTCACCACAGCCCGCGCCGCACAAACACACGCAGCCTCACCACAGCTGTCCTGCCTCTGCGTCCTCTGCGTCCTCTGCGTCCTCTGTGGTTAAAAAAACATCCCTCACACGCACAGTCCTCGGCGGATCTCGGGCTGGAAAGCCCGAGCTACGTGAATGCTGTTTGCAGGCGGTTGGTCTTCACCCCTCACCCCCGTCCCCTCTCCCCTTCCAGGGGCGAGGGGTGCCATGCGGTGATCTCGGTCTAAAGCCCGAGTTGCGTTGAACGCAACTCATCCGTGTCCAACCATCCCATCATTCGTGTCCATTCGCGTTCATTCGTGGTTCAAAACCACCCCTCCATTCGTGGTTCAAAACCACCACTCAACCCGTCGCCCGGTCAAGGTTCTCTTCCAAAAGCTGCAGCGCCTGCAGCAGGTTCCCCTGAGTCCACAGCAGCGGAGTGATGTCGTTCGGTATCCACTCCCCACGCTCGCAAAACCACGATTCCGGACAACGATACTGCGGAAAACGACCGCCCGCAGGAGTCAACTGCTGCAGGGATCGATCGGCATGCCACAACTGCTGCTCCAGATCCCCCGCATCACCGCTGCGCTGATAACGCTGCCCGTATATGCACGACAAAATCGGATCAAAGATGCACCACTGAGCCTCCAGGCCGGGACGCAGCAGACGGTCCCGCGCATCAAGGTTGTCGCTGAAGTCCACTGTCCGCTCATCAGCTGACAGCAACTGACGATAGTCAGCACACCAGTACGAATCCCCCGGGTAACGCCGAATGCCGTGCGGACCCAGCAGCTGAGTCCTGACGTCGGCAAGTATACGGTCCTCCAGTCCCCGATCACCCACAATGTCCAAAGGCCAGATCAGAAACAACAGGGCCGCATCAAACCGACGGTGCTTCGCCGGATCCGACTGAATGCACTCCGCCGGCAGGATCCCCAGCAGCGCCGCGCGACATTCCCGCTGCAAAGCCTGCAGAACGGACCGCGATACACCGCCCGCTTCCGCCTGCTCCCGCATCCGCTCACTCGAACTCAGCAGCGTCGCCAGGCCCTCAAGCCCCGCCAAAGCACAGCCAATGCTGGACGCCGCAACCTTGCGGACCTCCTCCCAGTGACCACTGTCCTCGTCCCGCCACACTTCAATCCGCTGCCAGTACCGCAGCAGCAGTCCCAGCACGTCCCACGGTACTGCGGACGGCGACAGCTGACCGTCCAGCGCCAGCCGACTGGTCAGCCACAGAAAATATCCCAGCGCGTCGTTCTGCGCATGAGCCCACTTCTCAGGCAGCTCCGTCAAATCACTGCCATTGAAGCGGATGTGCGGACGATTCATGGGATCCTGAGCATCAGCGGTGCCGGCAATGATCTCGGCAAAACGCCGCTGATGCCGACGATAAAACTCAGCAACCGTCAGCACGCACCGCACGGCCGCCGCCCCCTGATCGTCCGCCCGATACAGGGCCCAGGCAATCTGCATGTTGTCACGCACCCAGACCGAACGATAACCGGAAACCTCAAAGTCCGCGCCGTCCCCCGCTGCCGCCGCATACAGGCCACCAGCTCCCGCCGGAAAATCCAGTGTGCCCTGACCTCGCAAAAAGTCCCGCACACTCCGCACTCCGGCCGCATCAGCCCCCCGCAGCCACTCCGACACCGGCCGACTGCCCCACGCTCTGCTCATGGTTCCGCTCCCAAACCACCCCGCGGCACTCGATAAATGCCCCATTCGCGACCCCGCCACACCGGCTGATCCGCAAATGGTCCCAGGATCCGAGTCAGAATGTAATCGCAGTCCGTCCGCTGCCGCAGCAATTCCAGGTCCCGAGCATCGTAACGGCCGTCCTGCGAACTGCTCAAAGTCCACTCGTGCAGCAGCCACAACCGCCGATCCCACTCCAGAATTCCCGCCGCATCCTGCGGACAGTCCTTGTAACACACATACTCCGCCCGCTCCGCATACCACTTGAACCCAAACGATTCCCGCGGCGTCAGAATCAAAGCATCCGGTGCCGTATGCTGCCGCAGCCACTCACAGGCCTGCCGCCATTCCGCATACTGCGCGGCTGAATAGCCCGGCGGAGCAGCAGGACGAACGGCCAGTGCGGCCAGCAGAGTCACAAGGGTCAGAATTGTCAGACCGCGAGTTTCAGCGGGGCTGCAATCGGGCCAGCGACTGCCGATCGCCAGCACAGTCAGCAGCGACGCACACATTGGCAGCAGAGCATCGAACGTGCGGAACGGATAAAATCGCAGCAGCGCTGCTCTCCACCGCCAGTCGGTCAGCTGCTCGACCGGCACGTTGTGCCAGCCAATGACCAGACCGGCCACCGCAATCAGCAGCGAGCCGGCCAGCAGCGCCAGCAGCAGCCTCGCGGCCGGCCGCTGCCGAGGACTTAACCGGAACCAGCCGACCGCGATGATCACCAGCATGATCAGGGCATACAGCCACTGCTGCGCGGTCAGTTCGGTGGGATCCAGATGATGTCGCAGTCGCCAAAACACCTGAATAAAACCGGCTTTTGAAAGATCGATCCCAGGTGCCGCGGAGCCGCGCAGGAACAGCACGGCGGGGATCAGGCCCGGCAGAGCAGCCAGCAGGGCCGGTACGGCAAACAGCAGCAGTCCCCGCAGTCTGTGCCGCAGCCCGCCAGGGCCGGCAAACAGCTGCGCAGCACAGAGGCAGACAGCCAGCCAGCCGCCGACGACCGGATGCAGCGAGCTGCCCAGTCCGCTGCACAGTCCGGCAATCAGCAGCGTGCGGTGCGGTGTGTTGTGCTGAATCGAAGCCGTCAGCCAGCCGGCGACAGCCAGCATGGCCAGTCCCCAGGCAGGAACCTTGGATTCGAAGCCTCCCAGCACCCATTCACCGGAAAAACTGCCGACCAGACTGCAGGCCGCGAACAGCAGAGCCGCAGCATAGCTGCGGCATTGATTGAGTCCCAGCGCTGCAGAGATGCGGATCCAGCCGCAGGCCAGCAGGCCGCACGACGCGATTCGTCCGAGTGTTGTGACGAGCCAGAGCGGGGCCACCCGAGTGGCGCTGCCGGTCAGCAGCAGGAAGCAGTAGTGAGCATTGGCTGACTGCAGAAAAAAATCGTCAGTGCACCATGCAGGATCGGCCAGCGACCGAGCTTTGCACAGGTAATGCGGTTCGTTGACCGCCGGCAGCGGCGCGACCAGAAACGAAACGGCTGTGAAGAACAGCCAGACAGCAGCCAGTCCCCGGCCGCCGGCAGCAGCCGGGAACGCGGCATTGTCATTTGCAACGTTCACGGGTGCTGATCAGCTTTGACCGCCGGACGTTTTCTTAGCAGCCTTTTTCGAGGCCTTCTTTGCGGCTTTTTTAGCGGCTTTCTTAGCAGGAGCAGCAGCTGCGGGGCTGGCCTTCTTTGCGGCTTTTTTGCCGCCGGCCGGTTTGGGTTCACCGAAAATGCGATCGTAGTTCTTCCAGAATTCCGGGGTCGTGCCGGTTCTGACAATCGGTCCGCTCATCGTGTTCAGCCTCTGCAGAATGCACTGGATCTTGTGGTTGGTACCAGAGCCGGAGTCTGATCGTGATGAGTAATGTGGTCAAGCAAACGGGGAGATTTCAGTTTTGAGTTTTCAGTTTTGAACCACGAATGGGCAGGAATGGAGTGGTGTTTTGAACCACGAATGGAGACGCATGAGGGGGTGGTTTTGAACCACGAATGGACACGAATGGAGGGGTGGTTTGGAACCACGAATGGACACGAATGGACACGAATGAGGGAGTGGTTTCAAACCACGAATGAACACGAATGAACACGAATGAGATGGTGTTTTGAACCACGAATGAACACGAATGGACACGAATGAGATGGGCGTTTGGGCATGGATGAGCTGCATTCCATGTAGCTCGGGCTTTCCAGCCCGAGCTCACGGCCTGGCACCCCTCGCCCCTGGAAGGGGAGAGGGGCCGGGGGTGAGGGGTGAAGGCCCCCTGGAATCCGGTGGTTTTGAACCACGAATGAACAATGAATGAGGGAGTGGTTTCAAACCACGAATGAACACGAATGAACACGAATGAGATGGGCGTTTGGGTACGGATGAGCTGCATTCCATGTAGCTCGGGCTTTCCAGCCCGAGATCACGACCTGGCACCCCTCGCCCCTGGAAGGGGAGAGGGGCCGGGGGTGAGGGGTGAAGGCCCCCTGGATTCCACGCGGGCCACCGGGCAATGCCGCCCCACGCACCACGCGGTCAACCACGAGCCGCGACCGTGAGGGAGCGGGTGCCCGGCGTGTGGGCCATAACGGGAGGGCGAAGCTCCTGCTGAGCCGCAGCACGGTTGAGCACTCAGGGGCTCCGCGGAAGGCGTGGTTCAATACGCCCCCCAGCAGCCCCCTGCGATTATCCGTGAAAATCCGTGTTCATCCGTGGCAAAAAAATCCGTGGCAAAAAAAAGTGGCACGACAGTTGCCTTCGCGGCTTCGCGTGAGGCCTTGCGACGCCGGACATGTGAAGCATGATCAGCGTTCCGAGCCTTTTTTCGCTGGTGTCGGTTCTCATTTCCCTGCGCCCCGAGCGACGTCATGAATCCAGCCACCATCACGAAGTACATCGTACGCGATGCCTATCTGACGAGTCGAGAATCTCTTTTTGCGATCATTCCACGCATAGGTTCCTGCAACTACGTCATCAAGCGTTGCTGCACCTTCCTGAGCGATGACCCAATGGACGGTTGCCAGAAGCTCCAGCCCAAACGAAGACTCAAAACCCTCAACTAATCCGCAGACTCTGTCGAATCTCGACAGAGTCTCTACTTCGTTCTGCAAAAACCTCTCTGCTTCCTCTGCAGCACCAGGAACAAGTTCCAGTTGTTTGTCCGGGGCATCACCACCGTCGGCATATCCGGTGATCATATGCCCTTCGACCACTTTCAAAACCTGTCCCAGGTTCTCTGCAAACGGGCCATACGGAGCCTTATTGTACTGCAGTCTCAAAGGTTGACCAGCGACCTGCATGAAGTACATAAGCTTATGCACTTCAAGCAGCGTAATGAAAGGATCCAATAGCCCGCTGAGATATCGCTTCATCAGGACGATCAATGCCGCTTTGCCAGGGGACATCACCGGTGCCGTCCTGGAGAAATTCGGACGTGTATCTGTCCTGCCGCGATCAGGCTCAAACACAATCACCGCCACGTCCCTCATGTGACCCAAAGTGGCTTCGATGCGAGATCGCACGAGCCCCCAGTCAAGACCACCAAGGCCGCATCCGAGCGGCGGTAAGGCTATCGATTGAATCTGTCGCTCTCGAATGTCTGCAGCCAAAGCTGACAACCCGGCCTCAATGTCTTCAATTCGACTCTTGCCTTTCCAGTGTCGCTTGGTCGGAAAATTGATGATGTATCTGGGATTTGTCAGTTGACCAGTTTCGAAGATAAACATCTTGCCGGGAACGACTTCTTCCCGTTTGCAGGCCCTGGCATAGGCCGAAAAGTTTTCCGGGAAGACGTGCTTGAACTGCAAAGCGATTCCCCGTCCCATTACACCGACACAGTTGACGGTGTTGACGATCGCTTCTGCGTCTTCAACAAGAATATTACCAGTCTTGAACGTGATCATTACCCGCACTTTTTAGTAGTACCAATTGAGCTGAACTTCCACTGTGGGACGATGCGATGCGTTCTTGAGGACGTCCGTCACTTGCTGCTGCACAAGGGCAGTCTTTACACCAATCCTCGACACCAATTCCCAGGGGAACCGTTGCTCAATCAGGAATTCCGCCTGCTTCCCTTCTTTACAGGACCGCCAGTCTGTCGCCTCAACGGCACGCCAGTCAATCTCAGACAGGTACTGCAGATCACATCGATCCTCAAAGTATCGGGTCCCCGCGTTCGAAAGCGTGAACGCCCATCGTACCTGCTGCCGATTTGCCCACGCAACCGTTTCCCGCAAATCTGCTTCCAGATGCAGGATTGGCTCCTGTCCCTGTCGATAGGCAAGATCCTGGTTGTTCCCTCGGGCAATCAGAAACAGCATGACGGAAGGGGAGAGGGACCGGGGGTGAGGGGTGAAGGCCCCCTGGAACCCGGTGGTTTGGAACCACGAATGAACACGAATGAGATGGGCGTTTGGACATTGATGAGCTGCATTAATTCGTGCCCATTCGTGTCCATTCGTGGTTCAATACGCCCCCCGACATCCCCTTGCGATTATCCGTGGAAATCCGTGTTCATCCGTGGCATAAAAAATCCGTGGCAAAAAACATCCGTGGCACGACACCGCAAAGTTCCCCTGCGGCACAGCCCCCGGCAGAACAGATCTCGGGCTGGAAAGCCCGAGCTGCATCAATTCGTGCCCATTCGTGTCCATTCGTGGTTCAATACGCCCCTGCCGCCCCCGGCTGCAAAAACGCGGTGTCGGTTGCAGCGGCCGGTGGCTGTGGGATGATGATGGGCGGGGACGCGGGGGGCGGGTGTGTGGGCGTTTGGGGGCTGGTGTTTTTGATTTTGGAGCCTGCGGGATGTCGGATTCAGTGCAGTTACTGCGACAGTGGAAATTGCTGCAGCGGTTATCGGATGAGCAGGACGGGGTGCTGTTGTCGCAGCTGGCGTCGGAACTGGCGGTGTCGACGCGGACGGTGCGGCGGGATTTGTCGGTGCTGCAGGCGGCCGGGTTTCCGTTGTCTGAGCAGCTGGGTGGTCGGGGAGTGAAGCGGTGGCGGATGCAGTCGCTCAGTCCGCAGCTGCAGGTGGGCTATGCGGATTTGATTTCGGTGATGATGAGTCGTCGGTTGCTGGAGCCCATGGCGGGGACTCCGTTCTGGGACGGTCATCAGCGGTTGCTGCGGAAGATCCGGGGGGTGCTGGGGGAGCGAGCGGTGCGGTATTGTCAGCAGCTGAGCGGGATGCTGCAGAGCAGTGGATTTGGAGTCAGCGATTATACTCGCCGGGGCGAGCTTTTGGATGCGCTGTTGCTGGGGATGGAGGAGCGGCGGTGGGTGCGAGTGCGGTATCGCGGGGGTGTGTCGGAGGGTGGTGGTGAGTGGCAGCAGGTGGGTCCGCTGGGGCTGATCTGGCACAACGGCAGTTTGTATTTGATTGCGTGGAGCGCGAAGCGTGGCGAGGTGCGGAATTACAAGGTGGACCGCATGGACGCGGCGGAGGCTGAGGGGGGAGCGTCGGAGCAGTTTGCGGTGCCGGAGGGATTCAGTCTGGAGTCGTGGCAGTCGACGGCGTTTGGGGTGTATCGGGGTACGGGCGAGCGGATGTGGGAGATTCGGATCCGTTTTCGGGCGGGTTCCGCGCGGTACGTGCAGGAATCCTGGTGGCACGGGACTCAGGTGTTTGTCGAGCAGCCGGACGGCGGCGTGGAGCTGCAGCTGCGGTTGAATGATCTGACGGCGGTGAGCAAATGGGTGCTGGGATTTGGCAGCAGTGCCACGGTCCTGGCGCCGGCCGAGCTGCAGCAGATGGTGCGTCAGGAGGCAGCAGCCTTGCTGCGGGATCTGGACGAACTGGACCGAGGGGGGAGTGAGAACACCGCCAGTCCCTGACGCAAGCAGATTCGCCAAAATTCTGCTCCGAATTTTTAAAAAAACCGTGCCCCCGCCGCGACTTTTTTCAGAATTCTGTCCCACCCACTCTCCAGGTCGGACAGGATCTGTCAGGGGTCGTGTGTATGCTGGATCCCTATCGAGGTGTGCTCCAGAAAAATGGCACTGAAGTTGATTCATGGCAACAGAGTAGCAAGCAATGGATTTTTCTGAGTGGTTCAGTAAGGTGACCGGGCATGATACGCCTCGCGATTGGCAGTCCCAGCTCGCTGCGGCGACAGTCTTGCGAGATCGGCTCGTAAATATCCCCACGGGGTTCGGAAAAACCGAGGGTGTGTTGGCAGCCTGGTCGTTTCATCGCATATTGAAGCAGAACGATGAATGGCCGAGGCGTCTGGTGTGGTGCCTGCCTATGCGTGTGCTTGTCGAACAGACGGCGGGCGTGGCACGGGCTATAGTGGACCGGATTAGTCAGATGTCTGTAAGTGGCGATCCCGTACGCGTACACACTTTGATGGGAGGCGAGACAAGCCAGAATGCAGTTGATGACTGGTGTCTGTACCCCGAACGTCCCGCCGTGCTGATTGGCACTCAGGACATGTTACTTTCGCGTGCACTGAACCGAGGATTTGGCGCAGGGCGTGCTCGCTGGCCCATGGAATTCGGATTATTGAATCAGGATGCACTCTGGGTAATGGACGAAGTGCAATTGATGGACGTGGGCCTGGCTACATCGGCACAGTTGCAGGCGTTTCGCGGGTACGACGCGAACGGTGGGCGGTCGCTTCGTCCGTGCCACACATGGTGGATGAGTGCAACCTTGCAGCCGGAATGGCTAAAGACAGTGGACACAGCCTCGGTAGTTGACGAGTGGATTGGATGCAAAACGGAGCCAGGCGGTAACGATCGAGAGTCTTCGCTGTGGCAGATTTCCAAATCGCTGTCTGCACAGGACATTGCATATGATGACCAGAAACACTTTGCCGAATTGATTCAGGAGCGGCATACTTCACTGCCGCAGGGCGAACACGGAAAGATTACGCTCGTCGTCTGCAATACTGTGGATCGAGCCTGTAAAACTTTTGAGACACTGGCACGCCTCAGGATTGATGCGGAATTGCACCTGGTGCACAGCCGGTTTCGACCTTCTGAGAGGAAGGGTTGGCGTGAGCAGTTTCTCAGCCGGGCCGCGTGCACTCCGGACGTAAATCGAATTATCGTTGCGACGCAGGTTGTCGAGGCTGGAGTCGATATCTCCGCGGGGTGCCTGATCACCGAACTGGCGCCCTGGACTGCCATGGTCCAGCGTTTTGGACGCTGTGCCCGGTATGGCGGAGTTGGACAAATTGTTGTTGTAAATCGAGGATTGAGCGAGAAAACCGCAGCACCTTATGAATCTGGCGAACTAAGGTCTGCATGGCAGGCGTGCCAGCAGATAACTGATGCGGGTGTTGGCGGCCTTGAAAGTTTTGAACAATCCCTGACCGAAGGCGGAAGACGCGAACTGTATCCCTACAAGCCGGCAAATCTTCTGTTGCGGCGTGAATTTGACGAACTGTTCGACACCACATCCGATCTCACGGGCGCAGATCTGGATATCAGTCGTTTCATTCGCTCGGGTGACGAGCGGGATTTGCAGGTTTTCTGGGCAGATATTCCGAAGGATCAGAAAGTCCCCGCTGAAACACTGAGCCCGTCAGGCGACGAATTGTGCAACATTCCGTTTCTGCTGGCGAGAAACTGGTTGTGCGGTACGGAGACGACAACCAAGCGAAATCCCCGGCTCCGGAAGAAGATGCGAGCATGGGTTTGGGACTGGCTTGATGGTCAGTGGGTGGAAGCGACTCGAGCTACACTGCTGCCTGGGCGCGTTATCTGTGTGGCTGCGGCGTGTGGAGGATATCGTGCGGAATCCGGATTTGCGCCCGAATCGACCGAGGCGGTTCCGATGAGTTTTACCGTCACATCGACAGCAACGGTAGCCGATGCGGTTCGGGGCGACAGTTCTCAGGATGACGAGAGCCTGAGTAAAGTGGAACATTGGAAGACAATCGCGTGCCACAGCGATGAAGTTCGGGCCGTTATCTGCAAGATCACAGAGCAGTTGGAACTCAGTTCCGATTTGCGGCGAATACTCGACGTGGCCGGGGAATGGCACGATGCCGGAAAATCGCATTTTGCTTTCCAAATGAAAATACGATCCGACTGCGAGCGACCGGCCAGGAATGATCTTGCGAAAGCTCCGCGTGATTGCTGGTTGCCACGCGGTGCTTTAAATGTTGTGAGTGCGCCCGCAGCTGACGGGAGCAGGCAGGTGATTGATAACCGACGTGGTTTCCGCCATGAACTGGCCAGTGTGATGGCTGTTTACGCTGTGCTGGAGATGTTCGCCCCTGGGCATCCCGCGCTGCTTGGGGACTGGCTGGAGTATTTGGAGGCATCCGGACGGCCGCATCGGGATTTGCCGGTCACGGCTGCAGTTCCCCAAAGTGTGCAACGGCTGCTGGCCTGTTCGGCCGACGAATTCAATCTCGTCGCCTGGCTGATCGGCACACATCATGGCAAGGTACGGCTTTCATTGCAGTCATCCCCAAGCGATCAGGATTATCGGGATCTTGACCACCGTGGCCTGCCGATTCGTGGCGTTCGGGAGGGGGATCAACTGCCGGCGATTGCTGTATCCAGAGACGGCGGGCTGCTGCCGGAGTTGACTTTGCGCCTGGATCCGGCCGCTATTGGACTCTCGCCAAATACAGGTCCCAGTTGGCGTGACCGTGGGACGGAAGTCCTGCAAAGATTTGGTCCGTGTGGAATCGCATATCTCGAAGCAATCATGAGGGCAGCCGACCGGAGAGCATCACAGTTGGCGACCAGCGATCCTGCGTTAGAAGGAGTCGTGTCATGAAGTTTTGCGTTCATCGCCTGAGGGGGTGCTCACCTGCACCTTTGGCCAACTATCTGAAAGCGCTGGGTGTACTGCGGTTGATTGCAGAACAGGCTGACCCTGCCGTTCGCGGCTGGTGGCAAGACGAGCAGTTTTGCCTGCTGAGCCGATTGACCGAAGAAGAACTTCGCTGCTTTTTTCTGAATGTTTATGCGCCTACGCCTTTTCTTTCACCCTGGAACAAAGGCTGTGGGTTCTTCAAGCCCGGTGATCCGGGAATGAGTCCCATTGAAAACTCGATAGCCCCACGGTTTGCGCGGTTTCGTGATGGAATTCAAGCGGCGCGGCAGCTGATTGACGAGCAGGCGGGTGCAGATGCCATCATACGTGCGATCAAAGCCCGAACCAAGACGAATAAAACCTTCCAGACGTCCGAAGAGCGGGAGTTGTTGGCAGGAAGCCGTGTTTTTGCAGAAATTGTCGAGCAACTGTCCAACAGTCTTGCAACCGCAAGTGATGGCACGACGCACGAGAGTCTGAGTCGTGAGTTATCAGAAGTGAAGCTTTTGGTGTCCGAGGCTTCCGGACCGCCCACCGGACCCGTGGCTGCCAGGATTAAGGCATCTTCCGGATACAAGCGTTTGCTGGCAGCGGCCGAGCGAATTTTTGCCAACCTGAAGGCGAGGCTAATTCCAACCTGTCGCGCCGAGTGGCGTGGTCCACATGCACATTGGCTTTCAACGGCCGTTGTTCTGACTGAGGATGGAAGCACACAGTGGCCTTCGTTGCTGGGAACCGGCGGTAATGACGGAAATCTTGACTTCACGAATACTGCAATGCAGATGATCGTGAAGTTATTTGAGGTGAACAGCCCTTTAGCCGAGGCGCGGGCTGAATCCCCCGAATTGCTGGAAAATTCTCTCTGGGGCCGTCCATCCAGTAAACTGGAGAGTTCGGCGATCGGGCAATTCCAGCCCGGTGCTGCCGGCGGCGCGAACAGTACCAACGGACCGACGGGCGAAAGCCTGGTCAATCCGTGGGATTTTCTGTTGCTGATGGAAGGGAGTCTGCTGTTTGTACCCTCTGCGACCCGCACCCTCGACCCGCATGTCATGGGCGGTGTGAGTGCTCCATTTGCTCTCCGCTCACACGCCGCTGGTTATTCTTCGGCCGGCGGAGAAAAATCACAGCGTGGTGAGCAGTGGATGCCGCTCTGGAGTCAACCATGCACTGTGTCTGAGCTGGTGGGACTGTTTGGTGAGGCTCGAGTGCAGTTAGGGCGGCAAACCGCGAATCGTGCCATTGACGTTGTTAAGGCTATTGCCCGTCTGGGCGTAGCACGGGGAATCAGCAGTTTTGTGCGCTACGGCTACCTTGAGCGGAATGGTCAGTCGACGCTGGCAGTTCCACTGGGACGAATCGAAGTACAACATCGCCCTGAAGTCTTCCTGACCGATGATCTTGCTCGCTGGCATGAATCGCTGCGAAGACGAGCGGGGGACAAGAATGCGTCAAATCGTCTGATTCATGCCGAGCGGCAGCTTTCTGAAAGCATCATTTCTGCGCTGACACACGATTCGCAGCCGTCACTTTGGCAGTCGGTACTTTTGGCGGCGGTTGATATTGAACGCCTGCAGGCAACAGGGGCTGCTATCGAAGCTGGTCCTGTTCCTTCATTGCAGCCGGAGTGGATTCGAGCAACGTTTGACAACGCTGTCGCAGCTGAATGTCGTTTGGCCCTGGCTCTGGGAAGCGCTGCCGCCGAATACAAAAACGGTCGGAGTGTGGATTCCGTCCGCTTCAACTGCCTGCCGCTTGAGGGTGACTCACGGTGGCCCAAATATCGGCAATCAGACAAGCGACTTTTGAGGGATCCACGAGTCGTCGTCACAGGTCGTGACTCGCTGGCCGACAGCGTCGCGATTGTCGAACGAAGACTTGTTGAAGCTGGCCAGCGTGCTCAGCGACGCCTGCCACTCAACTCGGCATTAGGCTGTTCCGCACGACTTGGGGACCTTGCTGCATTTGTTGAAGGCCGACTGGATGTGGACCGGGTGTTTAATCTGGCTCGAGCCTACATGGCGATTGATTGGCGGCGATTCTCACCTAAGCGCCATCTTCCACCGTCCGTGAATAACGACGATCTCCCACCTGAGGGTTGGATGGCTTTGCGATTGAGTTGCCTGCCGTGGCCAATACTGAATCGTTCTCAGATTCCCGTGGAACCGTCGATGATTCGCCGCCTGCAGTCAGGTGATGCCGCAGGGGCAGTGGATATTGCCATTCGACGACTGCGTGGCGCTGGCCTGGCCGTGCCATTTGCGTCCGCGACATGCAGTCAGGATGCCGGCTTACTGTGGGCTGCCGCACTGGCATTTCCCATTTCGCGTTTCAGTGCTGAACGGTGTGCAGAGATCCTGGTTCCCTCTTTGAAAGGAAGTACTAATGCTTGATGTTTTGAAATCCGAAAGTCGCCTGTTGTTTTCCGTAGAGCTCCGACCAGTTCAGGGCGATCGGTTTCAGCCCACGGGTTTTCCATCCCTCGGTGCGGCGACCTACCAGACTCGCCAAGGCGCCAAACTGCTCGTGGAAAGTGTTCAGAGCATGGCGAACAGGCTGGAGTCGACATGTTGGGATTCTGAGAACAATCAGCCTGTGCCAGCTTTGTCCGGCATCAGTCACGTCACAGTTCTGCGTAAAGGCGAGTTTCTCACCGACTCAATGCTTGAATCGCATCGAATCAACAGCCCGTATCTGCTGGAAGGAACTGACAAAACGTTCTCGAATGCTCTCAAAGCGGCACTGGGTGGTCTGGAAGAGGGACCTGTGAATCGCCGCAAACTGGCTGAGGTGCTGCTGCGGTACGACGTGGGTAGTTTGATTCATGGTGTCTTCCTTGCAAAGAAGGAGCTGGCGGGGGGACGTCTGCGAGTGTCACGTGCCCTGTCGGCATTCATAGAGGCATCGGGTGTCCGGGTCGCCGCCTCTGGTGGCGTCAAGAATGATCATGTGAATCCATCCGGAGTCACGAAAGAAGGCTACGGCAACGTACCTTTTGCTCGCGACGAATACGTTGCCGACTCAATCGTCTGCCATGTCAACCTGGATCTGGCTCAGATTCGAGGCTACGGGCTCGGTGCAGATGCCGAAAACTTGCTGATACTTCTGTCGTTGTATCGCCTTCGTCGCCTGCTTGATGGCGATTTGCGATTGAGAACAGCCTGTGACCTTGAACCTCTGGACCGCAGCCATATCTCGGCTGTTCGCCCGTCAGGCTTTGCTCTGCCATCGTTGTCTCAGCTGGAGACGGCCGTCAAATTGAGCATCACCGCATGCAGCGGACTCATGACAGCATCGACGGCGAATTACAACGACCCCCTGGCAAAGGGCAAGGATTCAGACAAAGGCACGGGCCCCTCGGCAGATGACGAGGACGGATCTGATACCGCAGATTCTGAATGAGTCATCCGAATGGAAGGGAGAGAATAATGCCTACGATACGGTTTGTGTTCCCAGGTGGACGTTACCACGCGACAGCTTGGGGACACCACGTCAATGAAGGTCAGGTAGAATGGCCGCCAAGCCCGTGGAGGATCCTGCGCGCCCTTTTGGCCACTGGGTTTACTACGCAGCGGTGGTCCGAAGAAAACTCGCCTGGCGAATTGCCGGCCCGGCTGTTTGAAGTGCTGGCTGGAACCCTGCCTTCGTATCGCCTGCCTGCTGCCACCAGTGCTCACAGCAGGCACTTCATGCCGCTGGGTAAACTGAAAAAAGAAGACGGCAGGGAGGGAACCACGCTGGTCTTCGATACCTGGGCGGACGTTGGAGAGGGCTACATTGACGTGTGCTGGCCGTGTGCTTTAGCGCCGGATGAGTTCGAGTTGCTTGCAACCCTCGTTGGAAATATGGGGTACCTTGGCAGAAGTGAAAGTTGGGTATCAGCGACACTCGTCGAGGATTCCGGCAGTCGGTTGGATGCGATGCCGCATCATGACGGACTGCATCCGGGGAGGGGGTGGGAGCAGGTCACATTGATGGCTGCGACCGAGCCGGCGAAATACCGGGAATGGCGAAACGAGCAGGTCAACCAATTGACTTCTGCGGTGCCCGCGCCTGTCGGTAAAAATGGAAAAAAGCCGTCAGCGGCCCAGTTGAAGTCATACCAGAAGGCCTGCAATGCACTTGAAGCCCCGTATCCGGCCGATTTGCTGTCGTGCCTGATGGCAGAAACGTCCTTCTGGAAGCAGCATGGCTGGAGTCAGCCACCGGGCGCACAAAGGGTGGTCTATTGGCGGCGAGCAGATTCCTTGAGCGTCGGGCGGCCGGTAGAGGCAAGAACTCCGGCACAGAAGGTCGTCACCACCATGCTGCTGGCGCTGGCGACACCCAATGTCAATATCTCCGCACTTCCACCGCTGACACGTACATTGCCGCAGGCGGAGTTGTTCCACAGAGCCATCGTGGGTCGCGTTGCTCGCGGTGGAAGAGTGCATTGTCCCGAACTGACCGGGCGGCACGAGGATGGCACGCCTCTGACGGAGGGACATGTTCACGCTCACGTGCAGCCGTTGTCACTTTCCCCGGCCGCCCGTTCGCAGAGGAGAATCGATCACATTCTGGTTCATGCGCCGATGGGGCTTAGCCCCGCAGCGCAGCACGCGATTCAAACCCTGCGCCGGACGTGGATGAAGGGGGGCTCAGGTGATCTGCAGGTAGCACTCGCAGCAAGCGGCGACATTTCGATACTGCGCAGTCTGTCCGGAGCCTTGCAGGAGTCAGTGCAGGCACTATTTCCTCGGGAGGGTAATGGCACGGAATGGGTCAGCGCGACGCCGTTTGTTCCTCCCAGGTTCTTAAAAAAATCCGGACGAAACACGCTCTTCGGGCAGATCAACGCAGAATTGAAGTGTCGGCAATTGCCGGCGGCTGCCGTTGTCGAAGTGCTGGCTGAACCGACGCTTGATTTTCGGCACTTTGTGGTCGCGCGTCGCGATGCCATGCAGGCGCCCCCGGTTTCGTTTGGAATGGCGCTGCGGATTAAGCTCGAACAGCCCCTCGAGACACATCTGGTGCCCCTGATTCTGGGCTACGGCAGCCATTTTGGTCTGGGACTCTTTGTCTCAAACTCCTGACATTCGCCTGCTTTGTGTTTTGGAGTGTCCTGATGTGGTTCCCACCCGCCACATTCATTTCCAAAACGCCACGGTCCTAAAGTCCACAGTATCGGTCCTGTGACCGTGGGTTTCCTGTCTCCGATCTCTTTCCCCTGCGCAGGTGTGACAGGATCTGTCAGGGGTCGTTGGTAGCGTGAGTTTTCCAGAAGCCGGAGGGTGAGTTTTCTCAGGGAGGACCGTTCGTTCACGCTGCGAAAGGTCTTGATCATGATCCGACCGTGTACTGCCCCGGAACAGAGCTCTCACGTCGTTGCTGTGCCCGATCTGATTCCCGTCAGAATGCTCAACGAATTCACCTACTGCCCCAGATTGGGCTATCTGGAGTGGGTGGACGGGGAGTGGGCCGAGAATCTGGAAACGATGGAGGGGTCGTTTGGGCATCGGCGAGTGGACCGACCCACCACCAAGCCCGTGCCGCTGCCGGGGGCGGCGGAGGCATCTGCCGAGTCCGACCCGGAACTCAAAATTCATGCCCGCTCCCTGATGCTGTCGGCTCCGGACGAAGGGCTGCTGGCGCGGCTGGATCTGCTGGAACTGACCGGAACTGTGGCGACTCCGGTGGATTACAAACGCGGACATGCGCCGGATATTCCGGAGGGAGCGTGGGAACCGGAACGCGTCCAGCTGTGTGCTCAGGCGCTGATTCTCAGAGAGAACGGTTTTCAGTGTACGGAGGGAGTGCTGTATTTTATTGCGTCGCGGCGGCGGGTGCGGATTGCATTTACGGACGAGCTGATCGCCAGGACTCGTCAGCTGCGTGACGAATTCCGGGCGGCGGCGGCTGCGGCGGTGATTCCGCCACCGCTGGTGGACAGTCCCAAATGTCCGCGGTGTTCGCTGGTGGGGATTTGTTTGCCGGACGAGACGGCGCTGCTGCAGCTGGGGGTTGGGGCGGAGACAGGGGAGCGCGCTGAGGTTGCGGAGTCTGTGGAGTCTGTGGAGCGTGCGGGGCGTGAGCTGCCGGTGCGGGTGCGGCGGCTGATTCCGGCGAATGATGATGCGCTGCCGCTGTACCTGCAGACTCAGGGCGCGATGCTGGGCAAATCGGGCGATCGACTGACAGTGAAGCTGAAGGACGAGCTGCTGGCGGAGCGGCGGCTGATGGATGTGTCGCAGGTGTGTTTGTATGGCAGTGTGCTGGTGTCAGCGCAGGCGTTGCGTGAGCTGACGGTGCGTGGGATACCGGTGTGTCATTTCAGTTATGGTGGCTGGTTTCACGCGCTGACGGCCGGTTTTGTGCACAACAATGTGCAGCTGCGGATTCGGCAGTTTGCGGTGGCGGCGGATGCGGAGCAGTCGCTGCGGCTGGCGCGGTGGTTTATTGCGGGGAAGATCCGCAATGCGCGGACGCTGCTGCGGCGACATCTGTCGGACGGCGGTGTGTCAGAGCTGGCTGAGTCGGCCGAGCCGGCTGAGGTGGCTGAGTCGACTGAGACGGCGGTGGTCCCGGCGGATCGGCGTCCGGTGCTGGAGCAGCTGCGGGATTATCGTCGTCGGGTGGAGCAGGCGGGCAGTGCGGAGACTTTGCTGGGGCTGGAGGGTTTGGCGGCGAAGGCGTATTTCCAGCACTTTTTTGGATTGCTGCGGGGGCGATTTGAGTTTGATGTGGCGGGCCGCAATCGGCGACCGCCGCGTGATCCGGTGAACGCGGTGCTGTCGTTTATGTATTCGCTGCTGGTGAAGGAGCTGACGGTGGTGCTGCAGAGTGTGGGATTTGATCCGCTGCTGGGCTTTCTGCATCGTCCGCGGTTTGGTCGTCCGGGATTGGCGCTGGACGTGGCGGAGGAGTATCGGCCGTTGATTGCGGATTCTGCGGCGCTGATGGCCTTTAACAACGGGGAGCTGGGCGAGGGCAGTTTTCTGGAGCGAGCGGGTGCGGTGGTGTTGACGGAGGGAGGGAGGAAATCGGTGATTGCGGCATTTGAGCGTCGGATGTCGCAGGAGGTGACTCATCCGATTTTCGGGTATCGGGTCAGTTATCGTCGGATTCTGGAGGTTCAGGCGCGGCTGTTGGCGCGGGTGGTGGTGGGTGAGCTGCCGGAGTACATCCCGTTTTGTACTCGGTAGAGTGATTGTGCGGCGTCCGGCAGTGTTTATTTCCTGAATGAAATCGAGAAAGAATCCGATGCGTCACGTGTATTTGATTTGCTATGATGTGGGCGAGCCGAAGCGTTTGCGTCGTGTGTACAAGTGTCTGCAGGGAGCGGGTGAATCTTTGCAGTACAGTGTCTTTCGGTGTGAATTATCGGCGGAGGAGCGTCAGGAACTGATTGAGCGGCTGTGGGGACTGATGAACCTGCGTGAGGACCGACTGCTGGTGGCAAGTTTGGGGGTCAGTGACGGCCGTGGCTCCGAGAATCTGCAGTACTGGGGAGTTCCGCGGGAGCTCCCTGATTCGACTCGCCCGCTGGTTTTGTAGCCGGTTTTGGGCATTTTTGTGTGTCATTTGGGTTTGCGAGCACTGCGGTGGTGTCTGAACCCCCGCCAGTGCTCGCAGACGCAACCTGTTCTTTGGCAACAAGTTACAAGTATGACTCTATTTCTATGCGAAGTTCCGGGTGGTCTCCCCCACCAGTGCTCGCAATCCCGTTCGCAACATTGTATTCTGGTTGAGGATACGACGCGGGAGGTTTCCGTCCTCAACTGAGGACGGCTCCATTGAAGCGAGCTGCTGTCACCGAGTCAACCAAATATGAATCCGGGTTTCCGTCCTCAACTGAGGACGGCTCCATTGAAGCCTGATTCGTGCGATGATCGGCATTTGTGATTTGCCGAGTTTCCGTCCTCAACTGAGGACGGCTCCATTGAAGCGTGTGGTTTGTTTCGGCTCATCTCGTGCACCCCGTGTTTCCGTCCTCAACTGAGGACGGCTCCATTGAAGCAGCAGGTCGAGCAAATACCTGTCTCGGACCTGATACGTTTCCGTCCTCAACTGAGGACGGCTCCATTGAAGCGCACCGCCCGCGGCTTATCGCCTGGCGTCCGGATGGTTTCCGTCCTCAACTGAGGACGGCTCCATTGAAGCTGTCCGCAGGGTTCGCAGATGCGGACTTCCCAGGGGTTTCCGTCCTCAACTGAGGACGGCTCCATTGAAGCAACTGGGAACCGACAATCACTGGCAATTGAAGATCCGTTTCCGTCCTCAACTGAGGACGGCTCCATTGAAGCATCAGTTACGAGCCAGCGATCGGTCCGCTGGATGATCTGTTTCCGTCCTCAACTGAGGACGGCTCCATTGAAGCACACACCGTGCCGATAGTGTAGACTGTACCCATGCGAGGTTTCCGTCCTCAACTGAGGACGGCTCCATTGAAGCGCCGATCGGCAAGACCTCGTCAACAAAACCCATCTCTGTTTCCGTCCTCAACTGAGGACGGCTCCATTGAAGCCCCGGCAGCGGGTGTCGGCAGCAGCTCGGCCAGATGTTTCCGTCCTCAACTGAGGACGGCTCCATTGAAGCCGACCACCCTGTTAAAGTCGCTCAGCGTCAGCTCTGGTTTCCGTCCTCAACTGAGGACGGCTCCATTGAAGCGCGTTTTCGTTGCAGTTGCCATCATCATTCTCCCGGTTTCCGTCCTCAACTGAGGACGGCTCCATTGAAGCAGTGCCTGCCCGGCTGCCCGTGCCGTGTCCACTGTGAGTTTCCGTCCTCAACTGAGGACGGCTCCATTGAAGCTACATCAACGGACCCGCAGCAGCCGGTGCCTCAGAGCCGGTTTCCGTCCTCAACTGAGGACGGCTCCATTGAAGCAATCCTGCCAGCAGCGCAGGACCTGGCCGACGTGGGGTTTCCGTCCTCAACTGAGGACGGCTCCATTGAAGCAGTGTCTGGCTGCGACTGTAGTTCGTCGGCTGTGTCGTTTCCGTCCTCAACTGAGGACGGCTCCATTGAAGCCGTGGTGAGCTGCTGCGGATCCGCTCCCGCCCCGATCTGGTTTCCGTCCTCAACTGAGGACGGCTCCATTGAAGCGCCAGTACCGTCAGAGGTGGCAGAAGGCGAGGGAGATGTTTCCGTCCTCAACTGAGGACGGCTCCATTGAAGCCTCTGGTGACCACGTGGCCTGCACCGCCAGACACCGGTTTCCGTCCT
>Ga0209972_10001575_pt1 | contig 19780 bp, 15 predicted proteins | sample NOAtaG_7_FD_187302 | JGI IMG/M metagenome (GOLD analysis project Ga0209972, IMG submission 187302) | Freshwater lake microbial communities from Lake Erie, under a cyanobacterial bloom - NOAA_Erie_Diel1S_2200h metaG (SPAdes) (version 2) | ecosystem: Environmental > Aquatic > Freshwater > Lake ... | reverse complement strand
CTTGTTGATCTCAAATTGGTCGCCGACGCCACCGACGCCTCACCGGAGCTGATCGAGGCTCTCAACCCGGAGCTGAAGCGGGGCGTAACCCCGCCCAGCAGCGAGTATCTGCTGCGCGTGCCAGCGGGGAAGGGGCGTGAGCTTCACCGGGCGCTCGCGCGGATCCCGGTGGAGAAGCGGGCTTCGTGGCGGATGATGACCGCCAGCGCGGGTGACAATTTTGAGACCATCGCCCGGCGGACGGGTCTCTCCTCCGACCTGCTCGAAGAGGTCAATGGTGGAACGATTCCGGCCGATCGCAAGATCGTTGTTCCGGTCAATGGGCGGGTGCGCAATGTCGTGCTGACCAGCGCCCGCAACGATAACGATGACGAGGAAGAGCCAGTTCGGCGTGGCGCCGCTTCGAAAAGGGATGGCGCGACGTCGGCCAGGTCGGGAAAAGTTATTACTTACCGCGTCAGGCGTGGTGAGACGCTGGGCGATATCGCCGGCAAGTACAACACATCGGTTGGAGCGCTGATCACTCTCAACGGGATTGGTCGAGGCTCCAAGCTTCGGATTGGTCAGGCACTTAAGGTGCCGGTTCGCTAAGAGCATTAATTCTCCTTTCAATTACCGCACGGAGTCGGCCAGGTTTTCTCCTCCTTTCCCTGGCCGGTTCCGTGTTTTTTTGTCTTTTGAGGCAGAAAGAAAGGGCCATTCCGCGACGTGGAGATCGACGATGGACGTGGCTGCCGATCTGTTATAAGATCGGGCTGTTTCGTGATTGAACCAACGGGAGAGTGATACTCAGCATTCAGATCACCGTGCCCGCCACCCCCTCTCTCTAACATCTTCTGACTTGTATCGGGAGTACATATCTGTCTCCGGGAGGTGGTGTGCCTTGTTATACAAAACATTGAGTGCGGCAGTCTTTGGTATCGATGCCGAGTTGGTCGAGGTGGAGGTCGATCTCGCGCCGCGGGCGAGCGATGTCATGACCGATCCGAGCGTGGTTGTGGTGGGCTTGCCGGATATGGCCGTGCGCGAGAGCCGCGAAAGGATTCGCGCCGCGATCATCAACTGTGGTTTCGCCTTTCCATTTATGAAGACGACGATCAATCTGGCGCCGGCCGATGTTCGCAAGGAGGGGTCAGCCTTCGACCTGCCGATTGCGGTCGGGATTCTCGGAGCCAATGGCGAGTTGGAGCCGGAGGTCCTGCAGGAGAGTCTGCTGATTGGCGAGCTGGCGCTGGATGGGCGGATCCGGCCGGTGCGCGGAGCGTTGCCTATTGCCGTGGCCGCGCGGCGCAAGGGTTTGAAGCGGCTGCTTCTGCCGGTTGAAAATGCACCGGAGGCGGCGGTGGTGACGGAGCTCGATGTCTACCCGGTTCGCGAGCTGCGCGAAGTGATCGAGCTGCTCAAGGCGCCGGGACAGATCCCGCCCATGCGGATCGATCTGGACCATCTGTTTGGGGGCGCCGACCACTACCTGATCGATTTTCGCGAGGTGCGGGGCCAGTTGCATGCCAAGCGGGCGATCGAGATTGCGACGGCTGGCGGACACAACATTCTGATGATCGGGCCACCGGGGTCGGGAAAGACGATGCTTGCCAAGCGGATACCGACCATCCTGCCCCCGATCACCTTCGAGGAGGCGCTGGAGGCGACGAAGATCCACAGTGTCGCCGGCTATACCGATGCCCGGGGGCTCCTGACGATTCGCCCCTTTCGATCGCCCCACCACACGATCAGCGATGCCGGGCTGATTGGCGGCGGCACCATCCCCCGTCCCGGCGAGGTGAGCCTCGCCCACAACGGGGTGCTCTTTCTCGATGAGTTGCCGGAGTTTGAGCGCAATGTGCTCGAGGTGCTCCGCCAGCCGCTCGAGGACCAGAAGGTGACGATCAGCCGTGCCGCCATGTCGCTCACCTTTCCAGCTGGTTTCATGCTGGTCGCGGCCATGAACCCCTGTCCTTGTGGCTACTACAATGCGACTACCCGCGAGTGCACCTGCACCCTGCCGATGATCAAACGCTACATTGCCAAGATCTCCGGGCCCTTGCTCGACCGCATCGATATCCACATCGATGTCCCGGCGGTCAAGGTCCGCGAATTGGCGGAGGCGGAGGCCACCGAGGGGTCGCCGGAGATCCGCACGCGGGTCGATCGGGCGCGGCGCATCCAACTGGAGCGCTTCCGCCGTGACCACGTCTTCTGCAATGCCCGCATGACCTCGCGCCTGATCAGGCGCTACTGTGAACTGGCCGCTGGTCCGCAGAACCTGCTCGAGCGGGCGATCAACAAGTACGGGCTCTCCGCGCGCGCCTACGACCGGATTTTGAAGGTCAGCCGGACCATTGCTGATCTGGAAGGGGTGGAGGCGATTGGCGAGGCGCACATCTCGGAGGCGGTCCAGTACCGGACGCTCGATCGCAACTTCTGGCAGGGCTGAGGGCTGCGTCGCGTGGCGGGGCGACCGGGAGGAGGCCTCTCCTCCCGGTCACCGCTTGAGTCAGGAGCGGGCTATTTGAGCCACTTCTCGAACCAGTCAAAGACGGTCGCGTGCCAGAGCTCGCTGTTCTGCGGCTTGAGGATCCAGTGGCCCTCATCCGGAAAATAGAGAAGCTTTGATGGCACGCCCTGGCGTTGCAGCGTCGTGAAGAGCTGCAGCCCCTCCCCGATCGGCACACGGTAGTCGAGTTCGCCGTGAATGACGAGGGTCGGCGTCCTGAAGTTCTTCGCCGCGAGGTGGGGAGACCATTTGGTGTAGAGTTCAGGGTTATCCCAGGGATTGCCTTTGAACTCGAACTCGGTGAACCAGAGCTCCTCGGTCGCCCCGTACATGCTGGTCAGGTTATAGACGCCGGCGTGGGACATCAGCGCCTTGAAGCGATTGGTGTGGCCGAGAATCCAGTTGACCATGTACCCGCCATACGAACCACCGGCGGCGCCAAGACGGTTCGGGTCGACGAAGCCCTGGGCGATCAGATGGTCGACCCCCTTCATCAGATCTTCATAGACAGCGCCGCCCCAGTCGCCGCTGATCTGCTCGGTGAAGGCCTGACCATAGCCGGTCGACCCGTGCGGATTGATGGCGGCAATGACGAAGCCGCGCGCGGCCCAGAGCTGCGGATTCCAGCGGTAGCTCCACGAATCGAGCCAGGCTCCCTGCGGACCGCCGTGGATGAGCAGGATCAGCGGGTACTTCCGCGTCCGGTCGAAGCGGGGTGGCTTGACCAGAAAGCCGTGGATGCGGGTCTGCCGCGCCCCATCGTACTCAAACTCCTCGACTGTCCCCAGCTCGAGCTGGTTGAGGAGCGGTTCGTTGGTTCGCGTCAATTGACGCAGGTTCGCGCCATTGCTCTCACTGGCAAAGATCTCGGTGGGCAGCGACATGCTGCCGCGGGTCAGGGCGAGGGTGCGTCCGTCGGCCGAGAGGGAGATGCCGGTGTTGGTCGAATTGCCGTGAATGAGCTTGAATTTCCCCCCACTGACTGGCACGGCCCAGACGGGTTCCCGCCCGCGATCCTCGGCAATGAGGATGATCTGTTGGCTGTCGGGCGTCCAGAGCAGGTCGCCGACGTTGCGGTCAAAGCCGACCGAGAGTTCACGGATCGCTCCGGTCTGCCGATTGCAGAGCATGAGCCGGAAGCGGTCGGCCTCGTAACCGTTGCGCTCCTGTGAGCGGTAGGCAATCCACTTCCCGTCGGGTGAATAGCGCGGGGCGGTGTCGGAGCCGGTGTTGGCGACGGTCATCCGTTTCGCTTCGCCGCCCTCGATCGCGACGGTAAAGATGTCGTTGTTGGTGCTCAGCGCCTCCTGCGGCTCAATGTTCCGGACGAAGGCGATCTCCCGTCCGTCGGGTGAGAAATGGTAGGCGGTTGGATCACCGAGTGAGAAGGGGGGGACATCGTAATCACCCGGGGTCAGATCGCGTGCCGGTCCTCCCGCCGTTGGAACGATGAAGAGGTGGGTACGGCGGCCACGTTTGAAGCTGTCCCAGTGGCGGTAGAGCAGGCGGTCGGCAACCACGGCGCTGACCTTGCTCTTCGACTCGGCGTCGGCCCGGGCGGCGACGCAGGCGAGGTCGCGGCACTCCGGGTAGACCTCGGTGCTGAAGGCAAAATGGCGTCCATCAGGTGACCAGATGAAGTCGGCGACGCCGAGCGGTACATCCGTCACCCGGCGCGGATTGCCTCCGTTCGCCGCCGCAACGAAGATCTGTGGCGCTCCATCCCGGGTCGAGAGGAAGGCGAGCTGGCGGCCATCGGGCGACCAGCGGGGGCTGTCGTCATTGCGTGGAGAGGTGATCAGTTCGGTCGGCGCTCCGCCGGCAGTGGGGACCGTCCAGATCGACCGTTTTCCGCGGTTGGCGGTCTTGTCGACCACCGTCACGACATAGGCGACCGTCCGTCCATCGGGAGAGATCTGCGCATCGGCGAGCCGCTTCAGGGCGACCTGATCGTCGAATGTGATTGGACGTCGACCCTGGGCCGGGACCACCGCGACGGAAGAGGCCAGGCCAAGGAGGAGGATCGACAGGGAAAGGATGCGGAGTTGTTTAGTCATTGTTACCTCGCAGTCAGATCGATAAGTTAGACAGAGATTGAATTGTAACACTGGTGACCGGGGGGCGGCTCCAGTCCATCCGGCGGAAATTCGGGCGAGCGAGCGACCGCGTCTCCTGCCACGCTTGGACATTCCAGGCTGTCCGGAGCAGACAAGACGGCAGGCCGGCGGATTCTGCCCAGTATTTGTGGCTCAATGTTTCTGGCGTGAATGGGTATCGAACCAGGCAAAGATCTCCTTGAGCGCCGGACCGAAGACATTAAAATGGTCACCCTCGGCGATCTCGTCGAAGCGGATCTCGATGCCGAGTCGCCGCCCGGCGGCAACCATGCGCCGCGACTCCTCGATTGGGACGGTCCGATCCCTGACCCCATGGGTGACGAGCCACGGGATGTGGCGAATATTCTTCAACCTGGCGGTGATCAGGATGCTGCCCAGGCCGGAGACCGGGGCCAGGGCGGCGAAGATCTCCGGATGGTTGGCGGCAATCGACCACGTTCCATACCCACCCATCGAGTGGCCGAGCAGGTAGATGCGGTCCGGATCGATCCGGTAGTCCCGCTCCATCTGCCGGAGCACTTCGAGGACATCCTTCTCGGCGTTGCCAAGGTAGAGGGAGGTTGGGCCGCGCCCCTTCGGACACGCGATCAGGTACCCGTGGGCTTCGGCGATCCGCTTCAACTCCCCATTCTGCCGGCCCTCGAAGAGGCTGTTCTCGTCGCCTCCCCAACCGTGGAGGGCGATGGCGAGAGGCCACCGCTGGTCGTTTTGATGGGGTGGGCGTCCGTTGGATTTCTGCTGGTAGGTCGAGGGGACAAAGATCCGGTAGGGCTGAAGAGTGCCGTCAACTTCAGAGCGGTAGGCGAGGTGGAGGTCGCCACGCTGCCGGGTGAGGGGATTCTCGCCCCGGGCGATCGATTCAAGCATCTCCGCCGCCCGTTCGAGGGCCGCCGCCGGGCGCTGTCGCTCAACCGGGATCGTCCCACTATTGAGCAGCCGCAGCAGATCGATCGTGTACTCGATCTCGGCGAGACTGCTCAGCAGCTCCGGTTTTTCCGTCCACGAATCACGGCGGCGAAGTTCGGCCAGGCGGTTCGCCAGTTTCTGGCTCTGCCGGTAGATTCCCCGCGCGATCGCGATTCGCAAGGGTTTGAAGATCGATTCCTGTTCACCCCCGGCAGGGAGATAGGAGACGGCCAGCACATACTCTCCATCCGGCAGCTCGGGAACGGTCATGGTGACGCGCCGCCCATTGGCCAGCCAGGCGGGGTCGTCGTCGAGTTGGGCCAGTTCGCGCACGGTCCGGTAGCGTCCGTTGACCGTCTCGCCGATTGCGATTGTCCCCGCGAGCCGCTGCGGCAGCGGACGTGTCGGGACAAAGATGCGACTCAGGGTCACCTCGATCGCCTGACCCGGCTCGAGGATGACCCGATCCGCGGTGACCTTCAACGCCGCGCCAAGTTCCCGGAAGGCGCTCCACTCACGCCCGCTGAGCAGGGCCAGCGCATGGGAGAGGTGGCGGTGGGCTTCGCCATACTGCCCGTCGCTCGTCGCGTTGCGCGCTTCCATCTCCAGCTGGTCGAGCTGGCGCGCCAGCTCGACCGATGGCGTCGTGCTGTTTCGGGCGGTGCGGTAGGCAATATTGAGTTGGAGGACCGTTGAGGCATCCTGGGCGGATGGCTCCACCCAGGGGACCGGGACGATAAGGAAGAGCAGCAACGAAAGCGCGAGGCGCCGGTGTGGCATCGGTTTACTAGTTGCCTGTTGAGCCGAAACCTCCCGCCCCCCGTTCGGTCTCGGCGAGGTTCTCCGCCCATTGGTATTCACAGGGGGCCGCCTGTTCGATGATCAGCTGGGCGATGCGGTCCCCAGCCCGCAGTTCGACCGGCTGCGCCCCAAGATTGATCAGCAGCACGTTGATCTCGCCGCGGTAATCGGCATCGATCACTCCGGCCAGCGTATCGATGCCGTGTTTGACGGCGAGCCCTGAACGCGGCGCGACCCGACCATACCACCCTGGCGGGATCTCGACAGAGATGCCGGTCGGCACCAGGCGACGTTCGCCCGGCGCCAGAGTCGCTCCCTCGACGCAATGGAGGTCGGCGCCTGCCGCGGTGGCTGAACCACGCCGCGGCAGGGACGCCCCTTCACGAACCGCCAGCACCTTGATCGCGGGGAGAATGTTTGTTGAATTATTGGTCATTTATGGCAGCGTCTTGATCCGGATGTTGCGGAACTCGACCAGTGAACCATGGCCAAGGAAGCCAATGTAACCCTTCTTGTTCTTGATCCCCGGATGCTTCTCGATCACCTCTTTCTCTTTGACGAGGCCAAGATCGAAGTCGAGAATAACCACCCCATTGAGGGTGACCCGAACGTGGTTGCCATCGGCCATGATCTCCTCGGTGTTCCATTCCCCGGCCGGCTTCAGGAAACCGGTCCGGGCCGGGGCGACGAGATAGATCGATCCGTGGTGCTGCTCTGACTTGATCTTGCCTTTATACTTCTCGTGGCCATCGTCGAGAATCTGGACCTCCATGCCGACATAGGCGGCGTCGCCATTGAGCGGGGTCCGAATGCCGATGCCGTTGTTTCCACCCGGCTCTGTCTTGAATTCAAAGCGGAAGATGAAGTTCGAGTACTCTTTGTCGGTGAGCAGGTTGCCGCCGCCCTCGAGCGGGCAGACGATGGTTCCGTCTTTGACCACATAGCCCGGACCACGACCGCGCACGAGCTGCCAGCCCTTGAGCGTCTGGCCATCGAAGAGCTTGACGAAGCCGGCCTCGTCTGCGCTGGTCTGACCCAGTGCGACGAGTGGTGAAAGGGTGATTGCGAGGACTATTCCCAGAAGCGTCTTGTTCATGTCGTCTGTTCCTTACTTTATGTTTATGGAGGGGAAGATGGTTTCTTCTCATCAGCCGCTGCCATCATCGCAGAGGCTCACTTGATCGTCAAGAAAGCGCTCCGGACTCAGGCGAGCGACATGGCGACGACCCGGGCGACGCGTCGTCCGAGCAGGGAACCGATGATGTTGCCGGTCCCGTTGTAGCCACCGATCGCCCAGACTCCCGGACGAACCTGCTGACTGATCGGCACGCCAGAGCGGGTGTAGCCGACCGAGGCTGCCCAGTGATGGGTGATCGGGGCGGTGACCCGCAGGTCTTCACGCAGGAATCTTTCGAGGGCCATCTGGATGGCCGGCGACGGGGTCGATGTCGTCGTCCACTCCGCGTCGCCACCCTGGTCTCGAAAGCCACCGAGGGCAATCTCGCCCCCCGGCAGCTGCTGCCAGTACTCATAGCCCCAGCGGCGGTAGACCGGGCGGGGAAATGAGACCTCGGGCGCCGGGGCTGTGGCGAGCATCTGCAGGCGGGCGGTGCGGACCTGCCCGGCCAGCTCCGGGAGGACTATCTCGAGACGCCCATCGACGGCGACAATCACGATGCGGCAGTCGATCACGCCGTGTGGCGTAACCACCTGCTCTCCGGAGATCTCCAGCGCCGGCGTCTCTTCATAGAGCGGGATGCCCTCGTTTACGAGCGCCGTCGCCAGGTGACGACAGCGCGTCAGCGGCTGGAAGACCCCGTCGCTGGGGATGAGCAGGCCGCGCCCCTCCGGTCCCTCATACCAGCTGGCCGGCCACCCGTCCGCCTCCATCGCCGCCAGCTGGACCCGGCAATCTTGCTCCTCTTCCGGCGAGGCCGCGATCCGCAGCGAACCGGTCCGTCTGACAACCTCCGGCCAGCGTTCGACCAGCCGGTCGATCTCGGCGAGGGTTGCCGCATAGGTCTCGCGCGCCTTCTCCCGTCCAATTGTTTCGATCGAATGGTGGTAGAAGGCGGCGCTGCCAGCGAGCAGGAACCCACCGTTGCGCCCCGCGGCGCCGCCGCCAACCTTACCGGCATCGATGCCAATGGCCGCGATGCCGCGACCGGCCAGCTCTTCGAGACAACTCAGACCTGACCCGCCCAGACCAACTACACAGACATCGGTCTGCACCCTTCCCGCCAGCACTGGCAGGCCGTCCCACGCTGATGTGTCCCAGATCGGGTTGTTCATTATCATAGACCGCAATTCTACCCCAATCGGCCCCTCTCAAGGCAGCCAAATCCCGGGCCGCGGAACCCAGGGGGATTCGCTATTGTTCGCATCTTCTTGTCGCCGCTCTTCATTTGCGGCAATATGCCGACAAGAGTTCTCATAATCAGCGGTGAGTCTGGCCGGGAGAGGCCCAAATGAGCCAAAGGAGAGACACGTGAAGAGACTATATGTTCTGCTCGCCCTGCTGTTCGCCGGTGGAGGGTCGATCGCCCTCTCGCACGCGCAGCAATCACCAAACGCCGCCCAGCCCAATCCGGGGTCCACTCTGGGGATCGAGAAGGTCAGGGATAATCTCTATCTGATCACCGGCGCGGGCGGCAACACCGCCGTCTTTCTGACCCGGCAGGGGGTGGTGGTGGTCGACACCAAAGTTCCCAATAACGGCCCGGCCATTCTCGAGAAGATCCGTTCAGTGACCAGTCAACCGGTGACGATGGTCATCAATACCCATACGCATTTCGATCACGTCGGCAGCAATGAGGCCTTCACTGGCAAGGTCGAGTTTGTCGCGCATCGCCAGACCAGGGCCAATATGGAGCGCATGCCAGCGTTCCAGAGCGAACAGGGGCGCCAGTTCCTCCCGGGGCGGACATTCGATGACCGGCTGTCGCTGCTCAGTGGCCCCGACCAGATCGACCTCTACCACTTTGGACGCGGCCACACCAATGGCGACACCTTCGTCGTCTTCCCGGCCCTCAAGACGATGCACACCGGAGACCTCTTTCCCGCCCGGCAGACACCGATCATGGACGGCAATAACGGGGGCAGCGGCATTGAGTATCCGCAAACCCTCGCCAGGGCAATCGCCGGCATCAAAGGGGTTGAGACGATCATCCCCGGCCATAGCCCGGTCACCGGGTGGTCAACCCTCATCGAATTCAACGGATTTATCCGCGAGCTGGTCGAATACGGCCGGCAGGCGAAGCGGGCTGGCAAGACGGTCGACCAGGCCGTCGCTGATTTCAAGCTGCCGGAGAGATATGCCGGTTATGGACTCGGCCGACTGAAGGCCAATCTGACGATGGTCTATGCTGAAACCGACTGAGCAACGGACTGATTGGTGATCAAGGGAACTCTTCTCACTCTTGCGCTTCTCCTGGCGGCGCTCCTGGCTGGCCGGGCCGACGCCCACGCCGTCCCCTACAGCTATCTCGATCTCCAGTTTGGGCCGGTCGGGCCGGGCAGCGTCACGGCAAGGCTGGTCGTCCACGCGATCGATCTGGCGGTCCACCTTGGCGTAGACGAGAACCACCTGCTCGACGCTCCAGGTCTGGAGACTCACCACGAGGCGATCCTCGACCTGCTCAATACCCGTCTCCTCGTCAGTCTCGATCGCCAGCCGGTCCGCGCGCAGCGGCTCCGTCTCGAACCGCGCCGTGACCGCCGCGAGGTCGTTCTCGATTTCGAATATGAGGCCACGGCGCCAGTCGGCCTGGCCGAGGTGCGCGGCCCGGTCTTCACCGCCGATCCGCAGCACCAGACCTTCGTCAATCTCTTCGCTGGCGACCAGCTCATGCGGCAGGAGATCCTGACCATTTCCCAGCCGCGGCTTGAATACTTTACCAGTACCCGCCAGGGTGTCCGCGCGGTGCTCAGAAAGTTCATCCCCGCCGGCATTCACCACATCTTCATCGGGCCTGACCACATTCTCTTCCTGATCGGTCTGCTGCTGCTCGGAGGCCGCCTGCGCCGACTGCTGCTCATCGTCACCGCCTTCACTATCGCCCACAGCCTCACCCTCACGCTGGCGGCACTCGACCTGCTCAACATCCCGGCCAGCATCATCGAACCGCTGATCGCGCTGAGCATTGTCTATGTCGGAGTCGATAATCTGCTGGTCAAGCCGGGTGGGCGGGATCTGCGGGCCTGGCTCGCGTTCTTCTTTGGCTTCATCCACGGCTTCGGGTTTGCCGGGGTCTTGCGGGAGTTTGGGCTTCCCACGCCGGCGCTTGGCTGGTCGCTGCTCTCTTTCAATCTGGGCGTCGAGATCGGCCAGGCGGTGATCGTCGTCATCACCACGGCGCTTCTCCGAACTGTCACCCGCCAGCGGCCAAACCTCGCCCGCCCGATTCTGATCACCGGATCGGTCTGCATCATCCTTGCCGGCGCCTACTGGTTCATCACCCGCACCTTTGGACTCTGAGCCCGATCCGGTCGATCGATGGTGGCCGGCTTACCAGGTGATCCGCGCTTCGTAGCGGTCTGATCCGCCCGCCCGATCATTGATCTGGAGGTGGAGCGTGAAGTTGTTGAATCGTGATGGCTGGTCGATGACGAGGATCTCGGATCGACCGTCACGCTTCTCGACCTGACAGTCGAGTTCCCGGCGGGGCAGGACGACGCTCGCGACAACATCCATATAATTTGGGTTCTGTCCGTTGATCACATCGTAGCGCACCTGGTCTCCACGAATGAAGATGTCGATCATCCCATCGACCTCGGCCTTCACCTCGATGATGTTTCCGCCCCGACCGCCCCGCCGCATGGTCACGCTCGGCAGCGTGTCGAAGTTCATCCCGCGACCGCCACCCGGGCGCGGTCGCCCCCAGCCTTCGCCCGGACGGCCTCCACCTGATCCGCCACCCGGATTGCCTCCGCCCCAGCCATTGTCACCTGTGAAAGTGTAGCTGGCCGACTCGGGAAAGTCGCCGCGGATGTTGTAGATGCATTCATAGCTGACCGTTCGCGAAGGGCCATTGTCGATCGAGACCTCTGCCTCTCCGCTGATCCGCATCTGCGCGCCGCCGCCAATGCGCTCACGCGCGCTCCGCAGGGTCGACTGGATCGCCGCGCCGCGGTTGTCACGCGAGAGGCGCTGGTTGAGCGCTTGCCGACATCCCGTCCGGATCTCATTCGTCAATCCCTGGCTGAAGACCACTCCACTCGTTGTGAGAAGAAGCAGGGTAAGGGTCAGTGTTCTCTTGATCATGCGCACCTCCGATTCTGGTCGAGTTTATTCTCTTGCGGCCATCTCCCGCCTCTCGAATATAGCGATAAAACTGGTTGGGCGAAAGGGGGGGCCGGATCCGGAGTTGTCGGGAGGGTCTGTCTCGGGTCTGTTGGCGGAGTGGACGGCTGGAGAGAGACGCCGCGTCGATCTCGGCTCAGTTCTGCGGCGCGCGGTAGATGAAGTTGACCCGACCGAAGCGGACCTCACATCCGTCACTGAGGCGGGCCGCGGTCACCCGCTTACCCTCGACAAAGGTTCCGTTGCTGCTCTCGAGATCGGCGAGGTGGTACTCGTCGCCTTCATTGACGATGCGGGCGTGGCGCTTGGAAACGGAGGGATGGTCGATCACAAACTGATTGTTGAGGGTGCGTCCGACATTGATCTCGGTCTGGTCGAGGATGTAGGCGATCTTCTCTTCGCCGGTGGCCGAGACGCTCGAGAAATGGGGGCGGGTATCGAGGGTCACCCGCGCCGGCATCTTCATATTGGCCCCGCAGCGGGCACAGAACTTCGCCCCCGGGCGTTGCCAGGTCGAACAGATCGGGCAGAGTTGCTCCTCCTCGGGATTGGGAATGACCGCTCCGCACTTTGGACAGGGGAGACTGGAACTGCCCCGCGCCCCGCACTCCTGGCAGAAACGGCTCGTCGGCATGATGATCGTCCCTTCCCGGTGCGGCGAGGTCTCACGGTGAAAGTTGATTCGCGAGCGCACGCGGATGAAGAGTCCAACCATGGCGACGAGCAGGATAATAAAGAAGATGCTGCTCAACCGCGCGGCAGCCACCAGCAGAATGTCGAAGAGCGAGTGGACCAGCGAGGCCGCGAGCAGGCCGCTCAGCAGGATCGGCAGACGCGCCCGCGCCATGTTCGGAACCGCCTTGGCACTGCTCAGACTGAGTCCCCAGAAGGCCGAGAAGAGCGCGTGACCTGGATTGGAGAGCGGTCCGCGCAGCAGAATCAGCGTCGGATCATGCTGCCACAGATAGATGATATTCTCAGCCGCGGCAAAGCCGAGTGCGGCCGTGGCGCTGTAGATTACTCCATCGAGAGGTTCGTCGAACTCCGGTTTGCGCCAGGCATAGCCGAAGACGACCAGAAACTTGATCGTCTCCTCGACCGGTCCGACGACCAGCAGCAGCACCAGCAGGTGGGCCAGATCGCCGTCGCCAAACAATGCCCCAATCGCCCCCTGGCCAAGCAGGTTGAGCGCCAGGGCCGGCGCCGTCGAGAATGCGCCGAAGACAAAGGTGATGGTCAGGAGCCTTTTCGAGGGGCTTTTGTAGCGACCACGACTCGCGAAATAGTAGATCCAGAGCAGACAAGGCAGCATCGAGACTACCGGAATCGTGATAAAGTCCATGCGTCTTCTCGCCTCTCCCTTTGCTCTCTACTCCTGCCGTTTGACAATGACCATCGTCAGATCATCGACCGACTTGGCCTTTCCGACGAATTTGGCCAGCGCTTCGTCGATCCGGTCACGAATCCCGGCGGCTGAACGATGCCGATTGGCAAGGGCCACCTCGATCATTCGTGATTCGGCGAACTCCTCACCCTCTTCATTCTGACTCTCGGTGGCTCCATCCGAGAAGACGACCAGCACATCTCCGGGCAGAAACTCCACCCACCCCTCGCCATACTTGGCCGCCGGGGTGATTCCCACCGGAAAACCTCCCAGATCGAGCCGCATCACCTCGCCCGAGGAGCGGACAAGAATCGGGGCATTATGGCCGGCATTGATGTAGGTGAGCTGGTTGGTGCGCGGATCGAGCTCACTATAGAAGAGGGTCACGTACCGGTTGGCCGGGCTGTTGTCACAAATATAGTGGTTGATCTCGGTAACCACCTCGCTCGCCGACAGCCGGGTTCGCGTGTGTGCGCGAACCGCGGCGTGGAGCGATGACATGAGCAGCGCGGCGCCGGTCCCCTTGCCGGACACATCGCCAAGGGCGACCACATAGCGCCCGTCGCTGCGGGCGATGAAATCATAGTAGTCGCCGCCAACCTCGTAACAGGGAAAACTGTACCCATCCAGATCGTAGCCGTCGATTGCGGGCGGCCGATCGGGATGGAGCGTCAGCTGGATCTCGCTGGCCACCTGCAACTCGTTGGCCAGTCGTCGCTGCTCCTCGCGCAGCTCGAGGAGCGACATATTCTCGATCCTGATCGCCGCCACGCCGGCAATCAGATTCAGCAACTGCACATCCCGCTCGGTGAAGCGGTTGGTATGGAGCTGGGTATCGACATAGATCATGCCGCTGACCCGTTTCTCGACGGCGAGGGGGACGGCCATGATCGACCGTGACCCTCCGAGCAGGATCGAGTGGCGTTCCTGAAAACGCGGATCCTCCTGGGCATCAGAGGTCAGCACTGAAACGCCGTTTCGCAACACCTGTTCACTGATGCTGTGGCTGATCTCGATCTCATCGATCTGTTCGCTGGCCATCGCCTGGCGGTGCTTGAAGGCCTTGCAGACCAGCTCCGGGCCGTCTTCGCTCTTCTCCACCGCCGACTCGAAGAGCATCACATAGCCGCGATCGGCCCGGACCACCTCAAAGACACAGTCGAGAACCTGTCGCAGCGTCTCCTCGAGCGAGAGCGGGGAGAGCAGCGTCAGGCTGACGCGCATGATCATCGACAGGGTATCGTCCGCCGGACGCGGACCCTCCGCGGGCAGCGCCGTCGCCGGGCTCCCGCCGGCCGACTCCCGCTCGAGTGTCGAGATGATCTCGGCGGCCGAACTCTTGGCCGCCGGACCAATCGTCATCTCCGCCCAGCTCTGGCGCCCCTGGTAGGGTTCATCGGTGAAGAGCAGGTTGGTCTTCCGCCGCGCGGGCGCCGTATCGAGGTGCTCCGAATACTCGATCTCGGTCTCCCCGATCCGAATCAGATCACGATCGTGAAGGAGGACCGGCTCCCCGAGCCGGTTGCCATTGATCATCGTTCCATTGGCGCTGCCAAGATCGGAGATCCAGAAGCCATCGCTGCGCCGCCGGACATCCGCGTGGAGCCGCGAGGCGAATGGGTCCTCGACACAAAGGTCGTTTCGCGCCGATCGTCCGATCGTTGTCCGCAATCTCGATAGTTCGACCACCGAGTCTCCATGCTGTGGAGTTGCCCTGACTATTAAACGTGGCATAGGTGTTTGAGCGAGATCACGACCCGGCTCATCCTTATCAAATCAGACTTTCTGATGAAATCAAACTCTCTGTCAGCCGGTGGCTTCAATTTGCGCTGGAAGACCGACCACCTCGCCGCCCGCGCCTGCCACCACCCCACCAAAAGGTTCCCGGCTGTTGTCCCCGCACCGCTTAGGGATTGGTCCGCCGCTGCTGATCCGCCGCCAGTTTCTGGGTCCGTTTGGCTCCCGATTGGGCCACCTGGACATAACGACCGCGGTCGACTCGCTTGTAGTAGTCGTAGGCCTCCGGATACATCTCCAGACCGTGGTAGGCCGACGCGAGGAAATAGTAGATATCCTTGTCTTCCGGAGTCAACCGCAGAACGATCAGAAACTCCTTGATCGCGGCCCGGTACTCACGAATATTGAGGTAACGCAAGCCAAGATCACGCCGGGAGGCGACCATAGCCGCCGGATCGGGCTTCTCGCCCGACTTTCCGATATCGAGTGATTCGGGGGGCCGGAAATCGGTGTTGAGTGAGATTCGCGGGGGCTGGAGGGTGATCTCTCCCGGGGCAATCCGGGGCGAGGGCAGCAGGGGCAGCGGCTTGGCCGGGCGCTTCCGGATGCTCCGGACCGGAACGACCGACCCGTTTTGGCGCGCCTGGTAGTTCTCGATCTCCTCGAGAGCCGTCGATGCCTGCGCACTGTTCTGGTCGAGCGCGATGATGATCTTGTACTCGCGATGCGCGCTCGTCCAGTCATTGCGCGATTGATGGAGCCGCGCCATCTCGAGGCGCGCCTCGAGGTTGCCAGGCGCCACTCCAAGCAGACTGGTATAGATCAGTTGCGCTTCGTCAAGGCGGGCCAGTCTGGCATAGGTGCGGGCCAGACCAAGGAGCACCTCGGGGTCGTCTTTTGTCAGCTGCCGGGCCCGCAGATAGTAGGTGAGCGCCTCCGGATAGTTGCCGGCGCTCGCGGCGCTCGCGCCGAGATTCCGGGCCTCATTGCTCAGCTCGAGGGGGGTGCGCAGGTCGCGTTCATCGTCGCCAATTTTGGCGTTGCCGAGGAGTCGCTCCCGGTAGACGAGGTAGCCCATCGTCGAGATGAGGAGAACGACCACCGTCAGGCCAATCCGCAGCCAGGCTCCGAAGCTCGATCCATTCTGCAACCCCGAGGCATCTGCCAGGACCTGCGCCGGCCCCTGCCCGGCGAGGGGAGGCAGGCTCTCGCCATTCTCGTCCTGATCGCTCCACAGATTGTCCCGCATTGCCGATCCGTCCACTTCTTGATCTTCCGCGTCACGATAAACCCGATCAAGCTTGATGACCTGACTGATCCGCTGCGGATTATCGCCCGCTCCGCTCGCCGCACCTGTCAACCCGCCGGGCGTCCAGACCTGATGATCCACCTCTGCCTCATCTGAAACCTGGACATCCGGGAGGTGGCCTTCCACCGCCTGACCGATGATTTCATTCATCTGATCTTTGTTGTTCATGGCCCCTTCGATGATCAACGGCCCCGAGGTTCGCAGACGCTTGAGGGTCTGTACCGCCTGCTCTTCCTGCTCCACCAGCTCCTGCTCGTTCTCTTCGGCGGGCGGCTCACCACCCGCCCAGGCCGCGGGAGTCAACCGACCCGTCCCCAGTCGTCCTGATCCTCGTCCGGGCGGAGGCGCCGCGGAGAGTGGTCCGGACTGCGCGGCCATCTCTCCACCACACAATCTGCAGAATCGGGCGCTGACATCACAAGCCGACCCGCACCATCCACAGTAGATCCTCGTCATACTTACCCACCCAAACGAAAACGGTATACTCTCGCGCGATTACTTTCGACCTATCTGCTCTCGACTTGCGTCCCCGCGAGACGATCGTGCCACCCCTGCCGGCGCGGATCGCGCACGATTGGCAAAATCCCCAGACCAAAGAGGAGAATCGACAGGGGATATCCCACCAGATGGCGCCGGATGGCCACCCCGTAGCTCATCGGCTCGCCATCGACGCGCTTCACCCGCAGGCCGATGAAGTACTTGCCGAGGCTCTGTCGATCGTGTGCGTAGACGTAGACCCAGTTGTAGAAGATCCAGCCACCCGTCACCGCCAGCCCCAGCGCCGAGATCAGTCCGGTGACCGTGCCCCCGTCCAGATTGGCGAAGACCGAACGGTGGAGCAGCCTTGTTGCCAGGGCGAGGAAGCCGGGAGTCAGCAGCGCCTCCTCAGTCCGATAGAGCGGCCAGTGGCGCTTGATGTAGGTTGCCAGAACCAGGATCAGGGCCAGAATGACCAGGGTCACAATGTAGTCGAGCAGAAAGGCGATTCCCCGCTGGCGCAGCAAAAGTCCTGAGTCGTTGTCTCTTTCCATCCTCACCCTCTCCACTCGACCCTCTCCAATCCCTCGGCCACGGTCGGTATCTAATCAAATCAAGAAGTCAAATCAACAAGTCAAATCAACAAGTCAAATCAAAAAGTCATTTCACGCAGAAAGTCGTTTCGCGTTCGTCGCGCGCCAGCTCTTCGCCGGCCACTTGCTCAGGCTACCAGAAACTTGAGGGTCGTCTCACCCAGCTTCAGTTCATCGCCATTCGAGAGGACCAGCGGCCGCCCCTGCACCAGTCTGATCGAGCCATTGAGGAGCGTGCCGTTGGCGCTCCCCAGATCCTCGATAAAGTACTGGTTGCCGTGGGCGATGATCCGGGCATGGCGCCGCGAGACGCGGGCCGCCGGGTCATATTTGGAGAGATCGACCTCCGGCCTGATCCCGCGGTTTGGGTCCATGCGCCCGATCAGGCTCTCACCTGAGCTGGTCACCGGATACTGTGCGCCAAGTTCATTGGTGCCCAGCACGACCAGTCGCGCGGTCACCTGCTTGTCTGAAACCCGCACCCCACAGAAGGCGCAGTAGATGTCGTCAGCCGAGATCATCTCCCCGCAATGGCCGCAGAGACTACCCGATTTCGGACTCGGCGGCTCGGGCGGCTCGGGCCTCTCCCGGGGCTTCTCCGGAGGCTCCTCGACCACCTCTTCGAACGGGACGACATCGATGCCCGCCCCAACCCCTTCCCGCAGAAAGCGGAGGTGCGCCTCGAGTTCGGCTCCAAAGGACCGGGCCGATGGGAAGCGGTTCTCCGGCTTGTGCTCGACCGCCCGCGCGATCAGCTCGTCCATCCGCGCCGAGATCGAGGGGGTGAGCTGGCGTGGCCGCTGATTCTTGGCAAAATCGAAGATGAGCAGGGGATTGTCCTGGGGATCGACACCTGTCAGGAGGTGGAACATCGTTGCCCCGAGACTGTAGATGTCCGACCGCGTCTCGACATTGCCGGAGAAGAGTTCCGGCGGGGCATAGCCCATCGTCCCAATCGCCGTGACCCCCTTCTGGGTTGGGGCCACAAAACGCGCAATCCCAAAATCGACCAGCATGAGCCGGTTGGTCCGTCCATCGACCATCAGATTGGCCGGTTTGAGGTCACGGTAGATGATCGGCGGTTTCTGGTTGTGGATATAGTCGAGCACATCGCAGGCCTCGATCGCCCAGCGCGTCACCGTCATCTCCCCGACGCGCCCGTTCGATTCCCGCTGGCGGCGCGCCAGATCTCCGCCATCGATATATTTCATGACCAGGTAGTACCGACCCCGGGCCTGGTCGAAAAAGTATTGATAGATGGTCGGTATCGATGGATGATCGAGGCGGGCGAGCATCTCCGCCTCCCGCTTGAAGTCCTCGATCGCCTTCTGGCGGGTCGATTCGTCCGCGAACATCTCGATCATCTCTTTGACCGCCACCGCGCGGTTGGCCAGGTTGAGGTCTTCGGCGAGATAGACCGAGCCCATCCCTCCGCCACCGATCCGTCTGACAATGCGGTATCGGTTGGCCAGCAATGTCCCCGGCACGAGTTGAAGTCCCGTCGGTGAGTTTGGACTGTTCACCTTGCCGGTCCCCGGCCCCGCCGGTCCACCCAGCAAGTTGGCGCCCTGGCTGGCGCCACACTCTCCGCAGTAGGGATCACCTGCCGCTGTCGATGCTCCACATTCGGCACAGAATGGCATAATCTACCAGTTCAAGTTAGGAAAAATCTCAAGAATGTCTTGCCGACGATGATCTCGTCGCCGTGATTCAATGGTTGGCGGATTCCGGCGATCAGCCGTGGGCCGCGATTGATGAAGGTTCCATTAGTGCTCCCGAGGTCCTCGATCAGAAACTGGTTGTTGACCTGGATCAATCGCGCATGGCGTCGCGAGACCTTGGCTTCCGGATCGTCCTGGTCGAGATCGACATCGGGAAAGATGCCCCCATCGGCATCCCACCGCCCAATCAGGGCTTCGCTTTCGTAGAGCTGAAACTCTTTCCCAATCTTGCCCCCCCGCTGGATCACCAGCCGGGCCCGGACAGGCGGCGACGCCGCCGATCCCGGTTCAGGATTGACGATTCGCACCCGTGGGTTCTCCAGCGAACCTCCAGTGCGGGGAACAGGTGCGACTCCTGACCAGCCAGCGGAGGAGGGCTGTCCGTATTGATTGTGAGTCGATGGTGGTGTGTAGGGTGTGTAGGGCGTCGCCGGCTGCGGATTGCTGGCTTCATAAGAGAATGATGGAGGTGGAGGCGGCCCCTGCCGATGCATCGGACTTGATCCGCCAAGCCGGACGCCACACTCGTCACAAAATTCGGCTCCGTCCAGATTGTCTGTCCCGCACTTTTGACATCGAACCATGGCCCACGATCCTTAAGGATTGATCACTTAGTGATGATCAACAACAGGTGATCACCAAAATCTGGCGATCGTCAAATGAACCAAATTATCACCAAGTGATCAGCAAATGATTGGCGGCAAATGACCAGATCATCTGCGGAATATGATCAACCCCGGGTAGTTAGCAGATCAATTCGGACCATTCAGGCCGAATTGATCATTCATTGTACACAGATGATCTTATTCATGCCAGATGGTTGAAAAAAACAGTCCGGGAACCAGGGAAGGTATTCAGGGCAATCGAATTATGAACTCGCTTGACTGGCAGGGGGTGGTTGATAGGACTAATAGGACCGATAGGACCGATAGGACTAAT
>Ga0209972_10001572_pt1 | contig 19798 bp, 20 predicted proteins | sample NOAtaG_7_FD_187302 | JGI IMG/M metagenome (GOLD analysis project Ga0209972, IMG submission 187302) | Freshwater lake microbial communities from Lake Erie, under a cyanobacterial bloom - NOAA_Erie_Diel1S_2200h metaG (SPAdes) (version 2) | ecosystem: Environmental > Aquatic > Freshwater > Lake ... | reverse complement strand
GCTTGTCGTGACGTACTGTAAACGCCCGTGGGTGGGGCTGACAGAGGACGAGGCACTTGCACTTGGCAAACAGTATTACCACAGTCCTGTTTCGCTTATGTACGCTGTCGAAGCCAAGTTAAAGGAAAAGAATCATGACTGACCGAGAACTGATGCAGATGGCGCTGGATGCGTTGGAGAAACACGTGTTGGAATACGAAACAATAGAAGCACTCCGCGCCCGACTAGCGCAGGAACCTCTAACTTTTGAGGCGTCAAACGTGACAGGGATTTACACCACGCAGCCTTATGTAGCACAAGCAGCGATGGTTGCTTCACAAACTCAGGGACGGATGCGTATTGACCCTGTGACGGGGGATGTAGGCATCGGCAATCCAAATCAAGTAACGCTGGATACCAGCGGAGCAACGGGATTTTCGCTTACACCGATTGATTGGGGGAAGAACACATGACCAAAGAGGAGGCATGGCTCATGTGGATGAAAGAATCCATAGGCTACATTGAGTACGACTGGGACACGATCAAGAAGTCCTCACACTGGCAAGCGTTCTCTCGCGGCTGGGATGCGGCAGCAATCAATGTCAACGGGTGGGACGATGCCTACAAGATGGGCATGGAGGCAGGGAAAGAAATGGAGAAGAACACATGAAACGAATATGCCCACCTTGCGATGGCGAGTGTAAACAAGGCAGGGATTGCCCCGCAGACGAACTAAAAATGTTTGTCATTGAGAAACTTGTACAAATCGCTTCTGACACAGGCATTTCACCAGAACCTAAAATAAAAGCTTTGGGTTTGTTAAATCAAATAGTGTCAGAACTGAAGGAGAAGAACCATGCAATACAAAAAAGAGTTGATACGTGAGCTGCGCGATATAGCAATCCTGTTTCATGCGAGTCAGGAACTACCGTACAAGCTGTTGGCAGTGCTGGATAAACACCTACCCCACATAGGCGACGTGTGCTGTGAGCGTGGGTGTATTGAGTATGAGGAGAAGGAATGAGAAACGTACCAATACCTAAACATGCACTGCTTGATTACCTGATCGAGGCGTTTAAGCTGAAGAACAGCCGTGCACTGGCGCAGCATCTGGGTGTCACGCAAAGCGCTATCAGCAAAATCCGCTACAGGCACAACCCGCCATCAGCGGAGTTCATTCTTTTGGTCTACGACAAGACCGACATGAGCATCGAAGAGATTCGTGCACTAATCAAACAACAGGAGAAACTCGATGGCAGCAACACCTGAAAAGAAAGTAAAGGATAAGGTCAGAAAGATTCTGGCTGAATCTGGCGCGTTTCATTTCATGCCTGCCACGCATGGTTACGGTACATCAGGTGTGCCTGACATCATTGGCTGCTACAAGGGCAGGATGTTTGCTATCGAGTGCAAGGCTGGGGACAACAAACCCACCGCGCTACAGATGAAGAACCTTGCGCTGATCTCAGGGGCTGGTGGTTACACCGAGATAGTTAACGAGACCAATATCGATGCGGTAGGCGCACTGCTGGCGAGGATCGCCCGAGATGCCCAAGGCAAACACTAATACAGCACAGTGCCGCAAGCTGGATATTGTGTGGCTACTGGGTAGGCAACATGCGATGTCCGCAGTGCAGATCGCTAAGAAGATGCGGATGGATGTGAGTAGCGTACGCCGGTACTTGGTGGAGCTACGCGAAGAGAAGAAAGTATTTCGCCGGTATCAGTTGCGCGGTGAGGATGCGAAGAGACCAACATTTTATTACTGCTTGAGAAGGGACAGGATATGAACAAAGTACGACAACTCGGTGGATTGATGGCGCGGCTCGAAGCCAAATACGACATGAACCCACACAAGCTACGCATGCTGAGTATAGCAAGTGTGTACTGGGAAGCGGATATGCCCGTACGTGTTACCGACATACTGAATATGTATGAGGGTGCATCACGCGCAACCACGCACCGGGCACTCAAGGAACTGGTCTCAGTCGGCCTCTTCCGCGAGAAAATCCCCACCGATGACAAGCGTGTAAAGTTTTTGCAGCCGGGCCTGAAGTTTGATGTGCTCATCAAAGAGATAGGAAAACTATCATGATCTCTGACTTCATGCAAACGCTGCTTGATCGGATGGACAAGTTCCCCGAAGAGTTTATTGCTGCGCATGCTGATTTAGCTCGACATAGCTGCGCACAAGCAATTGAACACACACGCTGGGGTGGGATTGCGAAGAGTATGCTTTTCCCCAATTTAAGTGGGGTAGAGTTCAGTGTATTTACAGAAGCCGAACAAGCAGCCTACTTCGCAAAGCTACGTGGCATCCTACGCAAGAAACTAGAGCAGGATATTTGCTCGGAGTTAGTATCGGATCAACGGCAGATGGAGTTGCCATTCGACGTACCCAATATACCGACATCAATACTAAAAACCGCATGAACATAATCACAGTCGATTTTGAAACGTATTACAGCAAGGAATTCGGGTTCTCGAAGCTGACCACGGAAGAGTACGTGCGTCACCCAGACTTCGAGGTGATTGGTGTTGGTATCAAAGAGGGTAATGATGAAACGCAATGGTTCAGCGGGGATCGCGCTGCGACACAGGAGTACCTCAAGAAATTCGATTGGAAAAACAACTTCGTCCTCGCACACAACACCGCGTTTGATGGGGCAATACTGTCGTGGCTTTTCGGGATTACGCCGAAAGGTTGGCTGGATACTCTTTCGATGGCACGTGCACTTCATGGAGTCAGTGTCGGCGGCAGTCTCGCGAAGCTGGCGGTGCATTATGGCGCTGGTGAGAAGGGCGAAGAAGTAATCAACGCGCTGGGGCTACGCCGCAAGGACTTCAGTGAAACCCAACTTGCTCGGTACGGAGAGTACTGCCGCAATGACGTGGACTTATGCCATAAGATATTTATGGACATGCTTCAGCAGGAAAACTTCCCAACGTCGGAACTCAAAGTTGTAGACGCAACCCTAAAGATGTTTGTAGAACCGTCTTTGGAGTTGGACTTACCGCTACTCGAGACGCACCTCGAAGAAGTCAAAGCGCGGAAGGAACGCCTACTGGAGGCGGCTGCGGCGGACAAAGACATGCTCATGTCCAATGAGAAGTTTGCAGGTCTGCTTCTTGAGCTAGGGGTTGAGCCACCTAAAAAAGTCAGCGCGACTACCGGCAAGGAAGCATGGGCGTTCGCCAAGACAGACGAGGGGTTCAAGGCGTTGCAGGAGCACCATGATCCACGAGTGCAGGCGCTGGTCGCTGCCCGGCTGGGCAACAAGACTACGCTGGAGGAGACACGGACGCAGCGTTTTATCGATATTTCCAAGCGTGGAAAACTACCCGTACCACTCAAATACTACGCGGCACATACAGGTCGCTGGGGCGGTGACGATAAGGTCAACCTACAGAACCTGCCAACTCGTGGGCAGAACGCTGGCAAGCTGAAGAAGGCAATCATTGCCCCCAAGGGCTACGTCATTATCGATGCGGACTCTGCACAGATTGAAGCGCGGACGCTGGCATGGCTGGCGGAGCAGGATGATTTGGTCGAAGCGTTTGCTAGGGGGGAAGATGTCTATAAGATTATGGCCTCGGCGATTTATGGTAAAGAAGAGACTGCCGTTACCAAAGATGAAAGATTCGTTGGTAAAACGACGATCCTTGGTGCTGGATATGGCATGGGCGCGGAGAAGTTTAAGGCACAACTTAAAACTTTTGGCGTTGAAATCCCGCTAGACGAGTGCAAGCGCATCATCAGCGTGTACCGGCAGACCTACCCGGCTATCCCTGAATTGTGGCAGCAGGCGCAGCGTTCGCTGGAGTCCATGATTTTGAAACGTGCCGCTTCCGTTGGGCGGGAAGGCGTGTTACAGTTTGACGCAGAACGGTGTGGTTTTGTCCTACCCAACGGGCTTCCTTTACGATATGCGGAGCTTCGGAAGGTGACTGACCCGCAAGGCAAGGTACAGTACGAATACAAAACCCGAATAGGGTTCACCAAGATTTATGGTGGGAAAGTAGTCGAGAACTTATGCCAAGCACTCGCCAGATGTGTGATCGCAGAGCAGATGTTAAAGATCGGTAAACGGTACAAAACCGTACTTACCGTGCATGATGCCGTCGCTTGTATTGCTCCGAAAGAAGAAGCTGATGTGGCGCAAGCGTATGTTGAGGAATGTATGCGATGGACTCCCGCGTGGGCAACCGGCCTACCGCTTAACTGCGAATCAGGAGTCGCTGAATCCTACGGGGAGTGTTAACGTGTTTGTTGAAACTATTAACTACCGCAAAATCTGGCAGATCATTAATGATGTGTGGGCGAAGTCGTTCGTTGCCATCCTGCTATTTATCTTGGGGCTTTGGATTGGTGGTATCAACGCCGAGAGTCGGATTGTGTCGGACTGCAAATTTGCTAACGCCTTCCGTGCTGACATACAAGCGTTTACTTGTCAGAGAAAGCTATGACCCCTATGAAGTACACATGGTCGTACAGTAGTATTAGTATGTTTCAGCAGTGTCCGCAGAAGTACTACCGGATGCGGGTGAAGCGAGACATTATCGAGCCGCCGCAGGAACACCTGTTGTACGGGACGGCAGTGCATACCGCCGCTGAAGAGTATGTCAGAGACGGCACCCCGATCCCGGCGAAGTTTGCGTTCATCAAGGAGCATTTGGACGCGCTGATCAACATCAAGGGTGATAAGCTTTGCGAGTACGAGATGGGCTTGACCAAGGATTTGCAAGCCTGCAAGTTTGACTCGAAGGATGTGTGGTGGCGTGGTATCGCTGACTTGATTATCCTCAACGGCGAGAAGTGCCATCTGGTGGATTACAAGACCAGCAAGTCCAGCAAGTACGCAGACACAAAGCAATTGGAGTTGTTATCGCTGGCTATCTTCAAGCACTTCCCGCAAGTGAAGAAGGTCAAGGCTGGGCTGCTGTTCTTGGTAGCAAACGACTTCGTGACTCGCGACTACGAGAACGATGAGGGTAAGGGCAAAGCGTGGATTCAGTGGCTGGACGCAACGAACTCGCTGGAAACCTGCTTGGAAAAGAATGTGTGGAACGCAAGGCCGAACTTCACTTGCAAGAACTTCTGTGCGGTGACAGACTGCCTGCATAATGGAAGGGGGCACTGACATGCCATATACAAAGACACCAAGACCGTACAAGCACGAGTACGAACTGGAGAAGAAGCGCGGGGAACACCCTGACAGGATGGAGCGCCAACGCGCCCGTCGAGCGATGGACAAGAAAGGCAAAGACGGCAACGGCAACGGTAAAGCCGATGCGCGTGAAGGCAAAGACATTGCTCACGTGAAAGCCCTGTCCAAAGGCGGTAGCAACAAAGACGGTGTGCGAGTGCAAAGTGCATCTGCTAACCGGTCGTTCAAGCGAAGCTCTTCTGGCGCGTTAGTATCAGAAACAAGTAAGCGCGAGAAGAAAAAGAAGTAAAGACAGCCGGGAGAGACCGGCACCAAGTGGCATGGAGATCGGCTGGGCAATACCCCCGCCCCCGTAGACTGGAACCTGCGGAAAGGTTGGTCTCCATCCCAGTTGGGAAAGTTGAAAATAGAGAGCGCCGGAACGCACCACCGGCACAGAGAGAGCTCTAGGCTCGATAAGTACCAACAACTTAATAGAAACACCGCAGGCTATTGTGAAAATGTCACTTTAGCCTGTAACCCCTTGGAGAAACAGCATGCAGATCATCGAAGACAAAGCACTCTTATTGAAAGTTCGCAACCCGAACCGCATCACGGAAGTCATCCCAAAGAGCAAAGTGCTGGAGTCTGGCGAGGTGTTGGTGAAGTGGGGGCTGGAAGAAGCGCAGGTGCTGAAGAACTTGCGTATCAAGAACGTGCCATCTCCAATCATGTCGCACTACAAATGGCCCGGCATGCACCGCCCGTTCGAACATCAGAAGGAAACATCATCGTTCCTGACTCTGCACCGCAGGGCATTCTGTTTCAACGAGCAAGGCACCGGCAAGACAGGCAGCGTTATCTGGGCGGCAGACTATCTAATGTCGATAGGTCTCATCCGTAGAGTTCTTGTGCTGTGTCCTTTGTCGATCATGCAGTCCGCTTGGCAGGATGACTTGTTCCGATTTGCTATGCACCGGACAGTTGCTATCGCGCACAGTCACTCACGAGAGAAACGAATTGCCGCAGTACAGTCAGATGCTGACTTTGTGATCTGTAACTTCGATGGGCTGGACATCATCAAGGATGCAGTCAAGGAAGAAGACTTTGATCTGATCGTGGTGGACGAAGCCAACGCCTACAAGACGGTATCCACAAAACGCTGGAAGGTACTCAACCAGACGCTGGCCCCCAGTACATGGGTCTGGATGCTAACAGGCACCCCGGCTTCACAGTCTCCAACGGACGCATACGGACTTGCACGGGTCGTTAACCCATCGTCGGTGCCCAAATTCTTCGGGTCGTTCAGAGACATGGTGATGCAGAAAGTTACTACCTTCAAATACGTACCACGCCCACAGGCAGAGTCGATAGTGCATGAAGTTCTTCAGCCCGCGATTAGATACACAAAAGAAGAATGCCTAGACTTACCAGAGGTAACCTATACCACTCGAGACGTACCACTGACTCCGCAACAGATGAAGTACTACGAGGCGTTACGCAAGCACATGGTGACGGTGGCAGCAGGTGAAGAGATCAGCACGGTCAACGCTGCGGCGAACCTGAACAAATTACTTCAGCTTTCATGTGGCGCGGTGTACTCGGATAGTGGAGGGGTCGTTGCCTTTGACGCATCGAATCGTATTGCCGCATTGAAAGAAGTTATCGACGAGGCAAGCCACAAGGTCATCGTCTTCGTTCCTTATAAACATAGTATTCAGATAATTGACGAAGAACTAAGGAAGGCAAAATACACTTGCGAGATCATCAGTGGTGACGTGCCCGTGCGGCAGCGCACAGAAATCTTTGCCAGATTTCAAACAGAACCTGATCCAAAAGTTTTGATAATCCAGCCACAAGCGGCATCTCACGGTGTAACATTAACCGCAGCCAACGTGATCGTGTACTGGTCGCCCGTGATGAGCGTGGAGACCTACCTGCAAGCTAATGCACGTACCCACCGCGCTGGTCAGCGTAACCCCTGCACTGTCGTGCACCTGCAAGGCTCCCCTGTAGAGAAGCGTATGTATGCCATGTTGGAGGCAAAGATTGATATTCACTCTCGCGTTGTAGACCTCTACAATAATTTATTAGAACCCCTTGACAGTGTCAAAGAATAATTCTATTCTGTAGTTGTAGTTACCCTTGGAGATCAATATGGATGATGAAACTAAGTCACAAGTCATCCCAACCGACAAGCTGGTTAAGACGTACATCAAGATACGCGATGCCCGTAAAGCGTTGGCTGACAAGTTCGAGAAAGAAGATGCCGAACTCAAGGAGGCTCTGGATACTATTGAGTTCCAGCTTCTGGAGACTTGCAAGATGGTCGGCACTGATAGCCTCAAAACACCGTTTGGTACAGTAAGCCGTCGAGTTGCCAAACGCTATTGGACGAATGATTGGCACTCATTTCATTCGTTCGTGAAGAAACACGAAGCCTTAGAGTTAATAGAGAAACGCATCTCGCAGAACAATATGGCTTCGTTCTTGGAAGAGAATCCCGACAAGTGTCCGCCGGGTCTCAATGTTGACAGCCGTTACGCGGTTGTTGTTCGTCGTAAATAAGGAGAAAGCAATGAGCGATCTAGCTCTATTCAACCAAAATCTTCCCAGCCACCTGCGTACAGCGGAACTTGATGAAACTACCAAAGCCTTGATGGGTGGTAGTGGCGGCGGTAACAAGCGTATCTCCATCGAGGGCGGCGTTTGGCGCATGCTGGTCAATGGCAAGGAAGTTGCGCAGAACGAAGACCGTGCAATGAATGTTGTGATCGTTGCAGCGGCACAGAAAATTTCGCGTATCTTCTACGCAGGCACTTACAAGAAGGGCGTAGTCAGCGCCCCGGATTGCTGGTCAGCAGACGGTGAAACCCCAGATGCCAAAGCTAAAGCACCTCAGTCGAAGTCGTGCGCTAGCTGCCCACAGAACATCAAGGGCTCGGGTCAGGGCGATAGCCGTGCTTGCCGCTTCCAGCAGCGTTTAGCAGTTGTCTTGGAGAACGACATTAGCGGTGACGTGTACCAGCTTGCACTGCCGTCTACTTCCATCTTCGGTGCCGGTGAGAATGGCAAGTGGCCTTTGCAGACATATGCAAAGATGATTGCAAGTAAGGGTGCGCCTATTACGTCGGTCGTAACTGAAATGCGCTTCGACACCAATAGTTCCACACCAAAGCTGACTTTCAAGCCTGTACGTTTCCTTGAGACCAGCGAATTCCAAGCTGCACTGGAGCAAGGCAAGTCTCCATCAGCAGTAAGCGCAATCACGATGACCGTTGCACAGACGGATGGAGTGAAGGATGGTGACCAATCTAACGATGAAGAGTTTGAAAAGCCTGTCCCGGCAAAGAAAGCGCAGGCGGTGGCAGCGGATAGTGACGCAGATGCTGGCGAAAGTGAGGCGGCGCAAGTCGTTTCTGAGCCAACGAAGCGTACGAGCAAGAAAGAGGAGGCTCCCGCTGAGAAAAAGGACGTAAGCAAAATCCTCGCTGAGTGGGATGATGAGTAACGGGTACTCATCCCGCTTTGTCAAAATCGTTAATTCAGCGGACACCAACAAGCTTGGTGTCCAGCTTGGCAACCTGTGCATAGAAAACGATATACCAGCACAGGACGTGGCAGAGCACTTCGGGGTAACCCGCGCCACGATTTACAACTGGTTCAAGGGCTTAACGAAAGTGCCGCCTGCGTACCAAGAACAAGTTGCCAAGGTAGTGGAGACGCTGTTGAAGAAGCGGAAATAACACAGGTTTAGGAGGCTAGGGAGCGCACCCGAAAAGGGTAGTTGCCGTCACTATCCCTGCCTACCTATTTTTAAAAGACGGCTTGGGGCGGCTATGCTTACGAGGACAGACTTCCTGTCTTTGGTTCTACCAGCTACGGGGCAGTATTGCGTAGTGGGACTGAAGAAGGATGCAAAACCAAAACAAATATTCGTATCGTCGGTAGAGGAGATCGATAGCTACGCAGATGCCTTGGTACATAGAGGCTATGACGCGTACTTTGCACTCGCTTCGTTTACTGATGATTCCGGGCGGACTACCGCTAACGCATCACATCTCAATTCTTTTTTCCTTGACCTCGACTGTGGTCTTGGTAAGCCGTACGCAGATCAATCTGAAGGCGTTGCTGCGCTGAAGGATTTTGTTAAGAAGACCAGCCTGCCAAGGCCAACCGCTATCGTGAACTCCGGTCGTGGGGTGCATGCATACTGGGTGCTTGAAGAGGCGCTTGAGAAAAACGAATGGCGTGGCTTTGCCGAAGGGCTGAAGGCGCTTTGCACTGCACAGAATCTACATGCTGACCCAGCAGTTACCGCTGACGTTGCACGTATTCTGCGCATACCAGACACGCTTAACTTTAAGAACCCGGATGATCCGCAGCCTGTAAAGCTGTTAATGGCTGGCACACGTGTGGGCTTGGACGCTCTACGTGACAAGTTCGTATCGAACGAGTTCCACATTCCGGGTGAGAAGCCGTTCCAACGGCAGATTGATCCCACGACACTTGCACTGCTAGGCAACTATCAGTCACGGTTCAAGACCATTCTGCTTAAATCTGTACAGGGAGAAGGCTGTGCACAACTTGCGCATATTTACGAAAATCAGGACACGGTGGAGGAACCCTTATGGAGAGCCGGGCTATCGATTGCGCATCACTGTGTTGATGCCGGAAAAGCGATCCATATTCTATCGAACAAGCACCCTGAATACGATGCTCGAACTACTGAAAAGAAAGCTGCTCAAACAAAAGGGCCGTACACATGTGACACCTTTAAAAAGCTTTCGCCAGCGTTATGTGAGGGCTGTTCGCTCAAGGTTACCTCTCCTATACAAATTGGACGAGAAGTTATCCATCCAGATGAAGATGCGGAAGCGCCAATTGTTGAAGACGTTGAGCCAGTCACGCAGGAAGTCCGTACGTACACAATCCCTAAGTTTCCATTCCCATTCTTTCGGGGGAATGTAGGTGGCATTTACCTGCAAGGAATGCCCAAGAAGAACAAAGACGGCTCTGAAGAGACCGAAGATGATACGCTGATCTTCCCGCACGATTTCTATGTGGTGAAGCGACTGCACGATCCCGAGGATGGTGAGTGCGTAATGTTACGTCTGCATCTCCCAAAGGATGGTGTGCGTGAGTTCATCATGCCATTACAGGATGTCATCTCCAAAGATAAATTCATGAGCACGATTGCCAAGCATGGTGTGGCGATTATTGGCAAAAAACAGGAGGCAATGATGTTGTATACAACTCGCTGGGTGGAAGAACTACAAGCGATGGGTAAAGCCGAGATTGCGCGTAAGCAGTTTGGTTGGTTGTCGGATGACAGCGCGTTCATTCTTGGCGAGAAAGAAATCCGGCATGACACAATCGAATACAGCCCACCGTCAGCAGCAACGCTGCCACTAGTACCCGCGTTTGGTACACGTGGCGACTTCCACGTATGGAAGGATGTTATCAACCATTATCGTAACCCCGGCATGGAGATACGTGCACTGGCGCTGTGCCTTGGTTGGGGTGGCCCGTTAATGAAGTTCGTAGGGGAAGGTGCGCTCAGTGGCTTTCTATTAAACCTAGTTAGTAAGGAAGGCGGTACCGGCAAGTCCACCATACTGCAAGCGATCAACAGCATCTACGGCAGTCCAAGTGCTCTGATGATGAACTACAAGGATACGCACAACTTCCGCCTACAGCGGTTTGGTAGCTTACAGAACATAACGGCAACTATTGATGAGTTGACCAACATGAAGCCGGAGCCGATGTCCGATCTGGTGTACGACATCACTTCTGGTAAGGGCAAAGGACGTATGTCTTCCAAAGCCAACGTCGAGCGGGTCAACAACACATCGTGGCAACTTCCGGTGGTGTCGTCATCCAACAAAGTCATTCGTGATGCGTTGCTATCAATTAAGTCGTTCCCCGAGCCGGAACTGCTGCGCATACTGGAGGCCAACATTTCTTTGGATACCTCGCTAGATGCAGTTCAGTCCAAGCGTCACTTCGGCAGACTAACGAATAACTACGGGCATGCTATTACCCCATTTATTCAGCACATCCAAAGTGATTTGCCAGCGACGATTGAGTTCCTGAACAAGGTCAACGAGAAGATTGACCGGGCGGCTGGCATCACAGGCAACGAACGCTTCTGGTCAGCAGGTATGGCGATTGGTATTGCAGGAGGCATCATTGCAGGTAGATTGGGGTTGCACGACATCCCTATGAAGCCGGTGATGGACTGCGCGGTAGACCTGATTAAGAACAGCCGCCGCATCAACAAGGAGTCTATGTTCGACAGCGAGGACTTCCTCGGGGCGTTCCTGCAACGTCACTTCCACGAGATTCTGGTTATCAACGGTAGCAAAGATAACAAGACTGGGTTGGAGCATGCACCGATACGCGAACCACGTGGGCCGTTGACTGCACGGTATGAGCCTGATACGAAGCTATTGTTTGTGTCCGTGCGCCCCTACCGCGAGGATTGCAGCAAGTATTCGATGAGCTACGAAGGGTCGTTGGAGCCGTATCAGAAAGCTGGCGCTTACCTTGGTATGAAGCGCAAGCGGATGTTTGCAGGCACAGTGACCAACACGGCGCAGAACGTACAGGCGCTGGTGTTTGACGCATCCAAGCTTGGCTTTTTTGACGAAGACATCCTGCTAAATGCTCCGGATTCTGTCCACCCCGATCTGGATTGATTGGAAGGCGTTCCGCCCAGAAACCTCTTTCTTCATCCCCTGTCTGGACTACCGCCCGGTGCAGGAGTTTGTGGAGAAAGAGGCTGACCGGCTACGGATGCAGGTGGTGTGCAAGCGTGTTGTGGAGCGGGGGCGATATGGCTTGCGGGTCTGGAGATTGGCGTGATATGCTTGGCGCACTCAATGCTTTCTCCAAGGGAACTTGAGACTGCCCCCGAGTGCTACTCCCCTTGCACCGGGGGCTTTTTTTTAATACCCCGCTATTTGCTTCAGCTTCGGAATGTTGTAGTTAGTCAGCAACTGACGCTCTAGCGCAAGAATCGAATCCGTCTTCTCCCGTTTTTCTTCCGGGGTCAGGTCTGGATCATTCGCAATGATGTTGCGGTACTTGCGCATATTCCCAAGCTGCTCCTCAATCTTGTTTACTACACCCTTCATCGAGTACAGCTTGAGTTTGTCTTCGGTCAGGTACTCCTGCAATTCTTCAGCACGGCCTTCCCGCTTGAACGTATTCACCGAGTTGACCACCTTGTCTACATCCTCACGGAACTGATAGAACTCAGTCTTATAACCACGCCCAGTATCGTCATACATGAAGGTCTTGATCAACGGCAGCTTGTTGATTGGTTTGTTCATGCGGTTGGGGTCAGCTACAGCATCGGTAACATCCAACGCCACACCACCCACGGTGCCCAGATACCCACGCAGCAAGTGGTCTACCTTCATGGGCGAGATGCCGATATGCCCGAATAGCTTGGCAAGTTCCGAGGTGCTGTTGTTGAACTGCAAGTACGTCTCTTTCCCCGCCATGTTGATACCGACGATAGGATTGTTGGTGAAGAACGAATAGTTAGTCGCCACCTCAATCGCAGGTTTAATCAATTGCGGGGTTAGGTTAACGCCACCATACGCGTTGATTGCAGCGTCACGCATACTGCGCATGAAAGTCTTGGCATCGACTGGGCGCTCGGTGCCTTCACGGGCAATCGCTTGGTAGAGGCGCTCTGGCAGAACCTTGAACAGGAAGCCAATCTCAGGTGCAACCGGCAGTTTTAGGCCAGTGCCGGGAATGATAAAGTTCTTATCACGCTCGTAGTCATCCAGACCTTTGTAGTCATCATCGTCGCCCACCAGTGCAGCGTACAAGAAAGACAGCGCAGCTACCTTGGCTCCAGTCGTATAGAACAGTGCCATTGCAGTCTTGCGGTCTTCCATCGACAAGCCCTTGCCTTGGATAGTGCGATAAAGCACATCCATACCTTGGATGTAGGCGTTCATGAAAGGCACGATCTGACGCAGGATACGTACGGTCTGCCCGTTGCCACCGGTCTTAAAGTTGATGTATTCCTTGGCGCGATGGAAAGCCAGCACTCGGTCGCCGGTTTCTTTCATGGTCTGGTCGTAGATTGCCGCACGTACCGCCATGTCAGCAGCAAGTGAGAAATCTTCCAGCTTGTCCCATGCACGGAGGAAGGCATTACGTTCTTGCAAACCATGACGCTCACGCGCCCGACGCATTGCGTGGTCAGGCATACCATCGTAAGCACCTGTGATACCCAACGCTTGGATGTCAGTCTCACCACCGGTGACCACATGATAGAAGTTACTCAGCACCTTGCTAGGCAGCGCAAACGGATGCTTCACACCGGACAGGAACATAGCGCGGCCCGTATCCTGTGCAAGCTGACTCAACGCAAAGGTTGGCATGTGAGTAACGAAACTACGCAAGCCGGTCGCTGCTGTTGTGAACGCTTTCATTACTGGGCCTGCAACATCCACCACGCTGGAGAACGCTGCCACATCTTCTTGGTTCTGCACCCGGAACGCTACGCGCTCACCGTCACGGTAGGCGAATACCACAAGCTGCTTATTGTTCTTCAGTTCGCGGTCAACCTCATCCTGCGTCTTTAGCTCTTCGGCATCCGGCAGTTGCTCTAGTGTTTTGACCGCAGCACGGTTCTTCAAGCCTGACCGGATAGCCCAGATGGTGTTGCCCACCATATTGTCGAGCACGTTGCGAATCTCTTTGGAGCTACCTGCGGTGTCCAGCTTTGGCAACTCAGTCAAGTGCACGTTACCGGTACGCAGCTTGTTAGCGGACTCAAGCTTATTGGTGTCTTCCTCTACACGTGTCCACGGCACGTAGCCCACGTTGTCTTTCCAGTCCTGTGCTTGCGCTGGGCTGAGACGGCCTGTCGATACCATGAAGTCAATGATGCCTTCGTTGTACTTGGTAAATACGTCAAATGCCTGCTTCAGTTCGGGGAACGTGTTCATAGCCTCAAGGCCAGCATCAATCTCAGCCTGAGACGCGCGTACGTTCACAATCTGCTTGCGCAATTTTGCCGCTGCCTGCTTATTGCCTTTGGCTTCTGCCGTTTCGGCTTGGCTTCTAAGCAACTCGTTACGCTTGTTGATTTCGTTGGCACGTTGCGCAATGAACGCCCGATGCGAAAGCGTTACCGCTTCCTTGGCAGAACCTAGTTTGGCACCCAGCTTCTCGATGATGATCTCAAATACACCGTCAAGGCTGATACTCTGCCCGTTTTCTACACGGTCGTAGACTTCATACAAGCCATCAGCACCGACACGGATACCACCACGCTTCATCAGTTGATCAGCAACACCCGTGGCTTCCTGCGCCTGTTCGTTCAGTATGTCTCCGCGAATTTCGCCAAGGCTGTTCGTGACCTTGTTTTGATAAGCGGCAACAAGCTTCTCTTTGACCGGCGCATCTTTATCCACGACTGCCTGACGGATAGCCATCGGTATGCCTTTGGACTTCTCGCTCATCAGGGTCAAGCGGTCTAAGAATGTCTGATCGACATCTGGCTCCGGCTCGTTGGCAATACCCTTCATGCGCTCGTTCAGCGCAGCGGCACGTTGACCTTCGGTAGTCAGTTCGCCTTCAGCACTCTTCCGCTGATACGAAATCCTGCTATCCGTCGGACTCCACGCACCGGTATTGAATATGGATTTGATCTGTGTAGGTTCGTAGACAGCGAGATTCTTGCGCCCACCTTCTTGTACGTAGAAGCCATCATGCCCTAAATATTTAATTGCTTCCTGTACTGTGGCACTTTCAATCGCTTCCCATTCCCCATACATAACATCATTCATGAGGTCTTCATCACCAATAATTTCAGCTAATTTATTTAGGTGACTACGTTTTTGGAAGTCAAATGGGTTCTGTGCACTGACGTATACCGGGACTATATTTGCACGGCTGGGTAAAAGTTCACTGAGCAAATTATTAAATTCATCGATAGGAGATGTGTCCTCACGTGCCGCAATTGCATCCGCCTTATCATATAACTCGTTAAGTTGTGCCTCTGAAAGTTTAGCCCGCAGCTCTTTCAGCATGTAATCTTCGGACGAACTCGAAAAACTTTCAGCAAACAGAGGATCATCCGTCAGGAAGATAGCATTTGCTTGTTTTGGGCGGAACTCAGAGATGTCACGAGCGGTGCCGTGGTACATGACTTTGGGCTTACCCACACCATCGCGATTCCGATACTCTTCAGTCAAGCGGTCACGCTCTTCTTGACTCAGCCCTCCCCAGTATTCCTTGCGCTCTTGTTCAGGGATTCCCATACGACGCATAATCATGTCGCCAGAGACAGGGCCAACATCGCGAGAAGTAACAATCTTGGAGTTGCCGAACCACTTCTTAAAGTTAGTGGTTGCGGTATCTATCATCCCCCGCACCATCGACTTAGCATCACCTGCTTGCACATCAGCAGTTGGTTTGACCGAAGCCTTTTTTACTTCCTTTAGATACTGAACGAAAGTCTCATCCGGTAAGTACCGATTGTTCTTCAGATTGCCAAAGAAGCTACGCAGTGCACGTCCTAACCGCGCAAAGAACTTCTCTACAACGGAGATAGGCTTCTCATCTGTGGTTGCCCAGCGCGATACTTGGTCTGCGTACCATTCGTCAAAGCTGCGCCAGTAAGGCTTTAGCTCATCTGCCATTAACCCTTCCGCTACACGAGTTTGTTTAGCAGCAGTTCGTGCGCGGAGTGCATCGACGAGTTCCCGTGCAGTCTTACCTTTTTGTTCACCCAGCCATTTCTGAAACGCCTTCTGTATAGATGCTTGCAGTTCTGGCGAAGCGTTGTTGTACATCTCCTTCATGTGCACATGACCAAGTTCATGCGCTAACACCTCAAGCATTGAAGTTTTGCTGGTTGATGGTGTAAAGGCGATGTAGTAGTCGCCGTTCGACATTCTGCGCATAGACCCTGCGTTTAGCGGATCGAGTGCAGCCGAGCCAATTGCCCGGTAAGGGCCGGTGAATTTACCTACGTCCGCCCGCGCATCTTCCATCGTAGTGATGTAGATGTTGGCACGGATACCTAACAGTTTTGACCATCCAGCAACAATACTGCCTAGTTCTTTTGGCGTGTTCTTTGAAGTCTGGATTTTCCCTTTGGTAAAGGTGATAAACGGTTTGGTTTTATGCGCTTGTTCCGCAGCCTGTTCTTGCCGTTTCTTTTCTGCAACTAAACGGGCACGTTCTTGTGGGGTAAATAAATTCCCAGTAAAAGATTCAATATCAATTTTGGTACGTAGCGAACCTTTTGCCGCTGCATATACAGGTCGCCCTGTAAGCGCAGAATACCCACGTATAAGCGCAAACTCACCTTCTTGCCAAGCTATCTCACCGCCGAGGTCTTTAGCATGCTGTTCTGCGGTAGCACGTTGTTCTGGGGTGTACGGTACTTTTGGTGCAGTCTCGCCTTTCAAAGAACGGATTTGTTCTTCTATATCTGCCGTTGATACTTCACCAAATCCGTCCGTAATATCTTCGACGATACCTTTTGCTTCCGCAGGTTTTACTTTGCCTTCTTGCACCAGCCTACGGGTGGCTTCTTTAGGAGTTACTTTCCCTTCAGCAGGCGTAGGAGCAGCAGGTGCTTCCAGCGCCGGGGCAGCGGTAGGTGATACAGCAGGCGGTACAGGTTCACGTGGGGCCCCTTCTAGTGTAGTTGGCTGTCCTCCCGCTCCGACATCAGGCTGTTGAGCAACCCCTCCAGTAACATCCATTCCCCCGGTGACAGGTGCTGCAACTCCTCCGGCGGGTGCGGCTCCGCGTTCGTCAGCCACTGCAACGCTAGGCTCAACTGCTGGTTCGACAGATTCTGTAGGTTGGATGACATCAGCTGCCTCCTTTGCTTTCTTGGCACGTGGCTTTCTAGGTAGACGCAAATCAAGTTCACCCTGTTCCATAAATACAGGATTGCTTAGAAACTTGTTTACCCCTTCAATTATCCTAGCACTGCGGTTGGGGTCGTTAGCAAAGTCAGTCAGTACTTCTTGAACTTCGGCACGTTGCGCAGGGTCAGCAAGGTCTTTATCCAAGATGGCTTCGCGCAACTTTTTGTTGGTCTTGGCAATACCCATTACCTTGAAGTCAGCTTCAGTGACCGGGCGTGTCTCAACCGCCTCCTCCATCGTAGGTGCAGGCTGAATGTACTGTGGGCCAAGACGGAATTGATCTCGCTCTTCGGGCAATGCTAATTCAGGTGTAGGGCGCTCTTCAAACGCCGCACGTTGTTCCCGTGCATCCATCTGGAGAAACGCTCTATCAGCGTCTGTAATTAACTCACCAGCGGTCAATCGTGCGTTAATGTCGGCGATACGCTGCTGTCTAAAGAACTCAGATTGTTCAGGCGTGATACCTGCGGGGGCAACCTGCTCTTCACCCAGCACAACACCTTCGCCAGTCTGCTGGCGTGGCATCTCGGGCATATCGAAGTCCAACCCCATCTGCCCCGGTTCAGCTACAGCCCCAGCGCGTTCAGCGCCTTCTAGCCCCTTGGATAGTTGCTTAATCTGAGTTTCAAGGTCAGCCCGCGCAGCATTAAGCTCATTGGCTCGCCCAAGAATGGCACCTCGTTGTTCCTCAGTAGGTGCAGCTTCGAATTGGGTTTTTAAACGGTCAACCTCACGCATCAGCACATCGTGCTGATCTCGCAACTCAGTAATCTGGAACAAACGGTTCTGCCGTGCGGCTTCTTTTTCTTCTGCTTCACGGAAAGGCTCCGGCGCAGCGCGGTAACCTTCATACCCTTCACCAAACTCAGGCACTTGCCCAAGTGGGAATTGTCTAGCTTCTGCGGGAACACCAACAGCACCGGGGGCTTCAGTAGAAGGAGGCTGTGTACCCGGTGCCCCACGTGCTTTCCGTCCAAGTGCAGCGTCCATCAAGAACCGAGTTAACGCACCAGCCCCCGCACCATATGCACCTTCTTCAGCGGCACCAGCGAAGAGCGGCTGCTCCGGGTTGTAGATGCCTTGAGCAATTAAGTTTTGGGCGACTTTCTGGGCGGCTTCAGTCGCACCTTCAACACCACCGGTCACAGCGGCGCGAGTAATAAGTTTTTTACCTATGTTGAGTTGTGGAGCAACCAGATCAAGCAGACCAACTGGCGCACCCAACGCGGTAGCAAGTGCACGGTCATCACCCGTTACACCTTTTTCTTCGGCAGCAAGACGTGCTTCGCCTGCACCAGCAGCGGCACCTGTACCAACTGCGGCAGCACGGCCTGCTAACCCAAACGGCCCTGTTGCGAAGAATGGAATTGTGGAGCCAACCGCCTCACCAAACTTACGAGGGATTGTTTCTTCATAACCCATCTCTGGGGCAAACGGCTTACGAAGCGCGGCACCTTTTTCTTGGATAAATTTGCGGGTAGGTTCTTCGTATCCTTCAGGCAGCATAGCCGCTGCACCAACCCCGGCAGTTTCCAGCAGACCAACAGCACCGGCAGGGATACCCTTAAAGAATTCCTTTGCCTGCCCACCAATAGTCGGGCCTTCTACCAGTTTACGAAATTGCGCAGGAGTTAGCCCTTGTGTACCTAAATACCCGTCAATATCCGTCATAGGAGCACTTTGGTTGATCATGCTCTGGACGTTAGCGATGATCTGCTCATAGCGTGTTGCCATGATGCGCTCCTTATTTCACAGGGGGAAGGCCATACTTATTTTCGTACGCGGCTGCATTTGGTTTAGCTGGCGGGGCCATATTCGCCCCTTTTGGTGTAATACCAAATTGAAGCGCCATTGAGTTAGCGTAGGCAATCGCATCGCTTTGCAGTTTACTAGGGTCTTGCATATACAGCGGGTTGCCTGCGTTCTTGGAAATAAAGTCTCCTGCCGCATCGATCAGTATCTTTGCTTTGTTAGCCTCAATCCCTTGCGCTCTCAGTGCGCCCGTGTACTCGCGCTGGGTCTGTGCTTGCAGATTTGCCACATATCGCTGGGTTTGTGCGGATGTCTCGGTGGCATACAACTGACCCATCAAACTCTTATCAGCGGTAGTTAGGCTGGTTGCTGCCTGCACTCCAACATTAGCGGCCTGTGACTTTGCGGTAAACAACGCACGTTCATCCGCTTGTAGCATTTCAGCCAACTTATCTCTACGCGCAAGGGCGCTCTCTGCCCCAGTGCGTTTTGCTTGTGCATCTGCTAGGCGGAATTGCTCTATACGCTCGTCGTATCTTTCTTGTCTATCTTTGAGTTTTTCAACAGCTTTTGCGTAGTCGTTCAGTCCTTCTTGCGCACCCGCACTGAGTTCTTGGAACTCTTGACCTTCACGAGAACCCATAAGTCTGAGACCTGCTTTCATAATACCCAGACCAACTGCGGCGTCTTTTTCAGACGCGGCTTTACCTTTCTTCTCCTCAATACCTTTGATCATTTTATTAAAGACATCGGGGTCATACCCTGCCTGCTTGTACAGTTCGTTCTGCTCTTCAAGTATTTTGCCCGGAGCTTTTACTTCCGTCTTAACAAGATCAGGAATGTTGGGTGTCGCCTTTGCTACTTTTTCTTCGAACGTAGACTTATCTATTTCGGGACGTGCGATAGCAGGGAGCGGCGGTGCTTTTGCTACCTGTGGGCCACGAGCTTCTTTTTCTGCTGATGGTGAAGGTGCAACCGGAGCAGCAGGGGCAGCAGGTG